>Ga0326726_10004601_pt1 | contig 12570 bp, 12 predicted proteins | sample MHFenrmetagenome_2_FD_207603 | JGI IMG/M metagenome (GOLD analysis project Ga0326726, IMG submission 207603) | Lab enriched peat soil microbial communities from Michigan Hollow, Ithaca, NY, United States - MHF15MN | ecosystem: Environmental > Terrestrial > Soil > Wetlands > Peat | place: USA...
ACCCAGTCCTCCACCGTGACCACCGGGAAGTCGGCGCCCCAGGGCTTGCCGGTGGCCGGGTTCGGCGAGGCGGGGCCCGTGGAGCCGAAGCACGAGCCGATGTAGTTGGAGCCGATGACGAAGAAGCGGTTGGTGTCGAGCGGCTTGCCGGGACCGACCATGTTGTCCCACCAGCCGAGGTTGTCCGCGTCATTGGCGTAGGTGCCGGCCACGTGGTGCGAGGCATTCAGCGCGTGGCAGACGAGCACCGCGTTCGAGCGCTGCGCGTTCAGCGTGCCGTAGGTCTCGTAGGCGATCTCGAACTCGGGCAGCAGCGCGCCGCCCTTCAGCCGCAAGGGCTCGGTGAACTTTGCCTTCTGCGCCTCGACGATCACGGCAGTCCCCGGAAACGAAAAAGCCCGTTCAGCTTGCGCGAGAACGGGCCTTCGGGAACCGGTCTCTTTAGCGGTATTTGTAGAGCGCCCGCAAGCTGAACATCAAATCGGCGCTGCGCCGAGGATTATAGCCGAGCCGCTCCGCTGGCTGCCAGCGCATCGATCTGCGCGTCGCTGTAGCCCGCCTCGCGCAGCACTTCGCGCGTGTGCTCGCCGTGGCGGGGCGCATGGCGCCGGTACGCGGGCTCCGTCTCCGACCACTCCGAGGGCACCTTCATGGACAGGAGTGTTCCCTCGCTCGGATGCTCGATGGGGGCGAAGTAGCCGATGGCGGCGAGGTGCGGGTCGCGCAGGATGTCATCGAGGCTGTTCATGCGCTGCACCGGGATGTCGGCCTGCTCCAGCGCCGCGAGCCACTGGTCGGTGGTGCGCTTGTGCATTTCGTCGGCGACGAAGCTGTATACCGCGTCGAAGTTCTGACTGCGCCCCTCGGCGGAGGCGAAGCGCGGATCGTCCTCCATGTCCGCGCGCCCGACCATCTCGAAAAACGCCTTCCAGTGCTTGTCGTTGTAGATGAGCGCGCAGACGTAGCCGTCCTTGGTCTCGTACGGCCGGCGGTACTTGGTGAGCATGCGCCGGTAGCCGCCTTCGCCGAGCTGCGGCAGGAAGGTGTAGCCGCCCAAGTGCTCGCCGAGCACCGACTGCAGCAGGCTCTCGAACATCGGCACGTCCACGCGCTGGCCTTTGCCAGTTTTCTCGCGCGCGTACAGCGCCGCGCTCACCGTGTTCGCCACGTGCAGGCCGACCGAGCGGTCGGCGATGATCACCGGGGTGTAGCGCGGCGACTCCGCGCCCGCCTCGCGCGACAGCCAGGGCAGCCCCGCGGCGCCCTGGATCAGGTCGTCGTAGGCCGCCTTCGCCGCGTAGGGGCCGCGCTGGCTGTAGCCGAAGGCGCCGACATAGATGATGCGCGGGTTGACCGCCTTTACCTCCTCGTAGCCCAGCTTGAGGCGCGCCATGGCCTGCGGGCGGATGTTGTAGACGAGGACGTCCGCCTGCTTCGCCAGCGCGAGGCAAGCCTCGCGTGCCTCGGGCTTTTTCAGGTCGAGCACGATGCCGCGCTTGTTGCGGTTGGCGTTCAGGAAGATGTGCCCCATGCCCTTGGAGCGGAAGGGCCAGGCGTAGCGCATGATGTCGCCTTCGGGCGGCTCCACCTTCACCACGTCGGCGCCGAAGTCGGCGAGGATCTGCGTGGCGTAGGGCCCCATCACCACGGTGGTGAGGTCGAGCACGCGCACGCCGTCGAGCGGACCGCTCATCGCCCGATTCTATGATGAAGGCGGCAAGGGAAGCTCTGCGCAAGTCCCGCGTGCGCGACGTTGGCGATTTTCGTGCAGGGCGAGACAGCGGACGCCGCCGTGTACAGGACGTCCACAAGGCGGCCGATGGCGATGCCATGCGCGAATATTCGCCCCGTCCCTTTGGGCGGCGAGCCGATACGCGAGCCTGTAAGGCGAGAAGCGCTCGCCGCCCTCGGGTTGCGGCCGGAAGTCGTAGCGGCGCAGGGTACGATTGCGCGATGACACGGGCGCCGGCGTTGTTGCTCGACCTTGCGATATCGACATATCGCTGCGGCCTTGCGCCTAGTCGGCGCCGCGTTCCGGCCGCAACGCGCATGCGCGCGACTTGCGCAGAGCTTCCCTAGGGCCTTACTGCGGTTCGATGCCGGCTTCCTTGGTCATCCGCGCCCACTTGGCGATTTCGGAGCGGATGAACGCGCCCAGCTGCTCGGGGTTCATTGGCGCGACGTCGGTGCCGATGGCAGCGAAGCGCGCGACGACGTCGGGCTTGGCGAGCGAGGCCGCGGTGAGCTGGTGCAGCCGCGCGACGATCTCGGGCGGCGTGCCCGCAGGCGCCATCAGGGCGAACCACGCGATCAGCTCGTAGCCGGGCAGCTCCTCGGCGATGGCGGGCACCTCGGGCGCGAGCGCGCTGCGCTTCTCCGAGGTCACCGCGAGGCCGCGCAGCTTGCCGCCCTTTTGCTGCGCGAGCGCGTTCGCGAGGTCGGCGAAGGTGAAGGCGATGGATCCCCCGAGCACGTCGGTGATCGCCTGCGGCAGGCCCTTGTAGGGAACGTCGATGAAATCGATCCTCGCCATGGAGCGCAGCATGGCCTGCGAGACCTGCGAGCCGGCGGAGCCGTAGCCCGCCGAGAGCTTGCCGGGATTCGCCTTCGCATGCGCGATGAACTGCTTGAGGTTCTGCGCCGGGAAGTCGGCACGCACCATCAGCATGAAGGAAATCGTGCCGAGCCTGGCGATCGGGGCAAAGTCCTTCACCGGGTCGTAGGGCAGCTTCTTGAACAGGCTGACGTTTGCCGCCTGCGGGGTGTTGGTGGTGAGCATCAGCGTGTAGCCGTCGGGCGCGGCCTTGGCCACTTCCGCGGCGGCGATCGAGCCCTGCGCGCCTGCCTTGTTCTCCACCACGAAGGGCTGCTTGAGCGCTTCCTGCAGCTGCTGGCCAAGGACGCGCGCCACCTGGTCGGTGGCGCTGCCGGCGGGAAAGGGCACCACCAGCTTCACCGGGCGCGACGGATACGGCTGCGCCAGCACGGCGGCGCTGGAGAGCAGCGCGAGGACGGCGAGCAGCGTTCGCTTCATGGGGGTTCCTCAGGAATTGAGCTTGGCGATGAGTTCGCGCGTCTTCGCCGGGTCGCCCGAGCGCAGCACCTTCTGCGCGAGCGGCTGCGCTTCCGCCAGGTTCGTGCGCAATACGCGCTCCTTGATCGCCGGCAGCTGCGCCGGGTGCATGGAGAAATTGCGCAGCCCGAAGCCGAGCAGCAGTCGCGTGAGCGCGAGGTCGCCCGCCATCTCGCCGCACACCGCCACCGGCACCTCGCCGCGCGTGGCGGTCTGGATGACGTGCGCGACGAGATGCAGCACCGCGGGGTGCAGCGGGTCGTAGAGGTGCGCCACCGCGTCGTCGGTGCGGTCGATCGCCAGCGTGTACTGGATCAGGTCGTTGGTGCCGAGCGACAGGAAATCCAGCCGCTTCATGAACATCGGCAGCGCGAGCGCCGCCGCCGGGATCTCGATCATGCCGCCGACCTCGATGCCCTTGTCGTAAGGCACGCCCTTGTCGTCCAGCTGCTCCTTGGCCTGCTGGATGAAGGCAAGCGCCTGCTCGACCTCGTGCACGTGCGCCACCATCGGCAGGAGGATCCTCACCTTGCCGTGGCGCGAGGCGCGCAGGATGGCGCGCAGCTGCGCGAGGAACATCTGCGGCTCGGCGAGGCAATAGCGGATCGCGCGCAGGCCGAGCGCGGGATTGGGCATCAGCGCGCTCTCTCCGGAAAGCGCCTTGTCGGCGCCGACATCCAGCGTGCGGATCACCACCGGCCGCGAGCCCATGGCCTTCGCCACCTCGCGGTAGGCTTCGTACTGCTCGTCTTCGCTCGGCAGGTCCTTGCGGTTCATGAACAGGAACTCGGTGCGGAACAGGCCTATTCCCTGCGCCCCCGCCTCGTGCACCTCGTCCAGGTCCTGCGGCAGCTCGATGTTGGCATAGAGCTCCACCGCCGCGCCGTCCAGCGTCGCCGCGGGCGTGCTCTTCAGGCGCCGCAGCTTCTTCTTTTCGATCTCGTGCTGCGACTGGCGCAGCTGGTACTCGGCGAGCACCATCGGGTCCGGGTTGACGATCAGCACGCCCTGGGTGCCGTCGACGATCAGCAGCTCGCCCTCGCGGATCATGTGGCGCGCGTGGTGCAGGCCCACCAGCGCCGGGATGTTGAGGCTCCTCGCGACGATCGCCGTGTGCGAGGTGACGCCGCCCACGTCGGTGACGAAGCCGCCGTATTCGTGCCGCTTGAAGAGAATCATGTCGGCCGGCGAGAGGTCGTGCGCCACCACGATCAGCTTGTGCTCTTCCGACAGCTGCGGCTGCGCCGGCGCCTTGTCGCCCATCAGCGCCTTCAACACCCGCTCCACCACCTGCTGGATGTCGCCCTTGCGCTCGCGCAGGTAGGGATCCTCCATCGCCTCGAACTGCTCGACCAGGGTCTCCATCTGCTGCACCAGCGCCCACTCCGCGTTGCAGCGGCGTTCGCGGATCAGCTCGCGCGGCTCATGCGAGAGCGAGGAGTCCCCCAGGATCATGCGGTGCAGGTTGATGAAGGCGGCGAACTCCGCGGGCGCGTCCTGCGGCATCTGGCCCTCGAGCAGCGCCAGCTCCTGCTTGGCGCGCGCGATCGCCGCGTCGAAGCGGAAGATCTCGGCGGGCACCGCTTCCTCGGCGATCTGGTAATGCGCCACCTCCAGGCGCGCGCTCGACACCAGGTGCGCGTGGCCGATGGTGATGCCCGAGGCGACGCTCGAGCCGTGCAGGACGAAGTTCACGCCAACGCCCCTGCGCAACGGGAGGGGGCGCTCATCTCATTCGCCCTCGCCGAAGCAGTCGGCGATCAGCGCGCGCACGGCGGCGAGCGCCGCATCCGCGTCCGCGCCCTCCGCCTCCACGGTGACGCTGGCGCCCTTGCCCGCGGCGAGCATCATCACGCCCATGATGCTCTTGGCGTTGACGCGCCGGCCGTTGCGCGTGAGCCACACGTCGCTCTTGAAGCCGCTCGCCACCTGCGTGAGCTTGGCCGAGGCGCGCGCGTGCAGGCCGAGCCTGTTGACGATGGTGAGCTCGGCACTAGCCACCGCAGCTGTCCGTGTTCATGTGCACCACGCCTTCGGCGCCGCCGGAGAGCGCCCGCTGCACCGCGGCGGGCAGCGAGCCGTTGCGGCCCGAGAGCACGCGCACCAGCATCGGCAGCGAGACCCCGGACACGCCCTCGACGCGGCCGTCGGCGAGCAGGCGCGCCGCCACGTTGCAGGGCGTGGCGCCGAACATGTCGGTGAGCACCAGCACGCCCGCGCCGCTGTCGAGCTGCGCTGCGAGGCCGCGCGCGCGCGCGAGCACCTTGTCGGGGTCGTCGCTGCGCGACACGCCGAGGGTAGCCACCTGCGCCTGCCTGGTGCCCAGGATCGCCTCGGCGCTCGCGAGCAGCGCCTCGCCGATGGCGCCGTGCGAGATCAGCAGCACGCCGATCACGCGCGCACCTTCGCCGCGAGCGCCTCGATGAACATGCCGGCCACGTCGAACCCGGTCTGGTCCTGGATCTCGCGGAAGCAGGTGGGGCTGGTGACGTTGACCTCGGTGAGGTAGTCGCCGATCACGTCCAGGCCCACCAGCAGCAGCCCGCGCGCGGCGAGCTTCGGGCCGAGCGCCTCGGCGATCTCGCGGTCGCGCGCCGAGAGCGGCTGCGCCACGCCGGTGCCGCCGGCGGCGAGGTTGCCGCGCGACTCGCCGGCTTTCGGGATGCGCGCGAGGCTGTGCGGCACCGGCTTGCCGTCGATGAGCAGGATGCGCTTGTCGCCGTCGCGGATCTCGGGGATGAAGCGCTGCGCCATCACGCTGCGCGCGCCGCCCTGCGCCATCAGCTCGACGATCACGTTGCGGTTCGGGTCGTCGGCGCGCACGCGGAAGATGTTCTCGCCTCCCATCACGTCCAGGCGCTTGAGCACCACGTCGCGCTCCGCGTCGATGAAAGCGTGCAGGCGCTGCGGCTCGCGCGCCACCAGCGTCGGCGCGACGAAGCGCGGAAACTCGGCGATGGCAAGCTTCTCGTTGTGGTCGCGAATCGCGTCGGGCGCGTTGAACACCCGCGCGCCCTCGCGCACCGCGGCCGACAGCAGCCACGTGCTGGTCACGTACTCGAGGTCGAACGGCGGGTCCTTGCGCATCAGCACCGCGTCGAACCAGGCGAGGCTGCGCTGCGCGTGGCCGTCTCGCCGGTACCAGTCCTCGTCGTTGTCGGTGAGCCGGATATGCATCGCCTCGGCGCCGACGCTGCCGCCGTGCCAGGCGAGCGCGGGCTGCTCGCACACGTGCACCGCATGCCCGCGCGCCTCGGCGGCGCGCATCATGGTGACCGTCGTGTCCTTGTACGCCTTGAGCGAATCCGGCGCATCGATGATGAAGAGCAGGTTCACGCCGCTAGGGAAGCTGTGTACAAGTCGCGCGGTGGCGCATTGCGGCCGGAACTCGGCCGCCGCCGGGGACTACTTGCCCTTGGCGGCGGGGGCTTTGGGCGCCGCCGGCTCCTTCAGGTTGCCGCCGGACTGGTTCGCCATGTACACGACCGCGCGCGCCATCTCGTCGTCCGAGAGGTCGGCCGCGCCGCCGCGCGGCGGCATGGCGCGGATGCCCTTGATGGCGTCGGCGACCAAGGCGTTCATTCCGCTCTTGATGCGCGGCGCCCACGCGGCCTTGTCGCCGATTTTCGGCGCGTTGGCGACGCCGGTCTGGTGGCAGGCGGCGCAGACCGACTTGACGATTTCCTCCCCGCTGCGCGGCCCGGCAGCCGCGCCGCCCGCGGCGCCGAACTCCACGCGGCCGACTGGCTGCAGCCGTGCGGCCACCGCTTCGGGCGCGAGCGCGCCGGGATCGGCGCTCGGCTTGTTGAGCACCAGATTGATCAGCAGCACGATGCCGATGATCGGCACCAGGAAAGCGAGCAGCACCACCACGATCAACTGTTGCGGCGTCTTGATGAAGGAGGAATGCGACTCTTGCTCGCTCATACGCGTGGTCCGGCGGAGGGATTAGAATGTCGGCGATTTTAGCTTGAAAGCGCCCGTAGCTCAGCGGATCAGAGTATTGGCCTCCGAAGCCAAGGGTCGTGGGTTCGAATCCCGCCGGGCGCGCCAAGGCAACCTCCACGAGGAATCTTCCATGTCAGCCAGAGCCCTCATCGCCGTAGCCCTGTTCGCCTGCGCAAGCATCGCCACCGCCCAATACCCGAACAAGCCCGTCACCATCGTCGTGCCCTTCAGCGCCGGCGGCCCCACCGACACGGTGGCGCGCGTCATGGCGCAGGCCATGGGCAAGCCCCTGGGCCAGTCGCTGATCGTCGAGAACAAGGTCGGCGCGGGCGGCACCATCGGCGTGAACGCAGTGGCCAGGGCGGCGCCCGACGGCTACACCACGCTCATCTACCACATCGGCATGGCGACCGCCCCGGCGCTGTACCGCACGCTGCCGTTCAAGCCGATGGAGGACCTCGAGCCGATCGGCCTGATCAACGAAGTGCCGATGACGCTGGTGGCGCGCAAGGACTTCCCGGCGAAGGATTTCAAGGAGTTCCTCGCCTACGTGAAGGCGAACAAGGCGAAGATCAACTACGCCAACGCGGGCCTGGGCGCTGCCTCGCACCTGTGCGGGATGCTGTTCATGAGCGCGATCGAGACCGACGTGACCACCATCTCCTACAAGGGCACGGGACCGGCGATGAACGACCTGATCGGCGGGCAGGTGGACTTCATGTGCGACCAGACCACCAACACCACCGGCCAGATCCGCGGCGGCAAGATCAAGGTCTACGGCGTGACCACCAAGGCGCGCGTGCCCTCGCTGCCCGACGTGCCGACGCTTCAGGAGCAGGGCCTGAAAGGCTTCGACGTGAGCGTCTGGCACGGCATGTACGCGCCCAAGGGCACGCCCAAGCCGGTGATCGACAAGCTGGTGTCCGCGCTGCAGGCGGCGCTCAAGGACCCGGTGGTGAAGACGCGCTTCAACGACCTCGGCACCGATCCGATCGCGCTCGACAAGGCGACGCCGGCCGCGCTGCGCGCGCACCTCAAGGCCGAGATCGAGAAATGGGGCCCGCTGATCAAGAAGGCGGGCGTCTACGCCGACTGACGCAGTGGCCGTGGCCAGCGCTGCGCTCAGCCGCTTTCCCGTCCCCAGGCTGGAGGACCTGCCGGAGGATGTGCGCGCGCGCATCCTCGCCGTGCAGGAGAAGTCCGGATTCGTGCCGAACGTGTTCCTCGCGCTTGCCCGCCGCCCGGACGAGTTCCGCGCCTTCTTTGCCTATCACGATGCGCTGATGGAAAAGCCGGGCGGCCTCACCAAGGCCGAGCGCGAGATGATCGTGGTGGCGACTTCGGGCGCGAACCGCTGCCAGTATTGCGTGGTCGCGCACGGCGCAATCCTGCGCGTGCGCGCGAAGAACCCGCTCGTTGCCGACCAGGTGGCGATCAACCACCGCAAGGCGGACATCACGCCACGCCAGAAGACGATGCTCGATTTCGCCATGAAGGTGGCGCTCGCCTCGCACGAGATCGGCGATGCGGATTTCGACGCGCTGCGCGGCGCGGGCATTGCCGACGAGGACGCCTGGGACATCGCCGCCATCGCCGCGATGTTCGCGATGTCGAACCGGCTCGCCAACGCCTTCGGCATCCGGCCGAACGACGAGTTCTACCTGATGGGCCGCGTGCCGAAGGAGAAGTAGGGCGTCAGGGCGCGAGCGGCGGGCGGCGCTTGCAGACCTGCGTTTCCGACTCGAAGGCGTGCGCGAGCTGCAGCACGCCGAAATCGTCGCGGTAGCGGCCGATGATCTGCAGGCCCACGGGCAGCCCGCCGGGGGTGAAGCCCGCCGGCACCGAGACTGCGGGGTGGCTGACGATCGTGACGTAGTAGCAGCTCTTCATCCAGTCGAGGTAGTTGCCGAGCCTTACGCCCGCGATCTCCTGCGGGTACTCGGTATCGACTGGGAAGGGCGGCAACTGGTTCACTGGTGCGAGCAGGAACTCGTACTTCTCCAGGAAAGCACGCACGCGGTGGAAAAGCTCGGTGCGCAGGACCTCGGCGCGCCCGATCTTCGCGCCGTCGAGCGCCAGGCCCTGCTCGATGTTCCAGATCACGGTGTCCTTGAGCAGCGCGCGGTGCGTCTTCAGCAGCGGCGCGTAGCGCAGCGAGAAGGACACCGCGCGCAGCGTCTCGAAGGCTTCCGTCGCGCCCGAGAAATCCGGGCAGGCTTCCTCGACGATGCAGCCGAGCGACTCGAATACCTTGCGCTGCGGCTCGAGCGCCGCAGTGACCGGCGGCTCGACCGGCAGCCCGCCGAAGTCGCGCGTCCAGGCGATGCGCACCTTCCGGAAGGACCTATTCAGCGGCCGATTGAAGATGCTGCCGGGCTCGCTGAGGGAGACCGGCGCGCGCGCCTCCGGCCCCGCCATCGCCGCAAGGAGGAACGCCGTGTCCTCCACCGTGCGCGCGATCGGCCCGGCGACCGGCTGCGTATCCCAGGCATTCGCCGCGGGCCAGGTCGGCACGCGTCCGGGCGTTGGCCGGAAGCCCACGACGTTGCAAAAGTTGCCGGGATTGCGCAGGCTCGCCGCCAGATCGGAGCCGTCGGCGAATGGCAGCATGCCGCAGGCGACCGCCGCGGCCGCCCCGCCGGATGAGCCGCCCGCCGTCTTCGTCAGGTCGTAGGGATTCCTCGTCGCGCCGAACACCTTGTTGAAGGTATTGCTGCCCGCGCCGAACTCCGGCGTATTGGTCTTGCCAAGCGTGATGGCGCCGGCGGCCTGCAGCCGCTCGACGAGCAGCGCGTCTTTCTGCGGCACGTAGTCCTGGTAGACGAGGGAGCCCCTGGTGGTGCGGATGCCCTTGGTGTCCACCAGGTCCTTGTAGGCGATCGGCAGGCCCGCCAGCGGCGGCCTTGCGCCTTTGCGGCGATCGAGCGCCTTTGCCGCCTTGAGTGCCTGCTCCGGCAGGAAGGTGACGATGGCGTTCACCTTGGGATTGACGCGCTCGATCTGCGCGATGAACGCGCGCATCACCTCGGTGGCGGAAACCTTGCGCGAGCGGATGAGACGCGCCAGCTGCCTGGCCGGCAAGTAGTGGAGTTCCGTCACATCAGCACGATGTCGAACTGCTCCTGCATGTAGCCCGGTTCCACCTGCAGCGAGATCGGCTTGCCGATGAAGTCCGAGAGCATGGCCACCGAGCCCGACTCCTCCTCCTGCAGCAGGTCGATCACGCCCTGCGCGCCGAGCACGCGGAACTCGCGGGCGCTGAAGGCGCGCGCCTCGCGCAGGATCTCGCGCAGGATCTCGTAGCATACGGTGCGCGCGGTCTTCACCGCGCCCCGGCCCGCGCAGGTCGGGCACGGCTCGCACAGCACGTGGGCGAGCGACTCGCGCGTGCGCTTGCGCGTCATCTCGACGAGTCCCAGCTGCGTGAAGCCGTTGACCGTCATGCGCGTGCGGTCGCGCGCCAGCGCCTTCTTCAGCTCCTCCAGCACCGCCGCGCGGTGCGACTCCGACTCCATGTCGATGAAGTCGGTGATGATGATGCCGCCGAGGTTGCGCAGGCGCAGCTGGCGCGCAATGGCTTGCGCCGCCTCGAGGTTGGTCTTGAATACGGTGTCGTCGAAACTGCGGCTGCCGACGAAGCCGCCGGTGTTGACGTCGATGGTGGTCATCGCTTCGGTCTGGTCGATCACCAGCGTGCCGCCCGACTTCAGGTCCACGCGCCGCGACAGCGCCTTCTCGATTTCATCCTCGACGTTGTACAGGTCGAACAGCGGCCGCTCGCCAGTGTAGTGCTCGAGCCTGGCGCGCACCTTCGGCGTGTAGGTCTCGGCGAACTCGGCGAGCCGGTGGAAGTTCTCGCGCGAATCCACCAGCACGCGCTCGGTGTCCTCGCTCACCATGTCGCGCAGCACGCGCTGCGCGAGCGACAGGTCCTGGTACACGAGCTTGGGCGGCTCGGCGCCCAGGGACCTCTCGCGGATGTCGCGCCACAGGTGGCTCAGGTATTCGACGTCCGCCTTGAGCTCCGCGTCGGTGGCGCCCTCGGCCAACGTGCGGATAATGAAGCCGCCTTTCTCGTCGGCGGGCAGCATCGAGCGCAGCTTGTCGCGCAGCACCTGGCGCCCGTTCTCGTCCTCGATGCGCTGCGAGATGCCGATGTGCGGGTCCTGCGGCAGGTACACGAGCATGCGGCCGGCGATCGAGACCTGCGTGGAGAGCCGCGCGCCCTTGGTGCCGATCGGGTCCTTCACCACCTGCACCAGCACCGGCTGGCCCTCGGCGAGGATCTTCTCGATCGGCGGCGGCGCCTCGCCGCCCGGCTTCCTGTGCTCGCGGATGTCGGCGACGTGCAGGAACGCGGCGCGCTCCAGGCCCACCTCGACGAACGCCGACTGCATGCCGGGCAGCACGCGCGCCACGCGCCCCATGTAGATGTTGCCCACCAGGCCGCGGCTCGCCGCGCGCTCGACGAGCAACTCCTGCACGGCGCCGGCGTTCACCACCGCGACGCGCGTTTCCTGCGGCGTGATGTTAACGAGGACCTCTTCGCTCACGCGAAGCCCCCATGCGCTGCAGCAGCTGCGCCGTCTCGAACAGCGGCAGGCCGACGATGCCCGACTGGCTGCCGCGGATCTCGGAGACGAAGAGCGCCGCGCGCCCCTGGATCGCGTAGGCGCCCGCCTTGTCGTCGGATTCGCCGGTGGCGACGTACGCGCGGATCTCTTGCGGCGTCAGTTCGCGGAATTGCACCTCGGAGGCCGAGAGCGCCGACTCGACGGTGTCCTCGTACTGCACCACCACGGCCGTGAGCACCTCGTGGCGCTGGCCGGAGAGCGCGGCGAGCATCGCTTCGGCCTCCTGGCGGCTCGCGGGCTTGCCGAAGATGCGGCCGGCGAGCGCCACCGTGGTGTCGGCGGCGAGCACCGGTGCGCGCGGCAGGTTGCGCTCGAGCATGCGCTTCCAGCCGGCCGCCGCCTTGGCGCGCGCCACGCGCATCACGTAGGCGCGCGGGTCTTCGCCCTCCAGCGGCTCCTCGTCCACGTCCGGCGCCGCGCCGGGCCGGTTGCGGAACAGCAGCAGGTGGAACTTGACGCCGATGTGTCCGAGCAGCTCGCGCCGGCGCGGGCTGCGAGACGCGAGGTAGATGCTGCGGTCAATGCCGGAAGTGGTGGCCATGGCTGTTGCTGCGCCCAGCGACCGAGTGTAGCAGGGCTACCCTCGGTGATACGGGTGCCCGGTGAGCAGCGTCGCCGCGCGATACAGCTGCTCGGCGAGCACCACCTGCGCGAGCGCATGCGGCAGCGTGAGCGCAGAGAGCCGCAGCAGCAGCGCGGCTTCCTGCCTTGTCCGTTCGTCCAGCCCGTCGGGCCCGCCGATGACGAACGCGATGGGCGCGGCCTCGCGCATCCAGCGGCCCAGTTGTGCGGCAAGCTGTGCCGTGGTCAGGTCGCGCCCGCGCTCGTCCAGCGCCACGATGCGCGCGCCCTTGGGCGCGCGCGGCAGGCACTCGACCGCGTAGCCGCGCGGCATGCGCTGCAGGTAGTCGTCGC
>Ga0326726_10004602_pt1 | contig 12568 bp, 9 predicted proteins | sample MHFenrmetagenome_2_FD_207603 | JGI IMG/M metagenome (GOLD analysis project Ga0326726, IMG submission 207603) | Lab enriched peat soil microbial communities from Michigan Hollow, Ithaca, NY, United States - MHF15MN | ecosystem: Environmental > Terrestrial > Soil > Wetlands > Peat | place: USA...
GGATAGCACTACGCTGTCCTTTAGCGTCGCTGCTTTCATTGCATCTTGAGCTGCTCATAGAGCAGGCGACAGAAACGGACTCGAGTGAGCAGTACAGACTCCGGCGCTCTTTGACCAATGGGGACTAGCATGGAAAAACTTACCAGCATATTTTTCACCATGGCGCTTTGGCTAATAGGCGCTATTTTTGTCATAACGCTTTGGCTACTAACGAGAATCGTATAAATACGATCACAACGGATTCGAACGTTCGTGCGTTATTCACGGTAGCATCACCACTGGGAGAACGCATGAGACGGAAGAGGCATCTGAAAGTCTCCGGAGCGGCGTCGGCTTGAGCGGCCTGACCGGCAAGGCCGCGATCGCGAACGCGAAGGTCGCCTACCAGCGCTATCGTGAGCTGTTCGGCAGCGAGCGCTGGCGTGCACTGGCCCGTTCAGGGGCACAGACGCAACGCGTGTTGTGGGCCAGCACGGGCACGAAGAATCCCGACTATCGGGACGTGGTCTACGTCGAAGAGCTGATCGGGCCGGACACGGTCAACACGATTCCTCCAGCGACATTCGACGCGTTTCGCGACCACGGGCACGCGCAAGTCTAACCGAAGACGTCGAGTCTGCGTATGACACGGAGATGCCTAAGCAGCTCGGAATTTCGATGCAGGAAGTGGCGGACAGACTAGCTGTCTGGCACGACCACAGCCTTTCCGTACGGATCCAGCAGAACTTTGCCCAGGTCGAATCGCAATCCTCGATGCGTCAAAGGGTCCGAATGCGCGATAGCCATAGGATTTGGCCGACCGCAACGCCGGGCACGAAGACATGCCCGTAGTGATACGTTCGGTTCCTCATCGGATCGAGAGGGATCACCGCCGTCGGCTTTACGTCGTCGACGCGGTCGAAGAGCATCAATTCCACCCGCGTGCTGCTATTCGAGAATACGCTGAAGTTGACGCCCTGGGGATAAACGGGTGCGCCAAGCGGCGAACTGCGGCCAGCTTGTGTTCTAGGGTGCATCGCTTAGGACTAGAGGTCGCCCATGATCGGTGTATCATTTCGCGAGATCGCTGCTCACGCATTCGGCCTGAGTCGCGAGCACGTCAGCCAGGCGTCCCAAAGCATCCGCGGTAGCGGCAGCAACGGCGGTCGCAGTTGCGGCTTCGAGCGGAATTTCAAGAGAAGTGCGGCCTCCATGGCTTGCCCGGTCGCCCCCTGTGCAAGAGAAGCTCCACTTCGCGTCAAGCCGTAACGCTCCCTGCTGAGGATCCAGCGCCAGGAATTCCACGGTGAGGTCCGCATCGGGGATGCGACCGTCGCCCGCGATCAGGACGCGCGAGGCACCTAGCCGCTGCGACAGCGCGTCGCGCAGCACGCGCGCCACTGCGTCTGAGAAGGGTTCTGCCCATTCTGTCTTGTCCGACACGATCAACGTGTTCCCTTTGCGGCCGATGACTACGGGATAGGCGCTGAGATATCCAGGAAGGACCACCGGGCGCACCAGTATAGTGGTCTGCGCGCTTCGGCTGTCGTCATGGTCCGCAGCGGAGTATGGCGCAGGCGGCAGCGCGACAAGCGCTACTGGCGAAGAGGCGCATGCCGCGAGTGCCGGTGCAAGCAAGGCGGTAGCGATGCAGCACGTCCACCTCATCGGCTACCTCCCTCGAACAAGAATACTGGGATCGCGGTCGACCCGTTCTGCGAGGTTGCGCAGGCGCGCGGCGGCGGCGGCGAGGTCATCGAGGGCGCGTTGAACCTGGATCGCAGTGCGTCCGTGCGGATCGAGAAGAACATTGGCTCGATCCAACGCCGTGTCCGCCCTCTTGAACGTTCCGCGGGCTGCACCGAGCGTGCTCGCCGCCTCGCGGTCCAGGTTTGCTGCAAGCGTTTGCACCGAAGCGAGTGTTTTCTGCAGGCTAGCTGCACTGCCTGCAATCGCCTCACGTCCGGTACCCGAAAGCGCGGCCACCTCACGATCGACGGTGTTCAGCGTGTGGCGAAGCGTACTCATTACACCCGGCAGCTCTCTGATGGTCTGCTTCAACTCGGGGCTCTCGAGAATCTCATTCACAGATGCAAGCGTGTGCTCGAAAGCTTCCAATGCTTTAGCGATATCGAGCTCTTCGAGCTTTTTCGTGATAGCTTCCAAGTCGCTGGGCACCGTCGGCACCTCCGGTACGGCAGTGCTCAGGCCCAGGCGCGACACCTCGGCACCGCGCCGAAAATCGAGGTCCACGTTCACTTGTTTCGTCACGAAGCTTTGCATTATCAGTCGCGCGGTGAGGCCGCGCTGCACGAGCATGGGCACCACGTTCTCTTCATAGGGCGGCTGAACGCCGTAGATCGTAACCGTCTCGGGCATGAGTTCCATGTTGACCTGATTGAGGAAGCTGTGGGTCTCGGGGTTGACGCGAATGCCGATCGATTTGACTTGGCCCACGCGAACGCCGCGAAGCGTGACCGCCGCGCCGACCTGCAATCCGGCCACCGAACCGGGAAAAAAGCTCACGAACGGAATCCGTTTTTGCAAGAACGTACCGCTGCCGAAGAACAGCACGCCGGCGACGATCAACGCGATCGCCCCCAGGACAAATACACCGATGAGCGTTGCGTTGGGTTTCGTCATCTTGCGGCCTCCATGTGCGCGGCAGGGGCAGTTCCCCGGCGTGCCAGGAAATCGCGCACTTTGCGGCTCTCGGCCGATGTTGCCAGCTTGGCGGGACTCCCCAATGCCACGGGGCGATGCGCCTCGCTGTCGAGGAAGAGCATGCGATCGGCGATGCTGTACAGGCTCTCCAGTTCGTGCGTGACCACAACGACCGTAATACCGAGCCCGTCGCGCAAAGTGAGAACGAGCTCGTCCAGACGCCGTGAAGTCAACGGATCCAATCCTGCGGAGGGCTCATCCAAGAACAGCACGCTTGGATCCAGAGCGAGCGCTCGTGCCAGCGCGGCGCGCTTGCGCATCCCGCCGCTTAAGCTTGCCGGGTAACGGTCCGCGTCGCCGGCCAGCCCGACCAGGGCAAGCTTGAACCGCGCAAGTGCAGGACGCACGGCGGGAATGGAATAGCCATGCAGGTCCATCGGCACGGTCACGTTCTCCAGCACGCTCATCGACGTCCACAGCGCGCCGCTCTGAAACAGGATTCCGAATGGCGGCGGTCCATGCTGCATGTGCTCTTCGAGAGTCTTGCCGTCGAACAGGATGCGCCCAGACCGCGGCGGGAGCAAACCCGCCATCGTCTTCAACAGCGTGCTCTTGCCCGAGCCGCTCTCTCCCACGATCGCGAAGATCTCCCCATTCTCGATATCGGCGCTGATCCCGCTTTGCACCGCGCGCCCGCCGTAACCGACAGCAACCTCCTCGATGCTGATCCGCGGGCTCGTTGAAGACGCGCTCATTGGTTCAGATCCCCAGCGCATTCGTGCACACCGCAAAAACGGCATCCACTGCGATGATCGCGACGATCGAGCTGACCACGGCCATGGTGGTGGCAGCGCCGACGCCTGCCGCACTCCGTTCCGCACATAATCCGAAATGGCACCCGAGAAGAGCGACAAGGGCGCCGAACACAAACGCCTTGAGGCCACCTATCACGAAGTGGGCAGCGCGAATCGCGTGCTGGGTCTGCACCATATAGGTAACCGTGGATATATCCAGAAACGGCACTGCGACGCACAGGCCGCCGAACATCGCAAGCGCACACCCATAGACAAACAGCAGCGGCATCAGCAGGCTGAGCGCCACAACGCGCGGAAGCACTAAGAACTCGACTGGGGAAACGCCCAAGGTCGTGAGTGCGTCGATCTCTTCGTTGCCTTGCATAGTCGCGATGCGGGCGGCAAAGCTGGCGCCGGTGCGACCCGCAAGCACGATTGCTGTGAGTATGGGTGTCAACTCACGCACCGATGCGATCCCGACGAGGTTCGCAACGTAGAGGCCGGCGCCGAAAGCTTCGAGCTGCACGGCGCCCACAAATGCGAGGATGTTGCCCATCAAGACATTGACGATGCCTACGATGAGCAGTGCGTGGCTGCTCGACTCCGCCAGCACCTCGAGCATCTCGCTGCCGCGGATCTTGGCACGCCCGGTGATAAATCGCGGCAGCAGAAGCACGACCTGCCCGAGCAGGTTCACGAATGCTCGCAGGTTGCGCGCCCCATCCACAGCGAGCAGACCAACCCGCGCGGTAAAACTCGGTGGCACGGTCGTGCTTGTGCCAGCGGACGGTTTCGCACGCGCCAGCGCGAGCAGGTTGTGCAGGTCTTGTGGTAGGCCGTGAATGGTGATTTGCTGCTGTGGCCTGTCGAGCTGCTGCACCACTCTCGCGAGGAAGGCGGCGTCCGCCGTGCCCCAGCGCCATTCCGCGGGGGTCTCAACACGCATTGCGTGCACTCCACCGCCTGTTTCAAGCCCCAGATCTTCAAGCGGTCGCGCAAGCCATGACGGTTCGATACCGGGCCCGGGCATCTGCACGACTAGCTCGTCGCCCTGCGTTCGAAACAGTGCCTGTAACGCTGGAGCGAGTCTGTTGCTGCGGCTCGAGGTCATCTCTGTAATCGAATAAGCATCGGTGAACCGTTTGAGCGTGAGCCTCGCCTGGTTACCCCTCCGACGTGCATTACTGCAAGCGTTTGGTTATGCCATCGTTGCCAAGGTCTTGCGAAACCGCGTCAAGGAAAAGGAGAAGAGCACGGTACCGATCAAGGCAAGCCCAACGAATTGCGGCCACACAACCGAAAGCCTGGCACCTCGATACCCTCCACTATTGCCCGGACGCCGGGTCGGAAAGCATGGCTTGAACCGGGGACGTTCGTGACGCCGCATCCCGCCACCCCCGCAGCCGCGCCGACTGCGGAGCGGCGGGCTCGCTGCGCCCGGTCGGCCACTCAGGATTCGATAGCCGAAAGCGAGGCCGCGGCCCGGCAACGTCCCTTTGTGCCTCCTGATATGCCTCGATCGTGCCGACATCGCGCCAATAGCCATGCTCCTCAGGGTGGGCCCCGGGCACGCGGTTGGTCGCAAAGTCGTAGGCGTAGGTTCGGGCGCTCCGCGACAGGCGGGGCATGATGTGATGTCCGAAGTCGTGCTCGCCACGTGCGTGCGCCTCCGTCAGCGCTCGCACCAGGATCTCCGGGTCGAACAGATAGTTGCCCATCGAGGCATAGGCGTGGCTCGGCATGCCGGGAATGGCGGCCGGCCGCTGCGGCTTCTCCTGGAAGTCCACGACTCGGCGGTCTGAGCCGGTGACCATGACGCCGAGGGCGGAGGCCTGCTCGAGCGGCACCGGGAGGGCTGCGATGGTGAGATCGGCGCCGCGCGCTCGATGCGCGTCGTGCATCTGCCGGACATCCATCCGGTAGACATGGTCGGCCGCGAATACGGCAACCACATCCGGCCGGTGCTGTTCGAGCAAGTCGAGGTTCTGATACACCGCATCGGCGGTCCCCCGGAACCCTTCCCGGCCGAGCTCATCCCTGGGCAGGATCACCTCGATCAGCCGGCCTGCGTTGCCCGAGCCTAAGCTCCACGCAGCCCGCAGGTGCTCGATCAAGGAACGCGGCTTGTGTTGGACGAGGACGTAGATCGGGGAGACCCCGGAGTTGACAAGGTTGCTCAGCACGAAGTCCACGATCCGATACCCGCCCGCAACGGGCAGGGCCGGTTTGGCATGCTCGGCGGTCAGGGGGTAAAGGCGCGTGCCTTTGCCCCCGGCGAGCACGAATGCCAGCACTTTTCTGTTTGGCATGCGTCAGGTTCCTTCTTTGCTTCTGCGTCGCCCCGAACCGACCAGCTCAGGGGCTACGATCCGAGTCCACCACGAGCTGCTTCAACCGACCGCTCTGCTTTGCTTCTCCACCGCCTTGAGCAGCTGGTCGAAGGCGTCCGAAAACAACCGCAGCCCCTCCACGAGCAGGGTCTCGGCGGCCTTGTGCATGGAAATGCCGGTCTGCTCGAGCATCTTCATCGTGCCATATGCAGACTCGACGTCTTCTGTGAGACTTGCGCGCGACCGTCCGTGGTCGCGGAACGCGTCCAAGGTTGCTGGAGGAATCGTGTTGACCGTGTCCGGCCCGATCAGCTCTTCGACGTAGATGACGTCCCGATAGTCGGGATTCTTCGTGCCCGTGCTGGCCCACAACACGCGTTGCGTCTGTGCCCCTGAACGGGCCAGTGCACGCCAGCGCTCGCTGCCGAACAGCTCACGATAGCGCTGGTAGGCGACCTTCGCGTTCGCGATCGCAGCCTTGCCGACCAGGCCGCGCAGGACGCTTCGCTCCCTCGCATCCGTGGTCGCCTCCAAACGCGTGGCGATCATTGCGTCGACCAAGGTGTCGACGCGACTGACGAAAAAGCTCGCTACGCTGGCAATCCGCTTCGGGTCGCCGCCGCGCGCGACGAGTTGCTCTACACCTTGGATATACGCCTCCGCCACCTTCTCGTAGGTGTCGCAGCCGAACAGCAGCGTCACGTTGACGTTGATGCCATCGCCGATGAGCTCGTGGATGGCAGGAAGCCCTTCTGCGGTGGCGGGGACCTTGATCATCAGATTCTCGCGCGCGACCGCTCGCCACAGTCGCCTGGCTTCTGCCAGCGTGCCCGCGGTGTCGTGCGCAAGCAAGGGTGATACTTCCAGGCTGACGTATCCGTCACGCCCGGAACTCCGCTCGTACACGGGGCGCAGCACCTCGGCAGCGTTCTGGATATCGCGGAGTGCCAGCTGCTCGTAGAGGGTTTTGGCGTCCAGAGCGCGTGCTGTCGGCGCTTCGAGGATGTCCTTGTAATCCGAGCTGCCGTGGACCGCCTTCTCGAAGATAGCCGGATTGGAGGTCACTCCCTGCAGTCCGTCCTCGTCGATCAAGCGGCGCAACTCGCCACTGGTGATCAAGCTGCGGCGGATGTAATCCAGCCAGACCGACTGGCCGAACACCTGCAGCGCCCGCAGGCGGTTTTCCAGCGCCGTCACTTTGGCGAGCCGGCGCAAATGGCGTTCCTCGCCGCTGAAGTGGGCATTCAAGAATGCATGAATCAATTCGCGGGCGAGCTCGCTGCCTACGACGCGGCCCCCGAGCACCAGCACGTTCATGTCATCATGTTCCACGCCCTGGTGCGCAGAGTATGTGTCATGGCAAAGCCCGGCGCGAATGCCTGGAAGTCTGTTGGCCGCCATGGACGCTCCGACGCCGCTGCCGCAGAGGATGATGCCGCGCTCGGCCCGGCGCTCGCGCAGGGCTTCGCCGACGGCGGCGGCGTAATCGGCATAGTCCACCGGGTCCTTGCTGTAGGTCCCCACGTCCAGGGGCTCGTGATGCTCCGCCGCCAAGAAGCCTTTCACCGCTTCCTTCAGTTCGAATCCTGCATGATCTGCACCAATTGCGACTCGCATCATTCACCTCGCCTTTTCGATCTGTTGCCTGGCTGCAACCAGAATGCTCTCGGGCACGAAGCCGAATTTCTTCTGCAACTCCTTCAGCGGTGCCGACGCACCGAACGTGTCCAGGCCAATGCTGTGACCACTGCTTCCGACGTAGCGCGCCCAACCCAGGGTGGACGCCTCCTCGACCGACACGCGGGCGGCGACTGATCTCGGCAGGACTTGTTCGCGGTATTCCGGATGGTCCAGACAGTAGCGCTCGAAGATCTCCCACGATGGCATGCTGACCACGCGGGCCTTGATGCCCTCTGCCTTGAGCTTCTCGTAGGCGTCCAGGCAAAGCGAGACCTCGCTGCCGGTGGCGAGCAACAGCACCTGGGGGCTGCGGTTATCGGCATCCGCGAGGACATACGCGCCGCGCTGCACGCCTTCTGGCGCCGCGTACCTGGTGCGGTCGATCGTGGGCAATGCCTGCCGCGTCAGAATGAGCGCCACGGGGTCGTGGCGCAACTGCATGATGACCCGCCAGGCTGCAACCGCCTCGTTGGCATCGGCCGGCCGCAGGACGATCAGCCCTGGAATCGCCCGTAAGGATGCGAGCTGTTCGACCGGCTGATGAGTCGGTCCGTCCTCTCCGACCCCGATCGAATCGTGGGTGAAGACGTGTATGACGGGGAGCTCCATCAAGGCGCTCAAGCGGATCGCCGGGCGCGCGTAGTCGCTGAAGATCAGGAAGCCGGAGCCAAAGGGTCGGACTTTCGACAGGGACAAGCCATTCAGGATCGCGCCCATGGCATGCTCGCGGATGCCGAAGTGAAGATTGCGCCCCGCGGGATTATCGGGGTTGAAATCTCCGGCGCCTTCAAAACTCAGGCGCGTCTTGCACGAGGGCGCAAGATCCGCTGAACCGCCGATCAGCCACGGCACGTTCTTGGCGATGGCGTTGAGCGCCTGACCCGAAGCGTCTCGTGTTGCAAGGCCTTTGGCATCTGCTGGGAACACGGGTAACTGGCGATCCCAGCCCTCCGGCAGCTCACGCCGCAGCAAGCTGTACCCCTGGCCCGCGAGGTCGGGATACTGGCGCTTGTAGGCTTCGAACTTCGCCCACCAGGCATCGTGCAGGGCTTGCCCGCGTGCGCCGATGCCCGTCTGAAAATGTTCGCGCACGCCCTCGGGGACCAGAAACTGCGCATCCTCGGGCCAGCCGTAGTTGCGCTTTGCCAGCTTGATCTCTTCCTTGCCTAGCGGCTCTCCGTGGGCGGCGCTGGTATCCTGCTTGTTCGGCGCGCCGTAGGCGATGTGGCTGTCGACAATGATCAGGGTGGGGCGGTCTGCCGTGTTCCTGAACGTGTTGAACGCACGCTCGAGCATCTCCAGGTCGTTGGCGTCACCCACTCGGGTGACGTTCCATCCGTAACCGATGAAGCGCGTGGCTGTGTCGTCGCTGTATGCGAGCGCGGTGTTGCCTTCGATCGTGATGTGGTTGTTGTCATAGATCCAACATAGGTTGGAGAGCTTCAGGTGTCCGGCCAATGAAGCCGCCTCGCCCGAGATGCCTTCCATCATGCAGCCGTCGCCGCATAGGGCGTAGACGTCATAATCGAACAGATCGAAGCCCGGGCGATTGAAGTAGCTTGCCAACCAACGCTGCGCGATGGCCATGCCTACGCTCGTCGCCACTCCCTGCCCGAGCGGCCCCGCGGTGGTCTCGACCCCCGACGTCCAGCGGTATTCCGGATGGCCGGGGCATTTGCTGTCGAGCTGTCGAAAACGCTTGATGTCCTCGAGCGTCACGGACGGCTGTCCCAGCGTTTCGTACTTCGCGTTGACCGCTTTCACCCCGGTCAAATGGAGCATCGCGTAGAGCAGCATGGACGCGTGGCCCACCGACAACACGAAGCGGTCACGGTTGGGCCAGATGGGATGGGTCGGATCGAAGCGCAGGAAACGCTGCCACAGGCAATAAACAACCGGCGCCAACGCCATCGGCGTTCCGGGGTGGCCCGAATTCGCCTGCTGCACCGCGTCCATGGCCAGAGTCCGAATGGTGTTGATGCACAGGTTGTCCTTCGTGTCAGTCATGGCCTTGAAGCTCCGTCATCAATGCAGAGGTGACGGCAGTCGACCCGAGGCTCGGGTCAGATCGTGCAGCCGTTGCCAGCCAGCGTCGGTCAGTGCCGCATCGGTACAGCGCCAACCCCACTGTCCTCCCGCGCGCCCGGGGACATTCATGCGCGCCTCCGATCCCAGCCCGAGCAGATCCTGCAACGGCGCGATCGCCAGCGCGGATGCCGAGGACCAGGCGAGGCGGATGAACTCCCACGTCGCTTCCCGTGAGTCGGCAGGCTGGCGCTGCAGGTAATTCCAAAGATGGTGGCGCTCGTGCTCGGGCAACGCCTCATACCATCCGCACGTCGTGTCATTGTCGTGCGTGCCCGTGTAGACCACACCGTTGTGCACGCAGTGGTGCGGCAAATGCGGATTGTCGGGGTCACCGTTGAAAGCGAACTGCAGTACGCGCATGCCGGGCAGTTGAAATTGGTTCCTTAGCGCCGTGACCGCCGGGGTGATGACTCCCAGGTCCTCGGCCAGGAGCGGGAGCCCGCCCAAAGCCTGACGCACCTTGTCGAAGAAGTCGGCGCCCGGACCAGGGACCCACTGGCCGGTGGCTGGCGTTGGCGCGCCCGCCGGCACGTGCCAAGCGGCTTCGAAGCCGCGAAAGTGATCGATGCGAATTGCGTCGAGGTACTCCAACGGCGCCTGCAACCGGTCGATCCACCAGCGATAGCCGGTCTTGCGCAGCGCTTCCCAGTCGTAGACGGGATTGCCCCAGAGCTGACCGTCGGCGCTGAAATAATCCGGAGGAACCCCGGCGACGGCACGAGGGCACAGCCGATCGTCCAACAGAAACAGCTCGGGGTTCGCCCACATGTCGGCCGAGTCCGGGGAGACGAAGATCGGAAGATCCCCCAGCACCCGTATCCCGCGCCGGTTCGCGTAGTCCTTCAGCAGTGCCCAGTGGCGCAGGAGGATGAACTGGCCGAAGCGGAAGCGGTCGATGGGCTCGGCCAGCTCCTGCCTCGCCTCTTCGAGCGCCTTCGGCTCACGCCGCGCGAGATCTTGCGGCCACTGCGAAAAGGCCACGCCTCCGTATCTGGCGCGCAGCGCCATGAACAGCGCGGGCTCCGCGAGCAGAGCCCGTTTCTCTTCGCAGAACTGCTCGAATGCCGGGCGCAGATCGGCGCGCGCCCCGCTGCGGAACTTCTTCCACGCGCGGTTCAGCAAGCGCTCCTTGAAGGGGATGACCCGTTCGAAGTCAACCCGCTCGGAAGGGAAGTTGCAGTCTTCGCAATCGCCCGGATCGACCAGGCCGTCTTCGCGCAGCCGGTCCGGGCTCATGACGAGCGGATTGGCCGCGAACGACGACAACGCCTGATACGGCGAGTGTCCATGACCGGTCGGCCCTAAGGGCAGCACCTGCCACCAGCTTTGGCCCGCTGCAGCGAGACGATCCACCCACGCATATGCCGCTGGTCCCACATCTCCCACTCCATAGGGCGAGGGCAGGGAGGTGACGTGCAAAAGGACGCCCGAAGCACGGTAGCCCGAGGGGAAAGGCGCGCTGAACCGGGTCTGCACACACGCCGCTCGCGTGTCCTCACTGCTAGAGGTGCGGTTCATGGCCGGCCGGGAGCGGCTGTCAGGCGACGATGTTCGTGCGCTTAGTAAGGCCAGACCCAGTTGCTGATCTCGTCGCGGTCGGTGCCGTGCGTGCGCGCATAGCTCAGGTTGTCGATGATCGCGTCCTTCATTTCCTCCTTCAGATGCGCGCCCCGCGCGGCCAGCCCCGGTACCCGGTCGATCACGTCGATCACCAGATCGAAGCGGTCGATCTGGTTGAGGATCGCGAGCTCGATGGGGGTGTTGATGTTGCCCTTCTCCTTGTAGCCCCGGACGTGCAGGTTCTCATGGTTGCGGAAGCGGTAGGCGAGCTTGTGGATGAGCCAGGGGTAGCCGTGGAAGTTGAAGATGACCGGCTTGTTCGTGGTGAACAAACTGTCGAACTCGTCGTCGGTCAAGCCGTGCGGATGCTCGGCTGCGGGCTGCATCTTGTACAGGTCCACCACGTTCACGAAGCGCACCTTCAGATCAGGCAGCCGCTCGCGCAGGATCGCCACTGCGGCCAGCGCCTCGACGGTGGGCACGTCGCCGCAGGAGGCCATCACCACGTCCGGCTCGACGCCCTCGTCGTTGCTGGCGCGGCGCCAGATGCCGATGCCCTTCGCGCAGTGCACGATGGCCTCGTCGATGGTGCTGAACTGCAGGTGCTTCTGCTTGTCGGCCACGATGACGTTGATGCAGTCGGTCGAGCGCAGACAGCCATCGGCGATCGTGAGCAGGCAGTTAGCGTCGGGCGGCAGGTAGATGCGCGTGACCGTCGGGCTCTTGTTGGTCACCACGTCGATGAAGCCCGGGTCCTGGTGCGAGAAGCCGTTGTGGTCCTGGCGCCACACGGTCGAGGACAGCAGGATGTTCTGTGAAGCCACCGAGGCGCGCCAGGGCACGTGGTTCTTGCAGATGTCCAGCCACTTGGCGTGCTGGTTGAACATCGAGTCCACCACGTGGGCGAAGGCCTCGTAGGTGTGGAAGAAGCCGTGGCGGCCGGACAGCAGATAGCCCTCGAGCCAGCCGATCAAGGTGTGCTCGGAGAGCATCTCCATCACGCGCCCGTCGCGCGACAGCTCGCCGCCGTCGGCATCCTCGGGCAGCAGCTCGCCCATCCAAACCTTCTTCGAGGCTTCGTACACCGCTTGCAAGCGGTTGGATGCGGTCTCATCGGGTCCGAACACGCGGAAGCGGCCCAGGTTGGCGCGCATGACGTCGCGCAGGAACTCGCCGAGCGGCTTGGTGTTCTCGTAACGGATGGTGCCGCCGGCCGGGACGCTGACGGCGTACTGCCGGAAGTCGGGAAGCTTCAGGTCCTTGCGCAGCGAGCCGCCGTTGGCGTGCGGGTTGGCGCTCATGCGGCGCACGCCCGTGGGCGCGAGCTCGCGCAGCTCCTGGATCAGGCGGCCGTTGGCGTCGAACAGCTCCTGCGGCTTGTAGCTCTTGAGCCAGCTCTCCAGCAGCTTCAGGCTTTCGGGGTTGTCGCGCACGTCGGAAATAGGCACCTGGTGCGAGCGCCAGGAGCCTTCG
>Ga0326726_10004603_pt1 | contig 12568 bp, 8 predicted proteins | sample MHFenrmetagenome_2_FD_207603 | JGI IMG/M metagenome (GOLD analysis project Ga0326726, IMG submission 207603) | Lab enriched peat soil microbial communities from Michigan Hollow, Ithaca, NY, United States - MHF15MN | ecosystem: Environmental > Terrestrial > Soil > Wetlands > Peat | place: USA...
CTGGCTGGTCGCTCTCTGAAGCGGCATTCCCGTTGCCCATGCGGCCCACGCGCGGTGGGATCGCAACAATCGGTGATGACAGCACGGAGACAATGATACTGGCCGGTGATGCGGGGTTGTGGTACGTGGTTTCAATTCCCGATGCCCAGCGTCTGGGGCGCATGCGCCTGGAATGGCCAGGACGCGTAAGCACGGGGCATATTCTTGATCGACGTCATCGTGACATGATTCTGAAGACCCCCAAACTCCTGTCGGTCTTCCGGCCTCGCTTCTTTGTTCCGTCCCGCACCGCACCGATCACGATTCATGTGCCAAGTGATCAGCCGACGATTCAACTGGCCGTAACGGCATCTCTCTCTGGAGATACGATTCTCGTCGCGCCGGGATCGTATCCGGGGAGCATCGATTTCCTGGGCAAGAGCGTACACCTCATCTCCGAATACGGAGTCGACTCGACTCGGATCATAGCGACGAGCCTCACTCTCCCGGTCATCAAGATAGCGGCCGGGGAGACGGAGCAAGCGGAAGTCCTGGGCTTCACGATCGAGTCTGGGGGCTCCTCAACAGCGATCGAGATATCCCAATTCGCCAAACCGGTCATCAGCCAGAATGTGATTCGAGACTACAAGGGCAATTCTGTTGTGATGCGAGTCGGCTCGCGAGGCGCCCTGATCACCCGAAATCTCTTCATTTGGAACACTCATGGATACTGTGTCTATGTGGACCCGGGTGGATCGGCTCGCGTCTTAAACAACACCATGGATCGGAACGGTCGCGGCATCTACTCGGGTGATTCCGCGACGGAGTGTGAGAACAACATCGTCGCCCACAGCCTCGCCACAGGGGTTGAGGGCAGATTCGCGAAGATCGACTACAACGACCTCTGGGAGAATGCCCCCAATTTCGATCGGGGCTACAACAACTCAACGCCTGACGGCCCCCACGAATTATCTGCGGATCCGCTCTTCAGGGACCCGCTCGCGTACGACTACCGACTCCAAGACGCATCGCTCTGCGTGGACAATGGGGCCCCGGACAGTGAATTCGTCGACTCAGACGGCACTCGCAACGACATCGGCGCGATTCCTGTCCTGTCCCGATCATCCCCAATTGCCGCTAATCTGGAGGTACAGACCAACGACCGCTGGCATCTGACCAGCGATACGCCCACGTTTGCCTGGGACTACATCGATGTCTCCGGCGGTCAGCAATCGGCGTACGAAGTCGAACTTGGAATGGACAGTCTATGGTCGACGGCCGCGATCTGGCAGCCGGGGCCAGTGAATTCTGGAGATAACTTTGTGACTTACACCGGGCCAGGTTTGACGAACGGGCAGGACTTCTTCGTGCGTGTGCGAGTACGAAACGCCACGACCTGGGGCTCGTGGTCCTATGAGGGCTTCCACACCAATGGCGTCCCGCCGCCACCGACTCTTGGATTCCCGCCCAGCGAATCGGCGGTAAATCCAAGCGGGTTGCAGTTGAGCGTCCTCGTCGGCCCCGACCCGGAAGGGGACTCTCTGAAGTGCGAATTCGTCGTATGCGGCGATCAACAACTCCAGAATCAAGAGGTGTCGTCCGTCAACCCTGTCCCTTCGACGGGGCTTGGCTTGTCGGATACGATGACTTCTTTGCCGGTCGGGCGGACGCACTGGTGGCGAGCTCGTGCTACTGACGGGCTCGACACCTCAGATTGGTCGTTGCCCGCCAGCTTTGTGTCTAAGAAAGGGAAGTTCCTGATTCCCGCGGATCAGGCGACGATCCAACTTGGGATCCGCGCCGCTGGCACCGGTGATACAGTGATCGTTCCGGCCGGAACGTATGACGAGAATCTCGATTTTCTCGGCAGGGGTGTCTTTCTCCAATCAGAATGGGGGCCGGATACCACGATCCTACGTGCCGCAGATCCTTCGCAGGCGATTGTCACCTTCGGCAATCACGAGCCACCAGGTTGCGGCGTCGCCGGATTCACTCTGACTGGAGCGAATACGGCTGCCATCGCTTGCACTGGCTCCTCTCCACTCATCTCAGACAATGAGATCGTTGCCGACCGAACTGCCATTAGCGCCATCCTCACCAACGGACTTCGCATCGAGCACAATGTCATCCATCACAACGGCGTGCCCGGTTATCTTCCGGCCCTGATCGATTTGTATCTTGCCGGAAACACCGACATTGTCGGAAATCTGATGTTCGGGAATATCAGTTACTTCTTGATCAAGTCCGATGGGGGGCCTTGCCGCATGTGGAATAACACACTGGTGGTTGATACGGCCTCAGGGATCCAGACTCGAAACGGCACCTTCGACAGTCGCAATAACATCATTACCGGAGCAACCGTAATTGGCATCGACCAGGCTTGGTACTCACACGTTGACGTCGATTACAATTGTACATTCGCAAACGCCGACGACTATTTCAATGCAATCCCCGGCCCCGGCAGCGTGTTCGCCGATCCCCTCTTCGTCGATCCGGCCCATGGTGACTTCCGACTTGCGGCCGGTTCGCCTTGCATCGACGCCGGCGACCCCGATCCGCAGTACAACGACCCCGACGGTTCGCGGAATGACATCGGCGCCATCCCCTTCGTGCCCGGGGTCGCCGCCCTCTCGCCCGATGACCAGAATCACGACGGCATCGTCGATGTCCGCGACGCCGTCATCCTGATTGATTGCTCGCTACGCTCAGACTCCCAAGCGGAGAGTGCGTCTCGTCCGCGCAGTGCCGACATCAGGGCTCTGCTTCTCAGGCTCTGGGGAAGCAACGCGAGCCAGAAGTGAGTGACTCTGTCCGAATGGCGCGGTCGAGGCGGACACTTGCGGACAAGGGGCTTCTAGCCCCTTGATAGCCTACGGGAGGGTGGGGGCTTACAACTCCGTCTTCGATAGCCCGTAGTCTTTGATCTTGTACAGAAGCGAGCGGTAGGAAATCTCCAGCACGTCAGCCGCCTTGCGGCGATTCCAATTCGTTTTGCGCAGGACCTCGGCGATGAGTTCGCGCTCTTCGTGTGCCACCACCGTATCAATGCGCTTCTTGAGGGAATACCCAGTGTCGGGAGGCATCGGCGCCGAAGTGTAAGTCTGTGTTGAAGCGGGGACGCCGACGATGTTGCGTCCCGCGACCGGTCGACTGGTCAACTCGTCGATCGCGCCCTCGTCATTTCGCACGACAACTTGCTTGATCAGATTCTCCAATTGCCGGACGTTTCCCGGCCACGGGAACATGACCAGTTTCTGCATCGCCAGGGGAGAGGGGCCGGTGAAGACACGCCCGTAGGCGGTCGTGTATTTGTCCACGAAGTGCTGCACCAGCATCGGGATGTCTTCGACCCGGTCGCGCAAGGGCGGCAGCATCACAGTCATCTCATTCAGGCGATAGTACAGATCTTCGCGGATTGTGCCGTTGGCGATCGCCACCTCAAGATCGCGGTTGGTGGCGCAGACGATGCGCACATCGACCTTGATCGTGTTCAGGCCGCCCACGCGCACGAACTCCTGCTGTTCGAGCACCTGCAACAGCTTCGTCTGAAGTTCCAGAGGCATTTCGCCGATCTCGTCGAGGAAGATCGTCCCCTTGTTGGCGGCTTCGAAACGTCCGGGCTTGGTGCGCAGCGCGCCCGTGAAGGCGCCGCGCTCGTAGCCGAACAATTCAGCTTCCAGAAGATCGCGGGGAATGGCGGCGCAGTTCACCTTAGTGAACGGGTTTTTGGCGCGTCCCGACTCATCGTGCAGCAGATGTGCCACCACTTCTTTCCCGGTGCCGCTTTCGCCGCGAATCAGAACCGTCAATTCGCTATCCGCGATCTCCTCCAGCATGTTCTTCACATGCTGCATCGCCGCCGAATCGCCAATGAGCGTGCCGAAGCGTTCGGTCAATTGACGCTGCAGCTTGGCGTTTTCTTTCCGTAACGCCTGCGCTTCGAGGACTTTTCTTAGATGCAGTTCGACTTCGATCGGATCAAACGGTTTGCTGATGAATTCGGCCGCGCCCAGACGAAACGCCGTTGCCACCGTCTCGGATTCACCATGCCCCGAGAGCATGATGACTTCCGACTCGGTCTTGGCCGCCCGCAGCTTCTCCAGGACCTGCAATCCGTCCATCCCCGGCATCTTGACGTCGAGGAGAATCAGGCTCGGCTTTTCGTGAGCCGCAACCTGGATGCCCTCATAACCGTCCGACGCCGAGACCACCTTGAACTCGCCGGAGAGCCGCTCGGAGAGAATCCACGGCACCTTCGGATCATCGTCTATGACCAGCAGTTTGATTGGATCAGTCACGTCAAGACCCTTTCCGCGTGTGGTTCGGACGCTGCCCTGCCTGGATAGGCAAATCCTTGCGTCATTCTGTATATCGGCTGCCGAACGGCACGGCTCCACTCAGGAAGTGCAGGATGGCGCACACCACCCCGGTTCGGTCAACGAATGGGAAGATGGATGTGGAAGGTCGTGCCGGTGTCGGGGGTGCTGTTGGCTTCGATATGGCCGTCATGGGCTTGAATGATGCGCTGCACGATGGCCAGTCCCAGTCCGGTCCCGGTCGCCTTGGTGGTGTAGTAGCGCTCGAAGCAGCGGGACAACTCGGAGGGGCTCATTCCCTGGCCGGTATCGGCGACTGTGATGTGAACCTGCTCTGATCCCTCGGGAAAGACCGGTTCGCAGACGGCGGTGACAGTCAAAGTTCCACCATGCGGCATCGCCTCTACCGCGTTCATCAGGATGTTCAGTAGCGCTTCGGTGATCTGATGCTCATCGCAAAAGGTGGGCTTCAGGACCGAATCGAGGCGCACTGCGATTTCCACGTCATTCTTCTTGGCCGATTGTTCGACCAAGCCCACGGCCCGGAAGATCAGCGGGCGGAGATCCCGCCGGTCGGTCCGGTAACGCTTGGGATTGGAGAAGTCGACCAGCTCCGTGACTAGGGCTGCCAGATGGATGACTTCTTCCTCGGTCGCCTTCAGGATCGCCGCGGTGTGAGCGTCTTTCTCCAATCGCCCACGCATCACCTGCAGGCTTCCACGAATATTCGTGAGTGGTTTGCGCAGATCATGGGAGATCTCGGAGATCATCTTGCCCATCGTGACCAGGCGCGATGCATTCCACAACGCCCGCTGACGGTCGAAAATGCGTTCCGCTTGGCCGCTCACCAACCGCACCAAGCGCCGATCCCCATCCGAGAACGGTTCGTTATGTCTACGGATGATCACAAACACGCCCAGCGGTTGTTCGAGGGAGCGCACTGCCGCCGTCAGGATCTCACCGCTGGCAGTGCCTTGTTGCGACAACGCCCGCCGGATCGCCGCCGCGGCCTTGGACTCATCGGCCAGGAGGCTCGCCTCGATCTCGGCTGAGAGCGTCCCCGGCGACGTTTGCCAGTGTGCATCGCTGGAGTCGGCATAGAGCCGGAGCGATTGGCTCCCCGCGTCCCAAAGCCACCACTGAAGCGTGTCGCAGATCAAGAGTTGATCCAGACAGGCGAACACCGCCAGCACCATCTGGTCGGTGCGTTCGACTTCGGACAGGCGCTGAGACAAATCGTGAAGCGCGCTGGTCTCCTGAAGCTGTCGTTTGAGTTGTTGGTAATGGCCGGCGTCTTCGATGGCAATCGCCGCTTGGGCCGCCAAGGTCACGAGCAGACGGAGATCGTCGGCGGTGAAGACGTCCTCGTCTCTTTTGTCTGAGAGGGAAATGACGCCGACGATGCCATTGGGAGTGCGTAGCGGGGCCGATATCAGCGACTTCGTTTCGAACTGGGGACGGTTGCGACGCGCGAAGCGGGGGTCGGATTCGACATCTTCGACCAGAACCGGCTCGCCATGAGCGGCGACCCAACCGGCGATCGACTCGCCGATCGGGAGCTGAGTGTTTTGCCGGCACGGCCCCTTGGGATCATGAGCGGCCATCACGGTCAGGACGCCGCGCGTCTGATCCAGGAGCATGATTGAGCTGTGCTCGGCTCCGACCACGCCCGAGGCCAGTCGTATGATGGCCTCCAATAGCCGCTGCAAGTCGGCCGTGGTCGACATCGCCATCGACACTTCATGCAGGGCGTTCAGCTCGGCGACGCGACGTGAAAGCACATCGTTCGAGCCGCGCAGCTCAGTGACCAGGCGTTTCGTGGAGTCCTGGAGTCGGCGGCGATCAAGGGCGCGCTCCACCGTCAGCTTCAGTTCGCGTGGATCGATGGGCTTGATCAGAAAATCATAGGCGCCTTCGCCGATCGCGGCGACCGCCGCTTCCAGCGACGCGTAGGCCGTCATGATGATCACCGGCCGGTCGGGATCCTGGGAGCGGGCGTGGCGCAAGACATCCAGGCCGCTCGGCCCCGGCAGGCGCAGATCGGTGATGACCAGATCGAACGGCTCGCGCGCCAGCCACTCCACGGCCTCGTGAGCGCTCGCCGCGCCCTTGACCGTATGACCCGCATGGCTGAGAAGACCAGCCAGTGAATCCACCATTCGCTCTTCATCATCGACGATGAGGATGCGCCCCGTGATTGGCTCCCGCGCCGTTTGCGTCTGGTCCTGTATGACCGTTGCCTTGTTCTCGTCGGTGGCAGGCATGGCTCTTGACCGTCTGTCGTTAGCGGCGTGGCAGGACTTCGATGGTACCGGCTTGCCGTTGGGTATCCGCGCGTCGCATTTGGACCGTGAAAATCGCACCCTGTTCCGGAGCGGGCGCGTTCGCGCCGCTGATTTGGGCGCCGAATCGCTCGAGTAAGCTTCGGCAGATGGCCAGACCCAATCCGCTACCCTCGCCTTCCGGCTTGGTGGTCACGAATGGATCGAATAACCTTTCGATCAATTCCGGCGCGATACCTTTGCCGGTGTCTTGAAACGCGAGATAGACGTGGTTCTCATCGGTCGTTGCCGTCACTCGCAATCGTCCGCCGCGATCCATCGCATCGATGGCGTTCAGGCAGATGTTTGTGAAGACTTGGCGCAGGGCATTCGGCTCGGCGTGTGCCTTGGGCGTGGTCGCGTCGACGTCCTGGTGGAAAGCGACGCCGGTCTTATCGAACCGGGGCCGGAGAAAATTCGCGATGTCCGTCAGCAGCGTGGCGAGTGCGACCGGCCCGGGATGGGCCTGCTCGGGACGGAAGGCGCCCAATAGCTCCCGCACGAAGTGTTCGATCCGATCCAACTCCTCCGCGATGATTTGGACATCCTTCACGCCGTCGTGGCGCTTCTCCGCCCCCAGGCGCATCAATTCCAGATGATTCCGGATAATGCCCAGCGGGTTTCGCACCTCATGTGCGATCGTAGCCGCCATTTGCCCCAGCGAGGCCAGCTTCTCGGCTCCGGCAAGACGCTGCCGGGTCGCCAGGAGCTGCTCGTTCGCCAGACGTTCCCGATCGTATAGCTGCGCGTTATCCAGGGAAACTGCGAATTGATCGACCAACAAGTCGAGGAGTTCGAGGTCGGTCGATGTAAAGGCCGTGCGGTCGACTTTTTCCCCGAGGAAGATCACGCCCTGCAAGCTGTCGCGTCGAACGATCGGAGCGAGCAAGACACATCCGGCTTTCTGCCAGAGGGAGATGATCGCCGTGTTGCCGGGGGCCTTGATCGACAGGACTTCGATGGGCAGGGGATGACGGTACTCACGTAGGCGTAGGGCGAGGAGCGTATCCGCAGGCACCCGCCAATTGGTTTCGTCGGCGGATTCCCAGCCCATCGATCGTTGGTTGGGTCTCTGGTCTAAGTCGCGCTCATCGTCGGCCAGCACGATGGCCGCGGCCCCGACGCGCAAATGCTCGATGGCGACATGGAGGATTCCTTCGAGCAAGGCGTCAACATCCCACACCTCGTGGAATTGGCGTGCGACCTCAAACACGGCGTGCAGGTCGAAGACTTGGCGTCGGAGCGCCACGACCTGCGCACCTGATTCACTGCCCATGGAATAGCTCCGCGGAGTTGCGCCCGAAGGCGGCAAAGGTGTACGGCTGGAAGTCGCCATGCGGTCTACCGATGCTGTCAGCGCGTGAGGCGCGCAGCCAAACTCGGCCACTCTCAGTATTTATCGGCAACCGCGAAGGAAGCTTGCGAGACAATACGAAACGGGCCGCCCTGGGGCGGCCCGCGAAAGATCAACGGGGAGAATGTCTTAGGTGGTGTCGGCTTTGGCTTGGTGGGGATTGGCCATCCCTTGCGCCTCAAGCCCCTGATACTTAGACGGGCACTTCACCAACAGGTTCGAAGCTTCAAAGGTGCCGTTGACGAACTGCCCTTGGCAGACCACGGAGTTGGCCTGATCGAAGTTGCCGGGCGTGACGCCCTTAAAAGCGACCGGAAGCGCCTGGCCCTTGTCATCGGTGATCGTGAAGTGTAGCGTCCCGGCGGTGTGATCGTAGTGCACATTGCCCTTGTCAATGGTGCCCATGACCTGGCAGTTGCGCTCCAACTGACGCGCCTCGGCGAAGCCCACATACGGCGTCAACGACCCACGAAAGGCGGTGAATCCGACAACCCCGCAGATGACGATGATTCCGATGCCGACGATGTATCGTTTGTTCATTTCAAACCGCCTCCGCGCTTGATCTTGCGATCGATGCGCACCAAGTACCAGACCACCCCTGCCCAGACAATTAATACACCCACCAGCGCCGTTTGGCTCGCTGTCATTTCACACCGTCCTGTGGCCGGCGTCTTGTTCTATACGCTCGGCGGCCACGCCCAATTTGAACAACCAGATATAGAGCAGAAGAAATCCCACCGACGAAAACCCGAAGATCGTTCCAACTAATGGTGACATCGTTGATTGCGTCGAGGTCACCACCTGATTGGCATCTTCATGCAACGAACGGTACAACCGCGGAAGCACAAAGAAGAGGAAAGGCGAGATCGCCCCGCCGAATACCAGGTAGACCGCCGAGACGCGGCGCCGCGTGTCCAAATTCGGCGTCGCCTGGCGCAAAGCGAAAAACGCGCCATAGAAGAGAACCAATGCGAAGAGGAAAAGCTGACGCGGATCCCAATTCCAATACGCACCCCAGGCCTGCTTGGCCCACAGCGACCCGGTGATCAAGGCGACGATTGAGAAGAGCAGTCCCAGTTCCGCCGCCACCGTGGCCATCATGTCATGATCCGGCCGACGTGTGCGTAAATAGAGAACGGAAAAGACCGCCGCGACCATGAAGGACACAAACGAAACTTGGGCCATCGGCACGTGGAAGTAGAACAGACGCGACGCGTCGCCACCCGCCTGCATCCCCCCCAAGGGAGGGGCTGTCAGGAAGGCCGCGATCGTCACACCCGTGAGCAGAACCACCGCCGCGATCTTGATTGCCGCCATTAGCATCGTCTGCCTCTCAGCACTCAGCCCCGATTATACCTATCGTCTACCCAGGGCTCCTAATTCAAACCGTTTCCGTCCCGCTTTTTTGACAGGTCAATCTCTCCAGACGAACGGGAACAAAAGCCAGGCCGCAGTCGTAGAGACCGCCGCGTACGAGCCCAGCACCAGATAGGCGTCCACACGCGAAATTTCGGCGCTCCCGCCCAGGCAGAGTTCGGAGACTCGAATCGCGGTGACCAGCAAAGGCAAGAGCACTGGGAAGGCCAGCACCGAGAACAACGCCCCGCGCACGTTGGCGGCCGCAATGAGTGCCCCCAGAAGCGTGGTCGTGGACACCAGCCCAATTCCGCCCAGGAGTAGGGTCGAAATCCAGACTCCCCATTCCGAGAGCTGAATGTTCAGCATGACGATGAAAAGCGGAGTGAGGACGATGTTGAGCAGGATTACGAGCAGAAGATTGAAGGTCCATTTCCCGAAGAATACCGCATCGTCGGGCGCGTTGAGTTTCAGAAGGATCTCCGTCTTCGTCTCGGATTCCTTGACGAATGTCTGGGCCAGCGAGGCAAAAACCGAGAAAAACAGGATCACCCAGTAGAACACGGCCGCCAAAAGCGGCGTCAGCGCCGCGCCGCCGGTGGCGAACGACAGCGCCGTGAGCGTCACCAGCGCGAACAGGAAGAGCGCGTTGACCGCGTAGCGGGTGCGGTATTCGGCACGCACGTCCTTGCGCAGGACCGCCCAGGCTTTACGCATTGCTGGAAACCCCCATCACAATGCGTCTTTGCGCCCGCGCGGCTTCGTTCGAGTCGTTGGTTGCGATCACCAACGCCAATCGCCGTTTGGCCAGCGCCGACCAGACACGCGCCACCCCGTCGTCGTCAAGCGTCACCGTGGGCTCGTCCAGTAGCAACACTTGAGGTTCTTTCAAGAACGCGAGAGCGAACTTCAACCTCTGCTTCATTCCCGAGGAGTAGGCCGCCACGAAATCCGCGCCTCGGCCGTGCAAGCCGATCTCGTCCAACAGCTCGTCCAGATCGGATCGACCACGTCCTAACCCCAGCACTTCTCCGGCAAACTCGAGATTCTCGTACCCAGTCAGCTCTTCATAGAGCGCCAGCTCCGGAGATACCATACTGAGGTGCTGGTGCCATTCCTCCGGCTTGAACGTCTGATCTCCGGCCCGATACTGAATTGTCCCGGAGTCGGGGCGAATCAGACCGGCCAGCATCTTGACAAAGGTCGATTTTCCCGAACCGTTCGGTCCGACCACCGCGAGGCTCTCTCCCGATGACACGGTGACGCGAATATCCCGGCAGATGATGCGGCGACCGAATGCCTTGGAGACCTCGCGTGCTTCCAGACGGAAGTTGATGTTGTTGGAACCGTGGGAGAAGGATGAGAGAGTCATTGGCAGATTCTTTATGGGACGCAACAAAGACGGTCGTGGCCCGTTAGAATTTAGGGGTCACGGAGTTCCGGCAAAGGGAAATCGCGTGCAGCCTCACTGGAGGCCAAGGCGGGGTCGAATCGACTTATCTGTTGACATTCTTGGGCTTGCGGAAGTCATTCTCGATTCTAGGAGATAATACAATTCGATTGGTGCGCGGAATGATCGGTCAAACCATCAAGCATTACCAGATTGTGGCCCGGCTCGGCGCCGGGGGCATGGGCGAGGTGTTCCTGGCGACCGACACGAAGTTGGGCCGCAAGGTCGCCCTCAAGTTCCTCCCGCGCGAATTCGCCACCGATCCCGAGCGCCGTCGTCGCCTCGAACTTGAAGCCACATCCGCTTCCTCCATCGATCACCCGAACATCCTGACCATCTACGAGATCAACGATCAGGAAGGCCAGCCGTTCATCGCCATGGCCTATGTCGATGGCGAGACCCTGAAGGAGAAACTCTCGCATGGCCGCTTGTCGACGCCTCAGGCCATGCGGTATTCGATTCAGATTGCTTCCGCACTGGCCGCGGCGCACGCGCATGGTATCGTCCATCGCGACGTCAAACCCGACAACGTGCTCATCGGCAAGGATGATCGCGCCCGCCTGACCGATTTCGGTCTGGCCAAGATGCGGGAATCCTCCGGCCTGACCAGCCGCGGCGTAACCGTTGGGACCGTGGGTTACATGTCACCCGAGCAGGCGCAGGGATTTGAAGTCGATGCTCGCTCCGATGTCTTCTCCTTGGGCGTGATTCTCTACGAGATGTTCGCCGGCCGCCTGCCGTTCTCGGCAGAACACGCCGCCGCGGCGCTGTATTCGATCGTTCACGAAACACCCACGCCCATTCGCGAGCTTAACCCCGACGCACCCGAGGCGGTGGTCGCCGTGGTCGATCGCTGTCTGGCCAAGAAACCCGACGACCGATACTCCAGCGGTGCGGCGCTCGAAGCCGACTTGCGCGCGGTTGCCCGCTCGATGGAGATCTCGCAGATCTCGTCGGGGCAGATGCCCGTTGCCCGCCGAGCCAAACCTCACCGCGTGCTTTGGGGCATCGTCGGAGTCGCCGCCATTATCATCGGACTTGCCCTCGTCTTCGGCGGATCGAAAGAGGAGCCCAAACACAACACCGCGGTCGCGACGGAGAATACGCTGGCCGTGCTCAATTTCCAAAACCTGAGCGATCCCAACGATGCCGAGCGCCAGGGCGACATCATCGCTGAACTGCTGACGACCGACCTGTCGGCCTCGCAGTACGTCAGCGTGATCTCCAGCCAACGCCTGTACGATTTGTCCAAGCATGAAGGCGTCCAGCCGGGCAAGATTGACCGCAGCGACGCGATTGCCATTGCCAAGAAAGCAGGCGCCACGCGTATGCTCGCCGGCGCGATTTCCAAGCTGGGCGATCAGTCCATCATCACCGCGCAACTTGTCGACGTGGCCTCCGGCGACGTCGTCGGCGCCGAACGTGTCAACGGGACCAACCTGTTCACGATGGTCGATTCGCTCTCCTTGCGCATCAAGAGACGCCTGGGCCTCTCGGAGTCGCAGGTCCTGGCCGGTGACGTGCCGATCGAGAACACGACGACCTCCAGTACCGAGGCATACCGCGCCTACTTGCAAGGAATGGAACACTACCACGCGCTCGACTGGGACGGCGCCCACCGTGAATTCGATCGGGCCATCCAGTTGGATTCGAGCTTTGCTCTGGCCTATCTGCGCAAGGCGATCGCGTATTTTTCCGACGGCCGGCAGGAAGAGGGCTACAAGACCATGGCGCTCGCCCGGCGCTACATCGATCGCGTGCCCACCTGCGACCGCTTCCTCGTGCAAGCGTT
>Ga0326726_10004604_pt1 | contig 12565 bp, 12 predicted proteins | sample MHFenrmetagenome_2_FD_207603 | JGI IMG/M metagenome (GOLD analysis project Ga0326726, IMG submission 207603) | Lab enriched peat soil microbial communities from Michigan Hollow, Ithaca, NY, United States - MHF15MN | ecosystem: Environmental > Terrestrial > Soil > Wetlands > Peat | place: USA...
CTCGGGTGACCTGCTGCGCAGCTACCAGCTCGCCAGCCTCGACAATCCCTTCATGCGTTCGGCGCTGTCGGTGTTCTTCGACCGATTCAGCGGACTATGGGTACTTTGTGTGCTGTCTTTGCTAGCAGTGGGATGGGTGGTCGTTTCCGGCGTGCCGCTGCCATCCGGTGCAAGACAGACCGGACTGCATTGGTACGTTGCGCTGCTCGCTGTCATCGTTGTCGCGCCGCTGCTGCCGTGGCCCACGGCATGGTTGGGCGCAGTGCCCATGCCTGGTTTCGGCACGCTCGCTGTGCGTGTGCACGCGCTGCGGTCCCGTTTGAGTGAAGCGCGCCCCGCATTGATCAAGTCGGTCTGGCTGTCGCTCGGCGTACAGGTCCTGTCAGCTTGCACGCTGTGGGTCTGCAGCCTGTCGGTAGGCATGTCCCTGTCTTACCCGGTGATACTGGCTGCCGCCGCGCCCATTTTCATCATGGCCGCGCTGCCCCTCGGGGTCGCCGGCTTCGGCACCCGCGAACTGGCCGCCGTGCTGGTGCTGGGCTCTCTCGGCGTGCCTGGAGACCAGGCCACTGCTTGCGCTTTGCTGTATGGACTTTGCGCAGTTGCGCAGGGCATCGCCGCGGCGCCGCTCTTTCTGCTCAAGGCATAGGGTCAAACGAGCATCGATGCGCAGAGTTGGCCCAGCCGAATGAGTCCACGTTCGATGCGGGCCGACCAGGTGTTTCCGCAGCCGATGCGCAGGCAATTCTGAAAACGGCCTGTGGTCGTGAACATCGGTCCGGGCGCGATGCTGATGCCTTCCGCGCGCGCCCGCTGGAACAACTCCAGCGAATCCATCTTGTGTGGAAGCTCCAGCCAGAGCATAAAGCCACCTGCAGGGCGCGTGACTTTGGTGCCGGCGGGGAAGCAGTTCGCGATAACCTCGGTGGTTTGCTGGACCTGGCGCGCGAAGGCAGCGCGCAGCCGCCGCAGGTGATGATCGTACCCGCCGTTGGAGATGAACTCGGCGATGGCCGCCTGTGGAAGCTCCGGTGTGGCCACCGAATTGATGAACTTCAGCATCTCCACCTGCTTGTAATATCGCCCCGGTGCGATCCAGCCTACCCGCATCCCCGGAGAGAGCGTCTTGGTGAACGATGAGCACAGCAGCACGTTGCCGTCTTGATCCCAGGCTTTGGTTACAGGCGGACGCGAAGTGCCGAAGTGGATCTCGCCGTAAATATCGTCCTCGATGAGCGGGATGCCGCGCGATTCCAATAGCGCTACCAAGCGCGCCTTGTTCTCCTCGGGCATCAACGCCCCGAGCGGATTGCTGAAGTTGGGGATGACCATCACCGCCTTCACGGCCCCGCGCCGCTGTGTGGCGAGGTCGATCGCGTCGAGCGAGATGCCGTCGCGCGGGTGCGTGGGGATCTCGAGAGCTTTCAGGCCCAAGCTCTCGATGATCTGCAGCAGCATAAAGTAGGTAGGCGACTCGAGCGCGATGGTGTCGCCGGGCCGCGCCACGGCGCGCAATGCCAGGTTGAGCGCTTCGATGCAGCCATTGGTCACGATGATCTCGTCCGGATTCAGCGTGCAGCCGAACTCCACCGAGCGGCGCGCAATCATGGTGCGCAGCCTTGCGTGGCCCGGCGACATCGCGTAAGCGCCCAGCATCCCGGGGTTCCGGCGCCCCTCGAGGCTGGCCAGGCGCAAGAGTTTTTCGTTGGGAAATAGCTCCTGTGCGGGGCAGGCGGCGCCGAGCGGGACCAAATTGGCGTCTCGCGAGGATTCCAGCACCTCCATGACGAGCTGATTTACGCCGACAAAACGCGGCGCCGCGGGCGGTCGCGATACCGCTGGCTCGGCCAAAGGCGTCGCGCGAGGCAGAACGAAATAGCCCGATTTGGGGCGCGCCTCGATCATCCGCTGATTCTCCAGATGCCGGTAGGCCTGCACGGCGGTAGCGATGCTCACGCGGTGCTGAGTGGAGAGCCGACGAACAGAGGGCAAGCGATCGCCGGCCCGCAGTGTCCCGGCGTGGATCGCTTCGGACAGCCGTGTCGCGAGCGCTTCATAGAGATGAGGGGAAGGCGCATTCATACGTGCTAATCCTGTCGCAGGGGAGCGGAGCTGAACAGGCACAGAAGCGAGGCATGTGGACCATTACAGAATCGCATACCCACCAACTGTACCGTGCCAAATTTTAGCATCGTATGTCTGTATCGGTAGCGCCGTGCTCACTAGAATCGGGCTATGCGTATTGTTGGAGCTGCTGCAATGATTGCCCTCGAGAATGAAGCGTCCCTGCGAGTGGAGCCGGGGATGCCGGTGGAGATCGCCTGTATCTCCGGCGTGTTGTGGGTGACCCAGGAAGGGGATGTGCGCGACTTGTTCATCGCGTCAGGAGAATCGCTTCGCTTGGCGGCGCGCGGTGTGACGATTGTCACCGCGCTGGAATCGTCGCTGGTGCGCGTGATCGAGCGCGTCGGGAAGACGCAGAGCCGGGGCGGGTGGCGGCGTGCTGTTCGTTGGCTGTTCGCAGCGGCCGGTGCGCTGCCGCAGCCGCACGCCGCACTGCCGCGCGTGCCGATGCTCAAGCGCTGAAGGCTGTAGGGCTTAAACTGCCGGCGGCGAAGTAAGCCCTACGCCCGGCTCTTCGCCCTGCGGCGGCAGCGTGGGCGCATCCTCTTTCAGGTCGACACCTGAGAGCTTGCGGCGGCGGGCTTCGGACAGGAGGTAATAGAGCTTGTGCTCCGCCAACGCGTAGCTCAAGCCCTCGAGGCGAATATTGGAGATGCAGTTGCGCTGGGCGTTGGTGCGTCCGGGCACCGGGTCGTAAGTGAGATAGACCCCCAGGCTGTCCGCGGCGCTCAGGCCGGGCCGCTCGCCGATCAGCACTACGGCGATGCGCGCCGGCAGCAAGGCACCGATCTCGTCACCCACCGCGACGCGTCCCTGCGTCACCACGATCACCGGCGCTAGCCGCCAGCCGGTCCCGCTCAGCCGCCCAACGATGCGTTCCAGCAACGGTGGCGCATGGCGCTCCACCGCCAGCGCGGACAATCCATCGGCCACCACGAACACGGCGTCGAAGGGGTCGCGCGGGGACGTGCGTTTCTCCAGTAACAGCCGCGACTGGTCGTCGAGGATCCGCCCGAGGTCTGGGCGCTGAATGAAGGTGCGCCGGTCGGTCGCGGCACTCGCGAGCGAGAGCACTTCGAAGCCCTTGGCCAGCAAGGCGTATCGCATGGCATCGGTTGCCAGGTCGCGATGGACGGCGTCGCGCGCACGGGCATGGGCCAGCTGAAATTCCAGCTGTGCACGCGTTGGAATGCTGGACCCGGCGCGCCCGAGAGCAATGCGCGCGCTGGTGAACTTGCCGAGGAACGCCCAAGGGTCGGCGCGAGCGCCTGTCGGATTGGAGGGCGGATCGGACATCCAGCGCGTATTGCCTCAGTCCCGTACGATGTCCAGCAGCGGATGCGCGGGGCCAATCGACTTCAGCCGCGTTCCGCCTTCGAAGACGCCCATGTGCTGCAGCCACGCTTCGAACTCGGGTGCGGGACGCAAACCGAGGAGCTGCCGCAGATATAGTGCGTCGTGAAACGAGGTGCTTTGGTAGTTGAGCATGACGTCGTCAGCGCCGGGCACGCCCATGATGTAGTTGCAGCCGGCTGCCCCGAGCAGGGTCAGGAGGATGTCCGCATCGTCCTGGTCTGCGTCGGCGTGATTGGTGTAGCACACGTCCAGGCCCATCGGAAGGCCAAGCAGCTTCCCGCAGAAGTGATCTTCGACGCCGGCGCGAAGGATCTCGCGGCCGTTCAAGTACTCCGGACCGATGAAACCGACCACACTGTTGACGAGCAGCGGCTCGAAGGCCCGCGCCACGCCGTACGCGCGTGCCTCCAGGGTCTGCTGGTCGACACCGTGGTGCGCATTGGCGGACAGCGCGCTGCCCTGGCCTGTCTCGAAGTACATGAGGTTGTCGCCGAGCGTGCCGCGCCTGAGTTCGCGCGCAGCCTGATTGGCCTCGGCAAGGAGCCCGAGATTCACGCCGAAGCTCGAGTTGGCAGCCTGGGTTCCCGCGATCGATTGAAATACCAGGTCAACGGGTGCACCCCGGTCGATTGCCTCGATAGTCGTGCTGACATGCGTGAGTACGCATGATTGCGTGGGGATGCGGTAAGTTTCGCGCACGTCATCGAGCATGTGCAGCAGAGCGGTCACCTGTTGCAGGTTGTCCGTGGCCGGGTTGATGCCGATCACGGCATCGCCCGCTCCGTATAGCAATCCGTCGAGAATGCTCGCGGCGATCCCCTTTGGATCGTCGGTGGGATGATTGGGCTGCAGGCGGGTCGACAGGCGACCGGACAAGCCGAGCGTGTTTCGGAAACGGCTGACCACGCGGCACTTCGCAGCGACGAGCACGAGGTCCTGGACACGCATGATCTTGGACGCCGCCGCCGCCATTTCCGGCGTGAGTCCGGGTGCGAGGCCGGCCAGTGCCGCGCCGTCCGCCTCATAAGACAGCAGCCAATCGCGAAACTCGCCCACGGTGAGATGGCGGATCGGTGCGAAGGCGACTTCGTCGTGACCGTCGAGGATGAGGCGTGTGACCTCGTCGACCTCATAGGGAATCAACGGCGTGCGCAAAAAAGTCTCGAGCGGAAGATCGGCCAGCGTCATCTGCGCGGCGACACGCTCCTGCGCGCTGGTCGCCGCGATGCCGGCGAGCTCGTCCCCAGAGCGCGCGGGCGTAGCCTTCGCGAGCAGGCTCTTCAGGTCGGAGAAGCGATGGACGGTATGGCCGATCGTGTGCGAATAACTGGACATGCACCTTGCTTCAACAATCGCGGGCCAACCGCAAGCCGGTGAACTGCCAGCGGTCTGGCGGATAGAAGAAATTGCGGTAGGTTGGACGGATGTGTGAGCGGGGTGTTGCGCAGGAACCGCCGCGCAGGACCAGTTGGCTGACCATGAACTTCCCGTTGTACTCGCCGAGCGATCCGGTGAGCGGCGTGTAGCCGGGGTAGGGCGCATATGCGCTGCTGGTCCATTCCCACACGTCGCCGAAGAACTGGCGCGATGCATTGGCGCGCCCGGACGGATGTAACCGGCCGCTCTCCAAGAAGTTTCCCTCCAGCGGAAGTGAGGACGCGGCCGCTTCCCATTCGAATTCGGTGGGCAGTCGCCGGCCCGCGAAGCGCGCATAGGCGTCCGCTTCGAAGTAGCTCAGGTGGCACACGGGCGCTTCCGGGTCCACGGCCACAAATCCACCCAAGGTCATGTACCACCACGCCCCGTCGATCTGCTCCCAATACAGCGGCGACTGCCAGCCGGACTGCTGCACCGTGCGCCATCCATCCGACAACCATAGCTCGGGTGTGGAATAGCCGCCGGCCTGCATGAATTCCAGCCATTCCCCGTTGGTGACGGGCCGTGACGCAAGTGCGAACGGTTCGAGAAACACGCGATGCCGTGGCATCTCGTTGTCGAAGGCGAACGCGCCCTCCGAGTGCCCCACAGCGTACATGCCACCGGAGAACTCCAACCAGGCCAACGTCGCGGCGCCTGCGGGCGCGTGCGGCGTCGGGCGATAGACCGGTCGCAGCGGATTAAGCGCAAACAAGTTCTTGATATCGGTTAGGAGCAACTCCTGGTGCTGCTGCTCGTGGTTTAGTCCCAGCGTCAGGCGCTGCGCCAACTCGATCTTGGATTGCGCATCGATCGCTGCGAGAAGATTGCGCATATGGTGATCGACGTGGCCACGGTACTGGAATATCTCCTCGACCGTGGGGCGAGAAAGCAGGCCGCGTTTGGGCCGCGGGAAAAACGTACCGACTGTTTCGTAGTACGAATTGAACAGGTAGCCGTAGCGCGCGTGGAACGGTGCGTATCTGGGCGCGAAGGGCAGGAGGATGAAGTGTTCGAAGAACCAGGTAGTGTGCGCAAGGTGCCACTTCGCCGGACTGCATTCTGGCGCGCTTTGGATAACATAGTCTTCTGCGGCGAGCGGTGCGCAGAGAGATTCCGTTATGCCTCGCACCGCGGCATAGGCGTCGGCCGGCGACAGGCCGGGTTCCAGGTGCGGTCGCGCGACGGAAGGATTGCGCTGCATGAGCGAATTTCCTGGGTCTGGTGCGGTCGTAAACGTTGGGCTGAAATGTCGAAGACGCTGTAACGATCAAGCCTTACCTGGAGTGCTGGAGACCAGCTGTTCTGACGGCTTTTCGCGCTTCGTGCGATGATTCACCCAGCCGCCTTATCGCAGTCTAGGACATCGTCCCGGCCCCTGCAACGCGATCCCGGCGGAGCATATTACGGCCGGTCTGGAGCCCAACACACGGATAGAAGAGGAAGGATCCATGCTGTTGCACCCTACGGAAGCGAAGGCTTCGCCGCCACAGAATTTGACCGTCCTGGATCTCGCCCCCCGGGTGCCGTCGCTGCTGGGCGAAGTCCTGGCCGGTCTGAGCCTGCCCCGCAAGAGCCTCCCGCCGAAGCTCTTCTACGACGACAGGGGTGCGCAGCTTTTTAATGCCATCTGCGCGACTCAGGCCTATTACGTTACCCGTACGGAGGACGCGATCCTTCGCGCATGCGCCGGCGAGATCGCCGCCGCCGTCGGTCAGGGCGCTACGATCGTGGAACCTGGCGCCGGCGACATGCGTAAGATCCGTATCCTATTGCCGCTGCTTCGTGCGCGCTTGTATGTGCCTGTCGATATCTCGGCGGCTCAGCTTGTCGCGGCCGCCCATGCGCTCGCACGTGAGTTCGCCTGGCTGCGGGTGATGGCCGTAGCCGCCGACTTCCACGGTTCCGAACTGGCGGGGGTCACTGCTCTGGGTTCGGGGCGCCGGGTGATGTTCTTCCCCGGCTCGACCATCGGCAACTTCGAGCCCGCGCAGGCCGTAGACTTCTTGCGCAGCGCCGGTGCGTTGATTGGTGACGACGGGAGAATTCTCATCGGCGTGGACTTGCGAAAGTCCAAGGTCAGACTGGATCTGGCCTACAACGACCCCGAGGGGTGGACGGCGCGTTTCAATCTCAACATGCTGGCGCGGCTCAACCGCGAGATGGGTGCTGACTTCGATCTGGCCGCGTTTGCGCACCAAGCCTTCTATAACGAGGATGCTGGGCGCATCGAGATGCATCTGGTTAGCATGCGAAGTCAGGCCGTTGTCATCGCAGCCCGTCGTTTCGCGTTCAATCGCGGCGAGACCATCCATACCGAGAACTCCTATAAATACACAACGCAGGGATTCCTCACGCTCGCCCGCGAGGCCGGTTTCGCTTCGCATCGTGTTTGGACCGATGCAGCGGGCTGGTTCGGCGTCTTCTGCCTCAGTCCGCGATGAATGCGGCCCTCGCGGGGGACTGAGCCCTTCTCGCACCGGCGTTGCGGCGACGGTAGAATGGCGGCCTGCACACGGAGGAGTGCGGCATGCTCGAAGCGAGCAGCCACGTCATAGCGTTTTACAATCGGCACCCCATCTCCCGCGATCAAATACTCGCGAGCGTGCGGGAGCGTCGCGGAAGCATCGAAGCGCTGCAGCCTGAAGACCTTTATCCGTTCGACCAGGATCATTATGGCGGGCTGGAGGCGGTCGACGCGCTCGCACAACGCATAGGCGCGCGTGCCGGTCTGGATGTGGTGGATTTGTGCGCCGGACTCGGCGGGCCAGCGCGCTATCTCGCAGCGCGCTATGGCGCGAACGTCGTGTGCGTAGAGCTGAACGCCGGACGTGCTGAAGGGGCACGCGAGTTGACGGGTCGGGTCGGGCTCGCGCAGCGTGTGAGGGTAGTGCGCGGGGATGCCCAGCACATACCGCTCAAGAGCCGCTGTGTGGACGCGATTATCAGCCAAGAGGCGCTGTTGCACGTGCCTGACAAGGCGGCGGCGATCCGGGAGGCGCATCGTATCCTTGTGCCTGGTGGACTGCTTGCCTTCACGGACTGGGCGCTGCCGGGGGCTTTGGCGCAGACCGATCGGGAAGCCATGTGGCGCGGCATCGCAGCCCAGACCGTGCAGACCTTTGAGACATATCGCGCGTTGGTGCTCGGCGCGGGGTTTCGGATGCGCTCCGAAGAGGACCTGACGGCGCAGTGGGGCGTGATCCTCGCCGAGCGCTTCCGCATGTATACAGTGCTGCGCAAAGCAGCAGCTCGTGCCGGCAACCCCCAGGGAGACGATGCCTTCTACAGCGCGTACGCGCGGTTTGTGGAGCTGGTCCAGACACGCCAGCTCGGCGGCGTGCGCATAGTGGCCGAGAAAGACTAGCGGCCGAGAAGGCTTAGCAACCAAAACCGGCCATCATCGCCGGCAGGAGATCTTCGATGCGTTTGTGCACGGTTAAGCTGAATGGCGAGGAGGCCGCTGCGGTGGTGACGCCCCAAGGCGTGGTGCCGGTGAGGCGCATCAACGCGCACCTTGGGCGCAGCTGGCCCACTGACATGCTGACGATTTTGCAGCGCGGCTTGAGTCCGCTGCTGCTGCGCGACGCGGAGCGAACGCCGGGCGCGCTGGACCCGCAGGAGGTGCAGTTCGGCCCGTTGTATCGCCGTCCACGCAAGATCTGGGGCATCGGCCTCAATTACAAAGACCATGCCGCCGATCTCTCGGCTCCGTATCCCACGGAGCCTGCTTCCTTCATGAAGGGTGATCACACCATCATCGGACCGGGCGACACCATCGAGCTGCCGCCCGAGTCCGAGCGTGTCACCGCCGAGGCGGAGCTGGGCGTAATCATCGGGCGCGAATGCCGCTTCGTCCCGGAAGAAGAAGCGCCTTCGGTCATCGCGGGCTATTGTCAGATCCTCGACATGACGGCCGAGGATATCTTGCAGCGCAATCCGCGGTTTCTGACCCGGTCCAAGAACTTCGATACCTTCTTCTCGTTCGGACCCGAGCTCATCACACCGGATGAAGTACTCGATGTCATGCGCCTGCAGGTCGGTACCTATCTTAACGGCGCGGCCCATCGCGAAAATCTGGTGGCCAACATGGCTTTCCCGCCGTTCTATCTCGTGTCCTTCCATTCCCGGGTGATGACTTTGTATCCAGGAGACATTATCAGCACGGGAACGCCGGGAGCGGTGGTAATCGAGCACGGTGATGTCGCGGAGTGCCGTGTGGACGGTATGGGCTCGCTTGCAAACCCGGTGCGCCGTCGTGTGCAGGGTGGCTACTCGATGCTGGCCTCGGTGGGCGTGTAAACTGCGAGCGGTATCACCTGCGGCGGGCCGACCGCAACCGCTCGAATCCCGCACAGTAGCATCGAAAACGGATCACTTGAGGAGGAGCATCGCATGTCGTTTCGGAAACTCTTATCTGCTGGCCTGGCGCTGCTGCCCCTGGCGCTTCCCGCCATGGCCGCGGACCCTATCAAGATCGGCTTCATCGACCCGCTGTCAGGCAGCTTCGCCAATGTGGGCGAGCAGGGGCAGCGAACGCTGCAGATGCTAATCGAGCGCATCAACGCAGATGGCGGCGCGCTGGGACGCCCTCTCGAGCTGGTGGCGCTCGATAGCAAAGCCAACCCGCAGGAAGCGCTCCTGCAGTTTCAGCAGCTCGCGGACGGCAACGTGCACTTCTTCTTCCAAGGCAACTCGTCGGCAGTGGCGGGGGCACTGACCGACGCAGTCGCCAAGCACAACGCGCGCAATCCCGAAAATCCAATGCTCTTTTTCAACTACGGGGCCGTCGATCCTGCGTTGACCAACGATCGCTGCAATTTCTGGCATTTCCGCTTCGATGCCGATGCCAACATGAAAATGGCCGCGCTGGTCAGCTATTTGGCCACGCAGAAGAAGGTGAAAAAAATCTACCTGATCAACCAGGACTACTCCTTCGGTCAGGCAGTAGCAAAGGCGGCGCGCGAGATGCTCGCCCAGAAGCGTCCCGATATCCAGATCGTGGGCGACGACCTGCACCCGCTTGGCAAGGTGAAGGATTTCGCGCCCTATGTGGCCAAGATCAAGGCCTCAGGCGCCGACGCAGTCCTCACCGGCAACTGGGGCGCCGATCTGGCCCTGCTCATCAAGGCCGGCAAGGAGGCCGGGTTGAACGTGAGCTACTACACCTACTACGCCGGCGTGGCGGGCGGTCCGGCCGCGATCGGCGAAGCGGGCGACGGGCGTGTGATGCAGGTCAGCCATTGGTTCAACAACGTCGGCGATTCCAAGTCGGACGCCATGGTCAATGCGTTCCGCAAGCGCTTTCCGGATTCCAAGGACGACTTCTACTGGCTGAGCCTGAAGAACGCCATGGACATGCTGCTCGTCGCGATCAACCAGTCGAACTCGGTGGACCCGATCAAGGTCGCAAAGGCGTTGGAGGGCATGAAGCTTCAGACCTTTACGGGCGAGGTGACGATGCGTGCGGACAACCACCAAATCCTGCAGCCCATGTACATATCGACGCTAACCAAGGCGGGCACTTCGGGCGTCAAGTACGACGTGGAGCGCACGGGAATGGGCTTCCGTTCCGAAGGGCGCATCGAAGCCAAGAATACGGTCATGCCGACGACGTGCAAGATGCAAAGGCCGCAGTAGCGGACAACCCCTAGTTGCGATTCAGGACAGGGGCACCACTGCGCAGTCTCCCCTTAACTTTTTTTCCTCGGCGGTATCGAATATCGTACGCGAGGTTTGGCCTTGTGGGGCGTGGCCTTGGTTGCGCCAGTCGCCGGGCCGGGTGGGTGGCTGGCTTCGGGGCGGTTGGCGGCGGTCAGTTGATTGGCTGTGTCGGCCGCTGCATTGGCAGCATTCAGGCAACCGGTGGCGGCGACCAGGGCGATAACAGTTCCGGGAATGACAGGGTGCATTAGGGCCTCCGGTCAATGCGTTGCCTTCAAGCGACGCAAGAACGGGGCCCGTTGCTAACCCATTAGGCAGGCAGGGAGGGCGCTGTCTGCAATTGGAGACGGCGCGCCTAGAGGTTCCCGGTCACAATCAGTTTGAAGAAGAAGAACAAGCCGAGCGCAAGGAACGAGTAAACGAGGAGGTTGCCACGAGAAGTACGGTTGCCGCCGCGGTCGAAGTAGTGCCTGAATACGAGCGTGACAATAGCAATCGCAAAGCCGGCCAGCCAGACCAGGCCCGGGCTCCTTTCCCACAGATGCCCGAGCGCCGTGGTTATCCAGCCTTCGGGCTTGAGGGCTTTGTATAGGAGCCCCCCGACCCCCAGCACCACCAAGCCGACGACGCCGATCGATACCGCATCCTCGACCATCCCGCCGAGGAAATTCCCCGGCGACCTCGGACTCTTCCCGGAAACTTGTCTGTTGATCACGGCAACGGGTACACGAAGAGTGATTGATAGAGGGGCTTACGCAACCCCCGTACCCGGACTGAAACATCCTGCCAGATCATGAAGTTAAGGTGTTGCACAACAGAAGACCGGGCGAAGATCCCGGTGATTCCGTCATCGGTCGGCGACGTGCTATTCGGCGCAGCGGACGAAAGTGCAGACGCGATCACAGTCCGGCGAGAAGCCACATTCGAACTGTCCAGTCTTCGGCGCGCCGTTGGCGTTCACGCCGCATTGGTCGGCCGCACCCATCTCATGCAGATGTGGTCGCCACTCGCATTGATGGCAAGCGGTCAAGCCCGGCAGCTCGAGGCTCTCCTGACGTACAACCGTGCTTGACCCGCTGCCGCGCTTTAACGCGCTCGGCAGAGAGGACTGGGAATCGTCAGAGTCGGCGAAGACGGCCGGGATTGTCAGCCACAAACCAGCCAACACGACGACAAAGAGTCGGATCATTGCGGACTCCAAGAAACTAATCACCTACGACACTATTCATCTACTGCATGCCCGCTTGCTCGACGTTGCAGGGCGTGCCCACCGCTACTTTTTAGACATTATGTCCCAACCGGACACGTGCTCGTTGACCTAAATCAATATCCGCGTCATCCCTTCAAACGGTTAATGCGGATGACCTCCGGTAGGCGCCTCAGGCCGCGCATGATCTGAGCCAAGTGCAAACGATTGTAAACCTGCAGGGTAAAGTGGATCACGCTATAGGCTGCGCTGTCGCCGGGCTCGAGGCTTACATTCTCGATGTTTGAGTTGTTCTGTGCGATCTCGGCCGCTACCTTGGCGAGCACCCCGGGCTGGTTTGCTACCACCAGCTTGGTATTGACCGAAAAGAGCTTGCGAGTGTCCGGCGCCCATTCGACATCCAGCCACTTTTCCGGCTCGCGCTTCATCTTGCCCACCACTGGACAGTCGTGCGTGTGGATGATCATGCCGCGGCCCTTCTTGATGAAACCGATGATCGGGTCGCCGGGAATAGGGTGGCAGCACTTCGCGAACTGCAGAGCCATGCCCTCCGAGCCGCGTATTACGACCGGCCCGGGGGCGAGCAAGGGCTGTGCGCTGTCGGCCGTGCTGGTGGGTTGAAGCTTGCGCGCCATCACGATGGCCAGGACCTGCCCGAGCCCGATGTCCGCAAGCACTTCCTGCTTGGACTTGGCGCCGGTCTCCTTGAGCAGCCGGTCCCAGTCCGCTGCTCGCAAGCTCTTGAGGCTGCCGCCCAGTGCCGTCAGCGCCTGAGCGAGCAGGCGCTCGCCGAGTTGC
>Ga0326726_10004605_pt1 | contig 12564 bp, 18 predicted proteins | sample MHFenrmetagenome_2_FD_207603 | JGI IMG/M metagenome (GOLD analysis project Ga0326726, IMG submission 207603) | Lab enriched peat soil microbial communities from Michigan Hollow, Ithaca, NY, United States - MHF15MN | ecosystem: Environmental > Terrestrial > Soil > Wetlands > Peat | place: USA...
CTGGGATCAAAGACTTCGCCGCGATTGAACGGCTTCAGGGTGCCGCAGGCGATGGCAGAAAGTGACGGCACACTGGCAGTTCCGCCATCGGCCGATTTCCCATACTGTATCGGTTATGACTTCTCACGGCAGTCTGGCGAAATCCGATCGGCGGCCGCATCGCGTCGCCATGCTCGCCTACGACAATGCGCAGATTCTCGACATCACGGGACCGCTCGAGGTATTCGCACGCACCTCGCGCTGGCTCATCGACCAGGGTCTGAGGCGAACGCCCTGCTACGAGATCTCGCTGCTGGGCGAACGGCGCGGCTCGATCAAGACATCAGGCGGCCTCAAGCTCGAAGTGTCCGAGACGTACCGCAACGCCGGCCAGATCGACACCTTGCTCATTTCCGGCGGCATCGGTTGCGAGCGCGAGATGCGCAACGAGGCGCTCCTTGAATGGATCCGGCGGCGCTCGAAGCGCGTTGCGCGGCTCGGCTCCATCTGCACCGGCGCGCTGATCCTCGCCGCGGCCGGACTTCTCAAGAATCGACCTTCGACAACGCATTGGGCCTATTTCGACCGGCTCGGGGAAATTGCGCCGGACACAGCGGTGAACTGCGACGCAATCTACGTGAAGAGCGGTCGTGTCTACACGTCAGCGGGTGTCACGGCTGGCATGGATATGGCGCTTGCCATGGTCGAAGAAGACTGCGGACGGCCGGTGGCGCTCGCGGTGGCCCAGGTGCTCGTCATGTTTCTGAAGCGCCCCGGTGGCCAATCGCAGTTCAGCCGGCACCTCGCGGCACAAAGCACGCGGGACGAGCGGCTGGGCGAGCTTGAGCTGTGGATACTGAATCATCTGGAAAAGCCGCTCACAGTGCCCGAGCTCGCCACACGCGCCTCGATGAGCTCGCGTCATTTCGCGCGGCGCTTCGCCGCCGAGATCGGCGTGACGCCCGCGGAATATGTTGCCAGGGCGCGCATCGACGCGGCGCGCCGCCTCCTCGAGGAAACACGCCTCTCCATGAAGGAAGTCGCCACGCGCTGTGGCTTCAGCGAAGAGCAGAATCTGCGGCGCACCTTCGTCAAGCGGCTCAAGGTCACGCCGACCGACTATCGGCAACGCGTCCAGGGCTGAGCCTGGAACCGTGATGCGGGCGAGGAACTCTCCTCGATCGCACTCAACTGTGCATTGATGGCTTCCTGCCACTCCCGCGCGATTACCAGCCTGTCCACGGCAGCGCGAAACGCATATGTCTCGGCCGCGGTGAACGGCTCGAGGTCGCTGATCGCGCCGATTTCAGCCTCCGCGCTGCGCTCAGCCTCCAATGCTGCCTCCAGCAGTCGATTGAGATCGCAGATGTAGTCGGACATCAGGTTCGTGGACATCAGCTCGACGGGTACCGCGTTCATGGTGGCCAGTCTGCCCGCGAAATGTGACGGAAATATGAGCCACGGCGCGATAACTGGCCCGAAAACGACGACGAGCAGAGCCTTGCAGCGCGGCACCCGCGGCAGGACCGGCAAGGTGCGGTATCTTTGGCGCCTCTCCTGGGGGCCATCAATGCTGAAATCGCTGGGAACGGGTGTCGTCGCGTTGTTTGCGTTGGCCTGGTCGATGCCCAGCCCCGCGGATCAGACGATCATGGCCGCGGGTGCCGGTAAAGCCGCCCCGCCTGTGCTGGCAATCCCCGCGCTGGATTCCGCCGCAGCCGACCACTTCGCCCGGATGGCGCTCGCCTGCGTGCATCGCGAATACCCTAACAAGATTTCGCATGTATTGAATGGGGACACCGACGCCAAGGTGCCGCACGCCCTGACCCCGACCTTCTACGGGTGCCTCGATTGGCACTCGGCCGTTCACGGCCATTGGCTACTCGCGCGTCTCGTGCACGAATTCCCGAATGAGCCCTTCGCGGCCGAGGCCCGGGCCGCGCTCAATCAATCGTTGACACCCGAAAACATCGCGGGCGACGTCGCCTACCTCGCCCAGCCCGGACGCACCTCATTCGAACGGCCGTACGGACTCGCGTGGTTGCTGACGCTCGCGGCGGAACTGCGCCAGTGGAACGATCCCGACGCGCAGCGCTGGTCGCAGAACCTGATGCCGCTTGAAGCGGCAGCAGCGGCCAACATCAAGCGCTGGGTGCCGGACCTTCACTATCCGATTCGCGTGGGCGATCACCCGCAGACGGGTTTCTCGTTCGGCCTGATTTGGGACTGGGCGGGCGTGGCGCACGACGACGAGATGCGAGCGATCCTCAGTCAAAGGGCGAAGGATTTCTATCTCAATGACCGGCGTTGTCCGATGGCGTACGAGCCTTCGGGCGAGGATTTCCTGTCGCCGTGTCTCGGCGAAGCGGATTTCATGCGCCGCGTGCTCGACGCGAAGACCTACGCCAAGTGGTTGAGGCAATTCCTGCCGGAAATTCCAACGGATCGCTCCGCGGCCTGGCTGAAGCCTGCGATCGTGACCGATCGGGAAGATCCGAAGCTTGCGCACCTGGATGGCCTCAATCTCAGCCGCGCCTGGATGCTCGAAGGCATCGCGTCGGGGTTGCCGAAGCGGGATCGGCGAGTGCAGTCACTGCATGCGGCAGCGGGCAATCACGCCTCCGTCGCGCTCATTATGGTGACAAGCGAGCACTATGAAGGGGCGCACTGGCTTGGGACGTTCGCGGTGTATTTGACGACGCGGGCGGGAATGGCAAACGCTGGAGCGCCGGGCGGCTGATCCGAATCGCTTCTTGCATCGGAACGATGCCGCGCTCGCATTATGTTTCGGCGCGCTTCGTGATCCCTTCGTGATCGAGCGACGATCCGTGACGCGGATCGCATCGACGTCAACGCACGCGAGTACGCTTGATCCCGTCGACCCTGTGTCAATAAATCAACACTTACGTCCGCTGCCGAGCCGCCGCGGCGCTCTCATTTCGAGGAGCATATAGATGGGAAATCCTTACGACACCGCCAACGAACGAACCTCGGTCCTCGGGCCCACCCTGCGTTTCAAGGGTGAGCTGCACGCCGATGAGGAGCTTCTTATCCGGGGAACGATCGAAGGCTCGATCACGCATTCCCAGCGGCTCACCGTGTGCCCGGAAGGCACGGTGAAAGCCAATATTCGCGCGCAGATGATCTCCATCGAGGGCACGGTTGAAGGCGACCTGCACGCCGAAAAGTCGGTCAAGGTCTCGGACTCCGCACACCTGAAGGGCAACATCCACGCGCCGAGCGTCAGCATCGTCGAGGGCGCGCAATTCAACGGCAGCATCGTCATGGACGGGACGAAAGCCGCTAAATCCGCACCGGCACCGCAAACCCAGCAAGCACCGCAGCGCGCCTTGTCGAGTAGCGCAGCCGTCAAGTGAGCCTAAGGAGAATCCTGATGTCGGTATTCAGTACGCAAAGCGACCGCGCTCCGATCAACACCGAGCGCCGTCCGGCTCCGCAGTTCGGAGATACCCCTGTCCCCACGCCGGAAACAAACGCCCGCAAGGTGTCGGTCCTCGGCAAGACGCTCGTCTTCAAGGGCGAGCTCTCCGCTGAGGAAGATCTGGTGCTGCAGGGTCGCGTCGAGGGTTCGATCCGCCACACGCAGAGCGTCACGGTAGGCGCGGACGGCGTGGTGATCGGCGATATTCACGCACGCAACATCGTGATCGAGGGAACTGTTGAGGGCGATCTGCACGGCAGCGCTGCGGTTAACGTGTCGGCGACGGCCAACGTCCGCGGCAACATCTCTGCGCCGCGTGTCGGCATCGTCGAGGGTGCACAGTTCAACGGCTCGGTGGATATGAGCAGCGCGCCGACTGCAGCGCGACGCGATCCGAGCAGCGAACGCACCTTGAGCGACCGCACGGTCGATCAGATGCTCGCGCGGCCTTGAGAGGCAGGTAGATGGTGCGCTGGCGGGGATGTGGCTGTCCTCGCCAGCGTTTCCTTGCGTGCGAGTGCGTAGCCGACCGGGTTGGGCTTCCGTCGTTGCCGCTGCTTCAATTCAAGCTGGCCGACCAAGTCTGGTACCTGCGGAAGTGCTTCAACCAATTGTAACGGTCAGCCCTTGGGCCTGAAAATGACTCTTCACTCTTTCCATCGCGAGAGCGACACGCGCCTTTGTCGCCTCATCGCGCTCTTCCACCATTCGACCATCCTCTGAGGGTCGTGGATTCAGAAAGATCGTCTTCGGATCGTCACCTAATTCGATGACAAACAACAATTGGCCGACGGTGTCCTTGTAAACAATCGTGAAGGCTCGCAGCGGATGTACGCTAACCACATAGTCGGAACCAGATCCGATAGGGTACCGATCGCTCATATCAAAATCTCATATCGATTACGCTGACCTTGCCGGAATTCATGTGACGCGCCAGCACATTTGCACGATTGGTCGATGTAAGACTGTCTCGCACCATCCGCCCGAGTTCCTGTCGCAGATACCCCGTTCGTTCGAGCGTTCGCTCGATGGCGACACTCTTGGCCAGGTCCGCGGGCTTGCCAGCAGGTGCCATCGACTGAACGGTCTTGACGATGATTACAAAATCATTGACGGCTCGCTAGGCATGATCCCTTGGCGCAGGCATGTTCACGAACAGTGGGCGACTGCCGTCGACAACGTGCGTGAACAAAGCCAAATCGAAAGGGCGGAAATGCATAGCCGCCGTGACCCAGAGCAAGACGACCGGATATGAAAGCCATGCGAACGGCTGCCATGCGGCACCGAAGGCTCCCTTCTTGGCAAATTGCACCAGGTAGAGTAACGAGGGCAAGTGACCAAGGCGAATCGCGTGATACAAGCTACGTCTTGCAAGGTTCGGACGACGACGCGACATCCCCGCACCCCGCATGGCAACCTGCGCAAAGTCTCCGACCGCAGGAGGGAATAGCTGCCTCATAGAAGCGTTCAACCAGTGGAGCGCTTTCTCAAGATTCTTTTGATCGTACTCGCGCCACGCGACTACATATTGCGCATAGCTGTCCCCTCGGATGGCTGCATCACGGCAAAGATTCGAAACCGTTGTGGCTTCATCCAACTTGAATTGGACCCCACGTAGGCTCATGTAGTCGAGCAATGCGGCCGCTGGGGCCGATCCGAGTTCGGCAATGTGCATCAGTTCCGTAATCGCCTCGGATACTCGGCCAAACGTCAGATGCTCGCGGATGCCAACGAGCTCGCGTGGGACATATAGTGGGGAACACAACCCATTCCGCCAAGCGTGAGCGCTCACTACTTTCTGCAATTCGGTCCTCCTTGTGTAGCACGAGCAAAACGATTGTCGGACCAATGAATTCCGCGGGCCTGTACTGAGTCGACCTGAGATTTTTGGTCCAGGTGTTGTGAACGTAGACTCAGCATTGAATAGGCGTGACCCAATGCTGCTACTTTGGCGAAGGGCTATCGGCCTTCTCGATGAGCGCTACAATCTTTGCATTCCCATGCTTGCGAGTCAGCGTTATCACTGAATAATCTGACTTACCACCCGCACGAACTAGCGCACCTGCATGAAGCAATGTCGCGACCAATGGCGCATCCTCTTGTGCAACCGCGAAAAATAACGCAGTAGAGCCGTTGTCAGAGATAGCGTTAACGTCCGCACCAGCCTTAATCAGTGCCTCGCTATTCTCGGAGTCTGTCTGCAAGTCGAGGTAGGCGGAGACCATCAGTGGTGTCTCTCCACCCGGCTCCCGTTGGTTGACGTCGAATCCGCGCGATATCAGCAGTTCGACCATCGGGCGGGTTGCAAAGCCCGCAGCAACGTGCAGTGGATATAGGCGTGCTTCGCCCGCAGCTCGCGCTTCATCGCGAATAGCGTTGGCGTTATGAGAAACCCACGACAAATCATTGGCAGCTATAGCGAACGTGCCGCGCGTCCACGTGCCCATCATCGGCACTTTCAAGCCGCCATCCGGCACCGGACAGTCGTGGCTTGCTATCAATAAAAGGTGGCGGTTTTGTTCCACCACTTTGGGGTCCGGGATTCCCTGTCTACTCATATTCATGAGCCGCATGTACGCAATCGCCAAGCGCGAAGAGCAATCTTCATTGCGATTGGCTGCGCAAGCGCCATACGCGACCAGGCACGTTAGCGAAATGCTCGCGACGACCCAAGACAGGCGATGCAGCTGCTGGCGTTGCATTACCCGCGCGAGCTGAGCGCTCGATGGCGGTTCACCCGCATTGACGAATGGCTGAGTTGTGCTCATTGGTGAGTCACAGATAACGAGATCGCGAGCAGGACGGGCAATATGCAGATGCCGACACTCCACGTCGCCCGACGATTTGCGATTGCTCGGCGTCCGACCGGGCTATCGAGAATTGGGTCTTTGAGTGGCGCGTATTCATTGTCGCGCAAGAACGTCGCCAGGCGATGACGATTGTCGATGGTGCTGTTGAACACTATGCTCGGGCTCCCGAGCGAGATGAAGATATCTGGATGTTGCGACTTGAGTTGGCGAAGTAGTCGCGATTGGAGGATCAAGGCGACCACCTGACACCAGACGGTAACGGGAAGAGCGACCAGCAGCGCCTGACCCAATGCCGCGCGAACATAGAACACCGGCATATCTCCCAAACAGTAGCCTGAGCATTTTGAGTCAATCGCGCCCGGCAGGTTAATTACAAATGCCAATCCTGGAGCATTTGTGGGGTTGCCACGGGTTGCGTGCGTCATAGCAATGCCATGACGGTCCAGGACATGGAAAAGCTACGCGCGCATTCGCCCTGGCGCAGCGCGGACGCCTCTGACGCTCAGGCCGGTTGAGGGTCAGGCGGTCGTATCGACGGCTACACCGACCGGCAGGGACGAGTGATGGCCGCCGTTCTGCAAATTCTGCAGGAACTGCTGCAGGAAGCTCTGCAGCGAAGCAGTGGAGGTCGGGTTCGAGGTCGAAGTCGATGTTGAGGCCGCACCACTGCTCAGGTCGCCTAGCAGCGTCTGAAACGTCGAGTTCAGATCGGATACGCCCGTCGAGCTCGAATCCGCCGTGCCGCCGCTCAATTGTTGAATGAGCGATTGCAGGCTCGAAACGAGACCGCTGCGGTATTGACCCACCCCTTGGGCGCTGGCGGGAGATGTGCCGCTGCCGTCGTTGTCACCGTCGCTATCGGTCGTGGCGGTGCCTGCGCTCGCGTTGGCCACGCTGGCTGCCGCGGTCGCTGCGCTCGCGCTTGTTGTTTCCGTGCCAGTTGCACTCGCTGCTCGCGCCTCTCTCAAAGCCTGAAACAGGGCATGCAGGAATGCGTGCAGATCCTGCTTGAGTGTTGAACTCGCCGTGGTATCGACTGCCGCGGCGGTACCGGTAGTATCGCCAGTCGCCGCGCTAGTCGCACTCGCGCCACTTGGTGCGGCTGATGCGGCTGAAATGCTTTGACCCGCAGCAATCTGTTGCAACGCCTGCAAGAGACTGCTGAACAGACCACCTCCACCGCCTCGGTGCACACGACCACCGCCGTGACCGTCGCCATCTCCGCCAGGAGTACGGACCTGCGGATTCCAACTCAGCATCTGACTTGCAGCGATTGCCGAACCCGAAACACTGCTTACTGACATGGAGCGCTCCTCACCTTCGGGAAATGTGATGCCAGGCGGCAATGGACGGCAAACAGCTGCCGCTTTCGCGGCGAGCCATGGCCGCTCGCGCACACGGAAGCATCGATTTGCGTGCCGTATGGACCTGCATGCCTGTATCAATGCAGTTTCGATGCCAGCAACGCTCGGCAAGCGTCAGCTATGTGGGGACTGCAATCGCGCGGCCGATCAGTCGGTAATGCGCGCGATGCCAACGCAGACGTATGCCGTCGCGACTAGCAGCATGGTCACGCTGGCGGCGACCATGATTGGAGTCATGACCTGGCCCAGACCGTACATGTTCAGATAAAACGGCGCCGCCACAATCGTCGTGATCGAAGCAAGAACGATAAACGTGATTACCGCGCGAGGATTGCCTGGCAGGATCCCCCGTGCAACCAGCCACGAGACGAGATACGGCGACCACGCGACAATAGTCGATACAGCCAGCCAAGATGGAAACCCTATACCCATTGCATGCATTGGATGGCTCGTCGCCGGCCGCAGCCAATAGATAGTCATTGCCGCACCTCCCATCGAAAGGTGCGCGAACGCGAGTCGACGACGATCGCGGGCCAGTCCGGCCTCTTCATTCCTGACCTCTTGGGCCAGTTTCACCCCGGACCCTCTGTCGCAGCAGAGGAATCCTCGCTCCCGCGACTCAAAGTCGTCGTATCGGGCACGAGCTTCACTCCTGGAAGGCGGATGTATTCGTTTTCGATCGCCGTTAACTCCTCTTCCAGCTGCTGCAGGCCCGCGAAGTTGCGATAGGCCGAAGCGAAAGCATCAAGACTCGCGGCAATTAGGGGCTGAGGGTCAACGCCAAGCGCCGCGGATCGCTCTGACAACGTCGGATGTGTATCTAGCGGATGTGCAGTCTTGCCTGCAAGTAGCGCTGCCGCGAACTTCTCGCGGTTGCTGCGCGCCAGCATGTCCCGCACCAGGGCAAGATGGTCCGCAACAAGATTCGCTCGCGCTCGGCCGCGGTGGACGAGCGCGGAATTCGCCAATCGAACCTGCTGCCATCGAATGCTCAGGGGCAGTGTCTTGACGAGAGCAGTCACCACCGCTTCCGCGGGCGCGACCTCGACGGCGGCGCGATCCGCTTCGAATTCTCTTGCCCGCGAGATACGAGTTACTACGTGACGAAATATCACGAGCATGCCGCTCAATAGAAAGATGGTAGGGAGGCGTGCCAACTTGAAGTAAGGATGATCGTCTTCGCGGCCTTCGGCGACGCTTTGCAGCGCGATGACAAGGTCATTGTACGCGGGCACAAATCGCGCGCTGTACACGAGATCTTGCCCGCGAAAATGTCCGAGTTCATGCGCGATCACCGCGTCCAGCTCTTGTTCGCTCAAGACGCGTAACGCCGCCGCCGGCAGATAGAGTGTGAGCGCGGAATCCAGGACGCCAGTGCCGCGCAGATTGACTTGAGCCGCGGCAACGAAAATCGGTGGCTCAAGACCTACGATAATTCGCGCGGGTGGCTGGGCGTGAAGTTTTGCCGCAATCTCCAAAACTCTACGTGAGACCTCTGGGAGACGCCCTTCATCGACCGGCACTCCGGTCAGCAAGATCGATCCGGGCGCGAACAAACGCCTGGATTCAAATGCAATCGAGAACGCGGCCAGCGCGAGCCCGGCGGCAAACATGCCGGCCACGCCCAGATAGAACATGGCGGAATTGAAAATAAGGAATGTCATCGCGTACAGCACGAGCAGGACAGTGGCCGCATCAACTACGAGCAGCGCCGCTATGGCCAAGAGCGAGATGCGTATCACGGCCGGGAAGAAGCGGGCGAGCGCCACGCGATCCCTCCCGAGGAGATAGGCGATCCCAGCATAGAGAGCGGGCAAGATCAGAGTTGCACCAAGAGCAATCCATGCGAGCTGCGGCAAGACATCGGCAACCCAGGGCACGTCGCAAAATTGGCTCAATGGTCCGATGATCAGAACATTGCTATTGCACAGCGAATCGAGCGAGGGAGCATTCAGCCCTGCGAGGATCGAGGCGATCGCGCGATCCAAGCGTGCCGCGATCATCAGACCTGCAATGGGGGCGAGGAAGAGGGTCGCAGCGATTACGATCAAGCCGCGCACCTGCTGGCGCTGTTTCATCGACGCAAGCTGAGCTTTCGTTGGTGTTTCGCCAGAACCAGCGGAAGGGTGATCGGTGGCCATGGGTGAGGCGCGGAATTGCTGGTATGCGTGATCAACGCGTAAGGACTGTCAGAATAATCGTGCCAATCGTTAAGGCGACCGAGCAGCAAACGTAAATCGCCAGATATCGTTTCCAGCGTGATGACCTGGCCGGCTCGACACTGTTGTAGCGTCCGGTGTGCTTCCCGAAAAGCACATGTGCGCAGGCGACCACGCCGCCAAACAGGAGGAACAAACTCTTGTATTCAAAAAGATGCATGGACCATTTTTGATTGCCATTGAGCAAGTAGTCGCCCACAGTGAGCAGCGACGCCGCATTTGCGCCGAAAACAAATGACAGTGTCGCCGCGGCATTGAACCCGGCTGTAGCTCGCCTGCTTGGAAAGCCGGCATAGTAAGCGCGCAGTCCGTCAAAGATTTCAGCGTACATAGGTCAGCTTGCCCAGACGGAATGACATATCTTCTCTCTCAATGCGCCGGCACGAAGCGAGTCATCGACTCAGATCGCGCAAATAGTCCCGCAGCCGCACGAGCTGCCTCTCATAATTACGCCAGCGTCCCGACGACCGCTGATAAAGCCGCTCACGCACCTGCCACACGCTCGCGGTCTTCACTGCGTTGCGCACGCCCTGATAAGACATGCAGCTCTCCTCCCACTCCAGTCCACAAAACGCCAGTAGTTTCTCGACGGCCGGTTTAGGTCCGCGCACGAAGGCGTCGTAGTCGAAGTCGAGAATGTCGGCGCCGTAGAGCGATTTCCAGTGCGCCATCAGCCGCCGGTATTGTCGGTAGTAGTGGCCAATATCCATGAGATCGAGCGCGTAACCCATGCTGTGATCGAGATGCAGGAAATAGATCGAGAGACAGTTGTCCAGCATCTCGCGCGTGGTGTGGATGATCTTCGCGTTCGGAAACAGACTCTTGATGAGTCCGATGTAGAGAAAGTTGTCGGGGCGCTTGTCGGTGACGTGCTCGGCGCCTGGAAAGAGCGTCGACAACTGCTCGCGATAGCGCGCGGCGTATTGCTCCAGCTGCTGCGGCGATACTTGCGTCATGCGGGCGGGGAACGGCGCGAGTTCAGTCCGCACAAGCGCCGGAATAAAGTCGATCTCACCGCCCGCCTTTACCCTTGAGTGACCCGCGAGCACCTGCTCGGTAAGTGTGGAGCCGGAGCGAAACATGCCGCAAATGAATATCGGCGCAGGGGATGAACTTGAAGTGGCCGGTCTGAATCGGCCGGCTGTGAAAGTGGCGATCAACTCGTCGACCAGCGCTTCTTGTCGTTGGCGATCGTAGAGCACGCTCCCCGCCGCGGCGCTCTCGCGGCTGTACTGATTCGCGTTGGCGTACGCCAGAAACGCCGGATCGTATGCGCCGCAGGCATCGAGCGCCTTCCCCAATGCGAAGCCGAGACTCGCTTTGTCCGCCGCGGTGGCGCGCGAATCCGCGATGCCCTGTTTCAGTTTCGCGACCAGCGAATCGTCCGGCCCCGAGACCCCCTTGAGACTGGCGTAACGCGCAAGCGCTTCGTAGGAGTCGGGCGCAATGGCCAGGAGCTCTTCGTAGCGCGCGAGCGCCTCGTCGCGCCTTCCAAGATCCTCATAGAGATTGGCGAGATTGAGAAGCGCCGGAACATACTTCGGGTTGAGTTGCAACGCGGTCTTCAACTCGCGTTCCGCCGCCTCGTCCTGGCGCAGGCAATCCGAATAGATCACGCCACAGTTGAGGTGCACTTCCTCAGGCTGTGTAACGCCATTTTTCAGGGCTTGCTCGTACGAGGCGAGCGCCGCGTCGAAGCGCCCCAGCTTCTTTTGCAGAAGCGCGAGGTTGTACCAGGTGTTCGGCAACGCTGGCGAACCTGAAAGTACGCGCTGATAGGCCGCCTCTGCATCGACGAGGCGACCGGCGCGCTCGAGCTGCGCGGCCTCGGCTAACAGGCGCCGGGGATCTTCAATCGCTGCCATATGGGCTCGATGGTACCGGAGCCAACCCGCTGACTCATCTATAAGAAGCCGGAGGGGCCGACACGCCGCCCCGCCACCCCTGTATTAATCCCTACGGATTCTTTACGCGCATCGGCCTACCCTCGCGTGACTTTCGGAGGGTCTATGGACGCCATATTCGTGTTTGGCATCGTTGCTCTGCTGGCCGTGACCTATTGGATCGCAGTGGCGGTCGCACGCCTCGGGGGAATCGAATGAGCTGGGTCATGTTGCTCGCCGTGCTGTTCACGGCCGGACTCTTCGTCTATCTGCTGATCGCGCTCTTCAAGCCGGAGAAATTCTAATGACGGCCGCGACTCTGATCTTGATCGTCGTTCTGCTGGGCGTGCTTCTCCTCTGCGTGAAGCCGCTCGGCATCTACATCGCGAACGTGATGGAGGGCAAGCCGATCTGGGCCCTGCGCATCGGCGCACCAGTCGAACGCTTCTTCTATCGGGCGAGCGGAGTCGACGCTGCCACCGAGATGGGCTGGAAGCGCTACGCGGTCGCGCTCCTCCTCTTCAACGCGCTCGGCGCGCTTGTCGTCTACCTGTTGCAGCGCTTACAGCTGTGGCTGCCGCTCAATCCGCAGCATTTCGCGAACGTCTCGCCCGATTCTTCGTTCAACACGGCCGTCAGTTTCATCACCAACACGAACTGGCAGGGCTATTCCGGCGAATCGACCATGAGCTATCTCACGCAGATGGCGGGTCTCGCCGTGCAGAACTTTCTGTCGGCGGCCACGGGTATTGTGGTCGCCATCGCGCTCGTCCGCGGACTCGCGCGGCACAGCTCGAAATCCATCGGCAACCTCTGGGTCGACCTCACGCGTTGCACTCTTTATATATTGCTGCCGCTTGCGGCGGT
>Ga0326726_10004606_pt1 | contig 12563 bp, 12 predicted proteins | sample MHFenrmetagenome_2_FD_207603 | JGI IMG/M metagenome (GOLD analysis project Ga0326726, IMG submission 207603) | Lab enriched peat soil microbial communities from Michigan Hollow, Ithaca, NY, United States - MHF15MN | ecosystem: Environmental > Terrestrial > Soil > Wetlands > Peat | place: USA...
TGATGCATAGTTTCTTTTGAGCTGCACTTTATGCATGCCGCCATGTAAAATAATTTCTGCCGGGGCGTAACCGGAGATCTGTTTGGCAAGCGTTTCTGCGTTCTCCCTGTTTGAGAAACTGCCGAACTGCAGGGTACAGGTTTCGGGCCCGGTGATATTCTTTTCCTGTTTCAGAGTTGCTGAAACAGACGCTGTTTTTGGTCGTGGTGCTGCGGCCTGCTTCGTGGTATCATCTGCAGCGGCCGGTTGAGGCCTGGATGGAGATGTCGTTCTGATTTGAGGTGCTGCCGACTGTTTTGTGGAGTCCTGAACAGCGAGAGTGATCAATTTGGGTGATGTTGATGGAACAGAACGTCCCGGCAGGGGAGCTGAACTCTCCAGAGCCAGGTTGTACGCTGCTATGCGTGAAGAACTGAGAGGATCGACAGCCGGATCGGGGTACTCTCTTAACTGTTTTTTGTAAAGTGAAATAGACTGCGGGCCGTCTTCAGAAAGTAGGGCCTCTATCACTGTCTGTTCCGAAGGCCGGGTGACTTTTTGACGGATATTTTCTAACAAATAAACCTTATCTTCATCGACATACTGCCGGATCTGCGGAGCATAGGAGGTACTTTCTGCTGCATGCAGAAGTGCTGGAAACAACAGCATGGTACAAAGTGCGACGCTTTGCAGAGATGTGCTTATGCGCAGAGGGCATATTGAATCGTCAACTGGCATGGGTCTCGGTTATTCTTGTTCAGTAATCTGCGGCATTTTCCATCAGTGAATATGCCAAATATTTTCTTATAAAGGGAATCTCAATTAACCCTCTTGAGCACCGATAATTAACAGCAGTTTCGGGCCAATAGTTTTTCAGATGAGATTCAAAAAATCAAGTGTATTCTATGCATTCTCTGTCGGTCAAATCCTTTGCGAAAATCAATCTCGGGCTGCTCATCACCAGTAAACGTGATGACGGGTATCATACGCTCGAAACCATTTTTGCTCCCATCAACTGGTATGACGTCATCGAATTCACCGATTCCGAAACCGTTTCGATGAGCTGCTCCAACGTTGATCTTCCGGTTGACGATAACAATCTCTGTATCAGGGCGGCTAAATCCCTTCAGCACTTTTCCGGTACACGCAAAGGGGCTTCGATGAAACTGCTCAAGCAGGTGCCGTTCGGTGCCGGGCTCGGTGGCGGAAGCAGCGATGCGGCAACCGTGCTGCGGGTGCTCAATGAGCTTTGGCAGGTCAATATCTCTCCAGACGAACTGCACACCCTGGCGGTGAAGCTCGGTGCGGATGTCCCTTATTTTCTTTCCATGAAAGGTCTCGCCTATGCGAGGGGAATCGGTGATGAACTTGAAGATCTCGGCTTTACGCTTCCTTATCATGTGGTAACGGTGTTTCCTGAAGAACACATCTCTACAGTCTGGGCATACAGGAATTTTTACAAGCGCTTTGATCGTCAGATCCCCGACTTGAAAAAAGCGGTTTCGGAGCTTTGCCTATCCGGCAATAAAGAGGTCTTTCCTGTTTTTGAAAACGATTTTGAACCGGCTGTTTTCGATCATTTTCCGGCAGTGCAAAGTGTCAAGCGCGCTCTGCTTGAATGCGGAAGTGTTTATGCGTCTCTTTCCGGAAGCGGATCGGCCGTGTTCGGACTGTTTGAACAGGAACGAGATGCGCTCGAAGCCATGAAGCTGCTGCCCGAAAACTACCGCAAGAGCCATACTCCTCCGGCCTTTTCCATGGAACAGTAACGCCCGGAGTTCGTTATTGCGGCCGTTGAGAGATGATGTCGCTCAATTCAGCGGAAATAAGACGGAGATCTTCATCCAGAAAATGTGAAGAGTGCAGGCGTGTGCGTTTTATTTCAGCAAAATCCACTACGGTATCCAGCACATGCGGCTCAAACAGGGGAGCTGCACCGATAACGTTACCGTCCGGAGCGGTCAGAGAAGAGTTCCCCCAGTAGGTGAAACTGTCTTCATTGCCCACACGGTTTACGCAGGCAACATAACTGCTGAACAGAAATGCGTAAGTTGAGGCGATCGTCTGCCACTGGGTGACAATGGCCGGGTTTCCGCTGCCCGGAGAGAGCCGCAGAGGACTTGACATAAGCACAAACAGCAGTTTTGCTCCCTGGTGCGCCAGGAGATAGGGTACCGAGACATGCCAGAAATCCTCACAGATTGCCACTCCTATTCTTCCCAGCCTTTTTGAGTTGACCGCCTTGATCGTCTGGCCTGCGGAAAAATAGCGCAGCTCTTCAAACATGCCGTAGGTCGGCAGGTAAATTTTGCGGTGGATGCTCCGCCCAACCCCATCTTCAAACATGAATGCCGAGTTGTAGACTCCGTAATCTTCACTCAGCTCAATGCCTCCGCAGATTATCGTGATTTTCCGGCTGAGCTCATGGAGCGGTGCAAACCTTGCATCTTCGACGTGCATGGCAATATCCTGTGCGGCATCCTGAACATTGTAGCCAGTCAGGGAGAGTTCAGGAAAGACGATTGCATCGGCACCATCCCTTATTGCCTGTTCAGCAAGGGTGCAGTGACGCTCAAGATTCTCATCGAAATTGGCAAGTGTGCAGTCAGTCTGGGCTATTCGCAGTTTCGCGGTAAGCATCGTCAGCTCCGGATTTAATGGTAGGGATAGAACAGATAAAAGGTAAAGGAGAGCAGGGCAAGTATCCACATTCCTGAGCGTACCTCCCGGGCTCTTCCGGTGAAGAGTTTCAGAATTACGTAAGCAATGAACCCTGCGGTGATGCCGACACCGATATTGAAGGTGAATATCATGAGAACTATGGTCAGAAACGCAGGGAGCAGCTCACTGTAGTCACTGAAATCGAATTTTGTGACGGACTGCATCATGAACATGCCGACTACGACCAGTGCCGGTCCATAGGCATGCGGAGGAACGATGGTAAGCACGGGTGAAAAAAAGAGGGCGAGTGCAAAAAGAGCGGCAACAACAAGTGCGGTGAACCCTGTTTTCCCGCCCTGCTCAATGCCCGCAGCCGACTCGATATAGACGCCGGCCGTTGTCGTTCCGAAAAGCGAAGCTGCTATGGTTGACAGAGCATCGACCAGCATCGGTTTTTCAATTTCCGGCAGGTTATCTTCTTCATCCAGAAGGTTTGCTCGCGATGACAACCCGAACAGGGTGCCCATGGTATCGACAAAATCCATTACCAGTACGCTCGTAATCACTCCGGCAAATCCCCATGTCAGAGCGCCCTGCACGTCGATTTTCATGAATATCGGTTCGATCGACGGCGGCAGGCTGAACATGGCCGGAGGCAGGGGAACGAGCCCGGTCAGCAGAAAAGCTCCGGTGGTGACAGCCATACCGGCAAGCAGAGCTCCCGTGATGCGCTGTATCAGCAGCACTGCTGTGATGAGGAGCCCTCCAAGGCTGAGCAGAACGGGGAGTTTTGCAATATTGGCAAGCTGAACCGGTGCACCGGGAACTCCGATTGTGATAAGACCCATATCGTTCAGGCCGAGAAAAGCCAGAAACAGGCCAATGCCTGCAGAAAAGCTGTGTTTGAGTGAACCCGGAATGGCTTTGGCCAGCCATTGGCGCAAGCCGCCGAGAGTGATCAGGGTAAAAAGCACACCGCTGATAAAAATGGCCGCCATGGCGGTCTGCCATGAGTAACCGAGTGTCTGAACAACCGTATAGGCGATGAAGGCATTCTCTCCCATGTAGGGGGCGACAGCAAAGGGGCGTTTGGCATAAACCCCCATCAAAAGGGTTCCGAATATGGAGGTAAGTATGGTCGCTGTCATGGAGGCTCCTTTCGGAATGCCTGCGGCAACGAGGATTGCCGGATTGACAACGATGATATAGGAAAGGGTGAAAAATGTTGTAATGCCCGCGAGTGTTTCCTGCCGGTAACTGGTGCGATGCTCCTTGAAATTGAAATAGGTTTGCATGTTCGTGGCTGGTAATGGCATGACATATTTTCAAGGCAAGATAATCATAAAGAGCTGAAACAGGGAGGTTTAAGTGTTAAAAAGGTTCAATCGTACCGGCTGGCTGCGTCGAACGGACTACTGCTGCAGGCGGCAGCATTTATTGAGATTATGGCGTATTATATCCGTTATGTATTATTTTTTGGAAAAAGTGCGTCCCCGCCATTTACTGTTGCAACAATGGAAAAGATTGATTTCAAAAAAGTGCTCAAACATCTCTACCAGCCGTCACCCAAAGAGGTTGTTGAGGTTGACGTTCCTCCTATGAATTTTCTGATGGTAGACGGCGAGGGCGATCCAAATACATCGCAGGCTTATGCCGATTCAATTGAAGCTCTCTTCTCGGTCTCCTATACCGTGAAGTTCATGGTAAAAAAAGGAGAGTTGGCCATTGACTACGGAGTCATGCCGCTGGAAAGTTTATGGTGGGCTGATGATATGGCTGTATTTGCTGCCGGTGAAAAGTCAGCATGGAAATGGACGTCAATGATTATGCAGCCGTCGTTTGTTACGGGGGATATGATTGAACGGGCAGTTGAAGAGGTGAAAAAGAAAAAGAACCCGGCGGCCATTGCGAAGGTGCGGTTTGACACTTTTTCAGAAGGCAGGAGTGCGCAGATCATGCATATCGGTCCTTTTTTCGATGAGGGTCCGACAATTGAAAAGCTTCATCAGTTCATTGAATTCCGAAATTTCCGGCTGACCGGAAAACATCACGAAATCTATCTGAGCGATATCCGCAAAGCAGACCCGCGAAACTGGAAAACCGTTGTTCGCCAGCCCATGCAGTGATGGTGAACGGCAAGGCAGTGTTTGCCATTGGAGTCTTAAACATACCACATCTGTCAAAACGAATTATGGACGATTTCAGCCCGATTCTGCACCGGTACAACTGCTTGATTATGTTTATCATAGGCTATACAGCAAGATTTTCTTATTCCGCATCACTGATGCACATTGACAGGTGCAAGTGTGAACTTTTTAAGGGTGTTAATCTCTTTTTATTTGTGAGAAACAGTAAAAAAACTTATAATGGATAAAATTAGTCCTGTTTATAGTATCCACTTAATTTTCATACCAGTTACAAGGAGAATATCATGGGTGTTCTAGTCGGCCGCAAGGCTCCGGATTTTGATGTAGCAGCTGTCGTTAACGGCTCGCAGTTTGTTGATTCATGCAAGCTTTCCTTTTACCACGGGAAGTATGTTGTGCTCTTTTTCTATCCGCTGGATTTCACTTTTGTCTGTCCGACGGAGCTGCATGCATTTCAGGAGAAGCTCGATGATTTCAAGAAGAGAAATGTTGAGCTGATCGGTTGTTCGGTGGATTCGAAATTTTCTCATTTCGCATGGCTCCATACACCGAGAAGCAAGGGCGGTATTGAGGGCGTAACCTATACGCTGCTTTCCGATATCAACAAGACGGTTTCCGCAGATTATGATGTGCTGCTTGAAGGTGCGGGGATCGCACTGAGAGGATTGTTCCTGATCGATAAAGAGGGCGTTGTCCGTCACCAGGTTGTCAACGATCTTCCACTTGGCCGCAATGTTGATGAGGTGCTTCGCCTGGTGGATGCATTGCAGTTTACCGAAGAGCATGGCGAAGTCTGCCCGGCTAACTGGAACAAGGGTGACAAAACTATGAAGCCGACTGATGATGGATTGAAGGAGTTCTTTAAGGAGGCTTAAGGTTCAGGTGCGGCTATAAATTTATTACGCAATTAGATTGCTTCGTTGGTCCCGACTTGTCTGGACTCCGTTGAATAAAAAAATCCCCCGATCTGCCTGACAGAGAGGGGGATTTTGATTTGTGCGTAACTGACAGGAATGCTTCAGTAGGCTTTGGCAAAAACGGCTTTCTGAGCTGCGGGTTTGCCCGAATAGATGCAGGTGCCCGGAGTCCGCATATGATAGCGCTCAATATAGTCGGTCTCTTCGGGAAGCACCCTGATGGTTGATTTTGTCTCCTCCTTGATTTTCGCTTCAGTTTCCGCAGTGCCGTCCCAGTGAGCGATCACGAATCCCTTTTCAACGGCAACCTTGAACTCATCGTAACTCTCGACTTCATAGGTGTTTTCGTCACGGAACAACAGTGCTTTGTCGTAGAGGTTCTGCTGAATGCCGTTCAGGATTTCACTGATTTTCACCGGCAGTGTTTCGTCAAGCGCAAGTTCTGTTTTTTCAAGCGTGTCGCGCCGAGCCGCAATGCAGATGTTGTTATCGATATCTCTCGGACCAAGCTCGATACGGATCGGGATGCCCTGCAGTTCATATTCCGCGAACTTCCAGCCGGGAGAGTTCTGCTCGCTGCCGTCAACAAATGCCGGTATGCCGCTCTGTTTGAGTGAATCGGCAATGGCTTCTGCCTTTGCAAGCACAGCAGCCTTGTCGCCCCGGAGAATCGGGATAATGACGACCTGACGGGTAGCGAGTTTCGGCGGCAGCACCAGACCGCGGTCGTCAGAGTGGGCCATGATCAGGGCACCGATCAAGCGTGTCGAGACTCCCCAGCTTGTTGCCCATACATAGTCGAGTTTGCCCTCTTTTGTCTGGAACTGGCAGTCGAATGCCTTGGCGAAATTCTGGCCGAGATTGTGGGAGGTTCCTGCCTGCAGCGCTTTGGTATCCTGCATCATCGCTTCAATGCAGTAGGTTTCCACCGCACCGGCAAATTTTTCGCTGTCGGTTTTTTTGCCCATTATGACCGGCATGGCCATATACTCTTCGGCGAAGGTTTTGTAGACATTGATCATGCGCATAACCTCCTCCTGTGACTCTTCAGGGGTGGCGTGGGCGGTATGACCCTCCTGCCAAAGAAACTCGGTTGTTCTAAGAAAGAGCCGTGTTCTCATCTCCCAGCGGACTACGTTGGCCCACTGATTGATCAATATCGGCAGATCACGATAGGACTGTATCCACTTTTTATAGGAGGACCAGATGATGGTTTCGGACGTTGGCCGAACATAGAGCTTTTCGGCAAGTTCCTCACCGCCTCCATGAGTGACAACGGCACATTCAGGAGCAAACCCTTCAATATGTTCCGCCTCTTTTGCAATAAAGCTTTCGGGAATGAAGAGCGGGAAGTAGGCATTGACGTGCCCTGTCTCCTTGAACATCCGGTCAAGGGCGATCTGCATCTTCTCCCATATCGCATAGCCGTTCGGCCGTATGACCATACAGCCTCTTACGTCCGAGTAGTCTGCGAGTTTCGCTGAACGTACAAGGTCAATATACCACTGGGAATAGTCCTCGGTTCTTGTAGTGATTTTATCTGCCACGGTATCGGTAAATGATTGCTATTACTGAAAAAAAGATGGGAAAAAATATACAACCTACTTTTCAAACTTTTTCATTTTTTCCATAAGGTTTTTAAGATGTGCTTTTTGCTGGGTTCCAAGCGGTTTCTGATTGCTGTCAACTTTTACGTATCCTTGTGGAACCGAGAATTCTGAAGCTGAAACTGCTTTCGGCTGGATTTTCATGAGCTCCATGACGTAGAGGCCGTTATCGTTGTGCTGCACGATTCTGACCGGAAATCCCTCTATGCCCGCATTGCTGAGGGTTTTTGAAAGCGAGGTATTTGAAAGCCGGGGATTCTGTGACTGTAGAATTCTGAATGTTGAAAAATCACCTAGATCGCGCGTTACCCAGAGTTCAAGTTTTTCGGTCGTGCTGGTCAGGATGATGTGTTCAGTTGCATACCCTTTTATGATTTGCTTTCCAAGCCGCGCAAGCTTATAGTTGCTGTCAAAATCAAGGAGCATGGCATTTTCGGCTGCCGTTCTGAGATTGACCATACTGTAACTTCTGGCTTCGTGATTTATTACAAAAGCCTGGTCCGGCTGTGATGCTCTGGTGATGACGGTTGTTTTCAGCGGCTCGGGTATTTTATCCATCCGCATGAGCATATCCATGCGCTGGGCACTTTTGCCGAAGGTGTAGGTGACTACGGCTGAGCCGTTCGGCAGTTTAAGCGACATATCCATAATGCCGGTAAATTTCGACGCGGCTGAACCGGTTAAGGTACTGGCAAGAGAGAGAATCATGAAGAGCAGAAGCAGAACTTTTTTCATCGTATCGTGTAGTTAATAGTGGCAGGGTGTCGTGATATGCACCGTATCAATAGTTAAAAGCTAATGTATATTTTTGTAATGTAACGTGATTGTAATGTTGTTTCTAATGAATTGCCTCTGCAATGCTGCCCGGTTCCTTTTTTCTTCGGAAGTTCGGCGTGCAAGGAGGGTTTAACTGAGAAAGATGGAAGAACCGAAAGAGTGGCAGGTTGTTGAACTGCTCAAGCGAACTACAGATTTTTTTGTTGAAAAACAGGTCAGTGAGCCCCGCCTCAGTGCGGAACTTCTTCTTGGAAGTGTTATCGGTAAGAGTCGCCTTGAGCTTTATCTGCATTACAGCCGACCTGTCTATAAGGAGGAACTTGATCGTTTCAGGGCATTATGCCGTCAGAGGCTTGAAGGTCGGCCGGTGCAGTATATAATTGGCGAGCAGAACTTTTACGGGCTGGAGTTTACTGTTGACGAACGGGTACTTGTTCCCCGTCCTGAAACCGAGCTGCTTGTGGAGCATGCGCTTGAATCTCTCGGTTTTTCAAACCGCGGAGGTGCCGGAGAGGCGAACATTCTTGATATCGGCACAGGAAGCGGCTGTATTGCCGTGACCATGGCAAAACTCTGCCCGTCGCTTAAGGTCACTGCCGTTGATTGTTCGGTTGAAGCTCTTGCTGTCGCTCAAAAGAATGCATCGCGTCATGGCGTTGAGTCACGAATTTCATTCATAAAGGCTGATATGTTTGATAAAGAGTTTGCGGCCAAACTCACTGGAGCGCCTTTTAATCTCATTATATCAAATCCGCCCTATATCCCGGAGGCTGAATGGGAATCTCTGGAGCGGGAGGTACGGGATTATGAACCAAAACTTGCCCTCACTGTCCCGATGGGCATTGAGTGTTACCGGGCAATTACAGAACATTCGGTAAATTTGCTGCTGCCAGGGGGGAAACTCTGCTTTGAGCTGCATGCCGATGCGGCTTCGCTGGTCTCTGATCTCATGACGGATCATGGTTTTTCTTCAGTAACAGTTTCAAAGGACTATGCAGGGCTTGACCGGATTATTTCGGGTACCATGACGGTTTGAAATTAATAATCGGTTGTGAGTGTTCGAAATTGAGATCTGTATAGAGAGTTTTAGTACTGATGCGAGTCAAGGAAGGGTGGATGAGATGCGTTTTTTTCGTGAAAACGTTTTCGCAGCGCTATATTGTAACGCTTTGATATAATCCGGATTGCACAGAGTGCAGAAATGTTGTGTTTTTTTTACATTCACCTGTTTGCATACCCCTGTAATGCAAGGTAATAACTATGGTGTACGTTGATGGAATCTCGTGATCTCAGTTTGAGGGAACGGCAGGTACTTGGCATCATTATTCAGTCGTATGTTGTAACCGCTGCGCCGGTAGGGTCGAGATATATAGCGCAGAACTACAAACTTGGTCTTTCCGACGCCACGATCCGCAATGTCATGGCCGAACTTGAAGATGAAGGCTATATCAGTCAGCCCCATACCTCGGCGGGACGTATTCCGACCGATAAGGGGTACCGTTATTATGTCGATCTGATCATGACCGTCCAGTCTCTGGGCGAGCAGGAGAAAAAGCGCATTGACGCAAATATCGGACAGTTCGGTATAGAGAGGAAAGGGAGTTCGTCCGAAGTCCTGCTTTCGGCAGCGAAAGTGCTCGGTTCAATTTCACGGCAGTTGAGTGTAGTTCTCTCTCCGACACTGTCAAATGCAATTTTCGAAAAACTTGACATGGTGATGTTGAGTTCGACACGGATGATGGTTATCCTGTCCATTCAGTCACTCTTTGTCAAGACCATTATTATGGAGCTTGATCTTGAGGTTTCCCGTCATACTGTCGATGAAGTTGTCGATGTGATCAATCAGCGGCTTTCAGGATTGACACTTGCAGAAATACGCCGCACTATTGCAATACGTCTTTCTGACTGTGCCTGTGACGCTGCCCTGAAAAATCTTATTGTGCGTTCTGCCGGAACTCTTTTCGATGAGTCGCCTATTGTTGAACGGCTCTATATTTCCGGCGCGGAATACATTGTCGATCAGCCCGAGTTCAAGCAGCCCGAAAAGGTACGGGAGCTTATCACGATGATTGATGATAAGTTAAGTATGGCCAAACTTGTCGAAAACAGTGGGACTTCACTCGAGGTCATCAGACCGTCCGGTATGGATATTACCATCAGTATCGGCAAGGAGAACAGCGAACGGCAGGCAGAGGATCTGACTATTGTATCAACACCGTATTATGTAGGGAACATGGTCGGAAAAATCGGTATTTTCGGGCCTAAAAGAATGGATTACGAGCATGCCGTCAGGGTCATTAACTATATGGCGGACTGCTTATCAGCAAAACTGTCTGATGTTAACTAACAAGAAAATATATTTATGACAAAGCACGCAACGGACGGAAACGAGATCTGTAATGAAAATCCGCAATCCGGTGAAGTTCCGGAATCTGCTGCTCCTGAAAAAAATTCGACGCAGGAGCTGTCAGCAACGGAAAGTGAGTTGTTCAGTGTCAGAATAACTGAGCTCGAAGCCGAACTGGGCCGTCAGAAAGAGCAGGTTGACAAGTTTCGTGATGAGCTGCTGAGAAGAGCTGCGGATTTTGAGAATTTTCGCAAACAGAAGGAACGCGAATCGATGCTGGCCTCATCCCGTGCGCTTGAGAATATCATCAGAGAGCTGCTTCCGGTTGTCGATGATGTCAAGCGCGTTCTGGATCATGCACCCTCGAATCCTGAAGCGGCAAGTGTAGCCGGCCCCTATATCGCGGGCGTGGAGCTTGTCAGGAAAAGTCTTGAACGGTGGCTTGACGCGAAAGGAGTCAAGGCGATTGAATCAAAAGGGTTGAAGCTTGATGTAAACTATCATGAAGCCATTTCCCAGATCGATCAACCGGATGCAGAGCCGGATACAATTATTGAAGAGTATCAGACCGGATATCTTCTTGGTGAGAAGGTTATAAGACATGCGAAGGTCATTGTTGCCCGATAGCATGTACCATTTTTTAACATTGAACTTACGTAGACAAGCAAATTTGCCGGTGTTATTATGAAGAAAGACTATTACGAGCTTCTTGGTGTAAGCCGTACGGCAGCCAAGGACGAAATAAAAAAGGCTTACAGGAAACTGGCGCTCAAGTTCCATCCAGATAAAAATCCCGACAACAAGGATGCCGAAGAGCACTTCAAAGAGGTTAATGAGGCCTACGAAGTGCTGAGCAATGATGACAAGCGACGCCGCTACGATCAGTTCGGTCATGCAGGCGTAGGTTCTTCGGCAGCGTCCGGATCAGGCGGGCAGTATGGCGGAGCAAGTGATTTCGGTGATATATTCAGTGCCGTCAACGATATGTTCGGCGGCGGCAGAACCAGGGGCGGCGGTGGTGCTCCCTTCGGTTTCGAAGAGTTTTTTGGCGGTGGCGGCGGTGGTGGCAGAAAGGGCAGGGCATCTGCCGGTATTCCCGGAACCGATCTGAAAATACGCTTGAAACTGACGCTTGAAGAGATTGCCAAAGGCGTTGAAAAAACTCTTAAGATCAAAAAGCAGGTAGCCTGCAAGGAGTGTAACGGCAGCGGTTCCAAATCAGGAGCTACAGAAACCTGTCAGACCTGCCATGGCAGCGGAGAGGTCCGTCAGGCTCAAAAAACGATGTTCGGTCAATTCGTCAATATTGCCGCATGTCCGACCTGCGGAGGCGAAGGCCGCATTATCAAGGATCGTTGCCCCTCATGTTATGGTGAAGGTATCAAGCTGGGAGAGGTTACCGTCAAGGTTACGGTTCCGGCCGGAGTTCAGGATGGCAATTACCTGACCCTGCGCGGTCAGGGAAATACCGGCCCAAGAGGCGGAGCAGCAGGCGACCTGATCGTCGTGCTTGAGGAAATACCGCATGAGCTCTTTTCACGCAACGGTGACGATGTAATTTATACTCTGGCGGTAAGCTTTCCGGACCTTGTTCTCGGGACGAAAGTCGAAGTTCCTACGCTCGATGGAGCGGTCAAGCTCACCATTCCGCCATCGACCCAGCCTGAAACGATGCTTCGCATACCGGGTTACGGTATCGGCCATTTGAGGGGATCGTCGAGAGGCGATCAGTATGTGAAAGTCAACGTCTATGTGCCGAAAGATCTTTCGCATCAGGATAAGGAGCTTCTTAAGGAGATGAAAAAGTCTTCGGGGATTTCACCTGACGCACATAACGACCCTCATGCCAAGAGTTTTTTTGAAAAAGCCCGCGATATTTTTTCCTGAAGTGTTTTCTGAAATACCAAACAGCAAAGCCCCGATTCGTCGGGGCTTTGCTGTTTGAATGAGGAAATGTGGAGCACGTCAAATAATATGTCGAGGCCGTCAAACCGCGGAATAGATTTTTCGGGATGCCCGGTTTTTTATGCCTTGCTATAGGCTTCTGTCAGCTCGGCCACATAGCTTTTTATGATGGCGGGGTCAGAAGTCTGCTCTGGTGCGAAAATTTTTTCGGCAAGAATTGTCG
>Ga0326726_10004607_pt1 | contig 12560 bp, 7 predicted proteins | sample MHFenrmetagenome_2_FD_207603 | JGI IMG/M metagenome (GOLD analysis project Ga0326726, IMG submission 207603) | Lab enriched peat soil microbial communities from Michigan Hollow, Ithaca, NY, United States - MHF15MN | ecosystem: Environmental > Terrestrial > Soil > Wetlands > Peat | place: USA...
GCCGAGCGAGCCTACTGGGGCACCCGGACACGGGTAGGGTCCCTGGTGCGCCGGCTCATAAGGTCCGCCCCAGCGTGAGCCGGCCCGCTTCCGGAGCGGATCTGCTGGTCGCCGCCCTGGCCGAGGGAGGGGTGTCTACCGTGTTCGGGCTTCCCGGCACGCAGACAGTGCCGTTGTTCGAATCGCTCCGGCGGAGCCGGCTGCGCACGGTGCTGACCACGCACGAGCTCGGGGCCGGCTTCATGGCCGGGGGCTGGGCTAGGAGTTCGGGCGAGGTTGGCGTGCTGGCCACCATTCCCGGTCCGGGGTTCACCTGGGCACTCACCGGTCTCGCCGAAGCCCGTCTCGATTCGGTGCCACTGCTGCATCTGTGCGGCGCACCTCCGGCCACCCCAGGTAGGCGCTTCCGGCAACAGGAGCTGGACCAGGCTGCGATCGCGGGCCCACTGGTGAAGGCGGTGTTGTCCGCGAATAAGGTCTCGGAAATCTCCGCGCTGGTGCGCCTGGGTCTCCACCAGGCAGTGAGCGGGGAGCCGGGGCCGGTCCTGTTGCAGATCCCGGCCGAGTTGCTGAGCCGCGAGGGCTCCGACGAAGCTGCGGCCGTCCCTGCCGAGCCGGTAGTGGCCGACTTCGCCGAGCTCCGCAGGAGGGTGACCGCCGCCCGGCGGCCGGTTCTGTTCCTGGGGCAGGGGGCGGGTGCCTCGGCTGCGCTGCTCACCCGGTTGGCGGAGGGTCTTCAGGTACCGGTGGTAACCACCGCAGCCGGACGCGGAACTCTGCCAGAGGACCATCCGCTCGCGATGGGGTTCGATGGTCTCAGGAGCGAACCGGCGGTACTCAACCAGCTGTTCGCCGCGGCCGATCTGGTTCTGGTGCTCGGGGCCAAGCTGGGTCATAACGGCACCTGCGGGTACGGGCTGATCATTCCACCGGACCGCCTGGTCCATGTGGACACCAGCCCGGAGGTTCTCGGCGCGAACTACCCGGCCTCCCTTGCTCTTGTGGCAGACGTGCGCCTCGCTGTTGAGGCACTGCTCGCCGCTCCGCTTCGAGGAGGCGACTGGACGGCCGCGGAGCTGGCTCAGTGGCGCCAGCGGCTGCGTGCCCCGGGCCCGCGGGGTCCCGAGCCCAGCGTGTGCGGGGGCGAGCCGGAAAGGTTCTTTGCCGCGTTGCGGCGAGCGCTGCCCCGCGAGACCGGACTGGTGCTGGATTCCGGACTGCACCAGATCCTGGCACGGCGATACTACGATGTCCTGTCCCCACGTGGGCTGCTGCTCCCGAGCGATCTCCAGTCGATGGGGTTCGGCATCCCGACCGCGATCGGTGCCCGCCTCGCGGCGCCGCAGCGGCCGGTGGTGGTGATCGTCGGTGACGGCGGCTTCGCAATGAGCGGACTCGAGTTGCTCACCGCGGTACGGGAAGGTCTCGATCTGGTCGTGATCGTTCTGGTGGATGGGCAACTGGGGCAGATCCGCATGCAGCAGCTTGCGGAGTACGGAGCCACCCACGCTGTCCAGTTGGAGAATCCGGATTTCTCCTTGTTCGCGGCCGCGATCGGGGCCGGATACCGGAACGCAGGGGATGGCATCGAGCTGGCAGTTCGGGCAGCGCTGGACCAGGGGGGTGTGACTATCATCGAGGTGCCCGTTGGCGATACCCCCAGGCTCCGGCGCGCTGCAACCGTTGCCCGGACCCGGGAGACCGCCCGCCGGGTCGTCGGGCCCGCGGCCATCCGCTGGCTCAAGCGACTCCTGGACCGTTCCTGACCTCGATGGGCCGATTGTGGATGCCAGTGCTCATGGAAGGTCGCGCGTGAGCGACGCCCCGGGTGGCGCGTTGCCCCGGGTACTGCATGCGCTCGCCCCGGGGCCGGTCGGTGGGCTCGAGAGCGTGGTGTCGATGCTGGCTCGTGAATGGGCCGGGCGGGGGGGCGGGGCGGCCCTCGCCATGGCGCTCGACCCCGGGGTACCGGTCCCGGCCGGTCTCGCGGCGCTCGCGGCAGCAGGGGTTGACCTCTTCCCCTTCTGGACCCCGCCCCGTGCCTATTGGCGTGAACGGGCGGACTACCTGCGGATATTCCGGGAGTGGCGGCCGGCGGTGGTGCATTCGCATGGATACCGCGCCGATGTGCTGGCCGGGCCTGCGGCCGGAGTGCTCGGTCTGCCGCGGGTGAGCACCTTCCACGGCTTCACCGGCGGCGGCTGGAAGAATCGACTGTACGAGTATCTGCAGATCCGCGCCGCGCGCCGGTGCGACGCGGCGATCGCGGTCTCGGCGCCGATCCGGGTGCGTTTGCTCGCTTCACGTGTGAGCCCGGCTCGGGTGCACCTCATTCCCAACGCACTGGCCCGGCGTGAAGCCGTACTCGACCGGACCGCTGCCCGCGCTGTGCTGGGACTGGACCCGACGGCGACGGTGATCGGTTGGGTCGGCCGCCTCTCCCCGGAGAAGGGACCCGATATCCTCCTCCGCGCGATCCCGCACCTGGCTGACCCTGCCTGGCGAGTTTCGATGATCGGTGATGGTCCTCTGCGGGCTCAGCTCCAGGAGCTGGTCGACCAACTCGGTCTCGCAGACCGGGTCAGCTGGCACGGACTCATCCCCGACGCGGCGCGGTGCTATGCGGCGTTCGACTGCCTGGTGCTCAGCTCCCGCACGGAGGGGACGCCTATCGTGCTGCTCGAGGCGATGGCGGGCGGGATTCCGGTGATCGCGACCCGGGTGGGCGGGGTGCCGGACGTGGTGCGTGAAGATGAAGCCCTCCTGGTGGCGCCTGATGACCCGGCGGCGCTCGCCGCCGCTGTGGGGACGGCACTTGCCGACCGCGCTGGTGCCCGCGGCCGGGCTGCGCGGGCAGCGACCCGGGTGGCTGGGGATTACGCCCCCGGCCCCTGGCTCGATCGTCACGCAGAGCTCTATCGATCGATTCTCGCGAGAGGGCCGGGACAGAACGGATGAATGCCGTCGACGTAGGCTGGGGAGTCGTCCTGCTACCCGGGGTGCTCTACGGGTACGCCTACCTGTGTTACCCCGCGCTCCTGTGGCTGGCGGGCCGGTTCCGGCACCGGAGCCTTCCTGCCAGTGATCCTGCCCAGTGGCCGCAGATCACCGTGGTCGTACCGGCCTACAATGAGGCAGCCTCGATCCGGCGCACGATCGAATCGCTGCTTGATCTCGACTACCCCGCTGAGTTGCGGCATATCCTGGTCATCTCCGATGCCTCGACCGACGGCACCGACGACATCGTCCGGGAGTATGCCGCCCGTGGCGTGCAGCTGCTGCGACAGGAGCAGCGGGGTGGGAAGGACGCCGGAGAGATCGCCGCACTGCCACATCTCCGCGGCGAGATCGTGGTCAACACCGACGCGACCATCCGGATCCTGCCCGACTCACTCAAGCCCCTGATCCGCGCCTTCGAGGAGCCGTCGGTGGGGCTCGCATCCGGTCGTGACGTCAGCGTGGGATCGGTGAACGTCGAGGCCAACCGAGGCGAATCGGGGTACGTGGGCTACGAGATGTGGGTCCGGTCGCTGGAGACCAGGGTGAACTCGATTGTCGGGGCAAGTGGTTGCTTCTATGCGATCCGCCGGTCACTGCACGGCAGTCAGATTCCGCCGGGCTACTCGCGCGACTTTGCTTCGGCGTTGGTGGTCCGGGAGCAGGGCTTCCGCGCGGTCTCGGTGGACCAGGCGGTGTGCCTGGTGCCGCGCACGGCATCGCTGCAGCGAGAATTCCGGAGGAAGGTGCGAACGATGACCCGCGGGCTTCGGACCCTGTGGCTCAAGCGGAGGCTGCTCAATCCGTTCCGGTACGGGAGCTTCGGGTGGATGCTCTGGTCCCACAAGCTGGTCCGCTGGCTGGTGTTTCCGGCCGCGCCGCTGGCCCTGGCGGCGCTGGTGCCGCTCAGCCTCGTCTCGATCCCCGCCCGGGTGCTTCTCGCCGGCGCGGGGGTCGGGATCGGGCTGGGGACGGTCGCCATGCGGTCTCCCGAGGGACGGCCGCTCCCCCGGGTGGTGGCGCTGTGCGGCTTCGTGCTGGCGTCCCACGTGGCAGGCTTCGTGGCCTGGGCCAAGGCGCTGGGAGGCGAGTCCAGCTCGATCTGGGAGCCAACCCGCCGCACCGCCTGATCCGAATCATCTGGGCAGGCTTCCCCGAAACGAAACTGGCGCACGCACCATCACGGTGCGTGCGCCAGTCTGCTGCTTCGGGCCGCTTGTCGCTCGTCCTACCAGCCTCCGCGCCGGAGCAGCACCACCGGGACCGTCTTGGCCATGATCTGGACATCTGCCCAGAGACTCTGGCTGCGGAGGTACTCCAGGTCGTAGCGGAGCTTGTTGCGCACGTCGTCGAGGCACTGGTCGTACTGCTGGCTCACCTGGGCCAGGCCGGTGATGCCGGGCTTGACCAGCTGCCGCGCCTCGTACTGCGGGATGCTCCGGCTCAGCTGCTGGAAGATGCTGGGGCGCTCGGGGCGCGGTCCGACGATGTTCATGTCACCCTTGAGCACGTTCACCAACTGCGGCAGCTCGTCGAACCGGTACTTCCGCAGGAAGCCACCGATGGGAGAGAGGCGCGGGTCGTTCTGACTGGCCCAGACCGCACCCGACGCCTTCTCCGCGTCCGCCCGCATCGTGCGGAACTTATAGATCCGGAACGGCCGGCCGCCCAGATCGTTGGCCCGGCGGGGGTCCCCAGCGCTCCCGAAACGGCGCCGACGGTCCTGTCCGACCCGTACCTGGGAGTAGATGATCGGCCCGGGAGAGGTGAGCTTCACCGCGATCGCGACGATCAGCATGATGGGGGCGGCGAACACCAGCCCCAGTGAAGCGGCCAGGATGTTCACCAGGCGGCGCAAGCCTTCATGAGCCGGAGACAGCTCCCGCGCGGCGAAGACCACCGCCCGCGGTGCCGGCTCGATGAGGCGGAGTCGGGCCGAGGAGCGCCGGTAGCTGTGGCTGTGCACCGGCAACGGCTGGGCGAGGTTGGGAATAGCAGTCATGCGTATTGTCTCACCTGTGAATCAGTTATGTCGTGTCAGCAGTATGATCGCCGTCCCGAGGGTCGCCACTCCGGAGATGATCGCGAGGGTAGACCCGAACCCGGCACCGCGGCGACCGACCTGGAGCTCATCTCCGCCCTGCAACCCAAGGACGTCGAGCGACTTCCCCGAGGACAGCGCCCGGCGGACATCCTCTCGCGGGAAGAACTCGTTGCCATCCCGGAGGATCCGTGCCTTGCCGAGATCGGCGTCGGTGCCGAGACCGCCCGCCACCGTGAGCAGATCACCCAACGGCTGATCCGCCCGAACGTTGTAGTACCCTGGCCGAGCCACCGACCCCAGGATTCCGACCCGCAGCAACGCCTCGGCGGTGACGGTCGGATTCCGGACGTACTCGCTCACATGGTCCTGCAGCTTCTTCTGCAGTTCCGACCGGAGCACTCCGTGGAGCGGGAGCGGGGCCATATCCGGCAGAACCAGCGTTTGTCCGGCGCGGACTGTGAACGTATCGCTGAGCGCTTTCTCTCCTGCGACGTTCACGATCAGCCGGTCACCAACCAGGAAGTCCCCTTCCTGCAACCGGTGCTCCGCCACCTGCCGCTCCCTGGAGGAGAGCTTTGCTGCGCCACCCTGACCTGCTGCGGCCAACAGCCCCTCCAGATCCTCCCGTGTCGCTAGCGCCCGATTGACCAGACTCTCCGCCTGGGCTGCCAGAGAAGGCGCCCCACACACCGCCATCGCTGCGGCCAGGACCGCTCCCCGCCAGTCGAGCCGCTTAGTCATCAGCCTGGTCCGCCCTGGTGCCGCCCACAGTCTCCGGGACTGGGGTACCGAGTCCCCAGGGAGCCGGGACGTCATCGATCAGGGCGAAGCGCGCCAACCGGCGCAGGTAGTCGCTTCGCAGCAGGTGAAGCAACTGGTCCGGTCCGGGGTGCAAGGTCGAGTCAGAGATCATTCGGCATTCGGAGCGCGGGTGTATTTCGTCGAGCACGGGACTTACCTAGATTGCGCATGGCCAAGAACCGGATTCCCTCCCCCTACTCCGGCCGGTCAAGTCCGGTGTATCCGGTGCCGTTCACGCCCCTTGCATCCTCAAGAATGGAGCCGGGATTTCCTCGCCGGGTCACGACTCCACCCGGAGTCCACTCTAGGACCGCAAGTCGCTATGTGGCAATGAGTTGTGGTGCTTGACTGGTCCGGAGGCACCCGCTGACAAGACTCAGGACGCAAGGATGTTGCAGCAACGGGGCAGCGAGATCGTGGGATGTGCGCAGCAGTTGACGATGCCCCCTCCCCTCCCAGCCGAGCTGGAGTCCCCAATGGTGGAGCAGTCGCAGGGCCCGCGGCCCTTTGTGGCCCTCATCGCGAATGACCAGGAGTGGTCCGCCCGGTCGCTCGACAGCATTCTCTCGCCACAGGGGTATACCGTCATCCGGGCCTACACCGGCCTGCAGGCTCTGGAACGGGCACGCACGGCGCGGCCCGATCTGGTCATCCTCGACGCCCAGCTGCCGGACATCCACGGGCTCGAGGTCTGCAAGCAGCTGCGCGCCGACCCCCGGTTCGGCAGCTTGACCCCGATTGTCATTACCACCGCCGGACCATCGGGACGAACCCAACGGCTCGCCGCGTACGAGGCCGGTGCCTGGGAGTTCTACGGTCAACCGCTGGATGGTGAGGCGCTCCTGGCCCGATTCAAGACCTTCCTGGCGGCCAAAGTGGAGGCCGATGCGCTGAGGGAGGCGGCCATGCTCGACTCGAGCAGCGGGCTGTACACCGTCCGCGGACTGGCGCACCGTGTCCGGGAGATCGGGTCGGAGGCGTATCGTCACGGACGGCCGCTCGCCTGTATCGCCCTGGCGTTCACCGCCACCTCCCAGCCGGAGAGGGCCGGCAATCACAGTGCGCCGGACGCGACGCGGCTCGGGGATCTGCTGCGGGAACATGGCCGATCCTCTGATGCCATCGCGCACCTGGGCGGGGAGGAATACCTCGTGGTGGCGCCTGGAACCGAGGGCGAGGGGGCGTTGAAGCTGGTGGGCCGGCTGGAGGAGGCGCTGCGGGGGGAAGGCTCGATCGTACGGCTGGCGGCGGGATACAGCGCGGTTCCGGACATGCGGACCGCGAGTCTGGAGCCCGCCGCGATGATGGATCGCGCCACGGCGGCCTTGCGGTATTGCCTGGGACACCCGGGGATCCCCCCCGTCGTCGCCTTCGAGGATCTTCCGGCACAGCCCATGGCGAGCTGAGCCGGCGGGCCAGGCCTCAGGCCTGGCCCGTTCCTCCCTCGGAATACAGCTGCGCGGGCTGGTCCTCCTCCTCGGACGTGTAGCCGTAAAGGTAGTTGTAGTACCGGTATGCCCCCGTCGCCCGCACATCATTGAGCACCGCCCCCACCACCCGAATCGGCAGCCGGTCCACCAGACCCAGTTTGGCCTCGGCCAGGTGTCGGTCGGTCTCCCCCGACCTGACCACCAGCAGGAGGTTCCCCGTCGCCGCACCCAGCACGAACGGATCGACCCCGGCGCCCAAGGGAGGGCTGTCCACCAGCACCGCGGTGAAGCGCTGCTGCAGCTGCTCCAGGAGGCGTTGCATGGCGCCGGAGCCGAGCAGCTCGGGTCCGTGCTGCCGCCGGGTGCCGCAGGGAATGACCCACAGCCCGGGCTGATTCGAGGGTCGGACGATCTGCTCGAGCGTGGCTTCACCCTGGAGGTAATCCAGGAGGCCAGGCCGCCGGTCAGTGCCGAACATCCGGTGCAGCTCGCCCCGCCGGATGTCGCCGTCGACCAGCACGGTCTGGTAACCCGCCGAGGCGAAGCTCACGGCGAGGTTGGATGCGATGAGGGACTTCCCGTCACCGGCGCTCGGACTGGAGATCGTCAGCCGCACCGCTCCCGCAGTCGAGAACGAGTGGGCGAGGTTCACCCGCACTGTCCGGAAGGCCTCGATGAACTGGGCCGCCTGATCGGGTGGCAATTCGCCCCTCTTGTTTCGCTTGATGGCGGGGATCGCTCCCAGAATGGAGAGGCCAAGCGACTCGCTGACCTGTTCCGGGTACTGCACCCGCTTGTCCAGTCGATCGAGCAGCACCGCGAGTCCAATCCCGGCGGCGGAGCTGGCCAGGAAGGCCAGCGCGATCAGCTGCGGTCCCCTGTTGCTGGTGGGGAGGTTCGGCTTCACCGCGCGGTCCAGCACCTTGACGTCCGGGATGGCGGTCGCTTCCGCCAGACGGGCGGCCTGGTAACGGCTCTGCAGGTCGGTGTAGATCGCGGCCAGGCTGAGGCGCTCGCGCTCGAGGCGCTGCTCGGTAATCACCCGGGTGGGGATCTGCTGCAGCTCCCTTGACGCCGTGGCCAGATGTCCCTGAAGCTCGAGGACCCGGGCGTCCATCGAGGCCAGCGTAACGCGGATCTGGTCCGGGACTACAGCGCCGCGAAGGCTGGCCACCCGCTCCCTCGCGGTCTGGACCTGCCTGGCCTGGTCGGTGTAATGTGCCAGCAGTCCCCGCAGGTCGGTTTCCGCCGTGGAAAGATCCGAGAGCGCGGCCACCAGCTGGGGCGAGGACCGCACCGATTCGATCACCTGAAGGCTAGCGGTATTGAGGTTTCCGGTCTGGGCAGCCGCCAGAGCGTTGCGCAGTGCCTCGCGCTCCCGCTGCAGCCGCTCCAGCTCGATCTTCTCATTGAAGAACTGGGTGATCACGGTCGGCTGGGTGGCCTGCAGCCCCGGCGCGACAGGCGTCGCCTCGGTCGGCTGGGTGATGATCTGGGTCTTATAATTCTCCAGCCGGGATTCGGCGTTGCGCAGGTCCCCGCCCACCGATTGCAACTGCTCCTCGAGGATCCGGGACGTCTCCCGCAGCTTGAAGGCCTTCAAGTCTACCGCCGCCAGCACGAAGTTGTCGACGATTGCGTTGAGCGAGCGGGCCACCCGGTACGGGCTTTCGTCAAGCAGTTGAAGCCGCATGAAATTGCCGGTGGGCGGCAGGTTTACCTGCAGGTTCCTTGACAAGGTGCCGGCGGCTTGGCGGGGAGAGGTGACACTGAACTTGAGCGTACCTGGTGAGAGAACCGCCGCCGTTGGGCGCCAGCGCATGCCCAGGGAGCGGCCGATCGAGTCGCCTACCTGGCCCGTTTCCAGCACGGAGTCCTTGGACGTCTTCAGAACATATTGATGCCGATCGGGGCTGATCTCGAGAGAGTATTCCCCGACCGCGTACGGCTCCACCACGGCAAAGCTGTCGAACGGTGTGGTCACGTCCGACTTAACGTAGAGCCGCTCTTGCTGCACCACCGCTTCCAGCACGGTGAAGGAGCGCGCGAGATCGGCCCAGCCCTGCGTGCCGAGGATTTCCTGTCCACGGACCGGGCCGGTGGTGCTGGGGGCGCTCGCTACCCAGATCGTGGCGTCGGCCTGGTACGCGTGCTTCAGGAAGCGGGAGGCCAGGACGCCAAGCGAGGTCCCCGCGAGCATCACGGCGAGGATGAGCCATTTGTAGCGCTTGAGGGCTCCAATCACGCGATGCAGCGGGAGTCCCCCGTCCCCGTCGCCCGAAGGCTGGGAGAGTCGCGTGCCGTACTGTTCCGGACTCGTTAGCGCGGTCCCGCCGGTGTACGGACCATCGGGACTCGGCTCAAGGGGAGGGAGGAGGTTACCTGACATGTTGCTCCGTGCCGTGCACTCGGAAGAATGCGTTGAGCCCCAGCGTCGAGGCGAAGGCGAGTCGCTCCGAAAGTGGGGAGAAAGTCATCGCCGGTCCAGCAGCGCAAGGATGGTACCGCGAAGCGGGCCGGCATAGCAGCTTGGCACAATTGTCCAACTCTTTGTCAAGCAACAGCTTCCGGTGGCGACCAGAGGCTCGAGTTTCTGCGATATGACGGCTCGCGTGCGATCCGAGCCCCAGGTGTTGCTCGGCTGGCCCTATAGCCTGTGGGGAGGTTACATCATATTGTTGGGGAAGACCAACGTCCTGTTGTGATCGTGACACGATTCTTGCGGCTGGGCTGATGCGGCTGGGCGTCTCGTTGAGGGGCGGTGTAGCCACCCTCAGCCGAAAATCTGCCGAAGTAACAGGGGTGTGCGCATGGGAACCATGGCGACGGACGGCTCCACCGCTGGTCGGCCTCCGCTCAACGAGCGCGATCCGCTCGCGATTCCGGATGACATCAAGACCAGTATCCGGATCCTGATCATCGACGACGAGCGCACCCTGCGCGAGAGCTGCGCCACCGTGCTGCAGTCCGATGGGTACAGCGTCACGACGATCGGGCGCGGCGAAGAGGCGCTGGAGACGGTTCGCCGGCGGAAGTTCGATATCGTGCTCGTGGACCTGTATATGTCGCAGATCTCGGGCATCGAAATCCTCCGGGCAGCGCTGGAGACCCAGAAGGAGACCATCGTCGTGGTCATGACGGGGAATCCCAGCGTCGCGAGCAGCATCGAGGCCCTCCGACACGGCGCCTGGGACTATCTCCCGAAGCCATTCTCCGCGACCCACCTGCAGGTGCTGATCGGCCGGGCATCGCATGCGGTAATGGTGGCGCGGGAGACGCGGGATCTCAAGCTGCAGCTGGCCAAGCAGGGTGGGCACAGCGACAAGGTGTCGTTGATCGGCATCTCGCCCACCTTCCGCAAGGCGGTCGAGCTGGCCCGCAAGGTCGCCGCGACCGATGCCTCGGTGTTCATCTCCGGCGAGAGCGGCACCGGCAAGGAAGTGATCGCTCAGTTCATTCACCAGCACAGCCGGAGAGCCAGCCGCACCCTGGTAGCCATCAACTGCGCCGCCCTGCCGGAGCAGCTGCTCGAGTCGGAGCTGTTCGGGCACCGGAAGGGCGCCTTTACCGGCGCCGACCGCGACAAGCCCGGCCTGCTGGAGACCGCCAACGGAGGGACGTTCTTCCTCGACGAGTTGACGGAGATGACCATGCCGCTGCAGGCCAAGCTGCTGCGGGTGCTGCAGGACGGCGTGGTCCGGCGGGTGGGCAGCGAGTCGCAGGACGCGGTGGTAGACGTCCGCTACATCGCCGCGACCAACCGGGACCCCCAGGAGGCCGTCAACCAGGGCATCCTCCGGGGTGACCTCTTCTACCGGCTCCGGGTGGTGCCGATCAAGCTCCCGCCGCTGCGTAAACGACTGGAGGACATTCCACTGCTCACCAATCACTTCCTCAGCGTATACTGGCAGCGCCACCGGCAGATGAGCGACCGGATGCCGAGACTGTCGGAGGCGGCGGTCGCCTTCCTGCGCTCCCGGCCGTGGCGGGGAAACGTCCGCGAACTGCAGAACGTGATCGAGCATGTCGCGGTGCTGGCGGAGCCTGATCAGGTCATCCAGCCGAACGATATTCCGATCTACGAGGACAGCGCGGAATACCCGTCGGAGGCGGCCATTTCCGCCCCGGTGCTGGACGAGGCCTACCACCTCGCGAAGGACAGGGTCGTCGCCCAGTTCGAAAAGGAGTACCTTACCCGACTCATCGGGCGCGCCGGAGGGAACATGTCCAAGGCGGCCCGGCTCGCGAACATCGACCGGACGACCCTGTACCGCCTCATGGACAAGCACAGCTTCCAGCGTGACGAGCTCTCCGGGCAGACCGACTGATGGAAATTGGCACCACCGCTGGTCCTCCAAGGCAGTTTCCCGAGGTCCCGGCCGCATTGTGGTCGGCGTTCGACCAGGCCCTGGCCGAGGTCGAATCCGGCTGGCAGCAGGTTGCGGAAGACTCCCCCTCCCAGGAGGAAGTGCGGGGCCAGCTGGCGCTGCTCCGGGCCGCCGTCGGACGCGCCGCGCGGGGCGGCGAGACCGAAGTGGAGCTGCCCCGTACCGTGCTCAGTCGCCGGCTGGTCGACCTGGTCCGCCGTTCCCTGGTGGCCCAGGCTGGACGGATTGACCCGCCGCCCAGCGGACCCGCGCTGATCTCCCTGCTTGGCGCCATCGAGGCCGTGTACCAGGCGCTGGAGCCCGATTGGGCGCAGCACTTCGCCAACCGCCTGTCGGGGCCCGACGGAATGGAGCTCGTGGTGGAGGTGGCCCACGACCTCCGGTCTCCGCTCACCTCCATCCTGTTTCTCGCCGAGACCCTGCAGCGGGGCCGCAGCGGCCCGATCAACGCCGTGCAGGAGCGGCAGCTGGGGCTGATCTACTCCGCCGCCTTCGGGCTTTCCTCGCTGGCCAGCGACGTCATCGAGCTGGCCCGCGGGGGCGACCGGCTGGTGGACCTCGACCCGCTTCCCTTTTCGATTGCAGACATCTTCGAATCGGTCCGGGACATCGTGCAGCCGATCGCGGAGGAGAAGGGGCTGCAGGTGCGGCTGGAAATGCCCGAGGCGGATTTCCGGGTCGGGTACCCAGTGGCCCTCTCGCGGGTGCTGCTCAACCTCACCACCAACGCCCTCAAGTTCACCTCCGAGGGGTACGTGGAGCTTCGGGCGGACCAGATGGCCGGAACCACGGTGGGATTCTCGGTCCGGGACACCGGTCGCGGCATTCCTCCCAACGCCTTGCTCACCCTGTTCGAGCCGTTTCGCCGGCGACAGAAGCAGGGAGACTATGCCTTCTCCG
>Ga0326726_10004609_pt1 | contig 12555 bp, 12 predicted proteins | sample MHFenrmetagenome_2_FD_207603 | JGI IMG/M metagenome (GOLD analysis project Ga0326726, IMG submission 207603) | Lab enriched peat soil microbial communities from Michigan Hollow, Ithaca, NY, United States - MHF15MN | ecosystem: Environmental > Terrestrial > Soil > Wetlands > Peat | place: USA...
CGGGCCCGCGTAGTCGGGCACCACGTCGGGCCACACCGGCACGCCCATCGATTCGTACGCCGACAGGTTGCGGTTGGCGTTGATCATCACTTCGCCGACCTGCGGTGCCAGGCGCAGCATCGCGTGCAGCGCAAGCGGCACACCGCGGTAAGGCTGCAGACCCTTGTCGACTCCACCCATGCGTGTACCGCGCCCTCCCGCAAGGATCAGTCCGGTGATTTCGTCACGGTTGATGGTCATGCTTCGAGCATGTCGAAACCCTGGGTCTCGACCTCCATGAATGATCGCGTGAGTCCGGCCACCGCCCGCCACGTGCCCGCACGCGGATGCGCGTCGACCGCCTCGCAAAGACGATCGACCCACGACTGCACGTGGGTACGGAAGAAGCGGCGCTGCTGTTCGAGGTTGCACACGGCGGCATCATCGCCGGCAATGAGGTAACGCATGACTTCGAACACGAATGCGACGTGATCCTCGGTCTCACCGCGTGCAGCATCGCGCGTGAGACCGATCTCGCGCAGGTCGTGACGCAACTGCACCAGCGGACGTTCGTTGAGAAGGCCGCTGAGGTAAAACGACCCGTACAGAAAAATCTCCGGCTTGCCGACCCCCTGGAACAGCGCATCGTACTCATCGGCCGCGGCTTCGGCGGTCGTAGCGCGCATTGCCTCGACCAATGCACGCCATCGGGTTGCCAGCAGCACGCTCGTTTCGGCCGGATCCGCTGCCGCGCCCTGCAATCGCTGCAGCAGCGCAGCATCGGGCGGCGCGGCCCAGAGTTGCGCCAACAATCCGTAGAGGTCCGCACGCGACACCTCTTCGGCATCGTCGCCTTGCGCAAAGTGCAGCGGAGCGTCGGCCATGTCAAAGATCGGTGATACGCACTTCGCCCGGATTGCTGTGGATATCGATGACCCGGCAATCGCCACACATCTTCAGGCGCTCGGACGCCGCCCCCTGGAACGCCGAATGGCCGCCCAGTTTGATCAGCATGTTCTCGATCGCCCGTGCAGTGCCGAACGGCTTGCCGCAGCGGACGCATCGGAAGGGTTCCATCTCGAACAGGACACGTGCCGTCTTGCGCGCCTTGCCGTCATCGGCCAGCAGAAGGCGCGGCTGCAGCGTGATTGCATCTTCCGGGCAGATGGCGGCGCAAAGGCCGCACTGCACGCAGTTCTTCTCGATCAACTTCAGCTGCGGCCGATCGGGGTTGTCGCCGAGCGCGGACGCAGGACACGACCCGACGCAACTCATGCACAGCGTGCAGGTTTCGGTGTCGACGCGGATGGCGCCAAACGGCGACCCGGCGGCGGGCAACGCAATTTCCTCGGGCAACGCAGCGGCGTTTTCGAGCAGGTGAGCGAGCGCAAGTTCGAGCGTGCCGCGTTTGTTTGCCTGCGCGACAAACGATGCGGCGCGTGCGACCCCTTGCGCGGGCGGCGCCTGCAGGGCGATATTCAGTGCGGCAAGGTCACGCCCTTCGAGCAGGGCGAAGTGGACGCCGCGATAACCGAGCCCGCTCAAGATGGCTTGCGCGACGGCCATCTGCTCGCGCAGCGCCTGGCGATACGCCGGTGCTTCTTCGTCGGTAACGAGCACCCAAACCTGGCTCGCACCCTGGGCAATCGCGGACAGCCAAAGGTCCGTTCCGATGCTGGCCGTGTGCCAGACCGCGACCGGCAGGACGCGGGCCGGCACACCTTGTATCGATTTGTCGGTGCGGGCAGCGCGCCCGAACTCGTTGATGAGACGCGTACCCGCCTCTTCGCTGTGAATCAGCAGCGCCGCGTCACGGCCTCCCGCGTTGGCATACGCCTGCAGCAGGGTGCGTATCCGCCGTCCCTGGTCGACCGGTCCCGGGTACGCGAAGGACAGCGCACCACTCGGGCAAACCGTGCCGCACGCGCCGCACCCCACGCAGAGATGCGGCTCGACGACGATGCCGCCTCCGGTCGCGGCGACAAGTCCGTCGCCCGGGCCCCGGGCAGGCCGACCTCGCCCGGCCTTGCCCTTCATCGATGCATCGCTGCGGATCGCACGCGCGGAGCACACGTCGATGCAGGCGGTACAGCCGATTTGCTCGTTGCGACTGTGCGCGCACAGGTTCTGCTGATAGGAGAAGAACTTCGGCTTGGCGAATTCACCCGTGAAGTCGCGCAACTTCAACACCGCCTTGTTGAGCGCCTGCGCGTCCGTACCGACGTGAAAGTACCCTTGCGGCGGCTGATGCATCGCGAATGCCGGCTGCTCGCGCAGGTCCAGCACCAGGTCGAATCGCTCGATCGTCTTCTGGGGCACGCGCTCGAAGTCGATTGCTCCTGCCGCCGCGCAGACCCGCACGCATTCGCGATGGCTCTTGCAGACCTCGAGATCGACCTGGTAGCTGAAATCAATGGCCTGCTCGGGGCAGACCTCGATGCAGGCGTTGCAGCGGGTGCACAGTTCGAGATCGATCGGGTTGCTGCTTTCCCACTCGGCCTCGAACGCGCCGAGCCAACCGGACAAGCGCACGAGGCGGCCGGTGAAGACGGCCCGTTCATGCATCTGCGCCAGAACGCCACCGGGTTGCTCGACCAGGACGCTGACATCCAGCTTGTCGGCCAACAATGCGGACCCGTATTCCGCCGCGTCCGCTGCGCCGATGACGAGGCAGCGGCCATTCGACCGATAGGCCACCGCAACAGCCGGTTCCGGCGGTGGAAGCTGCGCGGCGGCGAGCAGGGCGGCGATCTTCGGTGTCGCGCCGCGCGCGTCGCGCGACCAGCCGGCCGTTTCGCGGATGTTGACGAAGTGGATCGGCCGTTGTTCGGGACCTGTGTCGCGCTGACGCGCGACATCGAGCTCGAGGAACAAGCGGCGTTCCTGCGTGCACGCTACCAGCAACCGATCGTTGCGCGCCCCCGTGTCCTTGGCAGCGCTCAGGAATGCGCCCGCCTCGCGCCGGCACAGGACGTTGTGGACGGAATCGAGGCCGTCAGTGCTCGCGTCCGGTGTCTTGGCCAGCGCCTGGCGTAGTGCCGGCCCGTCCAATGGCATCGTTCGATTGCAGTTGCAGATCAGGGTCTTCATTGGAGGCGATCAGGTCGGCGGGCGCCGCGTCTGCCGGTGCCGGCCCGACCTCGCGCGGATCTTCGTTCAAAGCTCCGGCAAGGCGCTCGATTCCTTCCTCGGTTTTGTCCCCCAACAGGCCGAGGAACTTCGCCTGTGCCATCTTGAGAAGCATGCTCTGCGGCAGCGGGTCCGGCACGCCGTAGTCATCGATGTAGACGTCGAGCCCGTCCATCAGATTGAAGTGCGGGTCGGAAAAGAGCTTCCTCAGAGCCGCGTTTCTGACCTCGGCTTGCACTCCGCCCGCCATGAACGGGGCGAAGTCGGACTCCCGCGTAAGTCGTGCAACGTCTGCCAGCGTGAGCACCGGTTCCGGCGGCGCTTGATCCGTAGGGCCTTCGCTCGTGGCGGGCTGCCCCGGCATTGGTACCACCTGCGCGACCGGGGTCGGCTGCTCGTTCGGCGGATCCTGGGGCTCCGGCGCGGGGGGCGACACCGCGAGCGGGGCCGGCTCGACGACCTCAGGCGCGAGGCGTGCCTGCGCTTTGCGTCGCGACCACCGCGACAAGAAACTCACATCGTTATCGGAAGCGGCCATCGGGTTCAGCGCCGGTCCGGCGCGACGAACGACGCCGGCCGCCGGCGCTTCTTCGGCTCCGGCTTGTAGTTCTCGTCCGTGAACGCCTGCAGCCAGTCGCGAATGTGCGCCGGCAGCGGCGCGTTGTCGACGCGCTCCTGCGCATCTAGTAAACGCCCGGCCTCGTTGTATGACAGCGTCACGATCTCGGGCCAAGCGCGCGACGGGTCGTTTTCATCCACCCGCCACATCACAAACCACACGGGGTGGCCGGACGTGAGGTTCAGGTAGTAGCCCTCCGCCTCATCGCGGAACAGGGTTACGGGCAACTGCGGATGCACGACAAGCGCGCTGTGACCGTCATCGCGCAGTACACGCGGATCTTGCCCAAACTGGCCGTCATCGACGACGACATCGGCGATCCGGAAGCCCCACTGCTCCCATTGGCTTGGTGCCTTGCGGCGCTCCATCAGCACGGCGGCATTGAGTGTCGGTCGCTCTTGCATCGGATAGTCGAACCGGGACGCCTACAAGCAATCCAACGCATTCTAGCGACGGCGGTCGCGCGCCCGTGTGCTTTGACCGTGAACGCGCGCGCGGTTCCGAAATGAGCCGTCCAGCGTGCGAATCTGCTGCAGTGCGTAATTGTTTGCTCGCGAGCGCGTGGCTATTATGTTCTCGCCTTCATAACGCGACCAATTAAAACGGCGCATCCGCACACAACGTCGGAGGTCCTCAAATGAGCAAGGTCGCCATTCCTAAAGTGTCTCGACGTCGACTCATGATCGCAGGTGCCGGCGGTGTCGCCGCAGTGGCCGCTGCGTCGGCAGCGATGCCTGCAAAAGAGCAGGCATCGCCCCCAACGCCCGCTGCGAAGGACGCACCCGACCAGGGCGGCGGCTATCAGCTCACCCAGCACGTGCTCCGCTATTACCAGACGGCCCGCGTCTGAACCCCCAATCCAGTCGTGACGGGCCGCCACGGCGACCCGTCGCGCATCAGGTACCTCACACCTCGAGGGAAACCATGTTGCTCTCCCGCACTTCTGACTCCTCGATCGGGTCGCCGTCCAGCCTCGTCGCCAGCCTCACGCGCGGCGTATTGCGCTCGATTCCTACCATGGACCGTCGTGCCTTCCTGCGCCGCTCGTGCCTCGGCGTCGGTGCCGGCATCGCCGGTGCGCAGCTCACGATGGTGAAGAAAGCGCGGGCAGCGGATGCGCCCAAGGCCGCGGAGGACGCCGGCAAGGTCGTGGTCCGCCGCACGGTCTGCGGCCACTGCTCAGTCGGTTGCGCCGTCGACGCCGTGGTCGAAAACGGCGTGTGGGTGCGCCAGGAGCCGGTGTTCGATTCGCCGATCAACCTTGGCGCGCACTGCGCGAAGGGCGCGGCGCTGCGCGAGCACGGTCACGGCGAGTACCGCCTGAAGTACCCGATGAAGCTGGTCAACGGCAAGTACACGCGTATTACCTGGGACCAGGCGCTCGACGAACTCACCACCAAGATGCAGGAACTGCGCAAGGCGAGCGGGCCCGATTCGATCTTCATCGTCGGCTCGTCGAAGCACAACAACGAGCAGTCATATCTGCTGCGCAAGTGGGTCAGCCTTTGGGGCAGCAACAACTGCGACCACCAGGCGCGCATCTGTCACTCCACCACGGTCGCGGGCGTCGCGAACACGTGGGGGTACGGTGCGATGACCAACTCGTACAACGACATGCAGAACTCGAAAGCGGCGATGTACATCGGCAGCAACGCCGCCGAGGCGCATCCGGTTTCGATGCTGCATATGCTGCACGCCAAGGAGACCGGCACCAAGATGATCGTGGTCGACCCGCGCTTCACGCGCACCGCGGCCAAGGCAGACGAATACGTGCGCATCCGCTCCGGCAGCGACATCGCATTCCTGTTCGGCATGCTGCACCACATCTTCAAGAACGGCTGGGAGGACAAGAAGTACATCCACGACCGGGTCTACGGCATGGACAAGGTGCGGGAAGAAGTCCTCGCCAAGTGGACGCCCGACAAGGTGCAGGACGTCTGCGGCGTCGACGAAGCCACCGTCTACAAGGTGGCCAAGATCATGGCCGAGAACCGGCCGAGCACGGTCGTCTGGTGCATGGGGCAGACGCAACACACGATCGGCAACGCGATCGTGCGCGCCTCCTGCATCCTGCAGCTCGCGCTGGGCAATATCGGCGTGAGCGGCGGCGGCGCCAACATCTTCCGCGGTCACGACAACGTGCAGGGTGCGACCGACGTCGGCCCCAACCCCGATTCGCTGCCCGGCTACTACGGCCTGGCCGAAGGTGCGTGGAAGCACTACGCGAAGGTGTGGGACGTCGACTTCGAATGGATCAAGAAACAGTACGCGCCCGGCATGCTGACCAAGCCCGGCATGACCGTATCGCGGTGGATCGATGGCGTGCTGGAGAAGAATGAGCTGATCGACCAGGACAGCAATCTGCGAGGCCTCATCTTCTGGGGGCACGCGCCGAACTCGCAATCGCGTGGCCTGGAAATGAAGAAGGCCATGGACAAGCTGGATCTTCTGGTCGTGATCGATCCGTTCCCGTCGGCCAGTGCGGCGATGGCCGCCATGCCCGGGAATCCGGAAGACCTGAACCCGAACCGTGCCGTCTATCTGCTTCCTGCCTGCACACAGTTCGAGACGTCGGGGTCCGTGACGGCATCGAATCGTTCGCTGCAGTGGCGCGAGAAGGTGATCGAGCCGCTGTGGGAATCGCGCTCCGACCACATGATCATGCAGCAGCTCGCCGACAAGCTCGGCTTCGGCAAGGAGCTGTCGAAGAACTACAAGATGCAGAAGGTAAAGGGCATGGACGAGCCCGTGCCGGAGGACATCCTGCGTGAGATCAACCGCAGCAACTGGACGATCGGCTACACCGGCCAGAGTCCGGAGCGCCTCAAGGCGCACATGCGCAACATGAACGTCTTCGACGTCAAAACCCTGCGCGCCAAGGGAGGCGTGGACAAGGAGACCGGGTACAAGCTCGACGGCGACTATTTCGGTCTGCCGTGGCCCTGTTACGGTACGCCGGAGATCAAGCATCCCGGCTCGCCGATCCTTTACTACACGGAACGGACGATGATGGAGGGCGGCGGGAACTTCCGCGCCAATTTCGGGGTCGAGCGCGAAGGCGTCAACTTGCTCGCGGAGGACGGGTCGCATTCGAAGGGCTCCGAGCTGACCACCGGCTATCCCGAGTTCGATCACGTGCTGCTGAAAAAACTCGGCTGGTGGGGTGATCTCACCGAAGCGGAGCAGAAGGCGGCCGAGGGCAAGAACTGGAAGACCGATCTCTCGGGCGGCATCCAGCGCGTCGCGATGGCGCACGGCTGCCACCCGTGGGGCAACGCGAAGGCGCGTGCAGTAGTCTGGAATTTCCCCGATCCGGTTCCGCTACACCGCGAGCCGCTGTTCGGCAATCGGCCGGATCTCATCGACAAGTATCCGACGCACGACGACAAGAAGGCGTTCTGGCGCCTGCCGACCCTGTTCAAGACCGTCCAGGACAAGAACAAGGACATCGGCAAGCAGTACCCGCTCATCATGACGAGCGGGCGCCTGGTCGAATATGAAGGCGGCGGCGAGGAGACTCGCTCGAACGTCTACCTCGCCGAACTGCAGCAGGAGATGTTCGTCGAAATCAACCCGAGGGCCGCCAACGATCGCGGCATTCGCGATGGTGACTGGGTGTGGGTGAAGACGGCGCCGATGGCGGCATTTCCCGAGTTCAAGGGGTTGCGGGTGCGCGCGCAGGTCACGGAGCGTGTCGGGCCGGACACGGTGTTCCTGCCGTTCCACTTTTCCGGGCGCTGGGGCGGCGTTGATCTGGCGCAGTGGTATCCCGAGGGCGCAAAACCCGTCGTCCGCGGCGAGGCGGTCAACACCGCGACGACCTACGGCTACGACAGCGTGACGATGATGCAGGAAACGAAGACGACCGTTTGCCAGGTCGTGAAAGCGGCATAGGGAGACAACCATGGCGCGCATGAAATTCATCTGCGACTCCGAGCGCTGCATCGAGTGCAACGGTTGCGTCACCGCGTGCAAGGCGGAGCACGACATCCCATGGGGCGTGAACCGTCGTCGCGTCGTCACGTTGAATGACGGCGTGCCGGGCGAACGCTCGATCTCGGTTGCCTGCATGCATTGCTCCGATGCGCCCTGCATGGCGGTCTGCCCCGTCGACTGCTTCTATCGCACCGACGAGGGCGTGGTGCTGCACGACAAGGACGTCTGCATCGGATGCGGCTACTGCAGCTACGCGTGTCCGTTTGGCGCGCCGCAGTTTCCGGGTACTGGCACCTTCGGTATGCGCGGCAAGATGGACAAGTGCACCTTCTGTGCGGGGGGCCCCGAAACCAACGGCAGCCAGGCCGAATTCGAGAAGTACGGCCGCAACCGGCTGTCCGAAGGCAAGCTGCCGGCGTGCGCGGAGATGTGTTCGACCAAGGCGCTGCTCGGCGGCGACGGCGACGTGGTAGCGGACATCTTCCGCACCCGCGTTCTCAGTCGCGGCAAGGGCAGCGAGGTCTGGGGCTGGGGCACGGCTTACGGCAAACCGACTACCGGTACGCCGAAGCCCGAAGAAAAGGCGACCAAGTCGTGAGACAGATCCTTGTTATGTTGGCGCTGTCATTGGCGCTCGGTGCGTGCGGCGAGAAAGCGCAGACCGCTCCGTCGGCGCGCAAGCCCGACTCCAAGGCCTGGGACGCCGCACAGAATCCGTTCGTCGTACCGGGCTGGAAGTCGGGTGACAAGGCGAGCTGGGAGTCGCAAATGCGCAATCGTGCGGCCGGGCAGAACGAGTACTCGAACGCCATGCCGCGGCAGTAGGAGGCGCCATGCAAGGTTGGATGCGACGGCTCATCATCGTCCTGCTCGGCCTGGGCCTGGCTGGAGCGGCGCACGCCCAGCAGGCGCCGAACGCCGATGCGGCCAAGGGACCGCCCGCGAATTTCGCCGCGCCCGCCGAGCCGAAACCCAATGAGAGCAACGCGGACCGCGCGAGAACCCAGCCCGGCAACAACGCGCCGTTCTGGCGGGCGGTTCGCAGGTCGGGCAACGAGCAGGGGTTCACCACGCTGCCGGGTCCCGAGCAGGGCACGCTGATCCAGCGGTTCCTGCAATACCCGGGGTCGCGCTACACGACTGCCGGCGAGGCCTGGCGCGAGGTACGCAATCGCTGGCTCGTTCCCTACGGCGGCTCGTTGATACTGATCGTGCTCGGCGCGCTCGCGCTGTACTACTGGAGGCGCGGTCCGCTCGGCGGCCACGAAGCGGACACCGGCCGCAAGATCGAGCGTTTCACGCCGTTCGAGCGCTCCGCGCATTGGGCCAACGCGATCGCGTTCGTCACGCTCGCCGTGTCGGGCCTCGTGATGGCTTTCGGCAAGTTCTTCCTTTTGCCCATCCTCGGCAGCGCGCTGTTCGGTTGGCTGACGTACGCCTTGAAGACGCTCCACAACCTGGTTGGACCGTTGTTCGCGGTTTCCCTGGTGATCGTGATCTTCACGTTCGTACGCGACGAGTTCCCGCGCAAAGGCGACTGGGCGTGGCTCCGGTCCGGTGGCGGGGTGTTCAGCGGTCGCGAGCCGCCGTCGCACCGATTCAACGCCGGTGAAAAGATCATCTTCTGGGCCGGCGTGGTGGTGTTGGGTCTTGCGGCGGTCGGCTCCGGGCTCGTCCTCGACAAGGTCCTGCCCGGACTCGAGTACCTGCGGGCCGACATGCAACTTGCGCACCTCATCCACGCCACCGCGGCCGTGCTGATGATGGCGCTGCTGGTGATCCACATCTACCTCGGGACGATCGGCATGAAGGGCGCCTACCAGGTCATGCGCACCGGATACTCCGATGAAGGGTGGGCGCGCGAGCATCACGACTTGTGGCTGCAGGACATCAAGGCCGGGCGCATCCCGGCCCAACGGTCCGGCAAGTCACCTGAACCGGCGGCCGGGCCAGCCCGCGCCCAGACCTGATTCAACAAAACGTCGCCTGGAGTTCCGCATGAATCGTCCGACCCTCCTCATCGCCGCCGTCGCCGCGTCGCTCTGCGCCTCGACAGGCATTGCGAAACTGCCGCCGCCGAGCGACGAGGCCAAGGCCAAGGCAGCCGAGGCCGCCGCCAAGGCGGCGCACGCTGACAAGGTCGCCGCCTACCAGTTGTGCAAGAGCATGGACAAGGCTGCCGCGGTTTACTTCGCCGACGCGAAGAAGACGGGGAAGCAGACGAAGGCGCCGGTGCCCACCCCGCCCTGCACCGATCCTGGCCCGTTCGCGCAGACCCAGCCCCAGGGCAAGCAAGCGGCCGCAACACCGCCGAGCACCAAGAAGTAGAGCGCGGATGTCGCCGCCCAGTGAAGCACTCAATCTCGCCGCCCCCGCGCAATGGCCGGTGGTGCAGGGCGCGCCGCGCCTCACGCAAGCCCGGTGCGGCTTGCTGCGCGAAATCACCATCCTCGATGAGTATGGCGAACGCCGCACGATCCCGATCCCGGTCGAACGGCCACTGACGGTGTTTGTCGATAAGCGCGAACTCGTCACGTTGATGACGCTGGGCGACAAACCCGAACTGCTGGTGCTCGGTTACCTGCGCAACCAGCGGCTCATCGAGCGTGTCGAGCAGATCGAGTCGATCTCGGTCGACTGGGAGGTCGGCGCCGCTGCAGTGCGCACGCGCGAAGGCCTGTCCGACCTCGAGGCCCGCACCGCCCGGCGCGTCGTCACCACCGGTTGCGGCCAGGGCACCGTCTACGGCGACATGATGTCGCAGATCGACAGCGTCAAACTGCCTGATGCCTCCGTGGCGCGCATCCGGCAGAGCACGCTGCGTCGCATGCTGGAGACGATCCGGCAACAGGACAGCATTCATCGTCAGGCCGGTTCGGTGCATGGCTGCGCATTGTTCCGCGGCGCTGAGATGCTGATGTTCGTCGAGGACGTGGGCAGGCACAACGCGATCGACACGATCTCGGGTTGGATGGCCATGCATGGCGTGCAAGGCGCCGACAAGGCGTTCTTCACGACCGGCCGGCTCACCAGCGAAATGGTGATGAAGGCGGCACAGATCGGCGTACCGATCATCGTCTCGCGCAACGGTGTCACGGCGATGGGCTTCGACCTTGCAGCCAAGCTTGGTATCACACTGTTCGGCCGCGCGGCGAATCGCCACTTCCTTTGCTACAGCGGCTTCGAACGTTTCGACTCGGAACCCGAACCGCAGCGCGCTCCGGTGCGCGTCGTCGCCGGGTAAACACTGCGCCCGAGGGGCGCAGGATCCGGCGTTACGTCAGTCCATCGAACAGCCAGACGTCCACGGGGTCGCCGGCAGCGACCGAGCCCTGCTCATGGTTCAGCACGACCAGGCAATTGGCCTCGCTCATGCTGCGCAGAATCCCTGCGCCCTGCGAGCCGGTGATCTGAACTTGCCAGCCGCCGTCGGCAGCGGGCGCCACGAGTCCGCGCTGAAACTCGGTCCGGCCAGGACGCTTGCGAATCGCCTTCGTACAGCGCGCCTGCAGGACAGGCAGCGGTTCTGGCTGCGCTCCGGCCAGCCGTAGCAGCGCCACGCGCGCGAAGACGTAGAAGGTGACGAGCGCGGCGACCGGATTGCCCGGCAACGCGAACAGCCACGTGGCACGGTCCGCGTTCGCGGTACCCAATGGACCAAACGCAAACGGCCGGCCCGGCCGCATCGCCACCTTCCAGAACGCAACCTTGCCCAGGCGCCCGAGTACCTCCCGTGTGTAGTCCGCGTCGCCGGCGCTTACACCGCCGCTCGTCAGGATCACGTCGGACTTGGCGATCGCGCTTTGCAACGTCGCCTCCAACGCCGCGGGGTCGTCGCGCACGACGCCCAGATCGATCACATCCATGCCGAGCCGCTGAAGAGCGCCTAGCAGGCTGTAGCGGTTGCTGTCATAGACGCAGCCGGCATCGAGCCGCTCGCCGAGCGTGCGCAGTTCGTCTCCGGTGGAAAACAGCGCCACCCGTAGCCGGCGTTTCACGGTCACCTGCTCGATGCCCAGCGAGGCAATCAGCCCAAGGTCGGCCGGCTTCAGAACGCGACCGGCACGCACTGCGGGCTTACCGAGTGCCAGGTCCTCGCCGCGCCGGCGGCGATTTTCGCCGGGACGGATTACGCCCGGTTCAACATGCACCTGCTCGCCCTCGACGCGGCACTGTTCGAGGGGGACGACGGAGTCCAGTCGCGCCGGCATCACGGCACCGGTCATGATCCGAACGCACTCGCCGCTCGCCACTGTCCCGTTGAAGGCGGTACCGGCGAACACCGTTCCGATCGCGTGCAAGACGGTCGGCGCGTCGGGCCGCAGATCACCCGCCGCGAATGCGTAGCCATCCATTGCCGAGTTGTCATGTGCCGGCACGTCGATCGGCGAGACGACATCTTCAGCGAGCACGCGCCCCAACGCTCGATCGACCGGCACGTCTTCTTCGCCGTCGATGGGACGCAATGCCGCATCGATCGCCGCCCGCGCCTGGGCGACGCTGAGATTCGCTTCGCCGGCCGCCAGAGGTGATGGGCCGAGATCCGACATTTCCCCTTCCGACGGGAGAGCAATGCGACTCGACAATTATCCATCGCGCTGCTGCGCTTGCACGTCCCCGCGGCGTGAGATCGGCCGTGTTATGTAGTCGGTCACATATCGCCAGTCCAATGACCGCCGCCTAGACTGGCTCGGCCTTCCTTGCCTGGCCGATGCATCCATTCACCGAGAGCTTCCTGATCGCGTTGCGACTCATTGCGCAAGCCGACGCCGAACTGGTTCGCATCGTCGGCTTGTCGCTGCGCGTGAGTGTCACGGCGTGCGCGATCGGCGGCACGGTCGGGGTTCTGCTCGGCACCTGGCTCGCCGCCACGCGCGTTCCGTTCCGCCCGG
>Ga0326726_10004610_pt1 | contig 12553 bp, 9 predicted proteins | sample MHFenrmetagenome_2_FD_207603 | JGI IMG/M metagenome (GOLD analysis project Ga0326726, IMG submission 207603) | Lab enriched peat soil microbial communities from Michigan Hollow, Ithaca, NY, United States - MHF15MN | ecosystem: Environmental > Terrestrial > Soil > Wetlands > Peat | place: USA...
TCCTTGATACGATAAAACCAACCATCGGAATCCCTAATGTCTCCCCAAGTTCACAGACGGTGGGGAAGTTAACGAACCTTTCTGTAACCATTACCGATAACACAAAAATTAAGGAAGTCTACATAAACCTTATTTCGCCATCTGGACAACAATCTAATTTCAGCATCACCCAAAACAAGACAGGAGATACGTATTATTGTAACAAAAAATTTTCACCGACCGGTAACTATACGTTCCGTATCGTCGCGAAAGATCCACGAAACTGGAACAGCTCAATCAATCAAACATTTTCAATTCGACCGGGGAATCCACCCGTCATAAAAGACAATTCACCTACAACAGGGAAGCCTTCCAAGACCTTTACGTTCAATGCTACCGTCACATCCTCCGATGCGACTGCATCTGACCTGCAAATCTATGTGGTATGGAGCCATGGGACCCTTGGGAACAATACGACAATGGCACTGTCTCGTGGAAATTATTTTGTTGGGAAAGTACTTCTCGCACATAGCTTACAAAACCTCACCTATCACTATTATGCCTGTGACACCTGGGGGAATCATGCTGTCACTGAGAATAAAAAAATTAAGATCATCGATACGGAACGACCAGTGATACGTATCAACCGCTATGGACCTTCCTTTGAAGATTTACCGAATAGCTACACGTTTGGAGTGACGGTAACTGATGATTCCATCGTGTCGAATGTTACTATTGAGTATTGGTATAACGGTAGCAATAAGATGAAAAGCACCATGGATCCAAAGGGTAATAACTACTACGAAAAAGTGATTCTCATAGGAGAAAAACCTGAGAGGGTATTTTGTATCATCAATGCATCTGATATCGCGAGGCATACAAATGATTCGAAGAACCCCATAGCAAACCATGGGGGACCATATACCGGGTACGTGTTAGAGGAAATCACGTTTAATGGAACTAGAAGTTTTGATCTCGATGGAACAATCACCAGTTACAAATGGTATTTCGGTGATGGCACGACTGGAAATGGTAGTATAGTAACACATGTATATCATTCGAATGGTACCTATCCTGTCACATTGGTGGTGACCGATGACCAGGGACATAATGGGACAGGTCGCACAAATGCGACTATCGTTTCTCTCGACAGACATTTAATCCCTTCCGGGCAACTCGACGTTATCAATACCAGATATCAATTGACACTTTCTGAACAATTTTTCTGCTATGATTCTGATGGGAACGGGATCGCTGATACATTCGTTGACCCGAACCATGAACTTACCGCGGTTCATGGCCAACCGGTGAATTTCAATGATAATATTCTATTTTTAATTTCGATTGGTTCAGATGCAATCCCTGAGTTCTTCTGGAACACCACCACCGATCTTATTTATCCGATTTCATATAGCATCGGAATCATACAAAACAAGGTAGTCGATGTTGTCAACGAACAAGCCCAGGTATTTGTGACCGTGAGCAAAGGACAGTGGATCTATTTTGAAACCAATGATCAATACCCTAATGCATCGGTTATTATCACGACGATGGGGAGAACAATATCTATAGATAAATTCTGGAGAGAAAATGATAAAATCTATGTGTTCGATGATCCGGAGATGACCTATCAATTTTCATTTTATAATATTTTCCCGTTGGTTACCGCGGTATTTTCACCAACAGATGGCGGAATCATCAACGGTGATCACCAGACAATAAAGATCACCTATAATGTCCCGGTGACGATTCTCTCTTCGACGTTCGCCTCCACAGCGATAGGATCCGAGTTGATACGTTTGGATGAGACCAACTATCTCTATACACCTCCAGGATATCTCGAAAATGGGACCTACTCATTCGAAATTAATGCACAGGCGTTGCAAGGGAAGGGGTACCTTTCTTCCTCGATCGTGTATCTTTACTTTGCGTACCTACCCCCACCTCAAAAGAGTTTTTTAGAGAAAAACTGGTTCTGGATCCTTCCGGGTCTGTTGATAGGTATCATAGGAGGGTTATTAATTCTTTTTAAAGTAAAAAACGTCTCTATCGATGGATTCATCTATATTCGAAATAAAAAAATACTTCCCTTCTTCAAATCAGTCATTGTCGGGCCAGTTAGTGTGAAAATCCCCCATGAGCATTTGAGCAAAGCAGAGTTCTATGTTGATGGACATTTGAAAGATGAGGTGTCATCATTTCCAGTGTTCTGGCAATGGAACGAAAAAGCGTTTTTGAAACATACGCTTGAGACAAAGGTGTATGATGAGGATGGGAATAGTGCCTCGAGTGGCGAAATGGAATTCTACATTTTTAATCTTTCAAACAAAAAACAATCTTAAACGAGGGTGGTTTCTTTTATCCCATTCTCCGCTTCAGAGAGAAATCTGATACCTTCTTCGGTCAGTTCAATTTCATTGTATGAAACATAATGAAGGAGTTCGCTTTGGAGTAGTTTTTTCACGATATGCTCAAATTCAATTTTTGAGACGTGCAACACGACCGATGCGACCTCTGCATCCATATCCCGGGAATGAAGCATCTTAAGAAGTTCGATTTCCTTCTCACTAAGCATTACTTCTTCTTCGTATTCACCGGAGGGATCTTCATATTCCTCAGTGAGGTTTGTGACGTAACTTTCAATAATCGTATCAAGATTAAGCCGGTCAAGTTCCCTTCCTTCTTTGCTATAGAGGACGCAGGTTTTCTGTAACGGATCATATTTCCAGGACCCTACGTTTTTCCAGCTGTATCCAAGAAGACTGACATCATCACGATGTTCTGTTCCTTCTCCGACCTTCTTCATTTGTGCCTGTTGTTTTTTCTTTCGGTGCTGTCGATGCATATAGCGCTGCTCAGTTTGGAGAAGCGCCAGGTCAACACCGTAGTTCCGTAACTCGGTTATAATTTGTTCCCCGGCCTGTTCCTTTAGCTCTTTCATGAAGAACAAACCAGTTTTTCCTACCAAATCCATATAAACGATTCTGATTATCGCCTCAACCGCAGTCCCAATTCTGGTTGGCTCAACCGTGTCTATTTCATTGGAGATGTTGATGACAATCTCAGAGTTCGTGTACTCCGGGTCTTCAATGTTAATGTACCTCAAAAAATCATAGTTTTGTTCGAGGGTTTTTATGATAGCTCCTATGACGGTGGCAGCGAAGGTCTGAGAAGTTCTCCGGCTTGCGACCATATACAATGTACGCAAGATACCACCAAGGACTTCTGAATTTTTGATTTCTACCATATCTCCTCACGTTTTGAAATCAACTACCATCTTGTGGACATAAGGAAGTTGGACGATAAACCGACTTCCTTTACCAATTTCGCTTTCCGCCCAAATTTCACCATTATGTTTTTTTACAATTTCTTTTGAAATGAATAATCCTAGCCCAGTACCTTCATTGTTCCGATCCTCACCAGTATATGCCTGATAGAATTTCGTAAAAATTTTCTTTAGCTCATCTTTTGATATCCCAATACCAGTATCCACAACTGCTAACAAAATATGATTATTTTTCTTTTCAACTTCCAAACCTATATACCCGCAATCGGTGAATTTAAGTGAATTACCGATGAGATTCTTAAACACTTGTGATAAACGATTTTTATCACCAATGATGTGTGGTAGTGGTGATGGAATATCCACACGAAACTCTAGTTTTTTATTCACAATTGCTGGTCTCATATCTTCAACGATTTCATTAAGCAATTCTACAAGGTCTATTTTCTCCATATCAAATCGCATGGTGTCGCTATCAAGACGGGAAACATCTAAAATGTCGTTGACTAGTTTTAACAATCGTTCAGCGTTCCGGAGACTGATTTTTGCCCAATTCTTAATTTTCTGATTGCTTTCATTATCGTGAATAATGAGATCCAGGTATCCCTTGATCGGTGTGACAGGTGATCGAAGTTCATGAGCAGCGATGTTCATAAACTCTGTTTTTAACCGCTCATTTTTCTTTAATTCATCTTCGATTTCTCTGCGTTGAGTGATGTCCCGAACGGTACAGACAACACCACCAAATTCTGCTTGTTTGGTTAATGGTGCGATGTTTGCTTCGATAGGAGTGATGCAACCGTCACCTGCGACAAGCTCTAATTCGACGTTCTCAATTTTATCATTCTTCTTGCGAACGTCGATGAAAATCTGTTGAAAGAAGTAGACGGAATCTTCAAGGAGGTAATTCCGGAATGGGGTCGCGAGAATCTGGCTTTTTCGTCGTCCGCATAACTTTTCGAATGAAGGGTTCACATAGGTAAGTCGTCCTAATGAATCTGTGGTGAACACACCATCAGCAGATGTTTCTGCAAGGATACGATATTTTTCTTCTGATTTGAGGAGCTCTTCCCAGACTTTTTTACGATCAGTGATATCTTCAATTGTACCTATTATTGAGATTGGTTCATTTTTTCCATCAAAGAGAGTGGTGCACGTGTCATGCATCCATCGGTATCCGCGTGATTTATGTTTAAAACGATACTCGATTGATTGAATAGTATTTTGTTTCTGCTGATGGTCTGTGATCATTTTTATATGTTGGTTCCATCGAGCATTATCTTCCGGATGGATTAACTCTTCTATCTTTTTTAAAGAAAAGGTCATCATCTCTTCGGCGGAGTATCCGATAATTTTTACTGACGAAGGACTCACGTAGTCACAGGTGTCTTTCTTGAGATCCAGCTGATAAATCATATCAAGGGAATTTTCTAAAACCACTTGGAATCTCATTTCACTTTCACTAGGTGTTTTCCCCGAGGATGTAATCGATTTGTCTTTTATTCGCATTACGTCGTCTCTATGCTTTTGTTTAGAGAAATCTGAAATTGTGATAAGATAATTACTTCTGTCTGCATGTTCATCTCGCAAGGACGAAGCGTATACAACACCTACTCTTTTTTCTCCATGTTTGGTAAGAGCTTCGATTTCAAAGGGTGGGATCTTTTTGTTCGCATATCTTTTCGAGAATATCTTTTTTAGCGATTTTTTTGATTCTTTAGTCAAAAATGAGAAATTGAAAAGATTTTTTTCCAGTATCTCATTTGGTGTATAACCAATCCATTCAGTGATTCGTTCATTTACATCTAACACGGTACCATTGGTATCAACAATGAGAGTCGTTTGAGGAGAAACGTCAAATAGAGTCCGATACTTTTTTTCGTTTTCTAAGGTGGTATCTTCTGTTTGTTTATTCTCAGTGATGTCTGTTGAAATAACTAAAACCGCGGTTGTTTGAGATGTCGATGAATCTTTGACTGGATTTAAGGTTCTTACATACCATCTCCCTTCGTTACAATGAACATCCTTGAGGGAGACCCCAGTATCAATAACCTCGGCTAGTTTCTGAGTAAAATCTTTGGTTTCCTCGAATGAATGAAAATCACTAAATGTTTTTCCCAGCACCTCTTGACGGGATCGACCCAGTTGTAATAGTAGTTGATTATTTACCATGAGATACTGACAAGCGGTATCTAACAAATATATCGAATCATCTGCGTATTGAACAAGAGTATCGAGCCGGTGCTCTGATTGTTTTTGTTCAGAGATATTTTTTATTATGTATAAATAACCAAGATGTTTACCGTCGTTATTTTTCATGACACAGGAGAGCACGGTAGCATCTATTGTTTGGTTATTTTTTAGAAGAATTTTGGTTTCAATTTGATTTTCAAGTCCTGTTTGGTTGTCTAGCTTTTGTTTGATTTTAAGCCATTCTCCAGGTGAATGCAGAGAGCTGATTGATTGTAAATAGAGCTCTTCGTTTGTCTTGCCTAAAAACGATTCTGTGTATGTATTCCATGAGATGATCCGTTGTTGTGTATCAAGAACGAGAATAACAAATGGAGAGTGCTCAAAAGCAGTTCGATAGATGGTTTGAATTTGATCAGGGGCAAGGGATTCGGATAATCGTGGATGGGAGGTACACAGAAGTGTCGAATCATTTGTTTCATGAATCGCATCATCTTCCGATTTCTCATTAGTTTCATTGCTAGTACATGATTTTGCCTGTAACTTCTTGAGCCGCTCTTCTTCTCGTAAAATTTTTACTATCTCGGGTTCCCTTTGCATGATTATTGTCCCAGGAGTATTTTTTTACCTTGTTTGCATCCCAATTTTATGCTTCCCTATATAGTACATGAACTCTAATAATATGTTCAAATTTTTAATATTTTATCGACTCGTTGTAAGAGTGTTTCTTTATCAAATGGTTTCATGATGTAATCCGCTAATCCTTCCTCTATTAAGACTTGTTTGCGTTTGTCAGAGATATCTAAAACACTCATAAAAGCAACCTTAATATCTTTGTTTTTCTTTTTAATTCGATTGAAAACATCCCAACCACTCATCCCAGGCATCATGATGTCAAGAAGCACTAGATCGACTTTCTCTTTCTCAAGCCTGCGTAATGCTTCTTCTCCACTGTATGACGGGACGACTGTGTAACCACCAAGCTCAAGCACTGTGCGTGTTAAATCAACGATATCTGGTTCATTGTCGACGACCATGATTTTTTTCATGTTGCAATCTCCTCATCCATGTTCGTAAGTCTGGTTTACCTATAAGAAGATATCGTGAAATGTTTATAATAATTATTCTTTTTTCAATATCAATTGATACCTTCGCGTAAGAAAAAGAAAAGTATAAATTCTCATAGCTGATATGATTTTGCAGTTTACCCTGATGGGAGCACTATGAAGAGAAACGAGAATATCTTTATTTCATTAGAGATACAAAAGGATGTGGATTTGAAAGGACTTTTATTGAGTATTCAATTTGATAGAAATGCTCCGAATTTCCATCAAGAAAACGAGACGATTAGCTGGTGTCCCACCAGTGATGAACTTGATTTTATCACCGAAGCCTTTAATATAATCGGAAGCAATAAAATTCCACTACCTGAAAAAGAAGAAATACAACAAGAGAACGAAATTTCTTCGGAGATAGATGGATCAAATTATTCACACCGCTCTTCGGAGATACGAATCGCTCCTTTACCGAACAATATGAGTCTTGAAGAAATGGAAAATCCTGAAACATCACATTCGGATGAGAGAGAATCTGAGGACAGAGTTTTCATTCAAGCTGACGAGAAAAAAATCGACGAAATTTTAAAACGAAAAAAACAGATGGCAAGAGAACAAGACGTTCAAGACACCGATGAGAAAGTGCTTATTGATAGGATGATGAAACAGAAAAAGAAAAGATAAGGTTTCCTAATCGGTTTTTTTCATTATTTAGAAAGGAATTGTATCAGAAATATTGAATTTTTTACAGTATTTTTTGAGGATAGAATTTATCTCTTGAATGTATTTCTCCTGCGGTTTGTAATTATTCTCATATAATATGTCATAGTTTGGGAGAAGATGGGGATAATGTGTTTTTATCAGATCTCTAAAATACCGTTCTTGGTCGCCTTTCAATTCTAAATGCTTATGCAGGAGGTATTGTGCATTGGCGTATGATGCTGCTTGGATAATAGATTCTATCTCGGATTCGACGAGATATGGTAAAACCGGCATCAACGCAAGTCCTGCTTTCAAACCATGATCCCGAAGGTTTTGGAGTGTTTGAAGTCGAGCAGTTGGAGATGGCACATCTGGTTCAAAGATTCGAACGATCTGATCGGTTAAAGATGTCATACTGATGGTAATAATACTCTCGAGTTGAGAGAGAAGCGGGAGGTCTCGTAGGATTAAAGGAGATTTCGTCAGAATATGACAAGGAAAATTATGGTCTATTAAGGTCTCAAGAATAGTGTGTGTAAGTTGGAATTTGTTTTCGATGGTCTGATAGGGATCATTGACTGAACCGATAATGATTCTCCCATTTTTTATTGTCGGTAGCTCTTTTTCTAATATCTCTTTGATATTTTTTTTGACATAGATGGTTTTCTCAAAGGAAGAATCGCAGTAGCGACATCCAAATTCACAATTTTGATAGGGGTCAACGCAGTAGTTCCCATGAAAAAGCGAATCCTTCTTTGTAATTTTTTTAATGACCGAATCACAATTGATGAGTTTGTACTCCATTTACATCTCCGTAGGTGCTGAGATTCCAAGTAGATGAAGGGCATTTGTTAGAACAATTTCTGTTGCACTGACAAGCGCGAGTCGGGAGGAACGAAGGATTGTTTGTTCCTCGGAAAGCACCGGGCAATCTCGGTAAAATTGATTAAAAACAGAAGCGGTCTCAAAGAGGTAGTTTGCGATGCTATGTGGTTTGCATGCGTTGCTGGCATCTTCAATAACTAGAGGGAATAGAGCGAGTTTTTTAATAAGGGCTCGTTCTGAACCATGTATCAGTAACGTTGGGTCAAAGGCATGAATGTTGGTATTTGTTTTTGAAAGGATGCTGCATGCTCTTGCATGAGCATATTGAATAAACGGAATCGCATTTCCTTCGAAATTTAACGCGTCTTCCCATGTAAAGACAATGTCTTTTTCTGGTTGAACTTTTATGATGTTGTATCGTAAGGAGCCGATACCGACCTGTTCAGCGATGGTCCTCATTTGTGATTCTGTGAGTTCGCTGGCTCTTCTTTTTTTGACTTCTTCATAGGCATGTTCGATACATTCATCGATCAGATCATCAAGATAGACGACACGTCCTCGTCGTGTGGACATTTTACCGCCAGGAAGCGATACAAATGCGTAGAAAACGACCTTAGGGAGTATTTTGGTGTGTAACAGCTCAAGGGCGACTTTGACCTGTTGTGCCTCTAATCGATGGTCTTCCCCGAGAACGTTTATCAGGATATCTGTATGCTGCGCTTTCCATTGATGATAGGCGATGTCTCGTGTTGCATACAGGGTTGTTCCATCATGTCTTAGGAAGAAAAATTTTGTGTTTCGTCCATGGATACCAAATGGTTCCATATCCAAATAAAATGCGTCATCTTCTTCATGGCAATATGTTGTTTGCTTTAATTCTTTAATGATTCTGTCAACACTTTTATCGTATACGAACGTTGACTCTGGTATGAAGGAATCGATATGTATGTTGATTCGTTCAAGGCTTTGTTTTATGCCTTCGAGCACTGGTGCGTAGGAGGAATGGATCATTTCGATGGTGTCATGATCGCCTCGTTCTAATTTTTTAACGAGTTCCCCGATCTGTTCCACGACAGTGGTATCTGTCTCCATGCGTTCGTTTGCTGTTTGGTAATACCCTACCATTTGATGATCCGCTTTGGTATTTTCCGTAGGGGGTATATTTTTTTGTTCTAGGTGGTGGACTCCCCATGCGAGAATCGCGACTTGTTTTCCCATATCATCGAGATAGAATTGTGATTCGACATCGTACCCTGCTGCTTTATAGAGACGAACGAGCGTATCACCTATGATAGGATTTCTTGCTCGCCCTACATGTAATGGTCCATTTGGGTTTGCTGAAGTATGTTCAATGACTACTTTTTTCTTCTTTTTTTGTAAATACCCATAGGTTTCTTTATTTTTCAAAATAGACTGAAGCGTCACTGCTGTTAAATTGGTTGTATCGATGAAAAAGTTCACGTATCCGCCTTGTGCTTCTGCTTTTGTTATCCATTTGCTCGTTGGGATGCCTTTCGCGATTTCTTTTGCTATTTCGTTTGGTGATTTTTTTATAAGGGGAGCGAGAGGAAAACAAGGGAATGCGAAATCACCCATGGTGTCTGGTGGTGTTTCTACCCGTATCTCATATGATATGTGATAATTTGCTATTGTTTTCTGAATGTGCTCTGCTATTTCTTTTTTACATTCTTCAAGTGGGTACATAGTATGTTTTGGGAATTGTCTTGGTGTTAAAAGGTTTTGTTATCCATTCGTTCTTGCCTATTTTTTGTAAGAACCTATGATTAAAATCATCTGTATTTATATGTGATGAATGTATTCACCTGCTCGGGATTCGGATGGGATATACATGGGTAAAACGATAGCATTGAAACTCTCGAAAAAGGAAGAACAGGTTATAACTCAGTTTAACGAAAAGGGAATGACTAACAGCGAATTGTTACGATCAGCTCTTCGGCAGTATGTTCAGAATATACCTGAATTTTCATCGGATAATGCTGAGATGAAAACTATTTTTATAAAGCAGGAAAATGTTCAAACAGATTTTCTTGATTCAGTGAAGGAGTTAAAATTAGAGATGCAGACATTACAGGAACAATTGGAGAAAACGCAAAGACAAGTCGAAAGTGAGATGAAGGCCCTGCAGAGACAACTAGGTCTGCTTGCTGTTAACGTTCCAAGTCCTGAGCAATGTGCCTCTTCGATGAATATTGATATCGCCGGTGATATACATCAACAGGTTGACGAGTTTCTGAATAAACAATCACAGAGAAATGATTGAAAAAAAAGTGATGTGTTAAAAATTATTTAGTCGGTGGTGTATAGTAACTTTTTACTGTTTGCAATAATTGTTGATTGTCAAATGGTTTCGTGATATAGTTTTTTATATACTGTTTGAGATCATCAAATTTCCAGTCACATTCATCTTTTGCTGATACCATGGAGATGATATTTCCTTTGTTCAGACCTTTCGCGACGATTTGACGAATTGTTGTCCATCCATCCATATGAGGCATCATGATATCCATCAGGATGACACCTTTGAAGCCATGTTCAAGTTCGTCGATACAATCTTTTCCACAGGGGACGGTGTACACCTCAAATCCTTCCGCTTCAAAGAGTTCTCGTATGGTTATAAGAATATCAGGATCATCATCAACAATCATTAATTTTTTATGCATCCGATAGTGAAATACATATGAAGCATATTAATTTTTTGTTTAAATTGTAACAAAAATACTTTTTTTTATCGCTTCTATAAAAGATGCTGTAAGATATATCTTCTTTTTAGATAATCATCGGGTCAAAGGTGTCTGAACTCGCAGGTGATTTGCCGTGTTCTCGTCCGTTTAATTTTTTTGCGATGAGATGTAAAAAATTTCTTTCGACGGTTTCAACCTGTCGTTTACTCAGGTTTGTTTTTCGAATTAAAATTTCCCCTTTTTCGTTGATCACTTCGATAATGCCTTTCTCTGGGTCTGATATCACCTTAAATGTTTTTCCTTTTGTCTGAAGTAACACCCAGATATGTTCACTTACCATAAGAATTCCTTTTTTTATATATTTTTTAGTTGATTTATAAGTATATAAACATTACGAAAAAATACAGGAGAAAAACCTGTCAATCGGACACTATCCGTAACAGGAGAGGAGGAATTCTTCCACTCTGGCAGTTTACCACCCTATATTTATATATTGTAATTAACAGAGATAATACGGTAGGAAACTAAGAGATGGAACGGGATCGAACATGATACATGGAAAAGGAATCGTAGCATTCATGATTAGTATGCTTATGGTTTGCTTTGTCGGAAATATTTTTCTCATTGAAAATTGCCTTGCAGCCGAGAATATCTTGTATGTTGGTGGCGGTGGATCAGGGAACTATACTACAATTCAAAGTGCAATAGTTGCTGCACATCCTGGTGATACCATTTTTGTTCTTAGTGGAACATACAATGAGAACGTCTATATCGACAAATCACTGGACCTAATTGGTATTGGTAGTTCCAAACCAGTGATAAATGGAAAGGATCCAACGAAATCAACTATAGAGATTATGAGTAATCAGGTAACGATATCAAATTTCGTAATTCATAACTCTATTAGTTCAACATATTCGGGAATAGCTATTGGTAAAACACTCTATCAAAATGAAGATTATACGGCAGTTACAATTTTGAATTGTTATATCTCAAATGTATATCGCGGTATTTTGATGAAAGGTTCTTCTCATACGGTCAATTTCTGTGAAATTTATTCAAATGATTACTATGCAATTGATATTATTTCGGAAGGAACTTCTAACACACTTACTGAAAACGTCATAAATGACAATCTAAGGGGCATTAACCTACAGTCAGACTGTACGAATAATATCATCCGGGATAATACGATTTCGGGGAACCGCGATTACGGTATTCACATTGAAGCCAGATGTTCAAATAACCAGATATTTCACAATCGCTTCATCCAGAATTATCCTCATCAAGTTTGTGACATTGGGACAAATAATAGTTGGGATAACGGATATCCCGCAGGTGGAAATAACTGGAGTGATTATACTGGATACGATAATTACTATGGTCTAAACCAGGATATATCTGGTAGTGATGGTATCGGCGATATTCCATATAGTATCTTTGGTGGACTGAATAAAGACAATTATCCGATAGGAGTTATTCAAACCCCTCAACAACCGGGAGACGAAAATCAGATTCCCATTGCATACATTATCTCAATTTCACCAAACCCTGCTGAATCAGGGCAACTTGTCTCATTGAAGGGATCTGGATCAGATGGTAATGGATTCATCACCGCTTATGAATGGAGATCAACCATTGATGGAAAGATAAGCAGTGAGCCGATATTTCAAACTACAAATTTATCTATCGGGACTCATACAATTTCTTTTAAAGTCATGGATAACGAGGGAGCCTGGTCAACCGAAAAAACAGGCACTGTTACCATTAATGCTGCGGTCAATCAAGCACCAATAGCCTATATCGATGAAATAACA
>Ga0326726_10004611_pt1 | contig 12553 bp, 7 predicted proteins | sample MHFenrmetagenome_2_FD_207603 | JGI IMG/M metagenome (GOLD analysis project Ga0326726, IMG submission 207603) | Lab enriched peat soil microbial communities from Michigan Hollow, Ithaca, NY, United States - MHF15MN | ecosystem: Environmental > Terrestrial > Soil > Wetlands > Peat | place: USA...
ATACCCGATATTTTGGAGCAGGCGACGCATCTTCATAAAATTATTGAAAAAGAGACCATGAAGCATACAGGCGATGAATTGGTTAAAATGGCTTTAAATTATAGTAAGAAGTCGGCAAGATCCAAATGGCGCGGCGGTGGAGTGCCTATAGTTATGAAATTGATGACGCCGGAGACGGCTATGAAAAATAAGCAATGGCATATCCGCAAAGTGTTCCAGGAAGTTGAGGATAAGAATTTGTGTAAATATACTATTAGCGCAAATTTCGTCAAAATGTCCGAATCGCCTCCACGGGTTAAATGGGTCTCCTGCGAAATAGGGAAGGATAATGACTACATCAGGGACAAGTACCTCAAAGGAGTGTAAAATATTTAGTACCTGCAAAAGAAGATCCGTTCCGTTGGGACGGGTGAATTTTTTAGGCTGGAAATATTTTTTAAAGGAGGAGGTGCCATGATGAAAAAAGGTGTAAGGGTTGTTGGCGTCATCGTTTCAGTAGTGGTGATAGCCGTAATGGCGATGTTACTGCCATCAGTGTCATTCTCGCAACCGAAAGGGGAGCCCATTGTTATTGGTTATGTTGGCCAGGTTGCATCCCCAGGGACTAAACCGTGCATGGATATCCAGACGATGGCGGTCGCTGAAATCAACGCCGCCGGAGGTATCCTGGGACGGCCGGTTAAATACATTGTCCAAGATGGCAAGGGCGACACATCGCTATCTGTCGAAGCGGCAAGAAAGCTGATAATCGAAGATAAAGCATCATTTGTTTCCGTGGAAGGCCGTACAGAGATTTCTCTGGCGGTGCAGGAGAATTCAGGTAACATTTTCAAAGAATATCCCCACATTCTTGTCTTCAATGGCCCCATGGGTTCCGAATTAACGGCGCGCATTATAGATGAAGCTCCGAAATACGATTTTTGCTTCCGGGATTGGGATCCGGAACCTGCTCATTACGCCCAAACAAAGTATATTGCGGAGAAGGCTTGGAAGAAGGATTTAGGGGTAAAAAAGATTGCTATTCTTTGGGAAGACCTAGCCTGGACAAACGAATGGAGAAAAGGAATCAGTTATATAAACCTGCCGACCTGGGAAAAAATGTTTCAGGATGTAGGTATAAAGGTTGTTTATAGTAAAGCAGTTAAACCGCGCGGGACTTTATACATACCCATTCTGCAGGAAATTGCCGATAAAAAAGCCGACCTGATCTTTTTTGTCAGCTCCTGGTTTACGGATACGGACGCCTTTGCCAAACAATGGGCTGATTCTGCGGCTAAGAATATCTATGTTTCTTTCTATGGCGGTGTTGCCCAGACGCACGCATTTTGGCCCATGACCGGCGGCAAGGCGCTGGGGACTATGTCCTCGTTTACCGATTTGGAAACTATTCCCATGACATCCAAAACCATGCCTCTCATGGAAAAAGCAGCGAAGAGAAATATCCCCATGCAGATTCATGTGCATATTGCCTATGCCGATATTTACCATTTTAAGGCGGCTATTGAGGCGGCAGGGGGAACAGACGATATCCAGAAGCTGATCAAAGGTATGGAAGATGTGACGACAGAGTATTCACTCGGGAAAATGAAATACGAAACCAAGAAAGTAAAACCGTTTTACCATTCCAGGATGAGGGTTGATCCGAATAATCCGTGGAAGACTTATCCCGGATACTATTATCAGCTTCTTGTTCAGTTCCAGGAGAATGGCAAAATAGCATTTCTGAATGAATCCTGCCAGGAAAATGAAAAAGCAATGAAGAAATTTATTAATCCTAAAGCGTTTAAGACTCCTGCTCAATTGAGGAAAATTCAGTATGGTAAATAAACACGAGTTGTCCATTTGAGTTTTAAAAGGCGGTTCTGGCATATCAGAACCGCCTTTTTTTATTTAGCTTTATTTGTTTTAAGTAATATTTTTTAATTCCGAATTATTTTAAAATATTTAAATGATTTTTTATAATATTTTTCTTTCACAGAAGTTATTGTCAGTGTATGGTCTATTTAATGCTATCATTCTTTTACAGAAATAATATATCGAATCACTATGGACCAGGAAAATAATTCGGAAAATTCTAAAGTAGCAAAAGCCGCTGGGGTTGTGGGCATATCGACAATGGTCAGCCGCGTTTTTGGCTACATTCGTGATATGGTGGTTGCGGCTATTTTTGGCGCCAGCTTATTGACGGATGCCTTTTGGGTGGCTTTTCGCATTCCCAATCTTTTGAGACGATTGCTGGGCGAAGGATCGCTTACAGTTTCTTTTGTTCCTGTTTTTACTGAATACCTCCAAAAAAAATCAAAAGAAGAAGCTCTGGAGTTAGCCTCCAATGCTTTTACTATACTATCCATTATTTTAGTGATTATCTCTATTCTCGGCGTTGTTTTTTCGCCGCTTATAGTCGCTTTGATGGCGCCGGGGTTTATTAAAGAACCCGGCCAATTTGCACTGACTGTCTTTTTGAACCGCCTGATGTTTCCGTATATTTTCTTTATTTCGCTGGTTGCCCTGTGCATGGGGATTTTGAATTCCTTCCGGCATTTTGCCGCTCCTGCATTGTCGCCAGTGATTTTGAATATTTCTATGATCCTGGCAGCGCTTACCTTGCGCAGCTATTTTGAAGAACCGATTACGACATTGGCCATTGGCGTGATGATAGGCGGCGTCTTGCAATTAGTAATGCAATGGCCCTTTTTAGTTAAATATGGAGTAAAATTTAAATTTAAATTCAACCTTCATCATCCGGGAATTAAGCAAGTTGGACTTTTGATGTTTCCGGCATTTTTTGGCGCCGCGGTATATCAGATTAATGTTCTTATTGGTACGATCCTCGCTTCACTTTTACCCAGCGGTAGTATCTCTTATCTTTTTTATGCCGACCGCATTATAGAGTTGCCCTTGGGCATTTTTGCCGTCGCTATCGGGACGGCCTCGCTGCCGAGCTTTTCCGAGCATGTCTCGAAGGGAAATTTTGAAGAATTAAAATCAAGCCTTTCTTTTTCTCTACGGCTTATGCTTTTTGTGACTATTCCCTCGATGGTGGCTTTAATGGCCTTGCATTTTCCGATTATTTCTGTTTTGTTTCAAAGGGGAGCTTTTGATGTCCAGGCCGTGATTTCTACCGCGCAGGCTTTATTTTGTTACGCTTTAGGTTTATGGGCTTTTTCGCTAATACGCGTTATTGTTTCCGTTTTTTACTCTTTGCAGGATGCCAAATGGCCGGTGAAAGCAGCTATCATTGCCCTGGTTTTTAATATCATTGTCAGCCTGATCTTGATGAATCCTTTGAAACACAATGGTCTGGCACTGGCCAACTCACTTGCTTCGATGATCAATGTAATTATTTTGAGCGTTGTTCTGAAGAAAAAAATCGGTACATTTTTAGACCACAATTTCTATTTTTCTGTCGGCAAGATTATTATTTCCTCGCTTGTTATGGTGGGTGCAATAATGCTGGTAGATTTCTTTTTACCCTGGAATACAGACGCAAACTTTAAAACACGGTTGATCTATCTCGTTGTCGCTATTGCCGTGGGCGGGTCTGCATTTTTTATCTGCTCATATCTTTTAAAAAGCCCGGAGATTTACGGCATCATCAGATTGCTGAAAAGAAGGTTTACCCGTCAATAGTATTGATTTAGCGGACAAAATTATTGACTTCATAAGCTCAAAGTGATAGTGGTCTTCGTCTTTTAGGCGAACGTCACTGCTTTTATTTATAGGAAATATCATGTTGGATATTAAGTATTTAAGGCAAAACATCGAGTTTGTCAGTCAAAAAATGAATCAAAGAGGTCAGTCAATTGATTTTGACCGTTTCTTAGGTTTGGACACAAAAAGAAGGGATATTTTACTGGTTGTAGAAACACTGCGCAATGAGCGTAACTATGCTTCTAAAGAAATAGGCGAACTCAAGAAAAAGAAAGCTGATGCCTTCTCTTTGATAACCAAAATGAGTGAAGTTTCGGCTAAAATCAAGGAGCTTGATGAGAACTTAAAAATTACCGAAGAAGAGCTCAATAACTTTGTGTTGCTGATTCCCAATATTCAGCATGAATCAGTGCCCATCGGCCGGGGCTCGGAAGACAATCCCATCCTGCGCAGTTGGGGAAAAAAGCCGGCTTTTGCTTTTGAGCCGAAAGCTCACTGGGATATAGGAGAGAGCCTAAATATTTTGGATTTTGCCCGTGGGGCAAAGATTGCCGGCGCGCGTTTCACTTTATATCGAGGATTAGCCGCCGCGTTGGAGCGGGCATTAATCAACTTCATGCTCGACTTACATACAGGCGAGCATGGCTATACCGAAGTGCTGACGCCATTCATGGTTAACCGGGAAAGTATGACTGGCACCGGCCAGTTGCCGAAATTTGCCGAAGATCTTTTTAAAATTGAAGGGACAGATTATTTCTTGATTCCGACCGCGGAAGTTCCTGTAACGAATATTTTTCGCGAAGAAATATTGGAGGAAAGCAAACTGCCTGTTTATTATGTGGCCTATTCCCCATGCTTTAGGTCGGAAGCCGGCTCTTACGGCAAGGATACGCGGGGATTGATTCGCCAGCATCAGTTTAATAAGGTGGAAATGGTCAAATTCACTAAGCCCGAAGCATCGTATGATGAACTGGAAAAATTAACCGCCAATGCGGAAGAAGTGCTCAAGAGATTGGGTATCCATCATCGCACGGTAATTCTTTGTACTTCCGAATTGGGGTTTTCTTCCGCCAAGACTTACGATGTGGAAGCTTGGATGCCGGGGCAAAATGTGTATCGTGAAATTTCTTCCTGCAGTAACTTCGAAGATTTTCAGGCGCGCCGGGCTTCAATTCGTTTCCGCCGGGAAGAAAGCGGCAAAGTGGAATTTGTTCACACATTAAATGGTTCTGGTCTGGCCGTGGGTAGAACTGTGGTGGCGATTTTGGAAAATTATCAACAGGCGGATGGGTCTGTTTTGATTCCTAAGGTATTACAGCATTATATGCGAGGTGTTGATAGAATCGCACCATAACAATAAGATATAGTGCATGCAAAATACTATTATGCAAGGAGGGATGGCCGAGAGGTCGAAGGCGGCGGTCTTGAAAACCGTTGACCGAAAGGTTCGCGGGTTCGAATCCTGCTCCCTCCGCCAGTAAATTGTAAAATGCGTCCAGAAAATTTAATCGGACGCCTTATTTTAAAAATATCGGCCGGATAAAAAAAGCGGAGAGATGGCTGAGTGGCCGAAAGCGATCGCCTGCTAAGCGATTGTACGCCCGTAAAAGGTGTACCGCGGGTTCAAATCCCGCTCTCTCCGCCAGTTTAATTGAGTTTCCTGCGGCATACATTGCCGGAGAGGTAGTCAAATGCTATATGGTTGCCGAAAAATTTTATAATATATCGCGCGCCCATGGCTCAGCTGGATAGAGCGCCAGACTACGAATCTGGATGTCGGAGGTTCGAATCCTCCTGGGCGCGCCAAGAATATCGAGGCTTTAGCGAATTTCGTTAAAGCCTATTTTTTTTGCCGTGCTAACCCATAGCTAACCTGAAGCCTATTTTTTGACATTTTTTAAGGAAAAAACAGACATGAATCTATTGTAGATAAATATTTCTTCCTGTAATGTTGTTTTTCTTATTTTCTCAATTTATACAACATTTCAATCCGTAATAAACATAATTCACGTCCGACGACAAACATTTATACCCCACATTTTATGGTCAATATTTAATTGACTCAAATGATCGATCTTCGTATACTTCTAAATTGAAAAGGAAGTATTTATCAAACAAGGCAAGCGTTGTGATAATTGAGTTTTTCGCAATGTTTATAATTTGCTGCTGAATTTTGTATAATGTATTAGACTGGGTAAAATGAAAAGGTTAACAATTATTTTGTCCGTGTTTATTTTATTAGGTTATTATGTACGTTCCACGGCTATTAAAACCATACTAGATGGGGCAAAGATTAAAAAGGGGAAGTGAAATGAAAATCCCCTTCGCAAGCGATGGGGAATTCAACACTAAGAGATTAAACTGAGCGCGGTTTTATCGCAGGAGGGCAGAAATGACACAAGATGTTGTTATCGAATTAATGGATGGAAGAACAGAATCGATTATACTGGATGAAGAATTCAATCCTAATAATGATGAATTACATTTTACAACCAAGAGCACGGACATGAAACGAATGTTTAGGCTTGCTAATTTGTGTTCCGTAATGATTGGGAAGAAACCTGGTTATCTCAATATTTCTAAAAAGCCAGAGTGGATGGAAGAGGTAATCACAGTTACCGGCAAAAACTATCATGTAATCCCTCTGGAAGATCATCATTTTGATAAGGGATTTTTTGCCTATTCGATTGAGGGGAAACAAAAAGCTAACAAATTTATTTTTTTTACTAAGCATGGTGTTAAATCCCGACGGCAGGAAAGACCGGTAGAAAGCATCCTGCTGGAACAGGGTCTTATTACGAAGAACCATATTGGGGAGGCCATTAAAGCTCAATATGATTTGCAGTGTAAAACCATCGGGGGAATCATATCGGAGCAGTGCAACATTCCCAAGGCAGTCATCGACCAGACCATACAGACGAAATCTATGCAGGATGGAGTTTCATACAAATCAAAAATAGGGGATATACTTATTAGCGCCGGCTTGGTGACAAAAGAACAAGTGGAAAGAGCTCAGTTGAGCCAGAATCTGGGTAAAAAAAAGAAGATCGGGGAGCTACTCATAGATTTAGGACTGATTACGGAAGCCCAACTCCTTATGGCCCTGGCTCAAAAGTTTCGACGGGAATTTGTAGATCTGAGCAAGGTGACACCGGATAAAAAAACTTTAGCTGCCATACCTAGAGACATAGCTTACCAGTTAAAGGTCTTTCCCGTTGAAGATCAGGGCACTCAGATCACTGTGGCCACTTCGGAACCAACAGACTATACAATTGAAGATACTTTACGCTTCTACACCCCCCGAAAAATCAATCTTGTTATCGCCACATCCGGGCAGATTACGCAAGCCCTGCAAACTTATTATCCACCTGAGGAAGATGATACGATAGCAGGCCTGATCGGACAAATGTCGGAGGATAATATTATTCATGAAGAAGAGATTTTGGATCTTGTCACCGAAACAGATTCTCAAATAATTTCCCTTGTCAATAAAATTCTGGAAGATGCCTATGGAAAGAGAGCCTCGGATATTCACTTTGAACCGGGAATGCCCAGGACTCCTTTTGAGGTTCGTTTCCGGGTTGATGGTACTTGCTATCTTGCTCATACGATCCCCGAAATATATAAGAGAGCGATCTTGTCGAGAATCAAGATTATGTCTAGTTTGGATATTTCGGAACACCGAAAGCCTCAAAGTGGTAAGTTCATGATCCGCTTTCATGGTGAGAAAGTTGAATTCCGGGTAGAAATAACACCTACAGTGGATGATGATGAAGACGCAGTTCTGAGACTGCTCGCTCAGTCAAAACCGCTCGAGCTAGAGCAATTGGCATTTTCCCCCTACAACCTGAATGCTTTTCGGGAGATGATTACAAAACCTCAGGGAATTGTATTGTGTGTAGGACCTACCGGTTCTGGAAAAACGACCACATTGCACTCGGCTTTAGGTTATATAAATAAGCCGGGTATCACAATCTGGACAGCCGAAAATCCCGTGGAAATCAGGCAGCGTGGACTCCAACAGGTACAGGTAAACGCAAAAATCGGATATACATTTGGTGAGGCTCTTCGTTCATTCTTGCGTGCCGATCCCGACGTGATTATGATTGGTGAAATGCGTGATGAAGAAACAGCAAAAATCGGCCTTGAAGCCTCTCTTACCGGACATCTGGTCTTCAGTACACTACATACCAACAGCGCTGCGGAGACAGTCGTCCGGCTTATTGAAATGGGAATGCCCTTCTACAATTGTGCCGATGCTCTTTTGGGGATCGTGGCGCAACGTTTGGTTCGTAGGCTCTGTGAAAAATGCAAGAAACCATATCATCCTGAACGGGAGGAGTATGACGAACTGATAAATTATTATGACCAAAAATGGGCTAAGGAACACAAATTGGCGGATTTCTCTCAAAAAATTACCTTATGGCAGCGGCAAGGTTGCAGCTTTTGTAACGAAAGTGGATATTATGACCGCATTCCTATTCATGAAATTATTGTCGCGACGGCGGATATTAAAAACGCCATAAGACATAGTAGCAATGCTGATGAATTAAAAAACGTTGCCCTCAAGGAAGGGATGAGGACATTGCGAATGGATGGTGTAATAAAAATCATGCAGGGTATGACTGATTTTGAGCAAGTCAAACGTGTTTGTTTGTGATTTTTAAAATTTCTACATAGGCAGGATAATGAAACTCCCAAACCGCAAAAAGATAGGGCTACTCCTATTCAGGAGCGGCCTTTTTCTTTTTGATAAAAAATTTGGGTGTGGTATATTTTAGTTATGATTCGATACGGATTAACATGAACATCCGAATAACACGGCCGGTATGCAGCCAATCGGCCATTAAGCGGCCTTTAACTGATCCTCGCGTTACTCTATTTCGATTCGTAATACTCAGTTTTATTGATCGCTCTTCACTGAACATTTGTAGGTGTACTCAGCAAGCACTTCTTCCTGTAAGTGAGTATTTAACATTTTTCACGTACATGCAAACTTTCAATCCGTAATAAATACAATCCGCAACCCACATTTTTATCGTCAATATTAAATTGACATGCAAGACAGTTTTTCTCTATACTCCCTATTAAAAGTTACATCTTATTAAAGAGCTAAGCCATGATAAGAGATTTCAATGGCAAGAATCCCCAAATAGCAGCTTCTGCATTCGTGAGTGAGACTGCTTATGTCGTCGGCGATGTTGAAATTGGTGAAAATGCTAACATCTGGCCAGGAGCAGTCATCAGGGGAGATATTGCCAAGATAACCATAGGTAAAAACACTAGCATCGAAGATAATTGCGTAGTACACAGTGCCAAAGATATTATCATTGGAGACAATACGATCGTGGGACACGGAGCTGTCGTCCACTGCAAGAAAATCGGTAATAATGTTCTGATAGGTAACAATGCTACTGTCCTAGATAATGCTGAAATCGAAGACTATTGCATTATCGCTGCCGGCTCCGTAGTTGCTCCAGAAACGAAATTCCCCGCAGAATCGTTGGCCGTGGGTGTGCCTGCCAAAGTGAAAGACAAGCTATCTAAGGAACAAAAAGATTATATAACAATAGGCTCTGCATTTAATATTAAACTAGCCCAGATATATAAGAAAGAAGGGCTTTGAGATATGACTTTTCCCCGCTATAAGTAAATTTCTTCCTGAAGTCAAGCATCCAGCAATGCTTACTGACATACTTCCTTTCAAACGGTAATCATTAACGACCCGAGAATCAGCCAGAAAACTAAAGAGATGAAGATTCTTCTGGTAATGATCACTGATACCTAACCCCATATTTTATGGCCAAAATTTAATTGACACAAAACACTCACTTGCCTATACTCATTCCTCGAGAAAGCAAGTACTTATCATTGATCACACAGGTGTGGTAATGCTTAGTTTTATTGTCCCTTCTCCCCTTTATTCTCAAATAATAGGACAAACCGAAAAAAGAGCCTCATGATGAAATCATTTGTGCGTACATTTTTTAATAACCTTTGTTTGTTTCTCAGTATAATCATAATTCTTGTTTTTGTTTTCTCGTCCGATGCCCTATCCAAGGAACCAAGACATCAAAATCCGGCAAAAGTAACAATCGGAATCTATATAATGGACGTTTATGACCTTGATGTCAGAAAAGGCACTTACACGGTTGATTTCTATATTTGGTTTAAATGGAGGGGTGATGTGAATCCGCGAAATTTTGAGATAATGAACGGATACCTTGCATATAAAGCGAGACAGGATAACTTAACCACACATGGAGATTATCATCATGTTTCTTACCGATGCAGAGCGAACCTTCACACACCATTCGACTTATCCGCGTACCCGTGGGACAAACAAATAATATCAATACATGTCGAAGATGAGGATGACGATATTAAAAAATTGATTTACGTCCCTGATGTGGAAAATTCAAAAATATATTTCGGTTTGAACATCAATGACTGGGCTATAAGCGCCCTTAAAGTGTATATTACCGATAATATATATGAAACTAATTTCGGTAAACCGTCAAGAAGTCATGATGAAAAAGCAACATATTCACGATTCACGTTTGATATTCATATTGATCACAAGGGCTTCAATTTATTCTTAAAAACCTTCATTGCATTGTTTATCTCAGTCGCAATTGCATTTTTAACATTTCTTATCCACCCAAAACATTATGCGGCTCCTCGTTTTAGCGTTTGCGTAACGGGAATGTTTGGTGCTGTATCATCTCATATTGTTGTATCGCAAAGGATATTTGAGAGCCCCGTGTTAACCTTAGCGGACCATGTTCATTTTCTGGGATTTTTTTTCATTTTTCTTTCTGTACTTGAATCATGTGTTGCCTTAAAGCTGTATCATGATGGCAGGGATCATAAGGCACGCCTGTTTGATTTATGGTCTGTATATCTTTTCCCGATAGTCTTCATGATATCAGTCATTATTGCTATTGCAATAAGCAAATAGATTCAATAACCTGATTTTCAGTTCCGCTTCTTGGTTCAGATCATTCGGCCTCACGTGGTTGAGCTTTTTGCGTTACTCTCTTTCAATCCGTAATATTCAGTTTATATGAATTCCCCTTACTAAAACTTTGTAGGTGAATCAACAAGCACTTCTTCCTGTAGTCAACAAATCTATTGACTTGTAGGTGAAGTAGATAACAAATATCGACTTCTTCCTGTTATCCAGACATACTCAATTATAATACGTAATTTCAAACAATAATCATCGACTGTATTTCCCAAATAATTATAACAGCAATAATATGGCTATGTTTGAGGAATATCGATCTCTTGCGTAATGCCATCAGTATATGAAAGAACGAGGTTCGTGAATTAATTATTGACAAGTATATAAAATATATACAGTGTATGAAACAGGAATAGATACAAAAAGGGAAATCTATGTCGATTAAGTATGCAATTCTTGGACTCCTTAATTATTCGGATATGCATGGCTACCGGATCAAGGAGCATATCGAGAAAAATTTCGGCCACATGTGGTCGATTAATTTCGGACAAATTTATCCTAATCTAAAAGATTTGGAAGAAGAGGGATTTATCAATATGCTTGAAGTCGCGCCGTCAGAAGACGGCGGGCCGCATAAAAAAATGTATTCGATAACGAAAAAGGGGATAAATGAGTTTTCATGGTGGCTTGCTGAATCACCCCGGAGGCCTATGCTCATCAGGGATCCATTCTTGCTCAAGTTCGCATTCTTCGGATTCGGGGAGGATGAAAGGGCGCTGGAAATTATAGACGAGCAGATAGAAATTTTCAAAGCTCAATTGAAGCGACGGCAGATAAACCGCAGGAGATGGGAGCGACAGGGCGTTTATGTCAGCCTCATTGCTGAACTCGGCATAACCCAGAACGAGATGTACCTGGAGTGGCTCCGTCATGCCCGTACTGAAATAGAAAAAAGCTTGAAGGGGGCAGTTCCTAGAAAAAATCTAGCATTTTTATAATTATCATCTTCGTAAGGGAGGGAATCATGGAATTTAATGGCATTACCCTCGTTACCGGCGCGGCCGGATTCATGGGGAGTCACCTTGTTGAATTTCTTGTCCAGAATGGGGTTCGTGTCAGGGCTACAGCCCGGCCCAGAAAGGACATATCGTTTTTTGAGCGCCTGGGCGTTGAATATGTTGCCGCCGACCTGACGAAGCCGGAAACACTACCACGGCTTTTTAAGGGCGGTGTCGACCGGGTATTCCACCTTGGAGCAATATGCAATTTTTCCACGCCCTATGAATCCCTTTGTCCCACCAACGTTGACGGCGTTAAGCAGATTACCGATCTTGCACTGAAAAATAGTGTCCAACGCTATATCCATGTCGGTTCCACAAGTGTATACGGGTATTACCGGGGAACACCGTTCAAAGAGGACAGTCCCCGGGATCCTCAGGATTCCTATGGGAGGAGCAAGCGCGACGGTGAAGACGTGGTGTGGCGCCGCATCAAGGAAGGCCTCCCGGCAATTATAACGCGGCCATGCACCGTGTACGGGCCTCGCTGCAATGACGGCGCGGGCAAAGCCTTTTCTCGTCCAACCAGCATCAGCGCCATCCCCGGAAGCGGCGCTCAGTTACTTTCGAACATACGGGCCGAAGATGTTGCCGCGGCGGTGTTTTACCTCTCGTTTCTTGATGCTGCCGTCGGGCAGGCGTTCAATCTCGCGGAAGATTCCCATCCGGCACTCGGGAAAGCGCTAATCATGGCATCCACTGCTTTCGGCACCAAGCCGCCAAAACTGCACCTGCCGCTCTGGCTGGTGAAGACAGTTGCGCGGGTGGATGGCACGGTTTCAGCGCGCAAAGGACGGATACCGGATTTGGAACTCGACGCGGTACGATATCTCTATAATGATTACATTGTCGATAACAGCAAATTGAAGTCCATGGG
>Ga0326726_10004612_pt1 | contig 12553 bp, 12 predicted proteins | sample MHFenrmetagenome_2_FD_207603 | JGI IMG/M metagenome (GOLD analysis project Ga0326726, IMG submission 207603) | Lab enriched peat soil microbial communities from Michigan Hollow, Ithaca, NY, United States - MHF15MN | ecosystem: Environmental > Terrestrial > Soil > Wetlands > Peat | place: USA...
AGCCAATGTTCGGCTTGACGACGACCTTGTTCCCCTTCTTCACGAAGGCCTTCATCCCTCCAAGCGCTTCAATGGCTTTGTCGAACATGACGTCCGGCTCGCCCCCCCTTATTGCAACGAGGTCATACGGCAAATTCGGCAAGGCAAAAAGCCGCTCAAGTGTGCCGACGTTCAGAGCCGTCCCGGCCAGAACAGATGCACCGAGCGACCGCCGCACAAACGTTCTACGATCCATCTTTTTCTCCTTTATCCTGGAAATATCATCGCCGACTCCTGTGGCAACGAGCGATCGCCCTCAAGGCTCTTCCCGCACACCGAGCGAAAAGTCACAATACCGGGGAATTGTCGAGGAAGGACAACAGGCCAGCCGGGAAAGAACGGGGAGCCGGGTAAAGATCCCGGCCGAGAGCTCAGAAGAACTTGACGTAAATCAGCAGCGCCACAATTCCGAAAATGATCACGAACAGAATTGCCACAACCAGTTTCTTGGCAATTCTGAAGACAAGCCAGCCGACGAGTACCGCGAGGACCGCAATGCCGATATTTTGCAGTAGTGTCATCTTGTCTTGCTAGCGTGTTGTTCGCTTCTTGCCGAAACAAGTGGTCAAACGAGAAAGCCCCAAGGCTCGGCGGCAATCGCGCATTTCCGGCACCTCGGGGCTGTCAAATAGCGAAGATCCTATTAAAATATCGCGCTAATGACGCACAAAGTCAATCGGGTGGTTTCTCACTCCCGGCCGGGGGCTCCGGAAGCTTCACGGGAGGAGGAGAATAACCGACGACGGAGCCCGACCGGATTCTTGCAAGGTACGGAGAGAGCGTCGTTCCAGGAAGGGTCCTGACATTGTCCTCGATTCTGATGGGTCCGATTCCCGTCCCCGCTCCGATCGTGCAATGTGAGCCGATTTCGACAAGGCCGTAACGGAACCTCCCGCATCCTTCATAGGCATGAAGGGTGATGCGGGTGTAGGCACCGATTAGGGTGTAGTCACCGATGAAGATTAGCTCGGGGCGAAAGTGATCCAGCCACGCGAGCTGCATGATTTCCACGTTTCGACCGATGTGCGCACCCATCCAGCGGTACCACCGATTCTTGAATGGTGTCCCCTTCATGACGAAGGAAACCGCCACCTGAAACTGAACAAGCATCCTGCGCCAGAGCGGCAGGTTGATGTGACGCCAGTTGATCGCTGTGTGATCCTCGGGCTCGCCAAGACCTGAAAACGTGTAGTGACGCTGGATCGGAGTAAGGAAGGCGTCAAGACGTTTTAATCCTTCGGCAGTCCTCGGATCCAGGGTGCTCACATCGACAGATTTGCCTCTTGCTGTCTTGCTGATGAAAACGGACCTTCCCTTTCTTCTTCCGAGATGGATCGCACGGAGGATCATGTCTTCGGTAACACGCCGCATTGCTTCTTCGGGCGATTCGTTCGGGCGCGAAAACATGGATGGCAGAAAGGTTGGTCCAGCGAACGGTTGTGTGAAACGGGTTGTCGACAAGGTAGAGCATTCAGCAGGGAGATGCAAGGAGGCATTGCTGTTCTTCTCCAGGATTTGTACAATGTCTCCTGCAGAATGCGATTCATTGCATACGAGATCAAAGGTCTCGCGGGGATGAGGACCATGAATGCATGTGCATCTTTGCCCCGTGCGCGGTAACTGCGATCGCTCCTGCTTCGTGCAACTCCCTTTTGGAATGCACCCGTAGCTCAACCCCTCGACAAGCTCGGGGTTATGCAGCGGCGCAAAAGGGAACCCGTGGCTCAACCCTTCGACAGACTCAGGGTTTCGCAGCTAGGTATGAAAGCACCCGTAGCTCAACTGGATAGAGCATCAGACTTCGGATCTGAGGGTTGGGGGTTCGACTCCCTCCGGGTGCACTCCTTGCAGTTTTTCCACCATGCCAATTGTCTTGCACCTGAAGAACGTGTAGATCGATTTGCCGACACTCTTCGACCGGTGATCCTTTCCCCATCTACCAAGGAGGCCCCCTTGAGAATTTCGACGTTTCTCTTGCTCATCTGGATGATCGCGGGATGTTCAAAAACCGTGACCTACAAACAGCAGATCCAGCCGATCCTCAACGATCACTGTGTCTCCTGCCACAACAACGACACACCTTCGGGAAAAGTCGTCCTCGCATCGTACGAAAGTCTCATGAGTGCACGGACAGCCGGGAAGGTGCCTCTCGTGACTCCGGGGGATCCAAAGGTCAGCAGACTGTACGTTCTCTGCGCGACGGATCAGGCACACTACAGAATGCCCCCCGACAGTTCGTCGTTCAAGAAAGTGCCGACCGAAGATCTCGAACTGATCTGGAAGTGGATCTGGCAGGGCGCAAAGAACGATTGACGATGTGACCGGCCTCACGAAGGGTCCTGTCCACCTTGCGTCACCCTGTGCCGCGTGAGTATATTGACGGTATGAGCGAAGACGAACGGTGGATGGAGTCAGCGCTTCGTGAAGCCGAACAGGCAAAGAAGCGGAAGGAAGTCCCAGTAGGTGCCGTGATCGTGCACGAAGGGCGCATCATCGGCAAGGGATACAATCAGATCGAGACGCTCCAGGATCCCACCGCGCATGCGGAGATCATTGCGATCACCGCCGCGGCAACAGGGCTGGGGAGCCGACGTCTTGAGGGGTGTACACTTTACGTCACTCTGGAACCCTGCCCGATGTGTTCCGGAGCCATTGTTCTTGCGCGGATTCCCCGCCTCGTTTTCGGTGCCTTCGACCCCAAAGCCGGCTCATGCGGCACTCTGTACAACATCGTGCGGGATGAACGTCTGAACCATCGCGTTGATCTTGTGGGAGGAATTCTCCAGGAACGATGCGGTACGCTTCTGTCGGAATTCTTTTTATCTTTGCGCGGCAAAGAATCCGAAGACTCATAATCACAATGCACGCCCGACCGGGGGGGGGTCGCAGGGGTGAGCAGTCGGGAAGGAAAAGAACTGCCAACCCAAAGGCTCATCCATGACTCGATTTTCGGTATCGAACAAGACTCCGCGGCACGCGGCAACGGTTGTTGCGATGCTCCTCCTTCTGTGGCCGTCTTTTTCCATCTTTGCTTCCGGCATCCAGGATATTTCCGCCGGCAACGCCACATCACTTGTTTCCCGCTGCCGCGGTTCGGTGGTGATCTTTCACATTTACGCTGCGTGGTGTGGCCCATGCCGTGAGGAACTCCCGGACGTAAACAGAATCGGTCACCAATATTCGTCACATGGTCTGGTCCTTCTGGCCTTTTCCATGGACTCCGATCCTGACGCACTCGCACAATTCCTCGGCAATGGCCGTCTGGCTTTCACACCTTTTCGACTCACAATACAAAGCAAGGACGAGTTACGAAACGCCATCGCCGCAATCGGCGGGGCATACCGCGGTCCCATTCCCTACACGGCGATATTCGACAAATTCGGAAGACTGGCAGACGAATGGACGGGATCGCACAGTTTTGAACATTACCGCCAAGTGATCGAGCCGCTCCTGGCAAAGGAAGGCCCGACCGCCGCTATCGAATCCCCGGCGCCCGGACCGACAAGACCAAGCCTTGATTTCGCGCTTCGACAGGTCGCACCGTTCACATTCGTGGAAAAGAAGCCTCGCTATTGCTCACTGACAAGGAGCGATCTCGCAAAGACCACCGATGCGGGGTCCAGGATTTTCCTTGCAGCGTCTGCATACATGAATGAGCCGATAGCCGACAAAAAACAATTCATGCAAGAGAGAATTCAAAGTACGGGAGGGGTAAAAAACCTTGTCCTGCAATCGATTGCGGAAATTCGCATAGACAATTTGCAGGGGTACGAAGCAGCTGCAACCGCCACTGACACGGACCTCAACAAACCCATCGTAGTCTATCAGGTGATCCTCTTTGCGGAAGGCCGGTATTACATCATGCAGGGGTTTACCTTTGAAGAGAACAGGACGGAGGATTTGCAGGCCTTTCGATCCATTGCACAAACCCTTCGTCGATAGAAACGAGAACAACATTTTCAGTTACGACCCTTCGGACTTCAGCCTCTCCGCGCGGTCGGCGATTTTCAGGGCCTCCAGCAGATCATCAAGCTTCCCGTCAATGATCTCGGCAAGATTATGGAGCGTCAATCCGATCCGGTGATCGGTGACCCGGTTCTGAGGAAAATTATATGTCCGGATCTTGTCGCTCCGATCGCCGCTTTTGACCATGGACTTTCGCCGCGCGGCTGCATCACCGACCTGTTGGTCAATCATGCGTTCATAAAGCTTTGCGCGCAACATTTTCATTGCGCGCTCCCGGTTTTGAAACTGCGACCGTTCCTGCCTGCAGGCGACGACAATGCCGCTCGGTTGGTGGGTAATCCGAACAGCCGTTTCCACCTTGTTGACGTTCTGACCTCCCTTGCCGCCTGACCGGAAGGTATCGATTTCGAGATCCGCGGGATTGATGGCTATGTCCACCTGCTCGACTTCGGGGAGGACAGCGACCGTGGCGGCCGAGGTGTGCACCCTCCCCTGTGCTTCGGTCTCCGGCACTCGCTGGACCCGGTGAACACCGCTCTCGAATTTCATTGTTCCATAGACATCGTCTCCGCTCAGGAGAAATGAAATTTCCTTCACACCTCCCATCTCTGCTTCACTGAGGTCGAGCACTTCCGATTTCCACCCTCTTCGTTCGGCGTACCGCGAGTACATGCGAAAGAGATCGCCGGCGAAGAGCGCTGCCTCCTCCCCGCCGGTTCCCGCCCTGACTTCGACAATCACGTCTCGGCTGTCGTCAGGATCCTTCGGCAGAAGCAGAACTTTGAGCTGCTCCTCCAGCCTTTCGAGTGATGCCCGTACACCATCCATCTCGGCGTACGCGAGCTGTTTCATCTCGGAGTCCGAGGAAGTCTCCGTAATCTCCTTCAGGCCGGAATAGTTCTGCTTCTCTTTCACGTAAAGGTCATACGCCTTCATCAGCGGCGTGAGATCGCTGTGTTCCTTGCTGAGCTGTCGAAATCTGTCCATGTTGGAGACCACGGCCGGGTCGCTCAACAACTTCGTCAACTCGCTGTATCTGTCGCGTACTTTTTCGAGACGATCGAGCATGGTGATTCCGTTCAGCCAAACTTAACGACAAATGATTGGAAAATCCATGTTACATCCGGGCCGGCAGCTAGGAACCGGGGGAACGATCCCGGCCAAGAATCTGCCTGAGCGCCCGGAGTTCGTCGGGGAGGAAGAACCGCATGATCCAGAGAAGGGCAACGAAGAGAACCAGAAGGCCAAATTTCCCCATGAGGGCATTCCCTCCAAGGTCGACGATGCGAGGAACAAGGAAGACCAATGCAGTGGCGATGCTGATTTTGCTGATGCGCGCCCATTCATACGCCACGGGGTAAAAACGTCCGACGGTGAGGTACATTGCCAGGGCCATGGCAACATACGCCCCCAGGGTCGCCAGGGCGGCGCCCATCATCCCAAGGATCGGTATCAGAACGAGATTCGCAACAATGTTCGTTGCCGCTCCCACGAGCGTGATCCCCGGGAGCTTTCCCGTTTTCTTCTCGATGTATACCCCCGCCACAAGGTTGTTATACACGCCGAGAAACAGGTAACCGAGGAGAACGACAGGGACAATCGGCAGCCCTCCCCAGTAGGCCGGGTGGATGAGGAAGCGTCCGAACACTCGGATCTGCACCAGATCGGCAATGTAAAACGATATGAGGAGAAAAATGAAAGCAGCCACCCCGACGAAATACGTCATGATGCGCGCGAAAAGTTTTTTGGCGTCCGGGCTTCCCGCATGCAAAAGGAAAAACGGTCTCCAGGCATAATCGTACATGGACACGATCAGCATCATGAAAACTCCAAGACGATAGTTAGCCTGGTAAACTCCGACGGTCGCGTCATCCGTGAGTGCCCGAAGGATCGGCCGGTCAATCACCTGAATGACCATGGTAGCGAGTCCGGCAGGGATATACGGCAATCCGAAGGCGAGCAGCTCACGGAACAGGGGCCTGCTGAAATGCCGCGTATAGCGTCGCCGGATCACCGGGGCAAGGGTGAGCAATGATACAAACGAGGCAACCAGGTTGCTCACAAATATTCCTTCGATGCCGGTATGAAGGACAAGAAGAAGAACGAGATTGCAGACCACGTTGACCCCCACATTCACGAGCTTCAGCATCGCGAATGTCCATGGCTTCCCTTCCACGCGCAAGAGGGCGAATGGGACTATAACGATGGTGTCCAGCAGGAGGATTCCGGCCGTGAGGGGGATGACGGAAGAATGGATCGGGGGAATGTTCATCATGTGACCGATCGGCGCCGAACACACGAGGATCAGCCCCGAGAGGGCCACGGAGGAGACCACAAGACTGCTGAAGGGGGTACTGAAATTCTGTTCCGGGGTTCCGATTTCCTTCGTCGTCGCAAATTTGAAATACGCAGACTCCATGCCGTAGGAATACACGATGTTCAGGAATGCGACAATTGAGAAGACATATGCGACAATACCGTAGTCGTCCGGTGAAAGAACATTCGTGTAGAGCGGCACAAGGATGAAGTTCAGGAACCGGCCCAGGATCGTGCTGATTCCGTAGATGGCGGTGTCAGTCCCCAGCCGCTTGATTTGTGCAAGCATGGTTTTCGGAGAAGAACTTCAGTGAGATGGGCCGCGGGCGGTGTGGGTCAAGTCAAGCGAAATATCCAGTGCCTTCACAGAATGCGTCAGCGATCCGACCGAGATAAAATCCACCCCTGCTTCCGCGAACGCCCGTACACTCTCCAGGGTAATTCCACCGCTGGCCTCGACCTCAAGCCGATGGTCAATCAGAACGACGGCTTTGCGGGCCACCTCGGGCGCAAAATTATCGAGCATGATTCGTGAGACACCCGGACAGGTGAGCACTTCTTCGACCTCTGCCAGATTCTTGGTTTCGACTTCAATCCCCATGGGAGGCGAATTTGGCCCGAGGGCTTCACGGCACAACATGACGGCACGGACGATTCCTCCGGCTGCAACAATATGGTTGTCTTTGATGAGCACCATATCGTCCAGTCCGAATCGATGGTTGACGCCGCCACCGAGCCTGACTGCGAGCTTGTCGAGCCCCCGCAGACCCGGAGCAGTTTTTCGGGTGTCGGTGATTTTTGTTCCGGTACCCTCCACCTTCTGAACATAGGCACGGGTGGCTGTTGCAATACCACTCATGCGCTGCAGAAAATTCAACGCTGTGCGTTCGCCGCGAAGGATGCCCCGGGCGTTGCCATCGATCGTCGCCACCACCGTGCCCGTTCGCACCTGTCTGCCGTCAAAGACTTTAGGAGTGAGGGTGATGCTGTGGTCGCAATAGCGGAATACCAGTGCGGCAACTTCGAGTCCGGCAATGACCCCATCCTCTTTGCACAGGAACTCCCCTGCCCCGAGGTCAGCCTCTCCTACCGTTGCGTCCCCCGTGACATCGCCAAGACCGATGTCTTCAATCAATGCCGTTTCAACAAGTCGGCTGATGCGGCTGTCGTTAAGTACGTCGTCGGAATTCATAGCACACCCGGGGTCCGGCAGAGAAACAGCGGGACGATTTATCCCTTTACGGCTTTTGCTATCGCTTTTTCGATGGCCTCGACAAATTGCGCAGGTGCACGAGTGGGCTTACCCGTCTCTGCATTGACAAAGCTGTGGATGGTGTAGCCTTCAGCCAGGAGGTCCTTTTCTCCGTCTCTGTAGACCTCATAATCGAGCCGAACCCTTGCGACAGGAGTCTCGCGGAGGATTGTGACAACATGGAGAAGGTCGTCGTACCGGGCGGCCTTTTTGTACGACGCGTGCGCTTCGATGACCGGGAGAAGAAGCCCCATCTCTTCAACCCGGGTATAGGGGAGTCCGATGTCGCGAAGCAGGTCAGATCGACCTTGTTCAAAATACTCGAAGAACTTGCCGTAGTACGCAAACTTCATCTGGTCGGTGTCTGCATACCTGATGCGGATATCGGAAGTGTGTCGAACCATGGATTACCTTTCAGCCTCTCAGCCTGCGACGACGCCCATGGCGCCGAATTTTTCAACCCGCCGTTCGATGAGCCGTTCCGGTTTGAGTTTGGAGAGATTCCTTATTTCGGCGAGCAGAATATCCTTGAGAATCTGCGCCGCACGTTCGGGGCTTCTGTGCGCCCCACCCATGGGCTCCGGGACAATAACGTCGATGATCCCCTGTTTCTTCAGATCCGGCGCTGTGAGCTGCAGAGCCTCTGCAGCCTGTTCCTTGTAGTTCCAGCTTCTCCACAGGATGCTGGAGCAGGATTCCGGCGAGATCACCGAGTACCAGGCGTTTTCAAGCATGAGGATTCTGTCGCCGACGCCGATACCCAGCGCCCCGCCAGAAGCGCCCTCACCGATGATGACCACGACTATCGGGACACGGAGGCGCGCCATTTCCAGGAGATTTCGGGCAATGGCCTCGGCCTGTCCGCGTTCCTCGGCTTCAAGCCCCGGATATGCCCCGGGGGTATCGAGGAGGGTGACAACCGGTTTGTTGAATTTCTCTGCCAGTTTCATAAGGCGAAGTGCCTTGCGATACCCTTCGGGATTCGGCATCCCGAAGTTCCGGTAGAGATTTGATTTCGTATCACGCCCCTTCTGATGTCCGATGATCATCACGGCCCGGTCTTCAATTCGCGCAAATCCACCGACAATCGCTTTGTCATCCCTGAACGTGCGATCTCCATGTAGCTCGATAAAATCCCTGGTGATCGCCGAAATGTAATCCAGGGTGTAAGGACGGTCGGCGTGGCGGGCAAGCTGAACTTTCTGCCAGCGCGTGAGTCCTGCGTATACCGTCTGCTGCAACTGGTTGACGCGCTTTTCGATTCTGACGATCTCCAGCGCGATGTCGGGATTGTCGGCATAGCGGCGCATTTCTTCCATCTTCTGCTCGAGCTCGAAGATGGGTTTTTCAAATTCGAGTATCACTTTTGCCATAGCTTGCCTCCTACTACCCTTGATGATGCACTGCTACGTGCTTCCACCTAAAGATCAGGTCTTCCTCCGCGAGAACACAGACTTCACCAGAATCTCGATGTCCAGAATGAGCGACTGATTCTTGGCATAATAGAGCCGGTACCGCTCCCGCTCGTCCTCCCCGAGGTGCTCCCGCTCATGGAGCTGCAGAAGACCCGTCAGACCCGGCGGGCCCAGTTGCATTGACTCCCGGAGGGGAGCTTCATCCTGTTCCGCCTCCTCCAGCGGGAGTCCAACGAAGCTCATGCGGCCGCGAATGACGTCGGGAAGGTAATCCGCCCAGGATCTCCCGCGGCTGCGTCTTTCACCCATGCGGTTAATCGGGTAGACGGTGACCAACAGGATCCCCGAAACGACAATGTCGAACAGGCGTTTCATAATCCTGTTAAAAGGCCGGTGAATATTGTACTCGATTTCGACCAAGGGGAGCGTATCAAGCGCATCAATATGAGTCTTTCCGATGATCGCCTCGAGACTGTCGGGAACAAGCCGGAAGTTGACGTCCCGATGAGCTCCGCGGGAGATGACTGAAAGGATATCCTGATAGGTGAGTCCATCGGTTGAAAAGATCACCTCACCAATCTTTTCTTCATCGATAACCTTACCGGCATTGTCGATGCTCCCAAGGATCGGCATGCCGGAAACTTTTTCTCCGATGCGGCGGCGGGTCAAATCGATGAACCCAACGACGTCGTAGCCGTCATCGACTCTTGCACGAAGTCTCCGGAGAACTTCCTGCGCAGACGGTCCCGTGCCGACGATCACCGTTCTTCTCCCGAGCAGGGTCTTCCCAACCGGCCGGCCGCTGACGATGTGCACAGCCAGGCGCCAACCCGGAAGCAGGACAAAACTCAGAACGCCGGCGATGAGTACGATGGCGCGACTAAACGCATACTCCTTCACGAAGAACACGACGGAGGATACCAGGACATAACCGGCAATTACCGCAGCCATGGAATGCGTTATCGAGCCGCGTTTTCGGGTGTAGAGTCCCAGGACAAGAGCTGTTAAGCAGACGATGAACGCGGGAACCGTGTAGATGGCTGGATAAGCATATGCCGGCAACGTAAAGAGCACTCCGCGATGCAGATATTCTGCGACGAGCAGAGACAACGCGACTCCTGTGAAGTCGGGTACCGCGCCGAGAAGGGGACGTCCGAGGCGCCCTATCCACGCTGCGGTTCCGCGGATGACGATGCCCGCATTCAGGATCAGGCCTATGATCCGTGACCGGCTGAAATGTTTCCTGACGAAGAGCTGCATGGCGTGATAAAAATGCCGCAGCTCGTCGATATCGCTCCGTCGCGTGCTTTCCCCTTTGAAGTGGATGATCTTTGTCTTGTGAACGTAGTACACGGTGAAACCCGCTTTCCTGAAGCGGTAGCACCAATCCAAGTCTTCTCCGTACATGAAAAAGTCTTCGTCAAGACCGCCCACCTTTTTATACGCCTCGCGGCGCACCATCATGAACGACCCGCTGACGGCATCCACCGGATACGTCTCATCCTCATTCAGGTACGTCAGGTTATATTGTCCGAACATCCGCGAGCGCGGAAAGAGCGCACCCAGGCCGAAAATCTTTGTGAACGCCACCCAGGGGGTCGGGAAACTCCGCCGGCAGGGAAGCTGAAAAGACCCGTCGGGATTGAGCACTTTGCAGCCGGCGATCCCCGCATCGGGTGTCTCGGCAAAAAACCGGAGCATCACATGAAGCGTATCCTCCTGAATGACAGTATCGGGATTTAACAGCAGCAGGAACTCTCCCCGCGCACGCCGGAGAGCAAGGTTGTTGGCTTTTGCAAAACCGACATTTTCCTCGTTTTTGATGAGATGGATTCTCGGGAACTTCGCGCGAATCATCTCTGCACTTCCGTCATCCGAGGCATTGTCAACAACAAAAATCTCTGTCTTGATTCCGCGCACGGCCCGGCGCACAGAAATCAGCGCATGCTCCAGGAATTGCCGGACATTGTAGTTGACAATTATGATTGAGAGCTTCATGGCGATATTTAAAGCCTGTTCAGCAGGCTGCGCAAGCGCAACTTCCAGAGCATGAAGAATGCCTCATAGACAATGTGCTTGGACATCTTTGACGTGCCGGCATCCCGATCGAGAAACACTATCGGTATCTCACCGATCCTGAGCCCCTTCCTCCACACCTTGTAACTCATTTCGATCTGAAATGCGTAACCGTTCGATGTGATTTTGTCCAGATTGATGGAGCGCAGGACATCGATCCGGTAGCACTTAAACCCCCCTGTGGCATCATGCACGGGGATTCCGGTAAAGAATCGCGTCCAAACATTCGCCGTCCAGCTGAGCAAAAGCCTCTGCATCGGCCAGTTCAACACGCGTACGCCTTTTGTGTACCGGGATCCCAGCACGAGGTCATGGTCTTTCATCTTCGCAAGAAAGTTCGGGATCTCCTTCGGGCTGTGCGAAAAATCCGCATCCATCTCAAACACAAAGTCGTATCCTCCAGTCAGGGCGTATTTAAACCCCGCAACATAGGCAGTTCCAAGTCCCATCTTCGCATTTCGCAGGAGCATGTGCACGCGTGGGTCACCTTCGCTCAGAGCACGAACGATGTCACCGGTGCCGTCGGGCGAGCTGTCATCCACCACGAGCACCTCCACCCCTTCGGCCTGCTCAAGCACCTGGGGTATCAGCCGCGCGATATTCTCGGCTTCATTGTACGTCGGTATCACGACCAGGATTTTTGACACATCAACCTCGGGCGTAAAATTTCCTGATCGTCCCAGTAATATGCTGAAGTTGTTCCTCCGAAAGTTCGGTATGCATCGGAAGCGAAATCACTTCCTCGGCGGCCTTTTCCGTGCATGGGAAATCACCCTTTTTCCCTCCTGCCATAGCGAACGCCTTTTGAAGGTGGAGCGGAACAGGGTAGTAGATTGCATGAGGGATTCCCTGCTCTTTAAGGAATGCAGCCAGGCCGTCACGCTGTTGTGCCCGGAGCGTAAACTGATGAAATATATGTTCCCTTCCCGGCGCGACAACAGGCGGTGAGACCGGAAGTCCCTTCAAAAGCTCGGCGTAACGGGCTGCTGCAGACCGGCGAGACTGGTTGTACTCATCGAGATGGGGAAGCTTTGCCAGCAGGATAGCAGCCTGAATTGTATCGAGCCTGCTGTTGACCCCGAGAACATCGTGATAGTAGCGTATGGTTGAACCATGAGCCGCGAACGACCTTATTTTTGCGGCCATGGAATCGTCATCGGTCACCATCATGCCGCCGTCTCCGAAACAGCCGAGATTCTTACTCGGGAAGAAGCTAATGCAGCCAATTGCACCAAGAGAGCCGACCTTTTTCCCCTGGTATGTTGCGCCCATGGCCTGCGCGGCATCTTCGATCACCAGAATCTGGCGGGAACGGCTTATATACATGATCGCATCCATATCTGCCGGCTGGCCGTACAGATGCACAGGGATGATCGCCTTTGTGCGGGGCGTGATCACCTTCTCAATCCCGCCCGGATCGATGTTAAACGTGTCTGGCTGGATATCAACGTAGACGGGCTTCGCCCCGAGGATCCCGATTGTCTCTGCC
>Ga0326726_10004613_pt1 | contig 12553 bp, 11 predicted proteins | sample MHFenrmetagenome_2_FD_207603 | JGI IMG/M metagenome (GOLD analysis project Ga0326726, IMG submission 207603) | Lab enriched peat soil microbial communities from Michigan Hollow, Ithaca, NY, United States - MHF15MN | ecosystem: Environmental > Terrestrial > Soil > Wetlands > Peat | place: USA...
AAAAGAGTATGCCAACCTATCAGTACCGCTGTAACAGTTGTGGATTTGAACAAGAGGTATTCCAGCGCATGTCTGATGCTACGCTGACGACCTGCACCGAGTGCGGCAAGGAGACCCTGGAGCGCATCATCAGCGCCGAGGGCGGCTTCGTGCTCAAGGGCTCGGGCTTCTACGGCACCGACTACTGTGGCAGCAAATCGTCACCAAAGGGAGCTGAATCCGGCGGCGGATGTTCATCCTGCCCGAATGCGAAGTGACGCCCATAGATCAGACAGTACATGAAAAAGCCTTCTCCGAATACGAGGAGGCTTTTTTCATTTCCTGAAAACGGGTTTCTCGTTGTCGCGCAGCCTGAAATCGGGGAGATTGATGCCTTTGTCGGTCCACAACCGTTTCGGATACTCTTTTCCCAGCGATCTGCCGGTGACAAGGATCCGGTTCAGTTTGCCCTCGACGAAAAACATGCGGATGACATCCCCTGAGGTGAAGTTCACGCTCGACGGTTGTTTATCCTCATCGTAGACATGGTACAGGCTTTTGGCCTTAACGGTTGTCGTGACCCCGGTCAGGCGCGACCGGTCGTCCAGGGTGGCGATCATATGCTGGCCGGAGAGCTGGTCGTAGAGTGCCGGTGTGGTCGACAGCGTATCCCGTGCTGCGAGGAACGCATGGCCGTGCACCTGGATCTCGTCGACCTTCTTTTTCCCTTCGATTTCGTGCACGTGTATCCGGATAGAGTCGCCGCTGAGCTGGCGGCCACGGTGCCATGCAACGGCATCGTCGTACAGCCAGATTATGTCTGTCTTCTGGTTGAATGACGATCGCTTCGATTTTGCCACAAGGCTGTCATCTACCACGCGGCCTCGCACGTTGCCGATCAGTTCGCCGGCCTCGTCGTCTGGGTGGTAGACGCCGGTATCGCCGTACGTCTCGACCGTATTGTCCTTGATGAAGATGTTTCCTGAGAGATCGATACGGTTGCCTTCGGGATAGTCGGTCGCCTTGTCGCACTTCAGCGTCGTCTTATCGTGCAGGAACACCACGTTGCCGATTGCTGACCGGTATGGAGCGCCTTTTCCTGACGGACCGGGAGCCTCGCCGCCCTCTATGCTGTCGGCATGTTCAAGGATTGTTTTCTTTTTTTCCGCAGAGGCGGTATTATCTGTCAGGCGCGGGAGCCGGACGGCCATGGGCAGCAGCATGCAAAATATGGCTATTGCGATCAATCGTCTTTTTCCCATGAAGCCGTGTCTCCCTGTGATCTTAGGGGTTATCATTCAGTCATTCAATGTAATAAAGCTTTTTGGTGTGAAAAAAATAGTCTTGATTGCCCAGGAACGTGCGGCGCTTCTTCATGTTGCCCCGCTCGTCAACGTCCTGAAGAAAAACAGCCGTCTCGAACCTGTGCTGCTCCGGGCACTTCATTCAGGCGAGAGCGCCGAACACGATGCGCTCGCATCGGCATTAGGCATTGCGGGCGAACTTCGTGCCGTACCGCTCGACGCGGCTACACCCGTCGGCGAAACCGCCGAACTCATGCTTGCTTTCGAGAAGATTTTCGCCGATCTCGCCCCCGACTTCGTCGTGCCCGGCGGCCAGGACAGCGCAAGCCTTGCCGCAGCATTCGTAGCCGCGAGGATGGGCATCCCCGTCGTCAGCATCGATGCCGGCCTGCGCAGCTATGATCGCACTGAACCCGAAGAGATCGCCCGCCTCGTCATCGACGCCGTTGCGACGCTTCTTTTCGTCAGCGAGCACAGCGGCGTTTACAACCTCATTAACGAGGGGGTCGCGGACGAACGGATCCTTTTTGCCGGCAACACCACCATCGACAGCCTTGCAAAGCTCATGGGCAAAGCAAACAGCTCTGCAGTGCTCGATTCGCTCGAAGTGAAGCCGAAAAAATTTGTCACCGTGCTTCTCGACATGCCGCTCAGGCCTGAAACGGCGCAAAACCGCGACCTGCTCTGCAAGGTGCTCGAATCGATCGCGGCGACGACCACGGTCCTCATTCCTTGCGGCAACGAGCCCGCCGAAAGCCTGCACGAAACCTTCGGCAGCATTCCGGGCATCAGGGTCGTCGGCATGCCCGGCTATGTCGACATGCTGCGAGTGCTGAAGGAATCTGCATTCGTGTTGACCGATACCGACGAGTTCGTGGCCGAACTCACGGTCATGAACGTGCCGTGCCTCACCTTGCGCGCGACTACTGCGCGTCCGTCCACCATCGAGGTCGGCACCAACGTCCTGCTCGACTTCGACGAACAGGATATCCTCGAACGAGCCTCGGTCATCCTTTCCGGCAAACCCACAGGCAAGACCCTCATCCCTGAAAAATGGGACGGCGTCTCAGCCGGACGCATCGCAGCGGTGCTTGAACGGACAGTTTGACCCCATTTTTTTATCGAACCATTTTCCCGACTTGCCCCGGCTTGCCGGCCGGGGTGGGTAGTGATTGTCGATGGTGCTTCGTATTTTGTTAAATTACGTTTAATGTACATGGCGAGCTGTTGACCGGCGTGATGAAAACTGCGGCACAGAACGCTTATGATGCCAAAATGACAACCACGAAGGAAATTTTCCATGCTGAACAAATGTGCAAGGTTGCTGTTCATTGCATTGTTCATCACGGCAGCCGTTCCGGGTATGTCGATAGCAGCCCAGGCACAAGGGCCGAGGCTTGGAACCTGGGAGTTGACCGGAAGGGATAAAATCGACTGGAAAGCGACGCTGGTCTTTACCCTGCTGGACCGGACGATCTGTCATGGCTATTTCAAATGGCAGTCGAACAGCAGCGATCAGGCGAGCGGCCTTGAAACATTCGAAGGGATTTTCAACCCGGCCGACAGCATGATTACCCTGAAAGGTCTCGACATGAAGGACAAGAAGGGCCAGATCGCCACCGGTTCGATCTACGAGGCGACTGTCACGGAGAACGGGTACGCGTTGATCAACGGCAGATGGTTCGGTACGAACGTCGCGCCGGGGACATGGTCCGCAATCTGGCAATCCGCAGACATTCCAAATCCCTGAGATAAACGTCGAGCGCCATAACGGCACGGGCATCCGTTCAATACCGAACTCCTTTTTCTAACGTCAGGGTGTGCGATTCTGTGGATGCTGAACCACAATGTCATCGAACAGGCTGGTTCCTGTGGAATGTTCTCTTGTGGAAAAATCAGGCTTGCAGTTTATCGTTGAGGTAACGGCAACATTTATATTTACATGACTGATTTGATCAACCCTCGTAAACAAAAACAACCATGAATCGTTTTCGCTGTATCCTTTTTTCAATAATGCTTGTGGTAATGGTTCATAATCAGGCCATGTCGGCACCTCCAGCCAAGGCCGATTATCTTAAAACAGGCAACGAGAAGGCCGCAAAGGGGGATTCCCAGGGGGCGATCGCCGATTATACGAAGGCGATAGCCGGCGACGCCAAAAATGCAAAGGCATTCCAGAACCGCGGGTCCGTGAAGTTGAGCGGCGGCGATCATCGCGGAGCCCTTGCTGATTTTGCAAAGGCCATCAAGCTGAATCCCGGTTATGCGGAGGCCTGGTATAATTCCGGTGTTGCCCGGAGAGAGCTCAAGGATTACAGCGGCGCGATCGCCGATTACACCAAAGCGCTCAATCTGAACCCACAGCTTGTCAGCGTCTATTTCAACCGTGCCGTCGCCAAAGCCGGCGCAGGCGACAAAGCCGGAGCCATGGCCGACTATTCGAAAGCCATCGAACTGCAGCCATCCAACGCCGAAGCATGGTATAACCGGGGCCTCATGAAGAATCAGGCCGGTGACAAGGACGGGGCAATGGCTGACGTTGTGCAGGCTGTCAAGGCCTGGTTCGGTAACGGCGTCGCAAGGGCTTCGAAGGGGGACCTCAAGGGCGCCCTGGGCGATTATGACAAGGCAATAGCTCTCAGCCCGAAGTTCGGTGATGCGTTCAACAACCGCGGGAACGTGAAAAAGGCCCTCGGCGACCAGCAGGGAGCTCTTGCCGATTATTCGAAAGCCATCGAGCTGAACCCTTCCAGCGCTGTCGCCTACAGCAATCGCGGGTTTCTCAAGGCGGTGCTCAAGGACAAGGAGGGGTCGCTGGCAGACTACGGCAAAGCGATAGAACTCGATCCAAAAAACGCCCAGTGGCTTTTCGCGCGCGGACAGATTCATAACGCTTTCGGGAATTCGGCCGAGGCTGTTTCCGATTACACGAAATCCGTGAAACTTGATCCGAAGTCATCCCTTGCCTATTTGAACCGCGCCAATACGTTGTTCGTCCTGGGAAAGAAGAAGGAGGCACTTGCCGATTATTCGATGGTGCTCCAACTCGACCCGAAGAATGCCGATGCCTGGTACAATCACGGTTTTGTCCTCGCCGAGAACAAGGACCATGCGGGAAGCATTACTGATTTCAACAAGGCCATCGAGCTCAATCCCGGCTATGCCAAGGCGTTCTACAAGCGCTCGCTTGCAAAAAGCGCGCTCGGTGACGAAAAGGGCGCTATCGTGGACATGAAACAGGCCGCAAAACTTGGTCTCGAGAATGCCCAAACGGTTCTTAAAAGCAGCAAGATAAGCTGGTAGCAACCCGTTCGTCCTGTTTGAAATTTGTATGTGATGCCCGGTTATTGCACCTTAGCTGTAGCCGGGCGTCGTCGTTCCTGGAGCCAATATCCGGAGATCGGCTGTCGGATCGGTTGTAATTATATCGTAAATTTGATGAAGGAGCGGCAGGATGAATAGTGAAAAGCAGACAACGGATGCGATGTCGGTGATTCTCAGACGCAGGAGCGTTCGGGATTTCACTGCCGAGGGCGTCGATGAGGCGGCGCTCGATGATCTCGTGCGGGCAGGTATGGCGGCCCCGACGGCGCGCAATATGCAGCCGTGGTCGTTTATCGTCGTGACAGGCAGGCAGACGCTCGACAGGCTTGGCGAGGGCCTTCCTTACGGCAAGATGCTCGGTAAGGCCGAAGCGGCGATCGCCGTCTGTGCGCTGCCTGAAGAGGCCAACGGGCAGAGTGTCGAACTTGCAGTCATCGACGGCACCTGTGCCAGCGAAAATATCCTGCTGGCAGCTGAGGCGCTGGGCCTTGGTGCGGTGTGGGTCGCGGCATACCCCTATGACGACAGGATGGCTCATGTCAGGTCTGTCCTGCAAATTCCGGCCGGAGTGATCCCGCTGAACGTCATTCCCCTCGGCCACCCGACCGCGTCGAAACCGCCGATCGACAAGTACAAACCGGAAAAGATTCACCGGGAAACCTGGTGATCTCCTCTTAACAACGAATCGACAGGGAGTTGGACCCATGCATCAGGACGTAACTTCCATGAATGCCGAAATCACCGGCCCAAAGATCGAACTCGACAGGTTGATCGCGATCGGGTGGAATGTTTACCGTAGAAATTTCCGGTCGATCCTGCCTGTCGTACTGATCGTCGCGCTTCCGCTCGACCTCATCCGTTCGCTGATCCCTCCGGGTGAAACGGCCTTGACGGCGAGCGCCCACGGGATGGGCCCCTTTACGAGCTTTTCCGTTGTGATGGAGATGCTCTTCAGGAACCTTTCGTATATGGCCCTTTTCATGCTTGTCGAGTCCTCAGTAGCCGGCAATCCCCGTTCCTGGAGCGAGGCGTTCCGTCAGTCGCTCTCCCTGTGGCCGGCTTCGTTCGTGACCACGCTCCTTGCGGGGCTGATCCTGATGGGGATGATGCTGCTTCTCGTCGTGCCCGGAATCGTCTGGGCGGTCTACTACAGCTTTTTCCTCATGGTCGTCTCCGTCAGAAGCCTGTCCGGCAAGGCGGCCCTCGACTATTCGAAAGGGCTCGTGAAGGGGCAATGGTGGAGGGTTTTCGGCTTCCAGATTGTATTCCTGCTCTTCTACGTCGTCTTCATCAGCGCTATACAGCCCCTCATGATCCTGCTTCCGAACGTGCTGATCGTGCAGGTCGCTACCAAAATCATTTATGATCTCTTTTTTGCCTATTCGCAGACCATGGCGATGATTTTCTTCCTCAATGTCGAGGCCACCAGGCGAGGTGCCGGACGCACGCCCGATTTTTCAGTACAGTAATGAACGGAGAGCGTAAGCGGTCCGGCAATATCGTGCTGGTGCACGGGATATTCGATACAGGCGACGTGTTCCGTAAAATGTCTGAATCCCTCATCGCCGAGGGGTTCAGGACCTTCTCGCCGGATCTGACGCCGAACAGCGGGAGAAAAGGGCTGGATCATCTTGCTCACCAGCTGCGCGACTATGTGGAGCTTCATTTGCCCCCGCATGAGAAGTTTTTCCTGATCGGGTTCAGCATGGGCGGCCTCATATGCCGGTACTATCTGCAGAATCTGGACGGCATCAGCCGGGTCGGGAAGTTCATCTCCCTTTCGGCTCCGCATAACGGCAGCCTGCTCGCATACGCCCTGCCCCACAGAGGCGGACGGCAGATGCGCCCGAACAGCGACTTCCTCAAGGATTTGAACCTCGATCCGGCCGGATTGCAGAGCCTCAGTCCCGTATCGATGTGGACGCCGTTCGATCTCTCCATTGTTCCCGCCTCAAGTTCGAAGATGCCGGAGTTCAGGGAGGTCAGGCTACCTGTGCTGCTGCATCCATGGATGCTGACAGACACGAAAAGCATTGCGGCGGTTATCCGGGAGCTGAAAGCGGATTGACGTCGAGGCTTGACAATCCGGATTTACAGTACTTTCCGGAAATCCATATCATTCCACAATTTGCAGCGCAGGAAAACGGAGCGGATGCCCAGTTGCGAACGAGCCGGATGGTGAGGGGGCGCCCATGATCCGGGAGAACCGGTCTGGCGGAACGGTTAGGCCTCAACAATCGATGGGCGAGGAAGATGGTTGCATAACCATGGTGATGCATCAGGGATTTTGTGTTCAGGAAAATAATGCGTAAATAATACGCAGTCCGCCAGAGCGTGGATAGAATGGCCCCATTTCCGTTCTTCTAAAAACAACACGTCATGAACACAAAGAATCAACCCGGCCGGTTGACCCTTGTTCCGCTGGTATCCAGAGGATGGGATGTTTTCCGGCAGAACTTCAATTCCATGCTTCCTTTTGCATTGATTTATCTTCCATTCCTTCTTGTGGTAAATCATATGTATGCCGAATACAGCCACATCAACGAGCTGAAAACCATCGATGCTTTGTCGGGGATGTATTTCAATCTCCTGATCTTTTTTGTTCTGATTATTCTCTCTGTTCTTCCGAACATGGCGATAATCAAGATGGTCGAATCCTCGGAACTCGGCACGCCGGAGAACTGGCAGGGAGCTCTTCGTCACGCGGTTTCGCGATGGGGGGCGAGCATCCTCACTATGCTTCTTTTGATGCTGGTCATGTTTGGGTTGGCGCTTCTGTCGGTTGTCCCCGGTATTATTATCGGGATTTCCTCCTTTGCTCTCGCCAATACACTCCTGTCCTCGAGACTTCTCCTGATTCTGGCAGTGTATGGGATGATGCTTCTTTTGGCCCTCCCCGCTTATATCTGGATGATCTACTATATTTTCGCCATTGCGGTCGTCTCGTTGCGACGCCTGTCAGGAAAGGATGCGCTCGACTATTCAAAACGACTGGTTAAAGGGCAGTGGTGGAGAGTTTTTGGTTATGTGATGGCACTGAGCGTCGGTTCTTTGATAGTGCAAATCCCGGTCAAGGTGATCGTCGCGCTGTTGCCGCGGCCTCCTCTTGCCGCATTGATCGAAGCTGCGTTTCAGAGCGTTTTCACTTTGTTTGGAACGACCATTTTCACACTGTTTTTCCTTAACCTCGAAGCGATGAAAGTGGGCAATGACGGCGCTTCATTAACTCTCGAACCCTGATGTTGCTGTCCTGTGCGCGATGCGTTTTGCCGGATCGGTTGAAGACAGGATTCGAAGTTTTATGAAATAACTTTCCTGAAATCGAGATCGCGCAGCACGCGGCCGTCGGTGGCGTTGATGCGGAGCCTGCCGCCGGAGATCTCGACTGTGCCGCAGGGGAAGCAGGGGGGCTCGTTCCGGGTGATGAAGCCCGGTATCACGAGGAAATGAATGCCGTTCCGGAGGGCATAGGCTCCCGGATGGTAATGGCCGCTGAAGCAGGCCCGGACGTTGGTATAGCGCAAGATGATCTCCGTGACGGCCTCGTGGTTCCAGAGCAGGCCGTGTTTGGCGTCGGTGGTCTCTTCGAGCAGCGGCAGGTGACAGAGCACGATGACCGGTTCCCGGTTGCGCAACGAGGTGTCGAGTTCCGTGGTGAGCCACTCCAGTTGCCGGGTTCCGACCGCGCCGCAGTAGAACAACGACTGCAGTTCGTCGCGGTAGTAGGTCAGCATCAGCCGGTCGTCTTCGTTTTCCGGTTCGGAAAGCACCGAAACATCCATGCAGTGCAACACGATGAAGCGGATCCCGCCTTCAGCAAATGAGTAGTATGGCGAGGGGATGGCCAGGAGCCGGAAGAGTTTTTCGGCCGGCACGGCGAGGCAGTGGTTTCCAGGTACGTGCACCATAGGGCCGGGGTATCGGGCAAGCATCTCCCTGACGGCGAGCAGGTCGGCCTCTGCTTCGGCTCCTTCGCGGCTGATGAGGTCTCCGAGCTGTATGACGAACTCCGTGCCGGTCTCCTGCCAGAGCGAAACGCACCGGTCGAGGCTGCAGGCCGTGGTGACGGCTGCGGCGCTCTCTTCAGGTGCGTAGTGAATGTCGGTGATGATGCCGAACTTCAGGGCTGGTCGTTCCGGCGGTGTCATGGGCACCTCGGATGATCTGTTCCGCGAATCGATTGTTGCATAGATCGTAAAATAAAAGGGCGGACACACAGATCCGCCCCTACAGGGCTCACAATGATTATAAGGGCGCCCTCATGGCGTCCGGTCAATCGCCGAATTCGGAAAGGTAGCGCTGGATGAACTCGTCGAGGTCGCCGTCGAGCACGTTTTCGACGTCGAACCGCTCGTAGTTGGTCCGGTGGTCCTTGATGCGCCTGTCGTCGAGTACGTAGCTGCGAATCTGGCTGCCCCATTCGATCTTCTTTTTCTTGCCCTCGATCTCCCTTTTTTGCGCATCCTCCTCTTCGCGCTTCCGCTGGTAGAGCTGGGCCATGAGCATCTTCATCGCGCGCTCCCTGTTCTGGAACTGCGAGCGCTCCTCCTGGCATCCGACCACGATTCCCGAGGGGATGTGCTTGATGCGGACGGCGGTTTCGACCTTGTTCACGTTCTGGCCGCCTTTGCCGCCGCTTCGGAAGGTCGAAAGTTCGAGATCCTCCTTGCGGACCTCGATTTCGACGTCCGGAGGCGCTTCCGGATAGGTGAAGACGCTTGCGAACGAGGTGTGGCGCCTTGCGTTGGAGTCGTATGGGGAGACCCTGACAAGACGGTGCACGCCGTTTTCTGCCTTGAGGTATCCATAGGCGTAGGGCCCGATGATTTCGAGCGTGGCAGTCTTGATGCCGGCGCCGTCTCCCTCCTGGTAGTCGTCGGTAAATACCTTGAATCCCTTTCGTTCGGCCCAGCGCATGTACATGCGGTAGAGCATCTCGGCCCAGTCCTGCGCTTCAGTGCCGCCGGCACCCGCATGGATGATGATCATGGCGTTGCCTGCATCGTCCTTGCCGGAGAGCATGTTGCGGAACTCCATTGCGGAGATTTCATGGTCGAGCCGGTCGAGGGTCGCGTCGAGATCCTCGACGAGCGATTCGTCTTCAAGTTCGATGGCTATGATGATCTCTTCGGAAGCGTTGTGCGCTGCAGTCTGAATGCGGTCGTAGGCCTCGGTCCAGGACTTGTGTTCGTTGAGCTCCTTGAGCACGGTGTGCGCGGCCTTCTGGTCGTTCCAGAAGTCGGGCGCAGCAGTGACTTTCTCCAGGTCGCTTACCTTCTCTTTGCGTTCATCGATGTCAAAGATACCCCCGTAACTGTTCCAGGCGGTGGTTGATGGCGTGCAGGCGATCTTTTTCGGCGTCGAACATGGTCGTATGGGTCAAATCTTGATGAAAAACTATGCTCACGAAAGGAAGGATTTTTTTTATTCAAATCAAATGGGGCCTTTGCCTGAAGTTTTTGGGAGGTAAAAGAAATTAGATTGCCTCAGCCGGATAAAAAGAGTGCAACATTTCATATTTTTACCAAACAAAAGGCACAGGCGTCTCCGTATACCATGCGGAAAGGCTTGTCAGACCATCCCGGAAAGGACCTCCTGTGCGGTTTATCCGACAGTGCAGGCCTGGAAGTTCCACTTAATGCATTTTATGAAACCAGAGTTTTTACTGCCAGCCCCGATTCATCCTGATCGCCTTTTCGACGGACGCCGTAGGGTGGTTATCGAAAATGTCTCTCCCGAAATCGATGGTGGCCGGTTCCCGGTAAAACGGATTGAAGGCGACCGCGTGACCATCGAGGCCGATATTTTTACTGACGGTGCAGATACCATCGTTGCCGAACTCCTGTACCGCAGGAGAAACGAGCTTGAATGGACGACGTCAACGATGACCCCAACGGTCAACGATCGCTGGACGGCTTCGTTCGAAGTCGGCGATCCCGGTATGTACGAGTACACCGTGCAGGCCTGGATCGACCATTTCCAGACATGGCAGAAGGGATTGAGGAAAAAGATCGATGCCGGCCAGGATGTGGGGCTCGACCTGCGCATCGGCGCGACCATCGTCGAACTCGGTGCCGCAAGGGCGCTGGACGAGGACGCCGGAACGCTGCACCACAACGTCGGGCTTCTGACGATAGGCGGAGTCGAAAAGGCCATAGAGGCTGCCTTTGGCGAGGAGCTTTCCGCCGCCATGCGCCGCAGCCCTGAAAAGTCGATGGCCAGTCTCTATGAAAAGGTGCTTCTGCTCCAGATAGACCAGAAGAAGGCCGGGTTCAGCACCTGGTACGAGTTCTTCCCCCGCTCATGGTCGAACGAGCCCGGTAAGCACGGTACATTCCTGGATTGCATAAACATGCTGCCGCGTATCGCCCGCATGGGGTTTGACGTGGTCTATCTTCCTCCGATCCACCCGATCGGCCTTGCCAAGCGGAAGGGCAAAAACAACTCATTGATCGCATGTCCGGAGGAGCCGGGAAGCTGCTGGGCGATCGGCAGTCCCGACGGCGGCCATACCTCGGTGCATCCCGAACTCGGCACGATCGGGGATTTCGAGAAGTTCGTGCAGGCTGCTGAGCAACAAGGCATTTCCGTGGCGCTCGATATCGCCTTCCAGTGTTCGCCCGACCATCCATGGGTGCTGGAGCATCCGCAGTGGTTCCGCTGGCGCCCTGACGGCACCGTGCAGTTCGCCGAAAATCCCCCGAAGCGCTACGAGGATATCCTGCCTATCGACTTCGAATCGAAGGACTGGCAGAACCTCTGGGTTGCGCTCAGGGATGTATTCCTGTTCTGGATCGGCAAAGGGGTGAAGATTTTCCGCGTGGACAATCCCCACACCAAGGCGTTTCCCTTCTGGGAGTGGGCCATCGGTTCCATCCGGGACGCTCACCCGGATACGGTGTTCCTCGCCGAAGCATTCACCCGTCCGAAGCTGATGGCGCGCCTGGCCAAGGCGGGCTACAGCCACTCGTACACCTATTTCACCTGGCGCAACACCAAGCAGGAACTGCAGGAGTACCTGACTGAACTGACCCGTACTGAGCTCAGGGAGTACATGCGCCCGAACTTCTGGCCGAATACCCCCGACATCCTGCACGAAGAGCTTCAGAGCGGCAACCGCACAAAATTCATCATCAGGTTCATACTTGCCTCGACGCTCTCCTCGAACTACGGAATGTACGGACCCGCCTATGAACTGTGCGAACATGTGCCTGTTGCGCCCGGCAAAGAGGAGTACATCGATTCTGAGAAGTATGAGATAAAGTGCTGGGACCTCGACAGGCCGGGCAACATCCGTTCGGAGATCGCCATGGTCAACCGGATCAGGAGGAACAACCCCGCCCTGCAGCAGACCAACGACATCACCTTCGTACGAATCGAAGCCGGCCAGGGCCGGGAGCACGACCAGATCATGGGCTACATGAAACGCTCGGCTGACGGCAGCAATATCATCCTTACCGTGGTGAGTCTCGATTACAAGAACACACGCGGAGGCTGGCTGCGCTTTCCGCTCGAACTTTTCGGCCTGCCGCACACACAGGTGTTCGCGGTCGAAGACCTGCTTTCAGGCCGCAGCTACGAGTGGAACGGCGAGTGGAACTACATCGAGCTGAATCCGGCCATCATGCCGGCGCACATTTTCAGAATCATTCTGCCCTCATAACAAAACGCATCGTACCAATTCACCCATGTCTAAAGACAAAGCCATGAAGAGCTACCAGCCGGAACCCCTCTGGTATAAGGACGCTATCATCTACGAACTGCATGTCAAGACCTTCTGCGACAGCAACAACGACGGAATAGGAGATCTCCAGGGACTGACGAGCAAGCTCAGTTACCTCGAAAGCCTCGGCGTTACTGCTATCTGGATCCTGCCGTTCTATCCTTCACCGCTTCGCGACGACGGCTATGACATCGCCGACTACATGTCTGTTAACCCCGATTAC
>Ga0326726_10004614_pt1 | contig 12552 bp, 10 predicted proteins | sample MHFenrmetagenome_2_FD_207603 | JGI IMG/M metagenome (GOLD analysis project Ga0326726, IMG submission 207603) | Lab enriched peat soil microbial communities from Michigan Hollow, Ithaca, NY, United States - MHF15MN | ecosystem: Environmental > Terrestrial > Soil > Wetlands > Peat | place: USA...
CGTGGCCGAGAATGCCGGAGGGCCGAGGGCGGTTAAATACGGAGTCACCAAAGACTATCTCCTGGGATTGGAGGTCGTCCTCGCTTCCGGTGAGGTCCTGCGAACCGGAGGGAAAACCCTCAAGAATGTGACCGGATACAACCTGACCCAGCTGTTCTGCGGTTCGGAGGGAACCCTGGGGTTGATCACCGAGATGACCTTGAAACTGATCCCCCTGCCGGAAACAAAAAGAACTCTCCAGGCGGCTTACAAAAACATGAGTGACGCGGGCAGGACCGTCTCCAAAGTCTTCGAAATCGGGATTCTTCCTGTGGCTTTGGAGATTTTGGACAAGACCTTCATCAATATTATCGAGGATTACACGCATCTGGGGCTCCCCCGGGAAGCGGAGGCCCTGCTGCTTATCGAGGTGGACGGCCCGGAAACGGCCGTAGCCCCCCAGGCGGAGCGGCTCACAAAACTGTGCCAGGAGATGGGGGCCCATGAGGTCAAAGTGGCCAAGACCGTGGCAGAGAACGATGAGATCTGGAGGGCCAGACGTTCCGCTTACGGGGCAGAGGCGCGGCTGAGGCCCACGGCCATTGCCGAAGACTGCACGGTTCCCGTCGGCAATCTGGTGGCCATGTTTCATGAAGTGGCCAAGATCGCGGAGAAGTATAAGCTCCTCATCCCCATAGTGGCTCATGCGGGGGACGGAAACCTGCATCCCCAGATCCTCACGGATATACGCGATAAGGAAGAGATGGAAAGGGTCATGAAGGCCATCGACGAGATTTCCATCAAGGCGGTGGAGCTGGGGGGCACCCTGACCGGAGAACATGGAATCGGAATCGCCAAACGGGAGATCCTTCCTCTGGAGCTGGGAGAAGCGGCGATGGAGGTTACCCGGAATATAAAAAAGGTTTTTGATCCCCAGAATATCCTAAACCCGGATAAGGTCGTCCGGGTCCTGTAGGCGGCTTGGAGCGAATGGATGGCTACGCAAGAAACCAAGGATATGGTCGATCGCTGTAACAAATGCGGGCTGTGCATCCCCTCGTGCCCCGTTTATCAGCAGGTTTTGACCGAGGCGGCGAGCCCCCGGGGCCGGGTTCAGCTGGTGAAGAATTTTCTGGAAGGAAACATCTCCCTTTCCAAGAGGGCGAAGGAGATCATCCTCACCTGCCTGCTTTGTGAATCCTGTGTGGTGAATTGTCCCAGCGGGGTTCGCCAGGATCATCTCTTTGCCGATTTTCGGGACGAATTGGTAAAGCAGTACGGACTGGACTGGAAGAAACGTCTGCTCTACACCCTGCTGACCAACGAAAAACTTCTTCGCTCCTCCATTCTCTTCGCCAAGCTGGGCCGCAACTGGCTTCTGGAAACATTCGCCAAAGGGATGCGGATCGGAAACATCCCGGCGGGAAAGCTGCCGCGGGTCAATCCCAAGCCTTTCCGGGACCAGTTTGAGGGAGTGATCCGCCCCGAAGGGAAAGCAGAGGGCCGGGTTTTCTATTTTACCGGCTGTTTCACGAATTACTTTGCGGGGGACGTGGGACAGGCGGTAGTCAACATCCTGAAGAAGCTCCGCCTGGAGATCGAAATCCCCAAGGGGCAGGATTGCTGCGGCATCGCCGCCATCCTCTCCGGCGAGGGAGACCTGCCCCTGAAAAATGTGGAGAAGAATATCTCCCTGCTTGCCCGGGCGGAAGTGGATGCCGTCCTGGTGGACTGCGCCACCTGCGGGGCCGCCTTCAAAAAAGAGTATATCGCACTGATGAAGCGCAAGGGGATGGACACCACCGGGGCGGAAGCTTTGAAGAAAAAGACCCTGGACGTCATGGAGTATGTGGCCGCGAGGATGGAGAAACTGCCGCTGCGCAAGAACGGGTCGGGGAAAAAGATTCGCGTCACCTACCATGACCCTTGCCACCTGGTTCGCGCCCAGGGGGTGAGTGATGCCCCGAGAAGGATCCTCAAGGCGCTGCCTCGGGTCGAATACGTGGAAATGGAAGAGGCGAGTGCCTGCTGCGGGGGGGGCGGGGCTTTCCAGTTTGATTTTCCCGCGGTCTCCAAGGGAATCACCGAGAAGAAGATTAAAAACATCCGCCAGACAGGTGCCGCAGTTATCGTCACGGGATGCCCGGGATGCCGTCTGACCATCGGCGGGAATATGGACGAGGGGGATCCGATCTCAGTCCTTCATCCCCTGCAACTGCTCGATCAGGCCCTCGGCGATTAAGGGCTAAGGAAATATGGCGGCAGCCCCAGAAAGCGGCTGGAGTGTTGAGGAGAAGACAATTCCATCAAAAGCACTGGAGGACCCTATGAGCAAAAAAAAGACATTTTATCTGCATGACATGAACTATACGGAGGTTGCTGCATACCTAAAATCCTGTGACGTCGTCATGGTTCCCATGGGAAGCCTGGAGAGACACGGGGCCCACATTCCCCTGGGTTGCGATGCCTTGACTACCTGGGAAGTGGCCACTCGCGCTGCTAAGAAGGCCCAGGTGATCTATACCCCCATCATTCCCTACGGCTACTCGCCCCACCACATGCATGAGATGGGAAACGGGACCGGGACAATCACCCTCTCGGGGGAGACCTACCGTCGGATCCTCTACGACATCGGCAAATCCTTGATCTACCATGGGTTCAACAAGGTCGTTTTCGTCACCCACCATGGGTCCAACTCCAAGGTGGTGGACGAGGTGCTCCGCCGCATTCGTTACGAGAGCGGAGCCTTTACCTGCTGGTACAAGACGCCGACGGAAAGGGAGTATAACGTCCTGAAAGGGATCATCGAAGGCCCTCCGGAGGAAACCCCCGGCTGGCATTCCGGGGAAATCGAAACCGCGACCTGCCTGGCTTACGATGAATCCCTGGTGGACATGTCCAAAGCGGTTCAAGACCGCACCCATGCCCCGGAATGGATGGGTAAGGCCTTCTCCAAAAAGGACGGCTCGGGGATGGTGGAATTCATGGAGTCCGAGCAGGCCTGGGTTCCCATGGAGCACCACGAGTACTCCACGACTTCAACCATCGGAAACCCCTTCCGGGGCACGAAGGAAAAGGGATTGAAATACTTCGAACGCGGCGCCGAGCATCTGGCCGCCTTCCTGGAGGAAGTGAAAAAATTCCCCATCCGGGCAACCAGCCGGGAGTTCAACAACCGGGCCTGAGTAGAACAGGCTCAAGGTTGCAGAATTTTGTAGGGCCTGATCTCCGATCAGGCCTGACATGGCGGTGCGTTCGGGGAACGCACCCTACATTTAAAGACCCGTTACGAAGGGGATAGAATGATCATTCCGGGGAAAATGAAAGCCGCCGTTTTGGTCTCTCCCAATGTTTTGGCGGTCCGGGAAGTGGAAACTCCCAAACCCGGACCGGCCGACGTCCTGATCCGGGTCGCTTCCTGCGCCATCTGCAGCAGCGATTTGAGCCTGATGGCCCAACCCTGGCCCGGTCAGCCCCCCTACGGAGAATTCATTCCCGGCCATGAATACTCCGGGGTCATTGCGGCCAAAGGGGAGACCGTGGATGAGGTTCACGTCGGTGACCGGGTCTCAGTGGAAGCTCACTATGGCTGTGGGAGGTGCCGCAATTGCCGGCGCGGGGATTACACCTCCTGCCTCAACTACGGGAAATCAGAAAAAGGACACCGCGCGAACGGTTTCACCACGAACGGCGGGTACGCCCAATACGTGGTCAACCACGTGAATACGGTCTACCCGATTCCGGATTCCATCGGCTTCGAAGAAGCCTCCCTGATCACCAATCTAGGATGCGTACTGTACGGGTTTGAAACTGTCGGTGGCTACATCGTCGGCGATCGTGTGGCGGTGATCGGCCCAGGACCCTTGGGCCTGATCTCCGTGGAAGTGGCCAAGGCCTTGTGTGCGGGGAGAGTTTATCTGATCGGCACCCGGGCTTCCCGCCTCCAGGTGGGGGCGTCCTTGGGAGCCGACCGCCTCATTGACGTGAATCGGGAGGACCCTGTCCAAATAATTCGGAAGGAGTCCGGGGGCATAGGGGTGGACCTGGTCATTGAATCCTCGGGGAGCCCCCAGGGATTACAAATGGCCATTGCTATGACCAAGCGGATGGGCAAGATATTGCTTCTGGGATTCCCGGAAGAACCTGTGAGCGCGGATTTTGCCTCGCTGGCCAGGGACAACAAGTCCATCTATACGGTGCGGGGCGAAGGATGGGGCAACGTGGGAAGGGCGGTCTCTTTGCTCGCCTCTGGCCGAGTGGACCTGAAACCGCTCGTTACTCATTCCTTCCCTTTGGAGAAAATCGAAGAAGGGTTCAAAACCTTCAGGGAGAGGATTGGAGGGGCCGTAAAAGTAGTGGTGAAGCCCAATGAGGGTATATAGTGCGAAGCGGACTCAGAGCAGGGCCCACCTGAGCGTTCCCTTCGCCGGGTGCCAGGCCCGGGAGCAAGGTCCTGGTGCCCAAAAATCATGAGGCGCCCTCCATTTCATGGACCGGGCGGGCTAGCCTTTCTAGCCCCCTGTGGAGGTCTCATCTCCTTGCAAGAGCGACTGACCGGACCCGATCGGCCCGCCCCCTCTTGCGGAAGTTGGTCGAAGCCTCCAGGAAGAGGGCCAGCCCAGCCGATGCTTTTTGAGCACCAGGACCTTGCCCCCGGGCCACAAATCAAGCGTCCTGGCAAGGTCAGGCTTTGTGAGTCCGCCGGCAGGGGGAGTACCTGGCTGAAGTTATAAATTCCAAAAATCAGGAGGCACGCTTTGGGCAAGGGAATCGGGTACGGCAAAACGATCTTGTTCGGCGAAATGTTCGCCATCTTCGGTATTCCGGTCATCGCCTCCGCCTTATCGATGACCGCCGACGCGGAGGTGGTTCAGACCGCATCCGGTGGCTGGGAGATCAGGGATCAACGCCGGGAGGCCAAAGGCTATAAGGAAGAAAAAAAGGGGATGCAGATCGAATCCCTGGAAAGGATCTTCCAACATCTTCGGTTCCGTCCTGGACATATGCGGATTCGGCTCAGCGGCGATCTGCCGGCCATGAGCGGAATCGGGGCGACAGGGGCGAGCTCGGTGGCCATTGTGCGAGCCCTCGCCGAGGAATTCAACCTCCGGCTGTCCGACGACGAGGTCAACGCTGCCGCCTACCAGGCTGAAATTGCCTACCACGGCCCGACCACGAGCGGAATCGACAATATGATCTCGACCTACGGCGCGATCATCGCCCTCACCCGCGGGGAGCCCAACGTGGTGCGGAAGATGAAATTAAAGGAACCGGTCGAGGTGGTCATTGGAGACACAGGGATTATCGCCAATACCAAGACTCTCCTCGCCGCCCTAGGGGAGAGAAAAAAGAGTTTTCCCGAACGGTACGGACGCATCTTGCAGGACGCCCGGCAGATCGCCGAAGAGGCCACGGTTTGCATCGAAAGGTTCGACCTGAAGGGGATCGGCCGTCTCATGGACCGAAATCAGTCCCTGCTAAAGGAGGCAGACATCTCGTGCCCGGAGCTGGACCTCCTGGTTGACCTATCCCGCAATGCGGGGGCGCTGGGAGCCAAGCTCACCGGGTCGGGGGGCGGCGGTTGCATGCTGGCCCTGGCCCCGGGAAAAGACCTTCAGGAGAAGGTGGCTTCGGCAATCGAATCCCGGGGGTTTCAAGCCCTCCGGTCGAGGCTGGGGGTGAATTGAGGAAGGAGAGGAAAAGGGAATGGACGGCGGATTTCACTGGTCGGAGATCGCCTGGGAAAGGGTGAACGATTCTATCGACCGGAAAGTGGTTATGGGAGAACGGCTGATGATGGTCATGTACCGCTTTTCCCCGAACCAGTCTTGGCCAGAGGAGGTTCACGAAGCCGAACAAGGTGGTTATGTCTTTCGGGGAAAAATCGAGCTGACCTTGCCCGCCCAGGGCGAGAAGCACCTGCTTGGCGCGGGAGACGGCTACCTGATCCCTTCGCGTATCCCTCACTCCTGGAGAGTAGTGGAAGAAACCATTCTGATCGATTTCTTCAGCCCCCCGCGGCGGGAACTGTATCAGAAGAAATTTGCCCCCAATGCCAAAGAAGGCCAATGAAAATGGCACAGTCGGGTTATGGAAAAAGGCCCCAAAAAGGGAGACTCCTGGATAAAACGATTCTTCTGATCGGGACCATGGACACCAAAGAGGAAGAGCTCTTGTTCTGCCGGGAGCTCATCCGCCGCAGGGGGTTCAAAGTCCTTCTCCTCGACGCGGGGATTCTTAAAGACCCGCGGATTGCCGCAGACATCACCCGCCGGGAAGTGGCCCGAGTGGCCGGAGTCTCCGATTTGGAGAGCCTCTTGGCCCTTGGGGACAAGGGAAAGTGCATCGCGACCATGATCCGGGGAGCTGCCGCCAAGACTCAGGAACTCCTGGGTCAGAAGGCGTTTCACGGGATCCTGGGAATGGGAGGGGGGCAGGGGACCGATATCTGCACCTCGGCCATGCGGAGCGCCCCGCGGGGAATGCCTAAACTCATGGTCTCCACGGTTGCTTCAGGCAAGGCTACTTTCGGCCCCTACATGGGCACCAAAGATATTGCCATGATGCATTCCGTCGTCGATCTCCAGGGGCTGAATTTTGTGACCCGGCGCATTCTGTCCAATGCGGTGGGGGCCATCTGCGGAATGGTTGGGGCCCTGGAAGAGGCGGATGCGAAACCCCGGGGGATCCCGGTAGCCTTATCCATGCTGGGGACAACGACGCCCGGAGCCCTGCGAATAAAGACAACCCTGGAGCGGCGCGGGTACGAAGTGGTGGCGTTTCACCAGAACGGCACCGGGGGGACCGCCATGGAAGAAATGATCCGCGAGGGAGCCTTCAAAGGGGTTCTGGACCTCAATCTGCATGAAATAGGGGACCGCTTCGTCGGGGGTCTGCACAGCGATCCCCATAATGAACGACTGCAAGCGGGGGGGGAAATGGGAATCCCCCAGGTGATCGCTCCGGGGTCCATCAATTATGCGGTGTGGGGCCCTCTTCCCAGCCTGCCCCAAGAATTGAAGTCCAGGAAATACATCGTCCATAATCCCAACATGACCCTGGTAAGGCTGAGTCCGGAGGAGCTGCGCAGCGTGGGAAGACTCACCGCAGAAAAGATTAACCGGGCAAAAGGGCCCACCCGGGTCTTCATCCCTCTGAGGGGATTCTCCTTTCCCGACCGGGAGAACCTGCCTCACTGGGAGCCCGAGGGAAACCGGGCCTTCATCGATTCCCTGAAAGCCCATTTACACCCCTCGACTCCGCTGACAGAACTTGACGCTCACATCAACGACCCGGAGTTCATCGACCCGGTGGCGGATGCCTTTTTATCCATGATGGAGAAATTCCTAGCAGGATGCTGAAAAAGTTCTTTTCGGCCGGTGGTCGGATGCCGGCTTTTTAGCGACCTGCTAGGGCGATGAAGGAGGTAAAAATTTGAAACGTCTTTTGGATCGAAATGCCATGGTTACCGGCGCTGCCCAGGGCATGGGTTTGGCGATTGCCAAAGCCCTCTTCCGGGAAGGAGCCCGGGTGTTGTTGATGGACGTCAACGAAGGTGCCGTGGCCGCGGCCGCCAAGAAGATCGATCCCAGCGGGACTCGCGCGGAAGGGAGAAGGGCGGATGTGGCAAAGCTTGAGGAAGTGCAGGCGTCCGTCAAGAAGCTGAAGGCGCTCTGGGGTACGGTCGACATCCTGGTGAACAACGCCGGGGGGGCCCTCCACACGCCCCACGTGCTGGAGGAGATTCAAGAAAAAGACTGGAATCTTGTAGTTGATGTAAACCTGAAAGGGACTTTTCTCTGCTGCCAGGCGGTGATTCCCGAAATGGCCAAGCAGGGAAAAGGGGTGATCGTCAATATGTCTGCCCTTGCAGGGCACTGGAGGGCATCGCTGGCTGGCGTCCAATACGTTGCCGCCAAGGCAGGGGTGGAAGGGCTGACCCGCCAGCTGGCCTATGATTGGGGGAAGTTGGGAATCCGGGTGAATGCCGTCGCGCCCACGGTGACGCTGACCGGGGACCGGGTTCAGGGGCTCTGGGAGGCCAAAAGCGAAGAAGAAAAAAAGAAGGTTCTTTCCGCCATCCCCCTGGGACGGTTGGGGACTCCCGAGGAAGTCGCATCCGTGGTCGTTTTTCTGGCCTGCGACGAATCCAGTTTCATCACCGGGATTACCATCGATGTGAATGGGGGACGGTATCTGCGCTAAGAAATCTATCTCTTCGTCCCATAGCTCAAATCTCTTGACGGGCAATGCCCATCAAAGTATACTCACCCTACTCAAAAAAGACTTTCCAGGGTGAGGATTTGTGCACCTTTCAGATTATATCTGCCCCAGGGCAGGCAACAAGGAGGTGATGTGTAGCCGCGTGAATGAAGGCAAGAATCCAGGCCGCTCGCGGAGGATATGTAACTCTGGATATTCAATCAGAAGGAGGGTCAAATGAAAAAGTCTCTGATTCTGTTTTCCGTCTTCGTATTCTGCGGTCTTTTGGTTTCCGGCGACGCCCTGGCGGCTGAACCCACGAAAATAAAGGTGGGGATCCTGCTTCCCCTCACCGGTACCTTTGCCGCGGTGGCTGAGACCCAGAGAGATGGCGCCCTGTTGGCCGTGGATGTGGTCAACAAGAGGGGCGGGCTGAATATGCCCTGGGGAAAGGTGCAGGTGGAGGGAACTGTCGCCGATGATGAAGCCAAACAGGATGTGGGTGTCCGGCGCTACCGTTACATGGTTGAAGAAGGGGTTAAAGGCGTGGGCGGTCAGACCTGGGCGCCGCTCGCCTACGCCATCAATGCCATGGTTTTAAAAGATCCAATGCCCTATTTCCCCGTCTGCGTAATGGCCAAAGAGGCTTTCATGAAAGGCAAGCTGGCTGATTCAACCTTTGCCACCGCATTCAGTCCCTGGACTGTGGGATACATGGCCGGGTCCGCGGCCATCAGCGTGCTGGGCAAGAAAAAGATTTTCTTCTTAGGCCGGGCCGACAGCTGGGGCTGGGACATGCGGGATGGGGCCAAAGCGGCAGCCCAGGAAAAAGGCGCCGAACTTGTCGGCTATGACGAGGTTTCCCTGGGAACCAGCGACTACACGACCGTTTTACAGAAAGTTCGAGCGGCCAAGCCGGATGTTTTCATCTCCGCTCAATTTGGTGGCGATGCAGTAGCCCTTTTAAAACAGGTCCAACAGATGGGCCTCAACAAGGAAATGACCATTTTCAATTCTTTCATCACCAATGTGGTCGCCAAGGGCATTCCTCCCCCGGCCCTGGAGGGCATCTACGCGATGCACTATTTTTATTATGACCTGGCTGACTTTGAAGACAAGGATGTGGCCAAAAGCGCCAAGGAGTTCACCGAGCTGTACCAGGCGAAATACAAAATCCCTCCGGATTCCTATGCCACCATTGCCTATACCGCCTACACGGAAATGTTCCGCGGCTTCGAGGCGGCCAAGTCCCTTGAGCCGAAAAAAGTGTCTGCCGCGCTGATGGCCAACAACGGCCAATTTACCTCGGTTAAAGGCCCTGCCCGGTGGCGAGAGGATCACGCGGCAGTATACAAGTACGCTGCCTTTTTGGTCAGGGGAAAAGGGGCCGAGCGGAAAGGCGAATGGGACCTTTTCAAAGTCATGGGCTACCAGGGCGGCGATTCGGTGATGCCGACCCTGAAATCTCTGGGTTACTAAAACCTTATCCTTAAAATAGCCCCCCTTTTTAAAGGGGGGTGAGGGGGGATTTTTCCTAGGCGTCCTAAGGCAAATCCCCCTGTGTCCCCCTTTTTCAAAGGGGGATTTAGAGACAACGATTTATTTAAGAATACGCTCTAACCCGCTTTCCGACCCGGTGGAGGTCGCTTCCTTCCACCGGGTCGGACCAGAAAAAAGGGCCGGCCGTGAATAAGGATGCAGGTTCGGAAATCATCAGGACCGAAAATGTCACCAAGCGATTCGGGGAATTGACCGCCGTGGACCGCGTGAATTATCTGCTGCGGGAAAAAGAAGTGGCGGGCATCATCGGGTCCAACGGCGCCGGGAAAACCACCTTCTTCAACCTCTTGACCGGATACTACCGGCCCGATGAGGGGACGATCCGATACCGGGGGGAGGACGTTACCCACGTGGCCCCGGAAAAGCGGGTGGCCATGGGGATGATGCGGACCTTTCAGCTGACCTCCACCTTTGACAACCTCCGGGTGATTGATAACCTGGTCCTGTCCTACTACCGGGCCTATAAAAAACCGTCCCTTCTTTCCCTGCTCCTTACGACCTGCAAGCGGCACCGCACGGAAGGAAAAATCACCGAATCCCTGGAAACCTTTGAGCTTCAGGAAGTGGCCTACAGACAGGCGAAGCACCTCAGCCTGGGAGAGAAGAGACGGCTGGAAATCGCCATGGCCGTCCTGGCTGAACCCAGGGTGTTGTTGCTGGACGAGCCCCTGGCCGGGCTGGGGGAGTCGGAAATCAAAGGGGTCCTGGGGGTGCTGGGCAAGCATGTGGGCAAGCAGACGATCCTGATTGTGGAACATAAGATTTCCCAGGTGGAAAATTTCCTGGAAAGGCTCACCGTCATGCATGAGGGCAAAATCATCGCCGACGGCGAGTGTGAGGAATGTCTCCGGGACCCGGAAGTGCGCCGCAGCTACTGGCAGATCGACGCCACCGCCGAGGGAGCCGAACAGGCCCGCACATAAGGAGTCCACGATCATGAATAGCAGCGAAATCCTGGCGGTTCAAGGCCTGAATGTTTCTTACGGAGAGTCGAAGGTTCTGTTCGATGCCCATCTCCATGCAAACCAGGGACAGGTGGTGACCTGCGTGGGCCGAAACGGTGCCGGCAAAACCACCCTGCTCAAGACCATAGCCGGTTTCCTGAAGCCCGTCTCCGGTTCGATCACCTTCAACGGTACCGACCTGGTCGGGCTGATGTCCTACGACATCGCCAGGATGGGGCTTAAATACATTCCTCAGGACAAAAAAGTCTTTTCCGATTTGACGGTAAGGGAAAACCTGGAGCTAGGCAGCTACGCCACCAAGGATTACAACTGGGATCAGGTCACGGACCATTTCCCCAGGCTGAAAAGCCTCATGGATCGCAAGGGCGGATACCTGAGCGGCGGGGAACGCCAGATGCTGATGATCGGCCGGGCCATCCTGGGCGATCCGAAGGTGTTGCTCATCGACGAGCCCACCGAGGGATTGGCCCCCAGCATTGTCGCCCATCTGAGAAACGCTTTCAAGGAACTGAGCAAAAAGGCGGCGCTGGTGATCGTGGAACAGAACCTGCCCCTGGTGTGCGCCATATCCGACAAGATCTACGCCCTCAAAGAGGGACACATTGTCGCCGAACTCACAGACCGGGAATCCATTCAAGCCAAGGTCTGCGAACAGTATCTCTAGAGGATGCGGAAAGACTCAATTCTGGCAGTCATTGCGAGGAGCGTAAGCGACGCGGCAATCTCAAAATTTTTTTGATTTTATACATAGCGACATTAATCTCAGCAAAACTCGTCATTCCCGCGAAAGCGGGAATCCAGGAAAAAACTGGATTCCGGGTCAAGCCCGGAATGACAAACGCGATAAGATTTATGTCGCCATGTATATTATAAAGGAGATTGCTTCGCTTCGCTCGCAATGACAAGCAAAAGAGATTTCAGACCCTGTTAGGAAGAGGAATTCCTATGATGAATATATTCAGGTGGTGGTGGGGCATCTTGTTGGCCTTTTCGCTGCTGGCCTTGTTGAGGGTATTCTCCCCCCTGCCCTTCGCAATCGAGATCATTATTTTTTCCATTTATACCATGGGCTGCAACTTCCTTCTGGGCCGGGTCGGTTTTATTTCCTTCGGCCAGCCGGCTTATCTGGCGGTGGGCGCCTATGCCACTGCTTTTTACCTCTATTACTTCGGCCAAAACCCGTATATTGGAATCCTTCTCGGTCTTTTGATGGGGGTGGCCGTGGCAGCCATTGTCGGGCCTTTTTTCGTCCGCTTGCGGAGCGACTATTTTGCCCTGGTGAACCTGGCCCTGGCGGTAATTGTGTACTATCTGATGGAAAAGGTATTGGCGGACATCACCCACGGCGACAACGGACTGTGGTTTTTGACCAACATGTCCTCCACCCCTGTGCTCGACCTGACCAGACCCAAAGAATTCTTCATCTTCGCTTTCCTGGTGGCCATGGCCGTCTGGGCCTTCTATAAATACCTCGACGATTCGGTATACGGCGCCTGCTGCCTGGCTACCAAGATCAATGAAGACAAGCTGAAGTTTCTCGGTTATAGCAACTTCAACATTCGCTACCTGGCTTTTATTATCGCCAATACAACGACGGCTCTGGCCGGCTCTCTCTACGCCGTTTATTTAGGGTTTGTGAGCCCGGAAATAAGCAGCCCCGCGCGATGCGCCGATCCGGTGGTGGTGACCATTCTGGGAGGGGTCGGTACCCTCTACGGCCCTATCGTCGGGGCGATCGCCTACACCGGGATGAAAGACTTGATCAGCGGATTTATCGCCAACTGGGAACTCTTCATCGGCTTGCTGCTGGTATTCATCATGCTCGCCGGAGAAAAGGGGATCTGGA
>Ga0326726_10004615_pt1 | contig 12551 bp, 10 predicted proteins | sample MHFenrmetagenome_2_FD_207603 | JGI IMG/M metagenome (GOLD analysis project Ga0326726, IMG submission 207603) | Lab enriched peat soil microbial communities from Michigan Hollow, Ithaca, NY, United States - MHF15MN | ecosystem: Environmental > Terrestrial > Soil > Wetlands > Peat | place: USA...
CGGGAGGAAGCATGAACATCACGGCAGATGGGAAGATACGGCGGAAGCGGGCGGCCCGGCCTGATGTCCTGCGGGGCGCGGGCGTCCTCGCCCTGGCCGTGGGCCTGTCTCTCGCCGCAGCCGTGGCTCTCCACGCGGCCGTCGGCTGTGACCTCAACGACCCCGACCGGGACGTCAAGCGCCTCTTCCCCCAATCGACCGGCTACAAAACGCTCTATGTTTCCATCGCCAAGAAGGGGGGAGACGCGCTTCTCAAGGAGGTCGAGGCCCGCCTCGGCGACTCCTTCAAGGGACTTTACGAAACAGCGGACGTTCCCTACACAATGTACGAGATCTACAAAGGCCAGGACATCATCGGCTACATTCACGGGGTCAACCAAAAGGGGACATATGGCGGGCTCCAGGTCTTCCTGGCCCTCGACCGCGAGGGTGTCATCCGGGGCTTCTATTTCCAGAAACTGACGTCCAAGGCGGCCAGACCCTTCCGTGAGCCGGCCTTCGCGAGCCAGTTCATCGGCCTCAGCCTCAAGGATTTTTCGCGGTATGACGTCGTCACGGGAAGGGAGGAGCCCGCCGGTCCCGTCAGCCGGATCAAGAACCCCGACCCGGAATCGGAGAAGGACTTCCGCGCCACCCTGCGCGCCACCAAGAAGAACCTGATCCTCGTCGACGAATTTTTGTTGGGAAACAAATACCTGAAATATACTGAGCGGACACGGGGGGATGTCCCGGAGAAAACATTGAGCGCGACGCGGGCACGGTCCCTCGCCCTTTGGGTGAGGGGAGCGGAGCGATCACAGAGTGGGATTCCTCGCCGGGGGATCCCACGTTTTTCGGAGGGACTCCCACCGTGTTCGCGACCTCAATATGAGGGTGAGGATGGATCCGAACGTTAGGCTCGAGAGGAGATCGACACCTATGGACAAGAGAATCAGCCTGTTCGAGGTCGCGTATAAAAGCCTTCTTCGCAAGAAGACGCGGAGTCTGCTGACCGTCGTCGGCATCGCCCTGGCCGCCTGGGTGCTGGTCAGCCTCTTCGGTTTCAACACCGGCTACGAGAAATCGCTGAACAAGGACATCGACAACCTGGGATTCCAAATGCTGGTCGTCGCCAAGGGCTGCCCCTACGAGGCGGCGACGCTCATGCTCAAAGGGGGGACCGGCCTCAAGTATATGAAGCAGGAGATCGCCGCCGATGTCGCCCGCGATCCGGATGTCGACGGGGTGACGCCGATGCTTATGCAGGTCGTCTTCGACCCCAACAAGGGGGAGAGCGGCGGCCTGGCCGCCTTTCTCGGCGTCGACCCTCTGACCTTTCCGAAACTCAAGAGCGCCCTGCCGTTCAAGGCCGGTGTCTGGTTCAAGGACCCCGACGCTTATGAGGCGGTCCTCGGCTACGAGGCTGCGGAGCTCGAGCAGAGGGAAGTCGGAGACAAGTATCTGATCCCCGAGAAAAACGTTGAAGTCAAGGTCGTCGGCATCCTGAGCCGGACCGGGACCCAGGACGACGGCACGATCTTCCTTCCGCTCAATACCGTCCAAAAGATCTTCGGGGTCAAAGACGAGCTGACGGCCATCGGAATCAAGGTGAAAAAAAACGCCGACATGGCCAAGTTCGAGGAAAAAATGTTCAAGCTCCCCGACGTCCAGGTCGTCAGCCTGACCCAGGTCAAAACGACGATCCTGACGCTGGTGTCGACGGCCCGGATCATGGTCTTCTCGATCGCCCTCATCGCCATCCTGATCGCCATGATGGGCGTCATCAACACGATCCTGATGTCGGTCATGGAGCGCCGCCAGGAGATCGGCATCCTGAAATCCATGGGCGCCCAGGCCAGCGATATCTTCAAGCTTGTCTGGCTCGAAACGGTCCTCCTCTGCCTCTCCGGCGGCCTCGTCGGCACCGCCCTCGCCGTCGGCACGGCCAAGGCGACCGACCTCCTGATCCGGGGACTCCTGCCGTATTCGCCGAGCGGGGGACTCGTGTCGATCGACGCCCGCCTCGTCCTCTTCACGCTCGGGGTGATCACCCTCGTCGGGCTCCTCAGCGGGCTTTACCCGTCCTGGAAGGCCGGCCGCACGCGTCCCCTCGATACGATCCGGAGCGAGGAGCAGTCATGAGCGCGCCCGCCCGCTTTTCCATCGAAGCCGACAACCTGAGACGCGTGTATCGCCGCGGCGCCGAAGAGATCGCCGCGGTCGACGGCGTATCGATGACCGTCGAAAAGGGGTCCTTCACGTCCATCGTCGGGCCCTCCGGGTCGGGAAAGACGACGCTGATCAACGTCCTCGGGTGCCTGGACAATCCGACATCGGGCCGGCTTCTCCTCGAAGGCCGGGTCGTCTTCGACGAGGGCAAGAGCCTCTCCGAATCCCAGCTGACCTGCGTCCGGCGGGACATCTTCGGGTACATCTTTCAGAAGTTCTACCTCATCTCGACCCTGACGGTCCTCGAAAACGTCATCCTGCCCTTCACCTTCTTCCGGAAGCCCGGGGCGTCGGAAGACGTCGGCGGGATCCTCCGCCTGCTCGGGATCGACCACCGGAAGGACCACCTGCCCGGCGAGCTGTCCGGAGGCGAGATGCAGCGCGTGGCCATCGCCCGGGCCCTGGTCAACAAGCCCCAAATCCTCCTGGCCGACGAGCCGACGGGCAACCTGGACTCGAAGCGGAGCGAGGAAATCGGGGCCCTCCTCCGGGACCTCAACGAGAAGACGGGACTGACGGTCGTCCTCGTAAGCCACAACCCCCAGCTCGCCCGCATGGCTCACCGGACGATCGAGCTCCGCGACGGAAAGATCCACACCGTCTGAAGTCTCCCTGGTCGGATGGGTCCTGTCCCGGAGCGTTTCTGGAAAGGGCCTCGGGGATGGCCTCCACTCCAGAGTGCGTCTTGCGCTAAGCCGCACATGACGCTCCAGCCATACCCCTTCGGCCCATTTAGAATAAAGCGCACGGGTGGCGCGGCAGTGCTCTCCGACGGACAAGCGGAAGGGGACTGCGCGAGAGCGCTGGGGGGGCCAGGGGGAGGCTTCCCCCCGGTCCGAGGAAGGCTGCCGGCAGCCGAGGAGGGGAGGTTCAGGAGGGGGAGTTTGCCCCTCCGGCCCGCGGGGGGATGGGTGGAGCGAAGTCCGCTCGGAGACACTGCCGTGACAGGACCCGTTCGACCAAAGGTTCAAAAAGCCCCCGGAGAGAGTCCGCTTGACAGGGGCGGCGGCAAATTCTAGAATCAGGGCACTTTTAGTAAGGAGGGTGACGTGATCCAAACGTTGCCTCAGCTTTTGCTCAATACCCTGAGGGCCTATCCCAAAGACGAGTTCCTGCTGGTCAAGAAAGCGGGAAAGTACACTCCCATATCCGCCCGGGATTTCGGGGACGCGGTCCGCGACATTTGCCTCGGCCTGAATAGCATCGGGTTCCGGGCCGGCGATAAACTCTGCCTCCTCTCCGAAAACCGCCCCGAATGGACGATGACCGACCTCGCGACGCTCTGCGCCGGCGGGCTGACCGTCCCGATTTATACGACCCTTGTGCCCGAGCAGATCCGTTATATCATCGATGATTCGGACGCCACGGTCGTCGTCGTCTCGAACACCGAACTCTGGAAAAAGGTGGAGCCGATCCGCGCCCGGCTGGGCAAGGTCCGCCATTATATCCTCATCGACGGCCCGCCGCCGGCGGGCGCGCTGTCCCTCCAGGGCCTCAAAGACAAGGGACGGACCCTCGGCGAGGCCATTCCGGGCCTGTTCAACGAGCTCGTCGAGCGGGTCAAGCCCGGCGACGAAGCCTCGCTGATCTACACTTCGGGGACGACGGGCGAGCCCAAGGGCGTCATCCTGACCCACGCCAATTTCCTGAGCAACATCAGGACGGTCCACGAGATCATCGAGTTCACCGAAAGGGACGTCTGCCTGTCGTTCCTCCCGCTTTCGCACGTTTTCGAGAGGATGGTCAATTTCACTTATCTCTACGCCGGCTGCACGATTGCTTACGCGGAGAGCGTGGAGACCGTCGCCCAGAACCTCCTGGAGGTCAGGCCCCATATCATGGTCAGCGTTCCCCGCGTATTCGAAAAGATCTACACCAAGGTCATGGACCAGGTCCTCGTCAGCCCGGCTGTCCGGCGGAAGATCTTCTTCTGGGCCCTCGGCGTCGGCCGCCGGTACGGCGCCCGGAAGCTCGCCCGGAAGCCGATTCCGCGCGGCCTCAAGTTCAAGCGGGCCATCGCCCACAAGCTCGTCTTTTCCAAGGTCATCGCCCGCACGGGCGGCCGGATCCGGTTTTTCGTCTCGGGCGCCGCCCCTTTGTCGAAGGAAATCGCCGAGTTCTTTTACGCCCTGGGACTGGTCGTCCTCGAAGGGTACGGGCTGACCGAGACCTCGCCCGCGCTGTCCGTCAACACGTTCCAAGACCTCAAGTTCGGCACCGTCGGCAAGCCTATCCCCGGCGTTGAGATCCGGATCGCCCCTGACGGGGAGATCCTGGCCAAGGGTCCGAACGTCATGAAGGGCTACTACAAGAAAGAGGCCGAGACCCGCGAGGTGTTCGAGGGCGGCTGGTTTCACACGGGCGACATCGGGCGCGTCGACGAGGACGGTTTCCTGGTGATCACCGACCGGAAAAAGGACCTCATCGTGACCTCGGGCGGGAAGAACATCGCCCCGCAGCCCATCGAGAATCTGCTCAAATTGAGCCCCTATATCGCCAACGCCGTCGTCGTCGGGGACCGGAAAAGGTTCGTGTCGGCCCTGATCGTGCCGGAATTCGAGAAGCTCGAGGCGTATGCCAAGGCCAACAACGTCCCCTTCAAGGACCGCGACGGGCTCGTCAAGGACGCCCGGATCGTGGACTTCCTGAGGGCCGAGGTCGATAAGGCCACCCCGCTTCTCGCCGCCTACGAGCGGATCAAGAAGATTGTCGTCCTGGCCCGGGATTTCGAAATCGAGAGAGGCGAGATCACGCCCTCCCTCAAGGTCCGGAGGACGATCATTGAGGGGCGATACCAGGACCTCATTGAATCCATGTACCGCGACGAGCCGGGGGACAGCCGGAACGCGGGGTGACCGGAGCGGGGCCGGTCAGTCCGTTTTGGGGGGTTCGGGCTTGGCCGGCAGGTAGAGGATCCGGCCGCAATTCTCGCACATGGTGATCTTGGCTTTGTCGCGGATCTCGTTGAGCATCTGGGGGCGGATCCGCATGTGGCACATGGCGCAGAAATCGTCCTTGACGGGCGAGAGGGCGACGCCGCCCTTCTTCAGGAAGATGGCCTCATAGAGCCTCAACTGCTCGGGCGGAATGCGGGGGAGAAGCGCGTCCCTGTCCCGGAGGAACCGGGCCCTCTTGCCTTCCGATTCCGCGGCCTTCTCGTCCAGGGCCTGCCGTTCCTTCCGGAGGCTCGCCTCGTCGTGGCCCTGCTTGAGGGTCGCCGTCTTGATCTCCTCCTCGACATCGTCGGCGGCCAGCATCTCGGCGATGATGGCCTCCTCGAGGCCGTCGACCTTGTGCTGGGCTTCTTCGATTTCCTTGAGGAAGGACGTGTATTCCTTGTTGGTTTTGACCTCGTTCAGCTGGCGCTTGTATTTCCCGATCTGGGCCTTGACTTCCTTGACCTCGGTCTCGAAATCCCGGCGCTTTTTCTGGTTCTGGGCCATCTTATCCTTGGCCTCGGCGACGGCCTTGGAGCCGGCCTGGATCCGCTTGTCGATATCCTGGATGAGTTTGGGGATGCTTTCGATGACGAGGCTGGTCGCGTGGATCTCGGAATCCAGGTGCTGGAGCTGTATGATCAGATCGAAATCGATGTCCACGAGCTCACTTATCTCTCCGGTCTCATCCTCTCGGTCAAATGGGCCTACCAGGATTCGAACCTGGGACCTGCCGGTTATGAGCCGGTGGCTCTACCACTGAGCTATAGGCCCTCGGCCCACTTTTATAACAAAATATCGGACAATCGTCAATTATGCCAATTCGGTGACTGCCAATTCGGTGACATATAACTAATTACCGAAATTCGCCGCAAATTAATTGGCGGTGATAATTACGGTGACATATAACTAAATACCGAAATTTCCCGGCAGTGAGCAATTCGTGCCACAACCGGCGTCTTAACCCTTTGACGGCGAATGATCCGGCGTGTCGAGCACCGAAAGAGGCTTTCAAAGGAGTGATCAAGTCAGTGTCACGCATCGCCCGAGTGGTCATTCCGGATTTTCCCCATCATATCGTCCAGCGAGGGAATCGACGGCAGAAAGTATTCTTCAGTGACCAGGACCGCCGATTCTATATGCGCCTGCTAAGAAAACACGGCGATGAAGCCGGGATTACGTATTGGGCCTATTGCCTGATGGAAAACCACGTCCACCTCGTCGCCGTGCCGGAGTCGCCTGAAAGTTTCACCAAAGGGCTGGGGACGGCTCACTGGAAATACACATTGAGCATAAATATCCGAGAGGACTGGAGAGGCTATCTTTGGCAGGGGAGGTTTTTCTCATGTCCGCTGGACGGCAAGTACCTCATGGCCGCGATGAGGTATGTCGAATGTAATCCCGTCAGGGCGGGCCTAGTCGCAAAAGCCGAAGACTATCCGTGGTCGAGCGCCCGTGCCCACGTTTGCCGGCAGGAAGATCCGCTGATCACGCGCTGTTTCGTGCAGGATGAAATCAGGGACTGGGCCGGGTTTTTATCCACCGCCAGCCCGGAGTGTGAAACAATTAACCTCCGCAACAATACGATGTCAGGTCGGCCCGCGGGTGATCAGGAATTTATTGAAAGGCTCGAAAAGCTCACGGGACGATTCCTGAGGAAAATGAAGAGCGGCCCCAAGTCCCGCGAAAGTCGGTTCCCGTAAACGTAAGTCGGTACATCTTTAGTACGAATTCCAGTAATGAGTTTTATGTCACCGAATTAAATGTCACGGAATCGAAGGCGAGTTCCGGTATTGAGTTGTGTGTCACCGAATTAGTGATTATTGGTAAACGACTTGAGCTTCCGGCTGCGGCTCGGGTGCTTGAGCTTGCGGAGGGCCTTGGCCTCGATCTGGCGGATGCGCTCGCGGGTGACTTTGAACTGCTGGCCCACCTCTTCCAGGGTGTGCTCGTTTCCGTCCCCGAGGCCGAAGCGCATCTTGAGGACCCGCCCTTCCCTTTCGGTCAAGGACTTCAGGGCCTCCTCGATCTGCTCCTTGAGATTGATGTGGATGACCGTGTCGGGGGGCGAGGGGATGAGCTTGTCCTCGATGAAGTCGCCGAGGTGGCTGTCCTCCTCCTCGCCGATCGGCGTCTCCAGGGAGATCGGCTCCTGGGCGATTTTGATGATCTTCCGGACCTTGTTGACCGGCATGTCCATCTTCTTGGCGATCTCCTCGCACGACGGCTCGCGGCCGATCTCCTGGACGAGGGCCCGCGACACCCGAATGAGCTTGTTGATCGTCTCGATCATGTGGACGGGGATGCGGATCGTCCGGGCCTGGTCGGCGATGGCCCGCGTGATGGCCTGCCGGATCCACCACGTGGCGTAGGTCGAGAACTTGTAACCCCGCCGGTACTCGAACTTCTCGACGGCCTTCATCAGCCCCATGTTCCCTTCCTGGATGAGGTCCAGGAACTGCAGGCCGCGGTTGCTGTACTTCTTGGCGATGGAAACGACGAGCCGCAAGTTGGCGGCCACGAGCTCCTTCTTGGCTTGGTCGCTGATCTTCCGGCCGGCGGTGATGGACCGGACCGATTTGCGCAGGGCCTCGGGGTCGAGGCCGATCTCGGTCGTATGCTTCCGGAGCTCCCGGTTCACGTCCCGGAGCCTCTGGTTGAGGACCGGGTCGTCCTTCTTCTTTTTCGACCGGGCCAGGATCACGTCGTCCCGCGCGTCTTCGAGCTCGTTGATGGTCCTCAACCGCTCGCGGAGCTCCTCGATGATCTTCTCGCGCCGCGAGGAGCGGATGCTGAGGTCCCGGATGCAGCTGCTGATGGCGACGATGATCCGGCCCCGCGCGACCGTGGCCTTCCGCGTCGTCGGCAGGCGGTCCAGACGGCGGCTCAGGTCCTTGATCCTCTTGATCCGGGAGAGGATCTGTTTCTTTTTCTCCTCGAGCTTCCCCTCGGCGATGTCCTCCTCGCTGAGGTCGAACATCTCCTGGATCGTGAAGGGATTCTCCTTGATCCGTTCCTCCAGGGCCAGGACCTCGTTGAGGACCAGCCGCGTTTTAGAGAGGGCCTTGATGATGCTCTTTTCGCCGCGCTCGATCTCGCGGGCGATGGCGATCTCGCCCTCCCGGGTCAGGAGGGAGATGTTGCCCATCTCCCGGAGGTAGAGCTTGACCGGGTCCGTCGTCCGCTCGAGGCCGTGAGTCGAAACGAGGTCGCTCTTGCGCCTCCGGGGGATCATTTCCTTTTGCTGGGAGTCGAGGATCTTGATCCCGTAGTTGTCCATGGAGGACAGGAAATCGTCGAAATCCTCTTCGGAGTCCAGGTCCTCGGTGAAGGTCTTGTCGATCTCCTCGAAGAGCAGGTAACCCTGTTTCCGGCCCTTGGAGATGAGCTGGGAAATTTCGTCTTTATGGAATTTGCTGTCAGGAGACACGCCGCGCACCTCTTTCGATGTTGGTTCCGCGATGATCTGCGTTCATGCCGATCCCTTCTTGTTCAGGTCAGCGACAGGATCTGTCTCGTGACGTCCTGCTTCTCGTAGAGCAGGGCCAGGAGCTCTTCCTTTTCGCCGCGCTTCTCCGACCGGGAGATCTTCTGCTGGATGTCCTTCAGCCGGTTCTGGAGATAGAGCTTGCGGAGCGACTTGAGGCACTCGTGGGCTTCATCGACGGCCTCGCCGCTCCCCGAGCCTTTCTCGAACAGGGCCTCCGACAGCTGGGCGAGCAGCCCGGGGGAGACCCGGTCTTTCAACTCATGGAAATTCCAAGCCTTGTCCGTCCGGAAACATTCGAGGATATACTGGAAAACGGGCTCCCCCCGGAGCCCCTGGAAGATCTCCTCCCCGGCCTCCGAGAAAATGTAGGGGGCGATCGCCCGGTCTTCCATCAGGATCTGGAACAGGCGCTTTTCCGCCGGGCAGATCAGGCCCTGGTCTACGGCCCTTTTCCCGGCCGGAGGCCCCTCGACGATGCCGCGGAGGACCTCTTCGCCGAGGCCGAGATAATGGCTGGCCTCCTTGAGGTACTCACCGCGCGCGACGGCGTCGGGGACTTTTTCGATTTCCTTGACGATGCTCCGGGCGATGCGGCCCTTCTCTTCGGGCATGTCCGTCCGGACCCCATGGGTCATGGCATCGACGAGGAACTTGAGGCCCGGCGCGGCCTTCTTCAGCAAAGCCTGGTATTTCTCCCGGCCGTGTTTCCTGATGAAGCCGTCGGGATCGAGGCTCTCGGGCAGGACGAGGACCTGCACGTTGAGCCCTTTCTCCAAGCAGAGGGGGACGGCCCGGGCCGCGGCCGTGCGCCCCGCGTTGTCCCCGTCGTAGTTGACCACGACCCGGGGCGCGAACCTCAGGGCCTGGGCCACCTGGTAGGGGGTCAAGGCCGTGCCCAGGGAGGCGGCGACGTTGCCGAATCCGGACTGGTAGAGGGCGGAGAAGTCCGTGTAGCCCTCGACGAGGATGACCGTGCCCTGGTCCCGGATGGCATCCTTGGTGAAGTTCAGGCCGTAGAGGAGTTTCCCCTTGGAGTAGACGGGCGTGTCGGGAGAGTTCAGGTATTTCGGCTCGGCGTCAACGACCGTCCGGCCCCCGAAGGCGACGACCTTGCCCGTCAGGCTGAAAATCGGGAAGATGACGCGCCCGCGGAAACGGTCGTAGTATTCGCCAGGCTTCTTTCCCGGGAGGACCAGACCGCTCTTCTCGAGGAGCGAGGCCGGGGCGTTTTTCCCCTGGAAAAAGGCGTAAAGGGAACTCCAGGAGTTCATGGCGTATCCGATCCGGAGCGTCTGGATGGTCTCGTCGGTCAGCCCGCGCTTTTTCAGGTATTCGAGGGCCTTCTTGCCTTCCTCGGTATGAAAAAGGTTCTTCCGGAAGAAACCGAGGGCCAGCTCGTTCATCTTGAACAGCTTGTCCTCGAGCTTGAGGACCTCGGGGTTTAGCCGCTGCCGCTCGGGCAGGGGGACGTGATATCTCTCGGCCAGGGCCCGTAGCGCTTCGGGGAAGTTGAGGTTCTCCTTCTCCATGAGCAGGGAGAAGATATCCCCCCCCGCGCCGCATCCGAAGCAATGGTAGAGCTGTTTGTCCTCGTCCAGGGTGAAAGAGGGGGTCTTTTCGGTGTGAAAGGGGCAGAGACCGACCCACTTTCGACCCCGCTTCCTGAGGGTCGTGTACTGAGAGGCGATTTCCACGATAGAGGAAACCTGCCTGACTTGGTCGATGATCTCCATAAGGCCTTATAAAACCTGGGGATTACCCATAGAATATAGGGGCGCGGGCCCATCTTGTCAAGCCAGCACCGCCCCGAACCGGTGTTTCCCGCCGCGCCTTTCCGGGCCCGGGCCGGGGACCGGCCGCGGGTTCAGAGGTGGTTGATCAGGCTGGCCAGATAAGCCGCGCCGAACCCGTTGTCGATATTGACGACGCCCACCCCGCCCGGGCAGGAATTGAGCATGGCCAGGAGGGCCGCCAGCCCCTTGAAACTTGCCCCGTAACCCACGCTCGTCGGAACGGCGATGACCGGGACGCTGACCAGTCCGGCGACGACGCTCGGCAGCGCCCCCTCCATGCCGGCGGCCGTGATGATGACCCGGGCCTCCTGGATCTTCCCGTAGTGGTTGAGCAGGCGGTGGAGCCCGGCGACACCGACGTCGAAGATTCTCTCCACGGAATTGCCCAGGATTTCGGCGGTCACGGCGGCCTCTTCGGCCACCGGGATGTCGGACGTCCCGGCGGTGATGACGGCGATCTTCCCCTTCCCCGGCGGGGCCGGTTTCTGGAGAAGGGTTACCGTCCTGGCCGCGGGGGAGTAGACGGTTCCCCGAAGGCGGCCCCTGATCCGGGCATACACATCCGGCTCGATCCTCGTGACCAGGAGGTTCGATCCGCACTTGATGATCTCGCGGGAGATGCGCACGATCTGGTCGGGGGTCTTGCCCAGACCGTAGACGATCTCCGGATAGCCCTTCACGACCTCCCGGTGATGGTCGACCTTGGCGAACCCCAAGTCCAGATAGGGATAGTCCTTCAGGGATTTCAGGGCTTTTTTAGGGGACATTCGGCCCGTCCGGACCTTTTCAAGGACCTCTTCCAGTCTCTTTTTCACCCGCCTATTCTATCATAATCTTGTCAAAACCGGCCTTATGATGTAGAATACGCCTCACTTCAACCGAACAGAACAGGGAGACCAGCGTGACCGAGCAACGGACCAAAAAAGACGAATACCAGAAAGTCCTGGCCGTGTTCGGCCAGGCGGTCAAGGAGTTCCACAAAGGGGATTTCGAGAAGGCCGTCGAGCTTTTCGAAGGCTTCAACGAGAAGCACCCGGCGGAGCGGGAGATCGTGGACCGGGCCCGGGCCTACATCTCGATCGCCCGTAAGCGCCCGAAGAAGGACAGCGTATCGCTGAAGGACTTCGACGATTACTATCACGCCGGGGTCGTCAAGATCAATCAGGGCGATTATGACGGCGCGGTGAAGCTCCTGCAGAGAGCCCTGGAATTCAAGGAAAAAGAAGACCTGATCTATTACCTTCTGGCCGACGTCCACTGCCTGATGGGCCAGATCGACCCCGGCCTGGATTACCTGAAAAAAGCCATCCTGAAAGACAAAATGTTTTCGATCCTCGCGCAAAACGAGCCCGATTTCGCGAATCTGTGGGACGATAAGAAGTTCAAGGTCCTCACTCGACTGGCATGAACAGGCGCACGATCGTCCTCGTCCACGGGGGGAACGGGGGCGCGGGTTTCGCGTCCGCCGGAGAAAAGCTCTTCCACCCGCTCCTGGGCAGGCCCCTCGTATCGTACGTCCTCGCCGCCGCGGCCGGGCTCCAGCCCGGCCGGATCGCGCTCGCCGTCGGCGACGCGGATCGCGAGCCCGCGGCCGGGGCGGCCGCGTCCCTCGCGGAAGCCGCCGGGCGGGTTCCCTTTGCTCTGATCCGGCAGCGGAGCGGGAAAGGAAAGACACGGTCCGGGATATTGTCCGCCCTGCCCGGCTCCTCGGCCGCCCTCCGGAAAAAGCGCGCCTTCGACCTCCTTCTCGTTCCCGCGGACCGGCCTCTGCTTCAGCCCGCGACCCTGAAGGCCTTGCTGTCCGTGCATCGCAGGCAAGGCTGCGGGATGACGTTGATGACGTTCGGACCCGACATCGACCGGGACTCCGTCGCCGCCATTCGCGGCGAAGATATTGTTCCGCTTCTGCCCACTCTGGCCGCGGCAAGGGCCGAATCCGGACTGCGCGCCGTCGCCGCCCTCCTCTCGGCCCGCGGCAAAAGAGTCGGGCTGACCGAAGCCCCCGAGGCCGGGGAGACCATGAGAGTTGCGGGACGGGCGGACCTGGCCAGGGCCGCGCGGCTTCTCCAGCGGCGCAAGAACGAGGGCCTCGCCCGCCGCGGTGTCACGCTTCTCGACCCCCTG
>Ga0326726_10004616_pt1 | contig 12550 bp, 8 predicted proteins | sample MHFenrmetagenome_2_FD_207603 | JGI IMG/M metagenome (GOLD analysis project Ga0326726, IMG submission 207603) | Lab enriched peat soil microbial communities from Michigan Hollow, Ithaca, NY, United States - MHF15MN | ecosystem: Environmental > Terrestrial > Soil > Wetlands > Peat | place: USA...
AAAGGCGGATCGGAACGCGCGTGGCGCGCAAGCTCGACATCGGCGGCACGCTGCTCGCCCACGAGGCGCTCGTCGCGGGAGAGATCGATCTTTACCCGGAGTACACGGGCACCGCCCTCACGACGATCCTGAAGCTCCCCGCCGCGACCGACCCGAACGCAGTCTTCGACGCCGTCGCGAGGGAATATCGCGCGCGCTGGAAGCTCGTCTGGCTTCTCCCGCTCGGATTCAACGACACGTTCGCGATGGTCATTCGCGGCGCGGACGCACGGAGCTCGGGAATCGCAACGCTCAGCCAGGCCGCGCAGCGGAAGAAAGGCTGGGTGCTCGGCGTGGGCTACGAGTTCCTGCGCCGCCCGGACGGCCTCGAAGGCCTTCAGAAAGCGTACGCTCTGCCCCTCGAAGGGACGCCGAAGACGATGGACCTCGGCCTCCTGTACGCCGCGCTCGAGCAGGGGCAGGTCGACCTCGCGGCCGGGAATTCCACCGACGGCCTCCTCGCCGAGCGTGATTTCAAGGTGCTCGAGGACGACAAGAAGTACTTCCCGCCCTACGAGGCGGCCTTCGTCGTCAACGAAGAGCTCTTTTCGAGGGAGCCAAAGGCTCGCGCCGCGCTCGAGGAGCTCACCGGGAAGCTCACGACGGCCACCATGCAGAAGCTCAACGCCCGGGTCGTGGGATCGCACCGCCGGCCGGCCGAGGTCGCCTCGGAGTTCCTCGAGAGTATTGGCGTCCGTCTCCCTCCGGCTCGCCCGTGATCGGAGCGAACGTTCCGGCCCGATGCCGCGCGACGCCGATCGGCCCTTCCCGCTCTTTACTCCCGTCATGCCGTCCCGTAGCATCGCCATCTTTCGAGACGCAACCATGAGTCGAGGCCGCTTTTCAGACAAGAAGGAGCCGTCATGAAGTTGAAGAGAGCCGGAATCTTTGCGTTGGCAGTCGCCCTCGGAATCGCCGGAGGGCTCGCGCTCAGCGCCCAGCAGCCGCCGCAGGTCAAGCGAAACATCGTCCTGAAGCAGGATATGACCATTCCGGACCGCGAGGCCGTCATGGCCGTCGTGGAATTGCCTCCCGGCTCGGCGGAAGGGAGACATACGCACCCCGCCGAGGTTTATGCGTTCGTGACGGAGGGCGCGATATCGCTCGAGTATGAAGGCAATCCCACGGTGACCCTGAAGGCCGGCGAGGTCTTCTACCTCGCGCCGGGCAAGGTCCACCAGGCAATGAACAACGGCAGCGTAACCGCGAGGCTAGCTGCCGTGTTCGTCGCCGAGAAGGGCAAGCCGCTCTCGGCTCCGGCCAAGTAGGTCACTCTCAGCGCTTCAGCCCCGCGGATCGCGTCGGCTCGTCCGTCGCCAGCTCGACGACCCAGCCCGTCAGCGCGCGCTCTCCCGGGTCGGCGGCCGCGGTCCGGGGCTCGTTCGTCACGGTGATACGGCAAGCTTCGGTTTCCTCATAGGTCGTCGACCACAGGAACTTCTTGGCAACGGCGCACGTCGCGACTGACCCGCCGCTCTCGTACTGCACCTCGCGGCGCGCCCGGTCGAACGAGAGTCCGGGGACGGCGAAGGACTCGGAGAACATGTTTCCCTCGAGCGACTCGTCGTAGAAGCCGACGGCGAGACGCGCGCGCCCCGTCTTCTCGTCCACGTCGAAGCTCGTGCCGGTGACCGTCACCTCGGGCGGAAGAGTCCGATCCAGGACGACGACCGTCGCGGCGGAGGCCGGAACCGCGGAGGCGAGCGCGGCCGCGACCGCGAAGAAGACGAGAGCTCTCCCTGACGCGTGGTTCTTGTTCATGATCTTTGTATCCTTTCTGCCGACCGGGCGGATGCCGGCGGCTGAGAAGAAGATCCCGAAAGGCGCGGCGTTATTCCCCGAGGTCCGATACGATCCGCGTCGTGAAATACGCACGGACCGCCGCTGCCGTAGCTTCCCTCCTCTGCGCCGTCCCGGCCGCCGCCGCGAGCCAGCCCGGCACGCCGAAGATTCCTGTCTCGGACACGTACCACGGCGTCCGCGTCGTCGACGACTACCGCTGGCTCGAGAACGGGGACGATCCGAAGGTCAAGGCGTGGAGCGACGCCCAGAGCGCCCGCGCCCGTGCGTATCTCGACAAACTGCCGGGCACCGCGGCCCTCCGCGCTCGCATCGAGCAACTGCTCACCGCCCGGCCCGCCTCGATCGCCGAACTCGTTCCGCGGGCGGGGAAGTTCTTCGCCGTCTGTCGGGATCCGGCCCGCAAGCAGCAGCCGTGGATCGCTCTCCTGCCGTCGCTCACGAGCACGGAGGGGATTCGGACGCTCGTAGACCCGAACGTCATCGATCCGGCCGGCCACACGGCGTTCGACTGGTTCGTGCCCTCACCCGACGGCAGCAAGCTCGCCGTCTCGCTCTCTCAGGGCGGTAGCGAGGCGGGCACGCTCCACGTCTACGACGTCGCGACGGGCGTCGAGACGGGCGACCTGATTCCGCGCGTTCAGGTCGGCACGGGCGGAGGAAGCGTCACCTGGACCGCCGACTCCAAAGGTCTCTGGTACACGCGCTATCCCCACGAGGGGGAGCGTTCGAAGGAAGACTTCGATTTCTACCAACAGGTCTTTTTCCACACGCTCGGCACGCCGGTCGGAGAAGACCGCTATTCGATGGGCAAGGAGCTCCCGCGCATCGCCGAGATCTTCCTCAGCGCGAGCGAGGACGGACGCCTCCACCTCGCGATGGTCCAGAACGGCGACAGCGGCGATTACGCCGTCTACTTCCTCCCCGACGGCGCGACGACCTGGCAGAGCCTCAGCACGTTCGCGGACGGCCTCGTCGAGGCGCACTTCGGCCGGGACGGATCCATCTGGGCGATCTCGAAGAAGGGCGCTCCGAGAAGGCGCGTCCTCCGAATCCCCGCCCAGAATCCCTCGCTCGCCGCCGCGCGAACCGTGCTGGACCAGCGCGCGGGCGTGATCGAGACGATCGAGCCGGCCCGTTCCCGCCTCTACACGATCGAGGCGCTCGGCGGAAAGAGCCGCATCCGCGCCTACGACCTCGACGGGAACTTCGTCGAGGAGCTGCCCACTCCCCAAGTCTCCGCAGCAGCCGCGCTCCAGCGCCTCGGCGGAGACAGCGTGTTCTACGGCGTCACGAGCTTCCTTCAGCCCTACGCGGGTTACGTCTTCGACCCGGTGAAGAAGCTCTCGACGCCGACGGTCGTGGGCCGGCCGCCGGTGGCGGATTTCTCGGACGCCGAGGTCGTCGAGGAAAGCGCGCTCTCGAAGGACGGCACGCGCGTCCCCATGTTCATCCTGCAGAAGAAGGGCACGGTGCGAGACGGCCGGAACCCGGTCGTCCTGACCGGGTATGGCGGCTTCGGCATCTCGCAGACGCCTCAATACAGCGACCTCGCTCACGTCTTCACGGAGCGGGGCGTCGTACAGGTCACCGCTATCCTGCGCGGCGGTGGCGAGTTCGGCGAGGAGTGGCATGACGCGGGCAGACTCACGCGCAAGCAGAACGTCTTCGACGACTTCCTCGCCTGCGCCCGGCGGCTCATCGAGCTCAAGATCACGAATCCCGGAAAGCTCGCGATCGAGGGCGGCTCGAACGGCGGCCTCCTGATGGGCGCGGCGCTCACGCAGGCGCCGAAGCTGTTCCGGGCCGTCGTCTCGCACGTCGGCGTCTACGACATGCTCCGCGTCGAGACCTCCGCGAACGGCCAGTTCAACACCGTGGAGTTCGGCACCGTGAAAGTCCCCGCGCAGTTCAAGGCACTGTACGCGTACTCGCCCTACCACCACGTCAAGGACAAGACGCGCTATCCGGCGATCCTCATGCCCACGGGGGCGAACGACCCGCGGGTGGACCCGATGCAATCGCGGAAGATGGTCGCACGCCTGCAGGCGGCTGATCCAAAGGGGACGGTGCTCCTGCGCACGAGCGGCAGCACCGGCCACGGCGGAATCGGGGCGGGCGTCAAGGACCTCGTCTCGCTCTACACCGATGTCGACGCATTCCTGCTCTCCCAGCTCGGCGTGTCGCCGACGGAAAAGCGTCTCCTCGTTCCTCCGGCAGCACAGTGACGCCGGGACCCCCCGAAGGACTCCCGTGAACGCCAAAGCCGACGCGACCCGGCTGCAGGGAAACCTCGTCGACCTCATCGGAGAGAGCGTGCGGCGCAACTGGACGCGCCCCGCGCTGGCGGACTGGGAAGGCAGGGCGTTGAGCTACGGGCAGGCGGCCGACGAGATCGCGCGGCTCCACGAGGTCTTCCGGATCTGTCACGTCGGGACCGGCGACAAGGTCGCCCTTCTCGGACGGAACTCCGCGAGCTGGGCGGTCGTCTGGCTCGCCACCGTCACGTACGGGGCGGTGATCGTCCCGATCCTGCCCGACTTCCGCCCCGACGACGTGCATCACATCGTGAATCACTCCGACGCCGTCCTTCTCTTCGTTGCGGACGCCCTCCTCGCCTCTCTCGACGCGGAAAAGCTGCGCGAGGTCGCGGCCGTCTTCTCGCTGACGGATTTCCGGGTTCTCCATTGCAGGAAGGAGAGCCTTGCGCGAAGCCTCGCCGGCGTCCTGGCGCCGGCCCGGGCCGCACGTCGCCGGCAGGAGCCGCCCGAGGTCTTCCAGCTCGCGGCCGTCGAGGACGAGAACCTCGCGGCGATCGTCTACACGTCGGGGACGACCGGTTTCTCCAAAGGCGTGATGCTCCCGCACCGGAGCCTCCTCGCGAACGTCGTCTTCGCAAAGAAGAACATGCCGCTCGAGCCGGGGGACACGATAGTCTCCTTCCTCCCGCTCGCGCACGCGTTCGGCTGCGCCTTCGAGTTCCTCTTCCCGTTCGTTTCCGGCTGCGCGATCACGTTCCTCGCGCAGACGCCCTCTCCCCAGATCATTCTCGAGGCGTTCTCGAAGGTCCGCCCGCGGCTGATCCTGTCGGTGCCGCTCGTGATCGAGAAGATCTACGCGAAGAGGCTGCGCCCCGTCCTTGAGAAGGAGACGACGAAGCTCCTGATGAAGATCCCGCCGGTGAGGCGGATCCTTCAGCGGAAGATCCGCGAAAAGCTCATCGCGGTGTTCGGGGGACGGTTCCGGGAGATCGTCATCGGCGGGGCCGCGCTGAATGGCGACGTCGAGCGGTTCTTTTCCGCGATCGGCTTTCCGTTCACCTGCGGCTACGGCATGACCGAGTGCGGCCCGCTGATCAGCTATTCCGGATGGCGCGAACACGAGCTCGGCGGCGTCGGCCGGAAGGTGGACACGCTCGAGGTTCGCATCGAGTCTGCGGACCCGCAGGCAATCGCGGGAGAGATCCTCGTCCGGGGAGTCAACGTGATGGCCGGGTACTACAAGAACGCCGACGCGACCGCCGCGGCGATCGACGCGGACGGCTGGCTCCACACGGGCGACCTCGGCGTCGTCGACGCGGAGGGGACGATCTTCATCCGCGGACGCTCCAAGACGATGTTTCTCGGGCCGTCGGGACAGAACATCTACCCCGAGGAGATCGAGGCGAGGCTGAACAGCCTGCCCTTCGTCGGGGAATCCCTCGTGGTCGAGCGGAACGGAAAGCTCTTCGCGCTCGTCTACCCCGACCTCGAGCGGGTCGACCAGTTGCGGCTCCACGAACGCGAGCTCGTCCAGCGGATGGAGAAGAATCGCCTCGCGCTGAACCGGGTTCTTCCCCCGTATGCCGCGATCGCGAAGATCGACGTTTTTTCGGAGGAGTTTCAGAAGACTCCGACGAAAAAGATCAAGCGGTTCCTGTACTCCGGGATGGCCTGAACCTCGACGTGAAGTTCGACTGCTTCTTCTACTACGTGAGCGACCTCGATCGCTCCATTCTCTTCTTCTCGGACGTGCTCGGCTTGTCACTCTCGTCTCGAGATGACGTCGCCCGGTTCCTGATCGACGGCGTCCTGTTCGAGCTCGTTCCCACATCCGACGCATCGCGGCTGTCCGGAAGCGGAAACGGCCGCCTCACGCTGGAGGTGCCCGACATTCGAGCTGCCGTCCTGGAGCTCGAGTCCAAGGGAGTTCCGGTGCAGCCGGTTCAGCAGGTGTCCAACGGGCTTCTCGCCACGTTCAACGATCCCGACGGCAACGAGCTCGTCCTTTGGGAGTACCTCCGTCATCCGCCCGGGTTCGGGCGGCCCTGAGAACGCTGCAGCGATTCGGCTCGGTGGCGATACGCGGCCGGCGTCGTCCGGTGCCAGCGCCGAAACGCGCGATGAAACGCGGCGGGCTCCGAATAGCCGAGCAGATACCCGATCTCGCCGACGGAAAGCGTCGACTCCGCGAGGTAGCCTTCGGCGGCGCGGCAACGCGCTTTCTCGACGAGCGCGTGGTACGAGACGCCTTCGTCCGCGAGCTTTCTCTGCAGCGTCCGCGCGCTCGTCCCGAGCTGGCGCGCGACGACTGGCAACCGTGTATCGCGGCCCGCGACCCGCGTAACGAGCAGCTGCGCAACCTCGAAGGCGGCGCCAGACCCACCCTTCGATCGGGCGACGACCTCCTTCGCCTGGCGCTCGAGCATGTCCTTGAGCGTCGCGTCCCGCCTTCGCAGGGGCAGGCGCCAGGACGCGGCCGGGAGCAGGAGCCCGCTCCAACCCGCCTGCGCGTGCACCGGGCACCGGAGCACCCGTTCGAACTCCCTGACGTCGTCCGGCCGGTGGGCGAATTCGAGGGTGGCAACCCTGAGGCGGCCGTCCGTTTCCTTGCCGAGGTGGAGCACGCTGAGAGCCAATAGATGCTCAACGGCGAACGGGATTCCGGGACTGGATGCGACAACGCGGACCGGATCCTCGTCCGCGAAGATCTCCAGCACGACGGGACTCGCCGTGATTCTGAGGTAACGGGCCAGTTGTCCGAACGCCTCGCCGACGGTGTCCGACGACACGACGAGATAGTCCAGTAGAGGAAAGGCTCCCAGCGGCGTCTCGAGCGCCAGTCGGAGCGACATGTTCGAAAGCGGCCGGCGCTCCTGCGCGCGGCAGATCAGGGCGCCGGTCGCCGCGCACGGGACGTGGCCGTCCGGGTCCTCGAGGTCCGAGGGTTTCAAGCCCGCCGCGGCGAGCAGATCGGCTGCGTCGTAGCCGAGGCGGCCGAGGGCGTCCAGGAACGCACGAAGGTCGCGAACCGGCTGCGTGGGAGGCGAACCCGGGCTCTCCCGGCTGGCGCGAAGTGTCAATTCTTTGACGCGGGCCGTCACGGTCGTCGACGCTCTCCGGCCCCAGATTCTGGCACGGCGAACGATCGCCGAAGGAGGCTGACATGAGAAGTTCCCTGATCGCCAACCTGTTCCTGATCTCCAGCACCGTCCTCGCTCTCGCGGCCCCGTGGGCGCAGGCGGACAAGGCGCCCCGCCTCGACCCCGCCATCACGAAGGTGGCTGACGCCTACGTCGCGGCGGTCCTCGAGGGCGACGCGGCGGCCGTGGCCCGTTTCTTTCGCGAAGATGGTGTCCTGATGCCTGACTGCGCGCCGCGCGCCGCCGGCCGGGCCGCGGTCGAGGAGTCCTACCGGCACCTGTTCGGGGGTCCCGGGCGCTTTGTCAGGTTCACGCTCGACCACGCGGAGAGCCGCGTCGAAGGCAACGTCGCGTTCGATGCCGGCACGTCGAAGCAGACGATCTCGCGCGGCCCGAATCTGCCGCCCCTCGAGCTCGTCGGCAAGTACCTCGTGGTTCTCAAGCGGACGGGCGGCGAATGGAAGATCGCGTACCTGATCTACAACGGCGACCAGCCCATGCCGGGCACACCCTGAAGCGCAGCCCTCTCCCGGGCAACCTGCAACTCGTCACTGCGATGGCGCCGCGGCTTCGGCCGCGGCGAAGCGCTTCAGGTCGCTCCGAGCCGCTGCCGCGAGGCGCGCCAGACCCCCCTGTCCATAGCAGTCGCGGCGGAGCAGGAGAAGGTCCTGCTCCCACGGCACATGCGGCTCGACCGCCCTCAGCGCCTCGATCGTTTCCGGGCCGCATCCGCCGGCGGAATACGCCGCATGGATCCGTTCGATGGCTCGCTGTTGGTCGTTCAGTCTCGCCGCGAACGGCTGATCGAGGAGCGCAGCCATGCGCCGGGCCTGCACCCGGTCGCCCTTGGCCACCATGGCAGCCGACCGGATGCCGCGCCACATCACCTCCCGCTGGGGCCAGGGTGTCGCGCGGTACCGCGTGAGCGCATCCTGAAGCAGGAGCGACGCTTCCTCGAATCGCCCCTGCCGGATGCGCAACCTTGCCAGAATGGCTGCCGCCTCCGCAGGCTCCCAACGCGCAAGGGCGTCCGTCCAGGAAACGGCCTCGTCCCGTCCGGCGGCGGCCAACGCCTCTGCGATGCCCGAAAGCTCGCGCGTATTGACCGGCTTCCATCGAGAGCGCTCCCAGATCTGCAGCGCGAGGTCTTCTTTTCCCGCGCCGCGGGCGGCATCGAAGTCCCGGTGCAGCAGCTGCTCCGGCGTGAGACGCGGAAGGCCGGAAACAACATCCGACGCCGACGACAGCTCGAGAGCGACGGCGTTCCAGTCGACCTCGCCGCGCAACGGCGAGGGGCGGCTCCCGCCGAGGCGTTCCGCGAGTTCCAGCAGCGTGGAGATGCGCCAATTCGACTTGCCGCCCAGCCTCCGCGCGAGCCCGAACTCGATCAGCGTCTGATCGTCGGTGTTCAGGCCTGCCCTGGAGCCGAGCGCCGTGGTGACGGCCGACGCGGCGACGAAGTGCGACAGGAACCCCTCGGCCGTCTCCGTTCGCCATGCGTTGTGCATGGCGCTGGCCAGAGGTTCGGATGCCAGTCGCCGACGCAGCGCGTCCACGTCGTGCATGACGGGCTCGCGGCTCGCCAGGAGAAGCAGATCGGCATCCTTCGTCCACCAGGTCTCGGTATGGGGAAAGGCCGAGCCGATCGTGGCGTAGATGGTGCGGAGCGTATCGGCGTCTATCTCGTAGGCCTGCACCCATTGGAGGAAAAGACCGCCTCTGTTCAGGCGCGACGCGGCCGCATCGTAGAACTCGCGGGTGAACAGGCTGGCAACGCCGGCGCGGTACGGGTTCGACGGCTCGGAGAAGATCAGGTCATAGCGGTCGCGCGAGGCAAGAAGCCTCTCACGTGCGTCGGCAATGTGGATGCGGGTCTTGGGGTTCTGCAGCACGTCGTGGTTGACAGGGCTGCAGGCTGCCGCGACCCGTAGCACGACCGGCTCGAGCTCGACGACGTCCACACGCTCGATCGAGTCGACGGTTCCCAGCCATCCGGCCGTGCTCCCGGTCCCCAGTCCGATCACGAGCGCCGAGCGGGGCTCGCCATGCAAGGCCGCTCCCACCAGACCGGCCATCACCTGAGTCCCGGCGTCCCCGAAGGCCGACCCATCGGACTTGCCGTTGATGTAGAAAGAAAGATCCTGCTCGTTCACCAGAGCGATGGCACTCTCGCGCCCGTCGGCGTCCCACAAGAGCGTCCGGCGTATGCGCTGCTCCCACTTGAGCCGTTCGTTGAGTGACTGAACGTTCGGGGCGCGGCCCGCGCCGATCCCCGAGTGTCTCCAGACTGCCGAGGGGCCGGCAGCGAACGCCGCGACGATTGCCGCTGCCGCGAATCCAGCCGCCGCCGTCGCGACGGTGGTTCGGCGGTCCGTCACCGCGAGGACGACCGTCCCGACCGCGAGCGCCGCCAGCAGAGCGATGACCAGGCGCCAGCATCCCAGCGCGGACAGAAGCTGCATCAGGCCGAACCCGCCTGCCAGCGAACCGGCGATCGCCCCCGCGGTGTTCCAGGCGTACGCCGCGCCGACGTCGCGTCCGACCTTATCCCTGCCTCTCCCGAGGATGCCGATCAGGAGCGGAAACTGAATTCCCGACACGAACGCCGCCGGGAAGACCGTGATCAGGGTGACGAGAGACCACGAGAGGATCTGACCACCGAAGCTGACGAGGCCGCGCGGCTGGAGATGATTGGCGAAGACAGCGAGGCGATCGCCGAGGGCGAATGGGAGCGCCATGGCCGCCGCTTCGAGCGCACAGGTCAGCGCAAACGCCGCGGCCGATGCAGGGCGATCCGAGCGCCAGAACGAATACGCGGCTCCTCCGGCGCCGATCCCGAGCAGCGCGATGGCCAGCACAAGCCCGAACATGAAGGTCGTTCCGCCGAGCAGCGGTGTCAGCATCCGGTACCAGACCATCTCCATCAGAAGAAACGTGAAGCCGGTCACGGCCGCAGCGGCGAAGACGAAACGGGGCGGAACGAGCGTGTCCGCACTGTCCGTCCGCGTCTCAACGCCGGACTTCGCCGGCGGCGCCTCCCTTCGACCCGCGGCCCGCGCCAGGACGCCGACGAACAGATTGACGAGCGCCGCCATCAGAAGGGTCTTTCGATTGCCGAATCTCTCGACCATCCAGAAGGTCGACAGAAGCGCGCCCGCAACGGCGCCAACGGTGTTCGCCGCATACAGGACCGCGACGCGACGCCGTCTCACGTCGTCGCCCGTCTCGATCGCCCGCGCAGCAGAGGGTAACGTACCGCCCATGAGAAAGGTCGGCACGCCGATGACGAGGGCCGCCAGAACGAGACGCACGGCCGACGCGCCACCCAGCCCAAGGGTGGCCGAGCCTCCCAGCTCGAGGTAGACCGCCCCGGCGATCCAGAGCAGCGGTTGAGAGAGCGCCGCCGTGACGGCAATGACGAGCTCCAGGTTTCCGTAGAACTCCAGCGGCCTGGCCTTGCCATCGGCGCGCTTGCCGAGCAGCAGACTCCCGACGCCCAGCCCACCCATGAAGATGGCCAGCACGGCCGCCGTGGAATAAGTCGAGGAGCCGAAAATCAGGCGGAATTGCCGCGACCAGATCGTCTGGTAGATGAGCGCCGTCAGACCGGAACAGAAGAGAAAACCGATGACCTTCGACGGCACGCGGGTCATCTAGCTTTCCTCTGAAGCTCGATGGGCGGCTCGCCAGCCTGACGCAGCTTCGCGTTCAGCGCCGCGAGGCCCCCCGCCTTCAGGGCTTCCCACGAGGCGAGCGTCTTCGTGAGCGTCGACTCGAGCTCGACGAATCCCTTCTGAGCATCCGGAGTCGGATCCGCGTCCGCGCCGTCGACGGCCGAGGCCAGCGTCGCGAGCGCGCCCTCGAGGAAACGCAGGCTCGAAAGGCTCTTCGGGGGTGGGGGAACGGACCGCGGGTCCGGCTCCTCGTGTTCGGCGAGCGCCTGCGCTTCGACGTCGAAATCCGCCATCGCGCGGGAAAGGGAAACGGCGGAACTGACGGGTCGTGCGGCGGCGGCTCGCGAAGCGGAGGCCGGCGGGGCGGGAGCGGGCAGGGTAGCGACCCGAGCGGCGATCTGCCTGTGCAGCGCTTCGGCCTCCGCCATCGCTGCAGCGGCAGATTCACGCGCTCGCTCCACGCGCTGCGCAAGCGCGAACTGCCGGCCGTAAGCAGGGGCGTCAATTGCGACCCGGGGGTCGGGCTCGACGACGAGAGGCCGCGTGAGGCGCTGCCCGTTCACGCTGAGCTCGACGGTGTAGCGGCCGGGCGGCGCCCAGACTCCGTCCGTGAAGGTGTTTCCCTTGCCGAGCGCCGGCGGGGCCGGGTATCGGAGCGGCCACACGAAGCGATGCATCCCCGGCGTCGCGGGTAGAACGACGGGAGGACTGAGCCACTCCGGCGCGAGGCGGCGCTCCTCGCGGCTCGGTTCGGGAACCTTGTCGGTGCTGCTGTAGCGGCGGACGAGCTCGTCTTTCTCGTCGAGGATGCCGAGGGTCACGGGTCCAGACGGCTCGCGACGCAGCACGTAATCGAGGGTCGCGCCGGGCGGCGGATTCTCCGCCATCGGCTCGTCTTTCGGCATGGGCGTGCCCGTGAACCCGGCCGGCCTGAGGCGCACCGCGGTCCGAGGGGCGAAGAGCCAGACCTCCTCGCGGGCGAGCACCGCGTCGGCCTGCCGAAGCGGCGTGATGTCGTCCAGGATCCAGAGTCCACGGCCGTGCGTGGCGATCACGACGTCCTCTCCATGCACCTCGACGTCGCGTACCGAGGTCACCGGAAGGTTGAGCTGGAGAGCCTGCCAGGAGTCTCCGCCGTCGAACGAGACGACCACTCCCTTCTCGGTGCCGGCGTAGAGGAGGCCGGGACGGACGGGGTCCTCGCGCACCGCGTTGACGAAGCTGCCGCTGGGAATCCCGCCGACCGAAAGCGTCCAGCTCTTGCCGCCGTCCGCCGTGCGATAGATGTAGGGCGCGAAGTCGTCGAGGCGATGCCGGTCGACGGCTGCCCAGGCGGTGTCCTTGTCGGTGTGCGAAACCTCGAGCATCGTGACCTTCGACCACGCACCAACAGCCTGAGGCGTCACGTCGGACCAGTGGGCGCCCTCGTCGCGGCTGCGCCAGACGAGGCCGTCGTCCGTGCCCACCCAGAGGTCCCCGTCGGCGACGCGTGACGGAGCGATCGTGTAGATGACACCCCGCCGTTTCCCGGTCCCGCCGTCCCAGCCGGCCGTGACGGGGTCGAGGTTCGGCGGAACGCCCGCGTCCTCGCGGGTGAGGTCGGGGCTGATCGCGCTCCAGGTCCGGCCGCCGTCCG
>Ga0326726_10004617_pt1 | contig 12549 bp, 11 predicted proteins | sample MHFenrmetagenome_2_FD_207603 | JGI IMG/M metagenome (GOLD analysis project Ga0326726, IMG submission 207603) | Lab enriched peat soil microbial communities from Michigan Hollow, Ithaca, NY, United States - MHF15MN | ecosystem: Environmental > Terrestrial > Soil > Wetlands > Peat | place: USA...
CACCGCAGATTCTGAGCCAGTCCGCCGTTCCAGTTGGCCGCGTCGTTGGTGACCCCCACTGCGGCAGCACCGCCGGCGATGCTGTTGGTGGACGCGGTCGTTTGCCCTTGCGTCAGCACGGTCGACGTCAGGCTCGGAAAGTAGGCGGCTCGCGCGGTCGCGATCGCGAGATCGCTGATCTCCGGATTGAGGCGCTGCACGGCGATGTCGAGATTGCGCTCGAGCGTCAGCTTGACGGCATCTTCGAGCGTCAGGGCGATCTTCGGTCCAGACGCGGGCGCTGTTGTCTGCCCGCCCAGCTGGGCCGTCGTCGGAGTGCTGGTCTGACCGCGGGCGGCAATCCGGGCGGCCTCGCGAATCAGTTCCTGAACACGGACGTCGCTCGTTCGCTGCTGCGCGGCAGCGGGGACGCTCGAAAAGGCCAGCGCTGCGACCGTCGTGGCACAGGTCAGCACCAGGGTGGAATTCTTCAGCATCATCGTCATCCTCTAAGTGGTGCGGGTGATTAACTACTGTTTTTGACCGCCGCCCGGCTTGGCCGCGCGATCGCGATCGGCTTGCGCACGATCGGCCTGCATCTGGTCGAACAACGCCTTCAGCTTGACGCGTTGTTCCGGCGTGAGCAGCTGCCTTTGATGGAGCAGCAGCAGCTGTCTCGTCTTGTTCACGTGACTGCGAATATTTTCGACCTTGTCGACCTGTCTGACGACGATCGCTTCGTCGGCGTTCATTTCGATCAGGCGGGACAACTCGGCCTCCTGCCGATCCAGGTCGTCGCGGCCGCGCCGCAGGTCCGGCAGCGCCGTCTGGAAGACCGCCTCGAGGCGATTGACCTGATCAGTCGAAAGTCCCAGATTCCGCTGGAACTGATCCGTGCGCCACCAGGCGAAACCTCGCGGTTGGGAAGGCGGGGCCGACGCTTGCGCCACCGGCGCGGCGCCAGCCAGGCTGGCCGACACGACCACCAGCCCGGCGCACAGCAGGGCCCGTCCAGTCCGCCGATTCATCGATGGAACCTCAAGTAAAGTAGCGTACTTATGGCAAATACGACGAAGGGGGGGTGTTTGTTTAGCGCGCGCCGGCCGTCTGAGTAAAGGTCGAAAGCCTGTCGATCGCGGCACCCACCAGGTTGTCCGGCGTCGATGCTCCCGAGGTCAGGCCGATCGTGACGCCGCCGCCGGCCGGGAGCCAGTCTGTCGAAATCACCTCGGCCTTCTGTCCCACCGGTCGATGGCGGATCTCGTCCGCCGACACGAGGCAGTCGGGGTCCGCGATGTGGAACGTGGGCTTCGTGGCGGCGCAGATGCGCGCCAGGTTGCAGGTGTTGCTGCTGTTGTACCCGCCGATGACGATCATCAGGTCGACTGGCCGTTCGTTCAGCAGGGTCACCACGGCATCCTGGCGATCCTGTGTGGCGCTGCAGATGGTGTCGAATGCCTGAAAGCCAGTCCCGATCCTCTCGGCACCGTATCGGGCCAGCATCGCCGCCCGCAGCATCTCGCCGATTTCGAGCGACTCCGACATGAGCATCGTCGTCTGATTGGCGAGTCCGATCCGCCGAAGGTCCGGTTCGGGATCGAACCCAGGGGACGCCGCACCTCCAAATCGTTCGAGAAATGCCGCCCGCTGGTCCGGCCCGCCCGTCGCAATGAAGTCGCAGACATATTGCGCTTCGCTCTTGTCGAAGACGACCAGATACCGGCCGCCGGAGGCGACGGCCTGCGACGCGGTCGCTTGCGTCTCCTCGTGCCAGAACTTGCCGTGAATAATCGACGTGTACCCGCCCTCGGCGTAGCGCCTGACGTTTTTCCACACGTTGAGCACGGAGCCGCAGGTCGTGTCGATGAGCGTGCATCCCGCGCGGTCGAGCCGCTGCAGCATCTCCATGGTGACGCCGAACGCCGGCAGAATCACGACATCTCCCGGGCCCAGCCGGCCGATGTCGATGGCATCCTGATCGAGAAACCGGACGCCCATGCTTCTCAGCTTCTCGTTCACGTGCGGGTTGTGGATGATTTCGCCGGTCAGGAAGACGGGACGATCGGGGAAGCGCTCGCGCGTCTGATAGGCGTAGTCGACCGCCCGATCCACGCCGTAACAGAAGCCGAACTCGCGCGCGAGGTGGACGGTCAGTCTTCCTGAGCGGAACGTGAAGTCGTCGGTCTTGATCCGCTCGACGATGGCGCTGTGGTAGTTCTCGGCAAGCCGGCCGGCAACGGCCTGCTTGAGGTCGAGACCCTTGCGGAAGATCAGGGAAGCCAACGGTCAGCGGGTGATGTCGCGGACGTCGACGATCTCGCGCATGTGGGGAGTGAGCGCATCGAAGACGCCGAGCTCGCTCGTGTGCGGGCGGTCGAGCGCCGACTCCAGGTCCGACATGAAGGCGTCGTCGTTGTTGGAGCCGGTCGTGACGCCGACGGCCGCGGGCGCGAGCAGCGCAGGCACGCTCGAACCGATCCGCTGGCGCGCGGTCTGCGCGACGTTGAATCGGGTGCCGCGGACAAAATCAAGCCGGCCGCCGAAATTGAACACGGTGCCCGCGGCGACGCCAACAAACAGTCCCGCGGCGGCTGCGGCGGCGACCCAACGCGTCGCCAGGCGGGTTGTCGACGTGTTTGTCTGCCGCGCAACCATGCGACCTGGAAAGCTGATGACTCGCGCGGCGCGTCCGACGTGTTCCAGACGCCGGGCGATCTCCTGCTGCTGGGCGCGCAACTTCTCGGGCGGGAACGCCGCCTCGAGTTCGGCGTCCGCCTCCGTGCGCAACGCCGCCAGGAACTGGCTCAGTTCGTCGAACCGCCGGCGGCACGGGTCGCAATCGCTCAGATGCTCCGCGGTCGGCGGATCGGGAGCGTCGCCTCGCCGCTCGGCGTAGTAGCAGTCGAACAGCCGTTCGTCCTGAAGGTGCGGGGCGCGAACGATCATGGCTGCCCTCCGAGCAGCGCGCGAAGCTTTCGAGCGGCGCGGAACAGATGCACGCGAACCGTGGACTCGTTGAGGCCGATCATCGCGCCCACTTCGCGCGGCGTGCAGTCTCCGTAGTGGCACAGCATGAACACGGTGCGCTGGCGTCCTTCGAGGCGGTCGATGGCGGCGGTCATGCGGGCGCGGCGTTCCCGCGCGAGAAGCCGCGCTTCAGGGTCGATCGCCCCGGAGCCGGTCGTGCCGGCGGCAAAGGCGGCGCGATCGTGAGCCGCGGACAATTGACCTCCGGTCTCGTCCACGGGCACGATCCAGCGGTCGCGGCGGACGCGTGCCTTGCGTCGATCGAGACAGCCGTTGATCAGGATGCGCGTGAACCAGACCTCGAACGGCCAGGCCTCTCGATACGAGCCGATATGACCGAAGACTTTGACGAATGCGTCTTGAACGGCTTCGTCTGCGTCAGCCGCGTCGCGCAGATACTGAAACGCGATGCGCAACGCGCGGCGCTGGTGAGCCACCACCAAGCCTTCGAAGCGCTGCCGCGCGGTGTCCAGGTCGCCCTGTTCGACCAGCGCGCGGATTTCGACGGCCAGTTGAGAGTCTTCCGATAGCGGTGCCGACGGCACTCGGCGCGCCGCGGGAGGCGCCGCCTGCGTGCTCAGCGGGCTCGCGGCGGGATCGCCGGGGGCCACGGTTGCCGTCATCCGCACATCGACACTCATAAGGGCACTACGACGTTACCTGTGATGTGTTTACAGTCTATCTCACTCTGCAAATTGTTGACTGTGGGAAGAGCAGCGATTACGATCATCAAATTCATCGCATGTTACTGGACCTTCATACCTTAGGAGCCTTTTGATGGCAGTGGAGCGTGGCCACCAGCTCGACCGCGAAGGCATTCGCACGGATCGGGTGAAGTGGAACCTGTCGGCGGCGGCGCTCTACGAAGAGGCCGTGAGGAAGCAGGAAGGGTCGATCGCGGCCGAGGGGCCGCTGGTGTGCCGGACCGGTCAACACACGGGCCGCTCGCCGAACGATAAGTTCGTCGTCCGGGAGCCATCGAGTGAAGAGCATATCGCCTGGGGCAAGGTCAATCGGCCGCTTGAGCAGGCGCAGTGGGACGCGCTGCACCACGACTTCCTGCAGTCGCTGACCGACAAGGAACTGTACGTCCTCGACTGTTATGCCGGCGCCGATCCGACGTACCGGCTTCCCGTGCGCGTCATTACGGAATACGCCTGGCACAGTCTGTTCTGCCGCAACCTCTTCATCGACGATCCCGCCGCTGCGATCGCGCAGGCGCCGGAGTTCACCGTCATCGATTCGCCGAGCTTCAAGGCCGATCCGAAGCGTCACGGGACGCGCACGGAGTGCGTCATCGCCTTGAACTTCGCGAAGCGGCTCGTCCTCATCGGCGGCACGAGCTACGCCGGCGAGATGAAGAAGTCCATCTTCAGCGTGCTCAACTACATCCTGCCGCTGAAGGACGTGCTGTCGATGCATTGCTCGGCCAACATCGGCGCGGCGGGCGACGTCGCGTTGTTCTTCGGTCTCTCGGGCACGGGGAAGACCACGTTGTCGAGCGATCCGGATCGGCAGCTGATCGGCGACGACGAGCACGGCTGGAGCGATCGGGGCGTCTTCAACTTCGAAGGCGGCTGCTACGCGAAGACGATCAAGCTGTCGCAGGAGGCCGAGCCGCAGATCTACGCGACGACGCGGCGCTTCGGCACGGTCCTCGAGAACGTCGTCTTCGATCCGGAAACCCGCGTGCTGAATCTCGATGACGGCCGTCATACGGAAAACACACGCGCCGCGTATCCGATTTCGTTCATCGACAACGCCGTCCCGAGCGGTGTCGGCGGCCACCCGAAGAACATCGTGATGCTGACGGCAGACGCCTTCGGCGTCCTGCCGCCGATTGCACGGCTCACGCCGCAGGGCGCGATGTATCACTTTCTCTCCGGCTACACCGCGAAGGTGGCCGGCACGGAGAAGGGCGTGACCGAGCCGAGCGCGACGTTCAGCACGTGTTTCGGCGCGCCGTTTCTGCCGCTGGCGCCCGGATTCTACGCCCGGATGCTCGGCGAGAAGATCGCGCAGCATCAGGCGCGCGTCTGGCTCGTCAACACCGGCTGGAGCGGCGGTCCCTACGGCGTGGGACACCGCATGAAGATCCGCTACACGCGGGCGATGATCAATGCGGCGCTCGCGGGGGCGCTCGATCGGGTGTCGTACGAGAGGGATCCGTTCTTCAACCTGGATGTACCTTCCAGCTGCCCAGGAGTGCCCGCGGACGTGCTGAATCCGCGGAAGACGTGGACGCACGCCGCCGAATACGACGCGCAGGCGGTCAAGGTCGCGCGGATGTTCGTCGAGAATTTCAAGAACTTCGAAGCCGGTGTGGCCGCAGACGTGCCTGCTGCCGGCCCCGGGGCGTGAACGCAGCCGGCGGCGTCTACGAAGCCGTCATCGGTCTCGAGATCCACGCGCAGCTCCTGACGGCTTCGAAGATCTTCTGCGGCTGCAGCACGGCGTTCGGCGCCGCCCCCAATACGCATCTCTGCCCGGTGTGCCTCGGTCTGCCGGGCGCGCTGCCGGTCCTCAATCGAGCCGCCGTCGACGCCGCGATCCGCGCGTCGCTGGCGCTCGGGTGCACGATTCACGAGACCTCGATCTTCGCGCGCAAGAACTACTTCTATCCCGACCTGCCGAAGGGCTACCAGATTTCGCAGTACGAGCGGCCGCTGGCGACAGGCGGCGCCATCAAGGCGCGCAGCGACTACTGGGTGCCGGACTACGACATCCGCATCACGCGCGTGCACATGGAAGAGGACGCGGGGAAACTCCTGCACGAAGGGTTTGCGGATTCCGCGCGCAGCAGCTACGTCGACCTGAACCGCGCGGGTACGCCGCTCATTGAAATCGTCACCGAGCCGGATCTCCGAACGGGGAAGGACGCCGCCGCGTTCTTCGAGTACCTTCGCGAACTGCTCGTGTCGCTTCAGGTGAACGACGGCAACATGGAAGAGGGCAGTCTGCGGTGCGATGCGAACGTGTCCGTCCGCCCGAGGGGCCAGGCCGCGCTCGGCACGAAAGCCGAGATCAAGAACCTGAACTCGTTCCGCTTTCTCGAGGACGCCGTCGAGTACGAGGTCGAACGGCAGATCGAGGTCGTGCAGTCGGGCGGGCGAGTGGTGCAGGAGACGCGCCTCTGGGACACGGCCGCCGGGTGCACGAAGTCCATGCGCAGCAAGGAAGAAGCGCACGACTACCGGTATTTCCCGGAGCCCGATCTTCCGCCGCTCGTCGTCGACGCGTCGCGCGTGAAAACGATCGCCGATTCGATGCCGGAGTTGCCGGCGGCGAGGCGGAGTCGCCTTGTCGCCATGTGGGGCCTGCCGCTGAAAGACGCCGTGCAACTCACTGGCGGTAAGGGTGTCTATTTTGACGAGATGGTTGCAGCCGGGGCGGCAGTCAAACCCGCGGCCAACCTGGTCATGAGTGTTGTCAGCAGCACGCTGAACGAACTTCGAACCGATGATGTGTCGAGAATTATCGAGTTCGTCCCACCGAAGCAGTCGGCCCGGCTTGTCACGTTGATCGAAGGCGGCAAGGTGAGCTTCTCGATGGCGAAGGAGGTGTGGTTGAAGGCCTTCGAAACGCGGAAGCCGGTCGACGAGATCATCGAGGCCGAGGGCCTGACTCAGATCGACGACGAGTCACAAATCGTCGCGCTCGTTGACGACGTGCTCAAGAAGAACGAGAGTGCCGTCGCCAAATACCGCGGCGGTGCGACGGGGACGTTCGGGTTCCTCGTGGGTCAGGTGATGAAGGCTGCCGGCGGGAAGGCGAACCCCAAGCGCGTCAACGAACTCCTCAGGCGCGCGCTCGACGCGTGATACACTAGCCGCGGTCCACCTCAGAACATTCTCGTGTGATAGAGGCTGCTCACCTCTCCAAGTTCTACAGCCGCGGCGTCTATGCGCTGCGCGACCTGTCCCTCAGCATCGACAAAGGTGAGTTCATCTTTCTGACAGGCCCGAGCGGCGCGGGAAAGTCCACGCTCCTGCGCCTGCTGCTGCGCGCGGAACTTCCAAGCGAAGGCGAGCTGACCGTCGGCGGACGCGATCTCGCGACGCTCGGGGCCTCGCAGGTGCAGGCCTATCGACGGACGGTCGGCTTTGTCTTTCAGGATTTCCGCCTCATCTCGCGGATGACCGTGTTCCAGAACGTCGCGTTCGTGATGCGGGTGCTCGGCATTCCGACCGTGCTCCAGCAGCGCAAGACGTTTCAGGCGCTGAAATGGGTCGGGCTCCAGCATCGTCAGAACGCGCAGCCGGAAGAGCTCTCGGGCGGCGAGCAGCAGCGTGTCGCGATCGCCCGCGCCCTCGTCAACGAACCGCAGCTCGTGCTGGCCGACGAGCCGACGGGCAATCTCGATCCCGATCTCTCGCTCGAAATCATGAATCTGTTCCGCGAGATCAACGCCCGCGGCACGACAGTCGTCGTGGCGACTCACGATCGCGAGCTGATTCGCCGCGTCGGACGGCGGTCGATCACGCTGGACCACGGCCGCGTCGTCGAAACGATGTGATGATGCTGTGATGAGGGCCTTTCGATACGCGATCGACGAGGCGATAGCAAGCCTGTGGCGCGGCCGGCGGTCGGGGGCGTTGTCCACGGCCACCATTGCCGTGGCGCTCTTCGTTCTGGGCGCGTTTCTCATTACGACGTCCAATCTCCAGCGCCTCGGGCGCGAGTGGAGCAACTCGGCGCAGCTGTCCGTGTATCTGACGGACGGCGTCACGGCCGCGGAGCGCGCGACGATCGAGCGCACGCTCGCGCCGGGAACCGTGGTGTCGAGCGTGCAGTTCGTATCGAAAGCCGAAGCGCTCGGGAGATTCAAGAAGACATTCTCCGACCTCACGTCCACCATCGACGGGCTGGGCGACAATCCTCTGCCGGCGTCATTCGAAGTGCAGCTGCTCGGCGGGGCGGACCCGGCCGTCGATCTGCTCGTGGCGGAGCTCCGGCAGCTGCCCGGCGTCGCCGACGTGCGTTACGACCGCGAATGGCTCGCGCGGCTCGTGGCAGCCATCGACGTCATTCGTCTGGTCGGCGGCGTGCTGGGCGTGATGCTGACCCTGGCGGCGGCGCTGACGGTCGCCAACGTCGTGCGCCTCGGCCTGTACGCGCGTCGCGACGAGCTCGACATCATGGAACTGGTCGGCGCGCCGCGCGCGTACGTGCGAGGGCCGTTTGTGATGGAGGGCACGCTGCAGGGGGGGCTGGGCGCGCTGGTGGCCCTTGTGGCCCTCGGCGTCGTCTTTCTGGCGCTTCGAGGGCGCTACCTCGTGCCGCTGGCGTCCGCCATTAACCTGTCCGCTGTGCGGTTCCTTTCTGTTGAGCTGTGTCTGGTCCTCGTCGCAGGCGGGATGCTGGTCGGCTGCCTCGGCGGTCTGGTGGCCGCCCTCAGCCGCCCCTGACGGGTTTACGCAATCTTGACACTGGTTTTCCCGCGGCACTACACTGGAAACTGTCACGTCGACAGTCCACTCTCGAGGAGCCGCATGGCACGATTTGCGACCGAGATGAGGCCAATCAGCGCAGTGCACCCTATTACTGAGTTCTACCGGGAAGAGTTTCTAAAGCATCAGCGCTGTCTCCAGCAGCAGCGACCTTACTTCTCAGACCGCGCGATTACCGACGTTGAAGCCGCCCTCACCAAGATCATTTCCGACCTCGAACATCTCTCGACAAAAGAAGACGCACCGCAAGTCGTCAGCTCGCTTCTGAAGCAGTTTGACGTCGTCACCGGGCTGTCGGCTTGGTCTGATCCGAAACGCACGCACTGACTCGTTCCCTCGCCACACTCAAATCCGATCTCACCGACATCATCCGCGCCGGCATTGCGGCGGTGGATGCCGCACGGCTCGTCGAGCGAGCGGTCGCCCAGGCACGGCCGGGCTCGTGGGGGCCGATGTGTGTCATTGCCGCCGGCAAGGCGGCCGCTCCGATGGCGCGAGCTGCCCGGGAATTGTTTGGCGATCGAATTCGCGCGGGGCTGATTGTCGGCGTGGAGCCGGCCGCGGAGCCGGAGCCGCGTCACGGATTTCAGATGATCGTCGGCGGGCATCCGACGCCTTCGGCCGCCAGCGAGCAGGGCGGCCGGCGCGCGCTCGAGCTGGCGGCGTCGCTGCGATCGGACGAGACGCTGGTTGTCCTGCTTTCCGGCGGGGCCTCATCGCTGATGGCCGTCCCGGCCGACGGCGTGCGGCTCGAGGACAAGCAGGCGGCCACTCGCCAGTTGCTGCGCTCGGGAGCGGATATTCATGCGCTCAACACCGTCCGCAAACATCTGTCGGCGATCAAAGGCGGCTGGCTCGCGGCCCGCGCAACCGGCCCGTGTCTGGCGTTCGCGATCTCTGATGTCGTCGGCGACGATGTGAGCGTCATCGGATCCGGCCCCACGGTGGAGGATGCGAGCACATTTCGAGATGCGCTCGACATCCTTCGACGCTTCGGCGGCGAGGACGCGTATCCGCCCGCCGTCATCAATCGCTTGACGAGCGGCGCGCAGGGCCGGATCCCCGAGACGCCCAAACCAGACGACCCGAAGCTCGCGCGCGCGCAGACGACCGTCATCGGCGGACGCCGCAACGCGATGGAGGGCGCGGTTCGCGAGGCTGAGTCACGCGGTTATCAGGTGATTCGTATCGACGATGCCGTGCTGGGCGAGGCGCGGATAGCTGGACCTTCGCACCTGCGGGCGGTGGTCGCAAGCGCGGCGAGTGCCGGACGGCCGGCGTGCGTCATCTCGAGCGGCGAAACAACCGTGCGGGTCGCCGGAGACGGGAAGGGCGGCAGGAATCAGGAATTCGCCCTTGCCTGTGCGGACGCGCTGGCGGCCATTGGCGGGACGGCGGTGCTGGCAAGCGTCGGCACGGACGGCATCGACGGCCCGACGGATGCGGCGGGGGCACTCGTCGACTCGACGACCGTCGAGCGTGCGCGGGCGGCGCGGCTGCAACCACAGGCCTTTCTCGAACGCAACGACTCCTATCGGTTTTTCGAGGCGCTCGGCGATCTCATTCGGACCGGCCCCACCGGCACGAACGTCGGCGACCTCCAGGTAATTTTGTTAGGCTAAGTCCGGCTGAAGCCGGACACTACGTACTGTATCGAACAACAAACATGTTTTCCCGCGACCAGGTTCTCGCGTTGATGCGCGAGCGGGTGCACCATCCCGCCGGCATGCGCGAGCTTCTTCAGACTCTCAAAGTTCCCCGCGACGAGCGCACCTCGTTCAAGCGGCACGTCAAGTCCCTTGTCGCCTCCGGCGACTTGATTCAAATCCGCGGACATCGATTCGGCTTGCCCGAAAAGATGGACCTTCACGTCGGACGCCTGCAAACGCACCAGGCAGGCTACGGCTTTGTCATTCCCGAGCGCCCGCTCGATTCGGGCGGCGACATCTACGTCGCCGGTCCACATCTGAACGACGCCATGAACGGCGATCGCGTCGTCGCGCGCATCGAACGGGTCAAGGAAGGCGGGCGAGTCGAGGGGCGGGTCATCCGCATCCTTGAACGTGGCAGCGCCTCGATTGTCGGTCGCTACGAGCGCGACGACGCGGCCCGAAGCGAGTCGAGGGCGAGCGGCATGGGCTACGTCGTGCCGTTCGATCGGCGGGTGCTGATGGACATCTTCGTGCCGCCAGGTCACGAAGGCGGTGCGTCACCGGGCGACATGGTCTCGGTCGAGATCACGCGGTGGCCGACGTCCACGCGCGGCGCCCTCGGACGTGTCGCCCACGTGCTCGGCGACATCGACGCGCCCGGCGTCGACACCGAGATCATCATTCGCAAGTACGGTATCGCCGATGCGCATTCGCCCGAGGCCATCGCCGAAGCCGTTCGCCTCGGCGCGTCCGTGGCGGAGAAAGACATCCGGGGCCGCACCGATTTCCGGCAGATCCCGACGGTCACCATCGACGGGGAACACGCGCGCGATTTCGACGATGCGATCACGATCGAGAAGCTGGCGAACGGGAACTACTGGCTGGGTGTGCATATCGCCGACGTGTCACACTACGTCCAGGAAGGCAGCGCGCTCGATCGCGAATCATACGAACGCGGCACGTCGGTGTATTTTCCCGAACGCGCCGTTCACATGTTCCCCGCGGAGCTGGCGACGGGCCTGTGCAGCCTCAACCCCCGCGTCGACCGGCTCGTCCAGTCGTGCCTGATGGAAGTCGATCGGCACGGACAGGTCGTGCGCCATGAGCTGCACGACGGGGTCATCAACAGTAACGAGCGGATGACGTACACGGCCGTGAACGGCATTCTCACGAAGAACGAGCCGCAGCTGCTGGCGCAGTATCAGCCGCTCGTGCCGATGTTCGAGCTGATGCGGGAGCTGTTTGTCGTGCTCAACGATGCCCGCCGCCGCCGCGGATCGATCGACTTCGACCTGAACGAGGCGGAAGTCGTCGTCGACGAAGGGGGCGTGGTGGAGGCGATCATCGCCCTCCAGAGAAACGTCGCGCACCGGCTCATCGAGGAATTCATGCTCCTGGCGAACGAGACGGTCGCCTCGTACCTGGAAGCGCAGTCGGCGCCGGCGTTGTACCGGATTCACGAAGAGCCCGACGTGCTCAAGATCGCCAAGTTCGAGGAGTTCGTGTCGGGGTTCGGCTACAGTCTCGGGGCTCCGCTCACCGCGCTGCGGCCGCGGCACTTTCAGAAGCTGCTCGAGCGCATCGAAGGCAAGCCCGAAGAGAAGCCCATCGCGTTTCTCATGCTGCGGACCATGCAGAAGGCGCGGTACGCGCCTGAAAACCTGGGACACTTCGGGCTGGCGGCGTCGAGCTACACGCACTTCACGTCGCCGATCCGGCGGTACCCGGATCTGGTGGTCCACCGTGCGCTGCGGGCCGCCCGGCATGCCACGTTATCCGCCGACGAGCGCGAAGAGCTGGTCGAAGAACTCCCGGAGGTCGCACGCCATACGTCCGACATGGAACGGCGGGCGGACGACGCGGAGCGCGAGCTGCTGCAGTGGAAGAAAGTGAAGTTCATGGCCGACAAGGTCGGCGACGAGTTCGAAGGCTACATCACGGGCGTGGCGGCGTTTGGCTTGTTCGTGGAGCTGGTCGAGCACTTCGTCGAAGGCATGGTGCATGTGTCGACCATGGCCGACGATTACTATCGGTTCGTGGAGAAGGCCCACCTGCTGCGCGGCGAGCACACCGAGAAGGTGTACCGGCTGGGCGACAAGGTGAACGTTCAGGTCGTCCGCGTGAACATGGAGCTCAGGCAGGTCGATCTGGGCCTGGTTGAGATCCTCGATCGTGTGCGGGAGGGAGCCCACGGCCCCCGGCGGAGCCGTGCCGTTCCGAAACATGTGTCGCGCCGCAAGCAGCGCCCGGGCCGGCGGGAGAGGAAGGAGAGAAAGCGCAGATAGACGTTACGACTTGTGATCGTCGACCGAGCCTTCTTTCATGCCTTCCTTGAAGTTCTTGATCGCGCTTCCGACGCCTTTCCCCAGCTGCGGCAATCGGTTCGCCCCGAAGATCAGCACGACGATGACCAGAATGACCAGAAGCTCTGGCAGGCCGAG
>Ga0326726_10004618_pt1 | contig 12548 bp, 13 predicted proteins | sample MHFenrmetagenome_2_FD_207603 | JGI IMG/M metagenome (GOLD analysis project Ga0326726, IMG submission 207603) | Lab enriched peat soil microbial communities from Michigan Hollow, Ithaca, NY, United States - MHF15MN | ecosystem: Environmental > Terrestrial > Soil > Wetlands > Peat | place: USA...
TCGAGCGCCGCCCTACCTCGAGCAGCCGCGCCAGAGCGTGGTGGGCGCGCGTGCAATTCCACGAAGCGCCGAGTCACTTGCCCTTCATTGGGTTCGTGGTGCGCCCTCCCGGGATCGAACCGGGGACTGATGGATCAAAAAGAAAGGCCTGATCAGTGACGGGAGGTTGCGGGGTTACGCCGCATTCGCGGCGGGGTCCGCTCGAGCTTGCGTCTTGCCCGGGGGTATTGCTTGCATCTACAAACTATGCAAATACATGCCTCGGTGGGAAAGCGACGGCAGGAACCGAAGAGGCTGCGAACGGACGCCACGGCTCTCGTCGAGACGTGCGCCGGTCTGCACAGCCGGCTCGCGGCGCGGCGCATCACGCAGTTCCTGGATCGAGAGCTGGGGGGCGGCGGGCTGAGCACTGCCCAGCTCGGGCTGATGGCCCAGATCGCCGCGACCACCGACGACACTCTGGGTGCCCTGGCTCAGCGCACCGGCCTCGATCAGTCGACGCTGTCGCGCAACCTACGGGCGCTCGAAGCCGACGGCCTGGTCGAGATCGCGACCGTCGAGTCCGATCTTCGTCGGCGGATGGTGTGGCTTACGGAGACTGGTGCGCGGCGACTGGAGCGGGCAATCCCGGTCTGGCGCGCGGCGCACGCCAAGCTCGCCAGTCACTTCTCTGTCGATCTCGCCCGGCAGCTTTCGAGCGAGACCGAGACACTCACCCGAGAGTAAGGAGACGTCCTATGTCGGAAGAACGGCGCGAGGAGAGTTTCTTCGGCTGGGTCACCCAGCTGGTTCATGTGCACCGGGGGCGCCTCGCCCGGATCGTGCAGCGGGAGGGCGTGCGCGCGAGTGACGCGTTGGACTGCGTTCAGGAAGCGTTCGTGAGCTTCCTCGAGCTACCGCAGGCGCGGCTTCTCGTCGGCTTGCCCGATGACTCTGCGAAGCTGCTGGCCATTCTGGCGCGGAACATCGCACGCAACCGCCGCCGGCGTCACGATTACGCGAAGTCGCATGTCGCCGGCGAAGAGGTCGGCTCCGGCCTTCCTTCAGACACTGCGTCCGCCGACGAGATCGTTGCGCTCGCCGAGCAACATGCGCTGGCTCTTGGCTGCATGGTGACTCTGAACGAGGTGCAGCGAGCCGTCGTCAATCTGCGGGTGATCGATGAGGTCCCGGGCGAGGACGTGGCGCGCCAGCTCGGCACTACGGCGTCCCACGTTGCGGTCTTGCTCTTCCGGGCGAAGCAGCGATTGCAGCGCTGCCTGGCGTCGGCCGAGACGTTGCCGCTGACGCGACCCGCGCAACGTCACTCCGCCACCCACGCCGAGGGATCGCGCTGAGTCAGGCGCGATCCCTCGACGAGGGTGTCCGCTCAAGCGGCGTCGTCGATCAGGAGGAATTGCGGGGGGCCGCCTGACGAGATCGAAGCCGCGTTCTCGAGCGCCTCTCGGCCGCTCTTGGACTGCGCGCAGGCTTTCGCAGCTTCGGCGTTCGGGAAGTCCACGACCGAGATCCAATGCGCGAACGGCTTGCCTCCGGGCGCGCCGAGGACGCGCTTCGTCGTGACTCCAGTAGCCCCGACGAGGCGAGGCCCCGCATACGGAAGATGCTGCTCGCGATAGGCTCGATCGAATTCCGCCGCGTCCTTCGGGGGCGGATAGATGACCAGCAATTGTACGGACATGGGGTAGCTCCTTTGGTTGGTTGTGGCTGACACCTCCAAAGGTCCTGACCAACGTGGGCATTACATGCACCGTCGCATCGGCTCCTCATAGTCCAAGCTCACTCAGCGACGGGTGGTCCTTCGGGCGCGGGCCGAGCGGCCAGCGATACTTGCGCTCGTCCTCGCGGATCGGGAGATCGTTGATGCTGGCGAGTCGCAGGCGCATCAGACCGTGAGTGTCGAACTCCCAGTTCTCGTTTCCGTAGGAGCGGAACCAGTCACCGCGCGCGTCGTGCCACTCGTATGCGAACCGCACCGCGATGCGATTCTCGCGGAACGCCCAGAGCTCCTTGATCAGACGGTAGTCGAGCTCGCGGCTCCACTTGCGCGTGAGGAACGCCTCGATGGCCGCGCGCCCCTCGAAGAACTCGCTGCGATTTCGCCAGCGGCTGTCGAGCGTGTAAGCGAGCGCGACGCGCGCGGGGTCGCGCGTGTTCCAGGCATCTTCGGCGCTCCGCACCTTCTGCGCGGCGCTCTCCAGCGTGAACGGCGGCAGCGGCGGGCGATCCGAATCACTCAGCGAAGTGACTCCGGCGCGGAGCGGAGATAGCGCAGCCCGCCCGTCTTCACGTAGAACGTGCAGCCGGCGGCCGAGGCGCGGGGCTGGTGCTTCGCGCCCAGCGGGAAGCGCAGCCAAGTGCCCGCGCCGTGCTCCCCCGACTCGTCGGAGAACGCGCCGTCGAGGACGAACAGCTCCGCGCCTTCCGGGTACGACACCGGGCCCGGATCGGCGAGTGAGTCGTAGCGCTCGAGTCGGATCGCGTCCGAGAATCCGGCTTGCGCGTACAGCGGCTTGTGAGTGACTCCGGATGTGTCACTCGGCATCCACGGCAGCTTGTGGGTGTCGACCACCACGTGGCGCCGCGCGCGCCCCGGGAACTGCCGCAGCTTCACGAACAGGGTGCAGCCGGGCCGCGAGAACGGCGCGTGCCGGAAGCCCTCGGGGTTCAGCAGGAACGTGCCCGCGGGCCAATCGCCGTGCTCGTCGCTGAACACGCCTTCGAGCACCAGTATCTCCTCGCCGTCCGGGTGGTCGTGGGCGGGGAAGCGCGACTGGGGCTCATAGCGCACGACCGAAGTGACTTGTCCCGCCTCCGGCGGGCCGACGAGGTGAACGCGCTTGCGCCACACCGAGCCGCTCGGACTCGGCGTCCAGCGCATCTTCGTCGTGTCTTCGCGGACGCGCGCCGAGAGATCGCCGTGAATCGACTCGCTCATGCCCGGTTCGACGGCGCGATCTCGCCCGGGGTTTCCGGTCATCTCGAAGCCGGCCCCGACCCCGGCAGACCCGCGACCCAGCGCATCGCCAGGTCCGTGAGCTCGCGCGGGATGAAGGGCTGGGTGGCGATCGTCGCGAGCGCGTCGAGCCCGACGATGTAGCGCTGGCGGGGCCGGCGGCTCTCGATCGCGGAGCTGATCGTGCGCGCGACCACGTCCGCGGACGGCGCGACGCGCTCGATCAGCTCGAGCATGGCGCGCACGCGGTCGTATGCGGTCGCGTACGGCGAGCCTCGCCGCGCGCCGAGTGACTCGGCGCGCGCGCGTGACTTGTCGCCGATCGAGGTGCGGAAGAAGCCGGGCTCGACGATCACGACGCGCACGCCGAAGCCCGACACCTCGACGCGCAGCACGTCCGAGAGCGCCTCGAGCCCGAACTTCGAGGCGTGATACCAGCCGTTCAGCGGCAGCACCGAGGCTCGCCCCGCGACGGAAGAGACCATCACGATCCGGCCGTCGCCGCGGCGCCGCATGCCCGGCAGCGCGCAGGCCGAGACGACCGCCGGCGCGACCAGGTTCACGTCGAGCTGCGCCTTGGCCCGCGCGGCAGTCACTTCCTCGATCGCGCCCGTCTCGGAGTAGCCGGCGTTGTTCACCACCGCGTAGAAGTCGGGCAAGTCACTCCAAGCATCGACCACCGCCGCGTGGTCGGAAACGTCGAGCACGAGCGCGTGCACGCGCCGCCCGAGCTTGCGCTCCTTCGCAGCGTCGCGCAGCGCGTCCCCCTTGGCGTCGTCGCGTGCGGTGCCGTACACGGTCCAGCCGCGCTCCGCGAGGCGCAGCGCAGTCGCAAGCCCGATCCCCGAGTTCGCGCCGGTGACCAGGACCGGGCCGGGAAAAGCCGTCATCGCGGATCTCCTCTCATACGCTCTCTTGTACTCCGTCGGGGCAGCCGCGGCGCAGCCGGACACACCGCGCCGTGGCCGCCCCGCCGTCGTCGAGAAGCGCGCGCCGATGTTCCCGCGCTGCAGCTCGCGCACCTGGCCGCGTGAGTGACTCCGCTATTTCCGGAGTGATCTGAAGCCCGCGCGAACCTCTTCTGAAAGGAGCTTCGGCTGTTCCCAGGCCGCGAAGTGACCGCCTTTGTCGAGCTTGTTGTAGTGAATCAGGTTGGGATAGGCTCTTTCTGCCCAACTCCGCGGGGCCGCATAGAGCTCATCCGGAAAGACGCTCACGGCCACCGGGATGGCGACATGCTTCGGGGCGAAGAACGCCAGCTTGTTCTCCCAATAGAGACGAGCCGAAGAGACTCCCGTGTTCGTCAGCCAGTAGTGCGTGACGTTGTCCAGAATGTCGTCGCGCGTGACGCCCTCCTTCTGACCCGCGAAGACGCGCGTGAAGAGCTCGTAACTGCTCCAGTCGTGATCGAGGATCCATGCGGCGAGCGCGATCGGTGAATCCGCGAGCCCGTAGAGTGTCTGCGGGTGGTTCCCCATCTCCTGGGCGTAGGCGAGGCCCTTTGCGTAGAAGAAGGCGAGCCGGTCATACGCGTGCCGCTCGTCGGGGGAGAGACCGGCCGGCGGCGGAGCTCCAGCGAAGGCCAGTTTGTCGATGTCTCCAGGAACTGCGCCCGGCATGTTCGTGTGGATGCCGAGCAATTCCGGAGCGGCCTGAGCGCCCATCAGATCGACGACGAGCGCGCCCCAATCGCCCCCCTGCGCCACGTAGCGCGAGTAACCGATGCGCTTCATCAGCACGTTCCAGGCGCGTGCGATGCGGGGCGCGTCCCAGCCGGTGGTCGTCGGCTTGCCGGAGAACCCGTAACCCGGCAGCGAGGGAATCACGAGGTGGAACGCATCCGACTCACTCGCGCCGTGCGCCGTAGGATTGGTCAGCGGATCGATGATCTTCAGCTGCTCGATGACGGAGCCGGGCCATCCGTGAGTCACGATGAGCGGCAAGGCATTCTCATGTCTCGAACGAACGTGGATGAAGTGAATGTCCAGCCCATCGATCTCGGTGATGAAGTGCGGCAGGGCGCTCAGCTGCGCCTCGCACCTGCGCCAGTCGTACTCCGTCGCCCAGTAACTCGCGAGCTTCTGCATCGTCGCGAGCTGCACGCCTTGCGATGAGTCAGTGACCGTTTCCCGCTCGGGCCACTTCGTCGCGTTGATGCGCCTGCGCAGCTCGGTGAGCTCCGCTTCTGGAACCTTCACCTGAAATGGACGAATCGCACGCTTGTCACTGGTGAGGGTCATGCTGTCCTCTCTTTGAGTTGTTTTTGATCGATACGGAACGCGCGTCCCATCTCACCGGACGCATCGTTCCGGGTCGATTGGACCAAGGTATTGCCCAATACCTCAAAATGACCCGCGTTGATAGAGCGCAGGTCACTCGGATCGCTTTCGCTCAGTGACTGCGCGGCGCTCACGCGCCGGAATCCCATGCCGATCTGGAACTTTTCTTTTTGGCCCTCCCGGGATCGAACCGGGGACCGACGGATTAGGAGAGCATCGGTGGGACACGGTTACGTCCGCGTAGATGAAGGACGAAAAGCCGCGCGTGGATGCGAGCCGGAAGATCTGATCGGGTACGCCAAGGAGCTCGGCCTCGACGCGCTTCGCTTCGCGCTCGATGCTCGAACCGCTCGAGCTCGCGCGTCGCAAGAAGCGCCGAGCGGTCGTCGGGGTCTGCACCGCCGGCGGGATGGCGACCGCGGCCTACTCGGAGCGCGCCTGACCCGCGCGCTTCAGCGCCTCGACCAGTGAGTCCTCGTCCGTCGTAGCGCAGCCCATTGATGAAGAGCGTCGGTGTGCCGGTGACGCCGCTCCTCCGACCGTCCGCGAGATCCTCGTCGACGCGTCCTTGTATTTTGATCGACGACGCTGCAGCGCTCTACTCGATGCGCAGGCTCTGCTCCCTCGCGTAGCACTGGTCCCAGATCCAGACGTCGAACGCCGCGAGCTTCCCCTGCCACCTTGGAGTCAGCGTGTTGACGCACTTCAGCGCCACGCGGTCGATGTAGTCGTCGAAGACCGCCCACGCGTTGGTCGCGTCCGCCGGGTTCAGACCCGCGCCCGGCTGGGTCGAGGCGAGTGCATCGGCTGCGGCTTTCGTCACGTCGGAGTAGAACTCGGCCTGCATCTCGACGTCCGCGTGCGTGCCGGTGCGCTCGACGTGGCCACCGACCAATGTGTCCCAGTCCAGCTTCCGGATCTCCTCGACCTGGGCGATCGAACCCTGGACGTCCTGGGCGACCGCGAAGCGCCGAAACGGCATCCAGCCCGGGAACACCACGTCGACGACCATCAGGACCCGCTGCTTGGGCGCGGAGATGAAGATGTTCCCCGGCTCGTGACCGTTGCCGTGGTAGGACAGCTCGAGCACCGACTTCCCCACGCGCAGCGTGTAGCGGTCTTTGAAGGTCACCGTCGGCAGGGGCCGGTTCGGGTCCTTGGCCCTTTGCAGCAGCTTGAGGGTCTCTTCTTGCGCAATGATCACGGGGTTCCCCCCTAGACCCTTCGTCCCCCCGATGTGGTCGATGTGAGAGTGGCTGTAGATCACATGGGTGATCGGCTTCGAACCGCCACTCACTTGCGCGATGGCCTCGGGCAGGTGCTTCGCGTAGTTCGGGGGCGTGTCGATCACTACCACGCCCTTGTCGTAGACCAGAAACATCGACTGGTAGGCGTTGTCGGTGATCATATAGAGGCCGCCCCCCAGGTCCTGCAGGCGGTAGCCTTTGGCCGGGTCGACGGCAGGTCCTCGGGCGGAATCGGGCACGTCGAGATACTTGCCGATTCGCACACCGATGGGCGCGATGGCCGGCATGTCGGGATACGGCGTCCCCGGCGCGCCGGGGGCCTGCGCGCGCACGTCAGAGGCGCACACGCACAAGCCGGCGACGGCGATCGCGAACACGAGGAATGAGTTTGTTGAGTTCATGGTAGTGACTCCTCAGCGCACCGACCCGCGATCGTATGCCGGCATGAGGGCCGCATCGGCATCGAGCCAGACTCCGCGCGCCCGCTCGTATCACTTGAAGTTACTGGTTCGCCGCCACTACTTGCGCAGTGATCTGAAGGCCGCGCGAACCTCTTCTGAAAAGAGTTGCGGCTGTTCCCAGGCGGCAAAGTGCCCGCCTTTGTCGAGCTTGTTGTAGTAGACGAGCTTGGGATACGCCCGCTCTGCCCAACTCCGCGGGACTGCATACACCTCGTCAGGGAAGGCGCTCACAGCGACGGGGATGGCGACCCCTTTCGGGGCGAAAAAGCCGAACTTGTTTTCCCAATAGATACGCGCCGACGAAATCGCCGTATTCGTGAACCAGTAGAGCGTGATGTTGTCGAGGACATCGTCCCGTGTGAGGCCTCTGGGCTGTCCGTCAAAGGTGCGCGCGATGAGCTCGTAACTGGGCGCGTCGTGGTCGAGCAGAAAGGCTGCCAGGCCGACGGGTGAGTCCGCCAATCCGTATAGCGTCTGTGGGCGGTTCGCCATCTCGAGGGCGTAGCCCACGCCCTTCTTGTAGAAGAAGTCCAACTGCTCGCACGCGCCCCGTTCGTCGGCTGAGAGACCGGGTGGCAGCGGGCTGCCCGTCTGCAGCGCCTTGTCGATGTCTGGTGGAACCGCGAAGCACCAGTTGAGGTGAATGCCGAGCAATTCCGGAGGCGCCTGCGTAGCCATCACATCCGTGACCATCGCACCCCAATCGCCGCCTTGCGCCACAAATCGCGTGTATCCGAGGCGCTTCATGAGCGCGGTCCAGGCGCGTGCGATGCGGGGCGCGTCCCAGCCGGTGGTCGTCGGCTTGCCGGAGAATCCGTAACCCGGCAGCGAGGGAATCACCAGATGGAAAGCGTCCGATGCGCTCGCGCCATGTGCCGTCGGATTGGTCAGGGGATCGATGATCTTCAGCAGTTCGATCACCGAGCCGGGCCATCCGTGAGTCACGATGAGCGGCAACGCATCTTCATGCCTCGAACGAACGTGGATGAGGTGAATGTCCAGCCCATCGATCTCGGTGATGAAGTGCGGCAGGGCGCTCAGCTGCGCCTCGCACCTGCGCCAGTCGTACTCCGTCCCCCAGTAACTCGCGAGCTTCTGCATCGTCGCGAGCTGCACGCCTTGCGATGAGTCAGTGACCGTTTCCCGCTCGGGCCACTTCGTCGCGTTGATGCGCCTGCGCAGCTCGGTGAGCTCCGCTTCTGGAACCTTCACCTGAAATGGACGAATCGCGGTCATGGCTTCCTTCCCTTGGGGTTGTTTGGCCCTGGAATCGTATTCTGGCCGGCGCGCGATCTGAAAGGATTTTCGCGAGCGCTTCCGGGATCGAACCGCCCGCGCGGGTGTACCCTGATCGCGCGGGGGTCGGGGCAGGAGGCGACCATGCAGCAGATGAGCGGTCTCGACGCGGCCTTTCTCCACATGGAGACCGGCGCGCAGTTCGGTCACGTCGGGTCACTCACGCTCTACGACCAGCGCGAGGCGCGCGACGGGTCGCTGTACCGCGCGCTGCGCGCCACCCTGCCCGAGAGACTCCACCTGCTGCCGCCGTTCCGCCGCCGCATCGTCGAGGTGCCGTTCGGTCTCGATCACCCGTACTGGATCGAGGACCCCGACTTCGATCTCGACTTCCACATCCGGCACATCGCAGTGCCGCCGCCGGGCACTCACGAGCAGCTCGCAGAGCTCGTGTCTCACCTCCACTCACTGCCGCTCGACCGCAGTCGGCCGCTCTGGCAGCTGTGGGTGATCGAGGGGCTCGAGAGCGGGCAGACCGCGCTGTACATCAAGGTGCACCACTGCACGATCGACGGAGTGTCTGGGGTCGAGATGACCTCGACCGTGCTCGACCGCACCCGAGAGGGCGGCACCCCGCCGCCGCCGCTCGTCCGCTGGCGGCCCGAGCGGATCCCGGGCGACGGCGAGATGTTCGCGCGCGGCGTCGCGGGACTCGCGCTCCAGCCGGGCAAGGCGGTGCGCTTCGCGATCCGCACGGCGCGCGACTTACCGGGCATCGCGCAGTTTCTGGCGCCGTTCGCCGACGCGGTCGGGCTCGGCCGGCTGCCCTGGCCGCTCGGGCCGCGGCGCAGCGCGCAGGTCGACGCGCCGGCGCTGCCGCAGACCGCCGCGCCGCGCACCTCGTTCAACCGCTCGATCACGCCGCACCGCCGCTTCGCGTTCGTGACTCTGTCACTCGAGGACGCGCGCCGCGTGCGCAAGGCGTTCGGCACCACGCTGAACGACGTGGTCATGGCGATGTGCTCGGGCGCGCTGCGCCGGTATCTCGAGGAGCGGGGCGAGCTGCCGGAGGAGCCGCTGATCGCCTCGGTGCCGGTCTCGGTCCGGTCGGCGTCCGAGAAGGCGACTTACTCCAACCGAGTCACTGCGGTGCTGGCCGAGCTCGCCACCAACGAGCCCGACCCGGTGAAGCGCCTGCGCCGCATTCACGACTCGATGCGCTCGGCCAAGCAGATGCAGGAGGCGATCCCCGCGACGCTGCTGCAGGACTTCACGCAGTTCGCGACCCCTGCCCTCTTCGCGCAGGCGGCGCGCATCGCCGCGCGTCTGCGCATCGCCGACCGCATGCGCCCGCCCTTCAACGTGATCATCTCCAACGTGCCCGGCCCGCGTGAGCCGCTGTACTGCGGCGGTGCGCAGATGAGGACTTACTATCCCGTCTCGGCCGTCGCGGAGGGCCAGGGCATGAACATCACCGTGCAGAGCTATCTGGATCAGCTCGACTTCGGCGTGATCACCTGTCGCGAGCTGGTGTCGGATCCCTGGCGCATCACCCGCTACCTGGGCGAGGCGCTGGAGGAGCTCGCGAAGCTCGCCGGTCAACCGAGTCAGTGACTGCGTCGGGCTGCGACGTCGACAAGTTCGCGGCGTTCGGTCTGCCGCTCGTTGGGCGGCCCTAGTTCAATTGCGCAGCTTCAGTGGCTTTTCGGAACCGCCCGGGTCGCAAGGACGGCAGGATCAGTCGCGGCGCGCCGTACGCCAGCGACGTCTCGAACGCGACAAAGAGCCCCCAAAGGATCATGCCTGCGCCGCCACCAAGGGTGGAGCCAACGAACGGCGCGGCCGCAAGCATGGCGACGAAGGCGACCACGGGGAAGAGCAGAAATCCAACTAGGAAGAAGACAGGCCACGAATCGAACGTGCGAAACGAGTCCGACCAGGAGGGCCAGGCCCATGCCACGGGAGCAACGAAGAGCAGCGGGCCAAAGCATGCTGCAAGCATTTCCAGGAATCCGCGAAGAAGCTCGCCGCGGCCAGCGTAGTTGAGACCGAGGAGATAGGGGATGAAGTCTAGGAACGGGACCAGCCAAATAACCAGAAGCACGACTGCCGCCGACTTGATCCATCGGACCGAGAGTTCGCGGGCGCTCTGGGGTTTCGAACTCATCGAAAAGGGCATCTCGGCGGAAAGCATGTGCGGAGCTGAAGCCGTCCGCGTGGCTGAGCCCGCGGCTGTCCGCTTCAGCGGCTTGTTAGACGGCGCGCTCACCGGGGGCTGCCTCGACACGATACGACTCCGCGACGACCCAGCCAGTGAGACCGTAGGAAGACGAGAGCTCGAAGGCTTTGGCGCCGTGCGATTGAAAGTGGCCGATGGAAGCCTCAGGCGATTCGTTCCATGCACCCGGCCACGCATACTTGGAGCCTTCCTCGAAGAGGCTCCTGCAGTCTGCGACGAGCTCAGCGACGGGCACCTCCGCGACACTGAAGAGGATGCTGCCGAAGTTGTCGTTCTCGAAGTGGTAAGCGAGAACGCCTTCGAAAATTAGGTCCGTGCATTCGACTGGCACTCGCTCCTCGAACCTTGTGTGCAGAACAATGCGCCGACGCTCGCCGTCGACTTCGTAGGAAACCACTCGGTTGTCGTGGATCGATCGTTCCGGTATGGACATTCTTCGCCCCGTCCAACGTATCTGCGCTCAGCTGCGCGGCGCCCGCCGCCGACGTCAGCCCACGTCCAACTGGCGTTGCCCCTAGGTACCATGCCCAGCCACCGCCCCAACCTGCGCCGCGTCTGCTGCAGCGCTCATTAGGCGGCAGTCCGCCCCCTACCTCCCGAACGAAGGGCGGCTAGAGCCGCGGCGATTCCCCTGTTCCCGACGGAGAGCCAAATTCCAAGGGCGAGTTCTACGAGCACACGCATCCTCGGCGCCCATTCCTCGTCGAGTCGCGGCGCCTGACCGGATAGCTCGCTCACTAAGCCTGCGCGCAGATAGTCCCGCATTGCTACCGCAGCGCCTGTGGCAAGCGCGGATACAACGAAGCAGACGCCAGCCACCGCGAGCAGCGTCTCTAGAAGATTCTCACTGGTAGCGATCGCAGCAGACTCACTCACTGACGACAGCCGATCCGCCAACTTTTCGCGCACTGCGAGAAGGAAGGAACCCAGTACGATCGGAATAGCGGCGCCAATGGCGGTCGGCAGCGGCGGCAACTCGTCAGCTAGGCTACCCGCTCCGAACGAGATGTAGAACGCAGTGAGGCCGATCCCCTGGATCACCTCATACACTCCGAGGACGGCGAGAAGGGCTTCAATCAAGTCTCGGCTCTTCACAATTCACCTCGAAAGATCTGCTGCTGCCTAACAGATATTGTCCTGCACAGACTCGCTCGAGCTGCGCAGCGGAATCCTGTACCGGAGCGGGTCATGGGTCAACGCATGTGCCCGGCCCGGCTCACGTTCTCCGAGGGGTGAACTGCCGGTAACAAGTAGCGCTGCGGGGTTGGAGGGTATCTCGCTGGGACTTCGAGCCGGGGACAGCTGCGATCCGGCTCGGTCGCGCGCTTTGCCCCATCGGACCGAGCTCGGCCTCTCGCCGGGCGCGGATGGTGGGGGTCGAGTGTCTCACGCGAGCCAACTACCGGCGCCTCGGCTTCTCGATCAGGTGCGGGCAGCGTGTCGACTGCGGCACTTCAGCCGACGGACCGAGCGCGCCTATGTGCAGTGGGTGAAGCGGTTCGTTCTCTTCCACGGCAAGCGGCACCCAAGCGAGATGGGAGCGTACGGCTCCGCCCGCTACCTCAGCCACTTGTCAGTCGGTGGTGTCCCCGCCCGCTCGATCTGCAGGAGCGCGCCATCGTCGGCGGCGAGTGAGACAATGCATTCGACGGGGCCTGTGGCTGCGAGGAGTGACTCGCCCTCCTTCGCGAGCCGGCTCGGGTCGCACGAGCCGTGCGCGAGGTCGCGCAGGTAGGTCGCGAGCAGCTCGAGATCGAGTCCCGCCAGCGAGTACGTCCGCACGCCGGCCCGGCGATCCCACTCCACGAGCTCGAGCAAGCCGAGACACTCGCAGCGGGCGCAGCGCGCGATCGCGACCACGGGCGCGTCGCGCCACTCGAGAATGTCGGCGGACGCGATCGGGAGCGTGGCCAGCTCGAGTGACGCGAGATGCGAGCAGAGCGCGACGTCGGGATTCACGAGTCACTGTTCGCCGTGAAGAACGCCCGGAGCGCGTTCAGCCGGGCACAGTCCAGGTCGCGATACAGCCGGTACACCCGCTTGTGATTCACGAGCTCCCCCTCGCGCCGCAGCAACACATGACTGCGTCGGTACCCGAAGCGCGGCCGAGCCGGGGCGTGCGCCCTGACC
>Ga0326726_10004619_pt1 | contig 12548 bp, 3 predicted proteins | sample MHFenrmetagenome_2_FD_207603 | JGI IMG/M metagenome (GOLD analysis project Ga0326726, IMG submission 207603) | Lab enriched peat soil microbial communities from Michigan Hollow, Ithaca, NY, United States - MHF15MN | ecosystem: Environmental > Terrestrial > Soil > Wetlands > Peat | place: USA...
GCCGTCCAGATACTGAGTCTGGCGGTGTCGAGACCCATCCAGATCGGATAGACCTTGCGATCCCGCGCGGCAATCCCGATATAGTCACCGAAGAAGATGCCCGAGGTTGGAGTGAAAGAAGAGGCGCTGACGGTGAAGTTTGTGAATGTCGATCCCCCGTCGGTGGACCGCGCAACGGTTACGTCCGTCTGAACCCCGCTCGTGTTCCGGCGATCATAGAATGCAGCGTAGAGGTTTCCCGAGATGGGATCGACGGTGAGCCACGGGAAGAACTGATGTGAGACGGTGAGATCGTCGTTCACCTGCACGGTTCCTCCCCATGTTGCGCCGCCGTCGGTCGAATGGATAATGAAGACGTCCGTATTGTCGAAGCCCGCACGCTGGTCCGACCAGAGAACGTAGATGCGTCCCCGGTACGGCGAAGAGCTGACATCACATGCGGTGATCGGCATTCCGTTGCACCGGTAGATCCCCGGGACGCTGAAGTCCCACCCTCCGGGCTGGGCCGCGACGAAGACATCCGTCCCCCAGGTAACGCCGCCGTCCGTGGACCTGTCAAAGAGAATCCCGAGTGGCCCGCTCCATGCCAGAGAGACCTCTCCATTGGGGCCTACGGCCGGAACCGCTCCCTCGACGGTATTGTCCTCATCGACGCAATTGCCTCCCCGATCGCTGACGCGGACGGGCGCGGACCAGGACCCCCCGCTATCCGTGGACCGGGAGAAGAGGATGCGCGTGCTGTCCTTCGCCGCTGCGCTTCCGTACACGTCAAACTCCGTCCAAGCGCAGTAGAGAGAGTTTCGATAGGGAGAATTCGTCATGTCTGCGGCAAGCCATTCCTTATCCTGATCCTTTGTCCCGTTCAGTCCGATCCCCACACCGTTGTTCCATGTTTTGCCGCCGTCGGTTGACTTTTGCACCACAATCCGGTCGAGCCACGAACCTCCCTGAGGATTGGAGAGGTGGGCATAGTAGGCATTCCCGAGCGCGTCGAAAATGACGCACGGATCACCGGCCACGCCGTACGGTGATGTGAGCCGTCCCTGCATCCATGTCACCCCGGCGTCGGTGGAGGAGTAGAAATAGTCCAGGTTCGCCGCGGCGATGAGCATCCGCGGATCCTGAGGATTTATGGAAATCACGACTTCCTCAGGGTTCGTGCTCGTCGGGTCGCTCACGCGGGTATTCACGATCTGTCCGAAGCTCGACACGCCGGCGAGCAGGAGACAGATCTCCGGCACGAGACGTCGCATCATGTCTCCTCTCAGCGCAGGATGCGGACGCGTCCGCCCCCGCTTGCCGAATAATAGTTGCCGTCGTACATCGCCTCGGCGACGACCGGCGGATATTGAAACGTCCCGGCGGTGACCGCACGAACGGCATAATAAAAAGTCTTTTCGCGAGCCCTGCGAAAGCTCGTGTAGATGTTCACGCGGTCGTCCCGCACGTCGAGGTATTCCGGCGTTGCGGCATTCTTCGTAAACGCGTACACCGTAGCGTCGGTGATGCGGGGATTCTCGATTTCGAAACCTGCGGGGAACAGGTCGGTAATGGCAACATGGTCGAGCTGATCGATCGATGACAGAAGCGTGAGCCGTACCACGATCAGGTCATTCTGCCTGATCGTCGATGGATCCAGTGGAGAGCCGTTCCGATCCAGGAGGACGCGGCGGATTTGCATATTCTTGTCTTCCTGACGAACTCCTCCGTCCGTCCTGATCCCCTCGGTTACCACCGCATAGTACACTCTCCCCGTCCCCTGCACGGCGATGGTGACCTTCTTACCAAACGGTTCAATGTCGAATCTTTTGCTTCCGCCGGCATAGGGAAGCCCCTCCTTGCCCACTGTCACCGTCCCTGCGACGTTTGTTGCGGATGCCAGCCGCGCCGCCTTTCCAAAGGCAAGGAGCGTGAATGCGTCATCCTGCGTGCTATACCATTCATTCGCTTGATACACTTTTGAGAGATACTCCATGTATCGGGGGATATTCGGATTGTTCAGATCCGACTCGAGCAGGACATTCAGGATGATCGCGTTGGACCGGATCGGAGAGTCGAAGTTCCCTCCCGACGTCCGTTTCGCCTCCTCCGTCACGAACTGCGGGGGAAGGAGATCGGCGTACGTCCGTCGATCTCCGCTGAGCGCATACGCCCCTGCAAGGAGGTAGCGCGTATCCGTGGTGAGAAGAGAACTTTCGTTCCTGTAAAAATCCATAAGCGCCTTGTCAGGCTGCCCCGCCGCGGCGAGGACATAGAGCGCATAGAGAGCTCCTTTGTCTGCGATCCGTTTCACCAGGACCCGATTCGGCCCGGAGTAATAATAGTCCTCGGTTTTCCGGCTCCTCGCTGTGCTCGAAATTCCCGCCAGTGCCAGCCTCAGGACGCCATCAGGAACTGCGTACCCTGCCTTCTTTGCCTCCACCAGAAAATGGGTCGCATAAACGGACGTCCAGGGTATCACCTCGCCTCCCCCGGGCCAGTAGAGAAAGGTCCCGTCCGTCGTCTGCATCGAGGCAATTTTCGTGATGGCCTCGTTGACGAAGTAGGTCGGACTGCCGGAAGAGGTGGCCATAGGAGCGAGGATTCCCGCCACATCGCGCAGATAGATCTGCGGGAACGCTTTGGAGACCGTCTGCTCCAGGCAGCCATGCGGGTACCCGATCAGCTTCTTCAGCTGCTTTGCGAAGTTGGCCACGGGGAACGGACTCACCGTCACATAGGCTTTGCGTCCGGCCGCAAGGAAAACATCCGGGATGTCGTGGCTGACTGCGTTGTTCCCATCGACAAAACCGGTGACACTCTCGACGAGAAAGGGGGAGCCCGGGCGGACGGCAAGCTCGGTCGTTGATTCGAGTTTCTCTCCGAAGGCATTGGTCCGGACGGTCACAGCCCCCGTGCCGATCTGGTTCCCGGTCCGAAGACCAACCAGTGCATACTTTTCCTGGTTCGGCCCAACCTCAAGGAGAGGCCCACCAATTGCTTCGATCGGTCCGGAGGTGCTGACGGCAAACGTGAGCGACACAGCCCTGTCGGTTGTATTGAACGCGGTGATCGGCATGCTGAGGGAATCATTCGGGCCGAGGAACCGGGGGAGGGCCGGCGTGAGAACTACCGGATCGGCCACCTTCATTGGCTTTTCCGCCGCGCCGAAGCGATCCCCCTTGTACGCAAGGGCCATCAGCCGCACTTCTCCGTTGAACTCGGGGACATCGAGGTCCACGGTCACGGCGCCACCGCCGTTGGTCTTCACGATACCGGACCAGAGAGCGAGGGGCTTGAAGCGCGTCACGGTCAGCGGGTTCGTCCGCTTCGCGAGATCGGCGTCGCTCCCTCCGGGGCTGCTCTTTCCTTTTGCCGGTTCCGGAAGGAGGTGGCGGAAGAAGTCATACGTTTCCGTCTCCAGACCCTTCCGCGCATAGAAGTAGGCATAGGGGTCGGGCGTTTTGTAGTTCTTTACCTGACAGATCCCTTCGTCCACCGCCGCCAGGGTCACGAACGCGTTCTTCTCGCCGGAGACCGTGACACGGATCGCCTGCCTCGTCCGCGGACGGATTTTTTCCGGCGCCTCGAGAACGAGCTGCAATTTGTTGGAGGGACGCTCGACCATGAGCGGCATGAAGCCGTGACCCGCGAGGAGCGGGATGTTCATCTCTTTTACTTTGCGGAAGAGGACGGCGGTCACATAGACGTTCGGGAGGAATTTTTCGTCGACGGGCAGCTCCAGCGTTGCGGCGCTCTTCACGACGTCGAGATACCGGTAATTAAAGACCTGGTTCCGCTCCACCGTCACCAGCATCTTCCCGTCGAAGGGGGTTTGAAAGAGTATTCTGGCCTTCTCCCCCGGTGCATAGACCGGCTTGTCGAAGACCATATCGATGCGCGCTTCGGGGTCGACCTCAAACGACGTGATGTCCGTGGTCCCCCAGCTGTACGCATAGAACGACACCTGATTGAAACCGCTGTCACCATCGCGCGAAACACGGAGCATGTAATCCCCCGAACGCGGAACCGTATAGGTGTACTCGTACGGTCCATCGCCGAGAACCATTTTTTCGGTTTTCACGGGGATGTCGCGTTTCTCCGACACGTACCGGAGAGTACCGGTCCCCTGGTGCTGCCGGAGAACGGAGTGCCATTCCTGCCGGATGAGCTCAACCCGGGCCACAAATCCTTTGATGGGCCTGTCGCCGGGATCGACCGCAACGATCTTCAGCTTCTGCGGTGTGTTCGGGCTGACATAGTATGCTCCCAGGTTCCGGAGGCCGATGATGTACTCTTTGGGGTGGATGGTTGTTTGTGCCAGCTGATACACCGGCCGTCCCGATTCATCGAACACCGCAACCCGCGCCCGCGCGCGAAGGAGTCCGCTCGAGGTCACGCCAGCCGGCACCGCGAAGCTGAACCTGGCCTTCCCGTTCTCGTCCGTCGTTCCTGTGGAGACTTCGGGATTTAACGACGCGGGTTTCGCCGCGTCATCGGCGAACCGGTACTCCGCAAAATTCTTCGACCTGTAGGGAACGACCGTGAACGATCCCTCGAACTCCCATTTCCGTCCCGCCGCTGGCGGGCCAAAGAAGTTGAACGCCTGAAGATCGTAGGTAATCGTTTCGCCCGGCCGGGCCATATCTTTCGACGGCGTCAGGTTCAGCCGAAGTCGATCCGGGACGAAATCCTCAACGCTCACGGCAGAGGAGGCAAGATATGTCCCTGTACCGGTGGCCAGCTCCAGACGGTAGACACCGCTCAGCGCCCCCTGCTGCGTCTGGTACGATGACGCGAAAGAACCCTGCTCGTTAAGGGTGAACTGGTTTTCGCTTACCGCCGTCCCGCGAGGATTGAAAATGCTCAGTCGCACCGGCATCCCCTCCGGGATGGCGTCTCCGATATTCCGCACGATTCCCGAATAGAAGATCCGCTCCCCCGGACGGTAGATATTGCGATCGCCGTACAGCATCGCATCATAGACCCCCTGGGCACTGAGTTTCCCTCCCACATCAAACCGCGAGTTCTCAACCCGGTAATCCTCCAGGTTGATGAAGTTGAAATCATTCTCCAGTTCGGCGGTGACAAGTTTGAGCGTCCAATTCCTTGCCAGCGCCCGGAACTCCGGAACACGGGCCACGCCGTCGCCGTCGGTTTTCACGGCTGTTATTGTCTGGTTGTTGGTCGAGACCAGGCTGACAGTGGCGCCCGAGACCGGCGAGGCTGTCACCAGGTTCGTTACGAACACCAGGACTTCGTTGGCGCTCTGCTTGACAATCATCCCGAGATCCGAAATCGAAACAAGCTTCGACGTCGTCCGCCAGCTCTCCGCCGGGTTCGCGATCTCGATCAGGTAAAATCCCCTGTATCCATTGTTGAGATAGGGCTGGAGACTGAACAGCGTCGTGGCCTCCTGGTTCGCGGCACCACTGATGGTCAGCGTATCATACTTCAGCTGTCGTCCGTAATTGGAAAGATGGTACCGGTACTTCCGCCGGTATTGCCTCCCCCCCTCCTCATCCCCACCCTCATCATACTCGTAATCATAGTAGCGGCCCCCGTCGAGAAAGAAGACGAGGTTATTCTGAAACACCTGGCTCACCCGGACCGCAAGTCTCGGAATGTTCACCGTTTTGATTTCCAGGGTCCTCTCGCCACCCTGAAGCATGTACACGCCGGACTCTGATGCAAAACGGAAGGATGGCGCGACATTCCCAATGAGAACTGTCGCCTCATAGTCGTTTTGCGTTGAACCTCCCAGAACGGAGGTCAACCCCTTCTTGATGAGGAGACGGAAGGCCTGTCCCGGTTCGAATTTCCCCCGCAGCGTGAACCCTTCCCGGGTCGTCTCCACGGCAAACTCGCGCGCCGGCTCCACCGTCACCTGCTTCTTCACTTCGGCGGGTTCCACTTCCTGTGACATCCTGACCCTGATCCAGCTCACAACCCCATCGGTGCCGAATTCATGCCCGTAGATCTGCAGGCTGCCGAGTGGAGGGAGGTTGAAGACGAACGGTTTGTCCATCCGGATGCGAGTCCCGGTTTCGGGGGAAACGAGGTCCGAAGAAAAATCGATCCCGATTTCCCGCTGCCTGTCGAGCTGAGTCGAGACACCGAGCTCAACCGCAACGATCCGGGTTTTTTCGGTCGAGACAACCCGCACGCCAGCCTGTGTCTCTTTATCGACAGTCACTTTCAATGTCCGCTGGACATCTTCGGGCAGCACCATGTAGCTGAATTCGAAGTTTGCCTTGACACCCACCTGGCGTTTCTCACCGATCCGGTCATAAAAGAACTCGGCGGTCCGGAGTGTGAACTGCTCGGTCGAGAACTCAAATTTGTCCGCACCCCGGAAGCCTTTCTTTCCCGCGCGCCCGGCGAGCAGTGCCGTGTTGAGACGTGCGGAGAATTTTGTGTCTCCGGGGAGGGGACCATCGGGACTGAAGACGAGCCTTGTGGTATCCTGCCAGACGAATTTGCCGGGAATAGCGGGCGAAAATTCGATGAATGGCGTCGGAGTCCACTGGTTGAGCGAATCTGCAGGCACCACCCGGTGGGAAAACTCCAGCCCGATCGCCGCATCCCGGGCGATGATTCCCTCCGGGAGTGGTGAGACAACCTGAAGGTACTCCGAGGCGTCGCGGGCGCAGGACAACGAGAGGAGGAGAAGAACGGCCGACAGAAGGGAGCGTAAGGGCTTCATGACAGTATCCTTGAGAGAATCAGAGTGCTGATTTAACGGTAATCTGAATTTTCGTTGATCGTCCGTGATCATCGACGCAGGTGATTGCATGGATCCCCTCGGCCACGGTAACGAACAGCCTGTCGCCGGGAGGGCGGGATCCGAGGAACCGGTCATCCAGGTACCATGCATGCGCGCGCACGTCTGCCGCCGACCCGGCGAGGAGCGCCAGCTCCTGGCGGGGTGCGACGAGATAGTATGTCGTCTCCTGCGACGGGCTGACGATCGCGGGTCCGTCTCCGGGAAACACCCGCGGGCAAGCAGGATTGTGTGCTGGCGGGACATCATGCAGGATGCCCGTAGCGCGCCAGAAATTCACCAGGTCGGCAGGCACGTCGAGGTATATGGCACGCTGGAACTTGCTGCTCCCCAGGCAGGAAGAGCAGTAGGTTTGTTTCCCGTCCGGCGAGAGGAGATACTCTTTGCAGACATCGCAGGACCGCAAATTTGTGGTCCGTTCGGCATACAGATCCGTGATCTGGTGGCGGCACCGCGGCGTCGGTTCCAGACCGCTGACGGCGCAGATGGTCCGGACCCCCACTTCAGGTGGAAGGGAGAGGATTTTCTTCCGATTGCGCGACGCAACAGCATTCAGGATATCGATGAGAAGCGGGGCCGCCACTTTTCCCCCGACGATTTCGGGATTCCCGCGGTTGTCGGGATTGCCGATCCATACGCCGACGGTGAAGTCTCCTGTATACCCGATCGCCCAGGCGTCGCGCCGTCCATAGCTCGTGCCGGTTTTGAACGCCACGGTCGAGAGGTAGAGCGTCGATGCGAAATTCGAGGGGAGGTCGGGTCGCTGCAATCCGGTCAGGATTTCGGTGACCAGATAGGCCGTGGCGGGAGAAAACACCGCCCTTGGCGTGCGCGCCTCGTCATCGACCGCGGAAAAGGAAAGTTCCTGCAGCGTGCCCCCGCCCGGGAACGCGGCGTAGGCGCGCACGAGTTCTTCCAGCGTGATCCCGCATCCACCCAGGATCATGCTGAGCCCGAGTTGCCTCCGTTGCGCAACGAGGGACGCCATGCCGAGGTGACCGAGGAAGTCGAGAAATTCCGGCAGCCCGCGTTTCTTCAGGACGCGGACCATCGGGACATTCAGAGACCGCTGCAATGCCTCATCCGCAAAGACAGACCCCGAGTAAGTTCCATCGTAGTTCTCCGCTTGGAACCCCTCCGCATCGTAGGGGACGTCCAGCAGGCGCGACTTCGGTGTGAGGTCGCCATGTTCCATTTCAAGGGCGTACAGGAACGGCTTCAGCGTGGAGCCGGGCGAGCGGATTGCCCGCACGCCGTCCACCTGGCCGCTCGACGCGGCATCCTCGAAGTTCTCCGATCCTGCATAGGCCCGCACCGCGCGGTTGTTGTTCTCGACCACAAGCACAGCGCCGTTCTGGATCCCCCGCGGCTTCCAGCCTCGCAGATGCTGACTGAGCAGCGCTTCCACCGTCGTCTGTAGGCGAAGGTCGAGAGAACTCCGGATCTCCGATTGCGTTCCCGCGGAACTCCGTACGCGAAGCGCAAAGTGCGGCGCACGACGCACCGGGGCCCGCCGCTCGACCGCGGCCGGGGTCTGCCAGACGACCGCGGAATCCGAAGGCCGCAAAAAACCCGCCCGGAGCCATCGTGATGCGAGGCTCGTGCGTTCGCGGAACAACGACGGAGCGTTCCTGTCGGGCTGCAGCCCCTGCGGGTCGCCCGGAATCAGCGTAAGGTCGATCAGCTGTGCGATATTCAGGCGATCGAGCGGCGTGTTATAATAGAGCAGTGCGGCCGACTGGAGCCCTTCGACGTTGCCGCCAAGCGGGACCATCGAAAGGTACATTTCGAGAAGCTCTTTTTTTGAGTACTTCAACTCAAGCTGAAATGCGCGGAGTACTTCGCGGAGTTTGTTCCCGTACGTCCGCTCCTTCGGTTCCAGCATCCGGGCGATCTGCATGGTGATGGTCGAACCGCCGGAGACTACTTTCCCGCTCCTCAAGTTCTGCACCAGCGCGCGCGCGAGCGCGAATGGGTTCACGCCGGGGTGGATGGCAAACCAGCGGTCTTCCTTCTGCAGCAGGATGGATTTCAGGCGGGGAGGGATCTGTTCCGGGTCGGTTCTCAGCCTCCACATCCCGTCGCGCGCCAGAAAAGCATGGAGAAATTCTCCGTTACGGTCGAGAACTACCGATGAGTACGGTTTCGGCGGAGGCGGAGGGTCAACGATGAAGCTCACCCCCAGCAGAACAAAGGGAGCGGCGATGCAGGCCATGAGCCAGCGCAGCCGGCGGGTCCCTGGCAGACCCGGCAGCCTCAACTGCTTGGGCAGCCTGCGCAGCCCGGGAGGTGCCGCCAGTCTGAAAAATTTCAGCACGACTGGCAGCCTTGCCAGCCCGAACAGCCGTGGCTTCCCGGATGATCGGAAATTGTCCGCGATGTGTGGATTCCTCTTCTCGGACTAAGGGTGTGGGTCTCCCGAATATAGGGAGCGCTTCGAGCCTTTGCAATTCCTTTGATTTCTTATTACCCTTTTCAGGCCGGCCCTCATGAGATCCCGGACCATTCCACCCTCCCGGAAACCCGTGAATTCGAGCAGAACTGAGCTGGAACAGAGCGTCACCGAGGTATTCACCGACAAGTACGGAGCTGTGCCGGCCTGCGTCGTCAGCGCCCCGGGACGCGTCAACCTGATCGGGGAACACACAGACTACAACGACGGTTTCGTACTCCCCGCCGCGATTAATCGTGCTACAGCAATTGCCGCAAGTCCCAGGCCGGATCACAGTCTTCTGATTCATGCGGAGAACCTCGGAGCCACCATGCTCCTGGACCTCAAGGATCTCCACCCCCGCAAGACGGGCTCATGGTCAAATTACCCGGCTGGCGTCGCGCATTTCCTCCTGAAACAGGGGATAACCCTCCGGGGTGCAACGATGGTCATCAGGGGGGACATTCCACGGGGGGCGGGTCTCAGTTCCTCGGCGGCGCTCGAAGTCGCATCCGCCTACGCCTTCCTAACGCTCAATGAAGTGACGATGCCCCCCCTCGATGTCATCAAACTCTGCCAGAGGGCGGAGAACGATTTCGTCGGAGTGAAATGCGGCATCATGGATCAGTTCATCAGCTGTCTCGGAAAGAAGGACCACGCTCTTCTCATCGACTGCCGGTCACTTGACTACGTGCATGTTCCGTTCCCCGCCGGCGTCCACCTGATCGTGTGCGATACGGGCGTCAAGCGGGCGCTGGCATCTTCCGAGTACAACAAGCGCCGTGAAGAGTGTGCCGCGGGGGTTTGCTGCCTTGCCTCACGCATCCCCGGAATCCAGATGCTGCGCGACGTTACCCCGGGACATCTGATGGAGTTCGGTGAACTGCTCGATCCCGTGGTGCTCAAGCGCTGCCGTCATGTCGTCACGGAGAATGACCGGGTCACCCGGTCGGTCGATGCGCTTCGCGCCAACGATCTTGTACAGTTCGGGAATTTGATGTACGCGTCTCATGCCAGCCTCCGCGACAACTATGAAGTAAGCTGTCCGGAACTGGATGCCGTCGTGGAGATATGTTCAAGGGTTGACGGAGTTCTCGGCACCCGGATGACCGGTGCCGGCTTCGGCGGGTGCGCAATCTGTCTTGTGCGCGAGGTGTACACCGACGCAGTCATTGAACGCCTCCAGCGAGAGTACCCGCCCCGCACCGGAAAGACCCCGGGAATCACCGTTTGCACGTTCGAACAAGGCGTCACTGTCTCGTCCGCCTGAGGTATCATGGCGGGATCTCTTACCCTCGCGCGGAGGGCACTCGTCATGCGCATCATTCTCTCGCTCCTTCTGGTAGCCATTCTCCTCCCCACAACTCTCTTCACCCAGCCAGCCACCATTGTCGATCGCGTCACAGCCGCTCTCGACACGCTTTCGAGCGTTACGTTCGACGGATGGCGCATGAGCCCGGACCTGAAATCGTATCATCCCGCAAAAGGCCACCCGGCGGATCCTGGATTCGACGATAGCGGATGGGAAATTCTGACCATCGGGAGGTCTGTGTATCCTGATTCCTGCTGGCTCCGAAAAGAAATCGTCGTCCCCGGCACCATCCTCGGTCTACCAGTATCGGGTCCCCTTCTCTTTCTAATTTCGGTGGACGATTACGGTTATTTCTGGGTGAATGGAGAGTTGCGGGGCACCTTTCCGTGGAACGGCCAGTTTGAGCTGACCCCCGACGCCAGACCGGGACAGCACATTCTCGTCGCTGTGAAAGCCGTCAATACCGGCGGTCCCCTCCGCCTCCTCCGCGCAGAACTGCGCTCCACCGCCACGAAGGCCACCCGGCAGCTCATTGAAGATTTTTCTCTCAGCCTCCAGACCGGGCAGAAGCTACTCAGCTTCGACACCTACCAGACGAGCGCCTGGAGAAAAGCCGATCCAAAGAGCGACCGGTCCTCCGTTCCGCGGGAAGAAAAAGTCAGGCTGAATACCCTGCTCCAATCCGCCGCCGGCCGCGTCGATGTTGACGCCCTCCGGGGAGGTTCCCTCGACCGGTTCACGGAGTCCGTGGAAGCGGTGCGCGTGGAACTGAAGCCGGTTGCCGAGTTCGCAAAGCGCTTCACGCTTTTCTTCGATGCCAACGCGCATATCGATGCGGCGTGGCTCTGGCGCGAGAAGGAAACCATCGAGCTGGCCAAGAACACCTTCAGCTCGGTTCTGAATATGATGCAGCAGCGCCCCGATTTCACCTACACGCAAAGCTCTGCTGCGTACTACGATTGGATGGAGCGGCTCTATCCCGACATCTTCCGGGGAATGGCCAGACAGATCAAAGATGGCCGCTGGGAACCGATCGGGGGCATGTGGGTTGAACCGGACTGCAATATCCCGAGCGGGGAGTCATGGGCACGCCACCTCCTCTATGCAAAGAGGTATTTCAAAGAGAAGTTTGGCATCGACATCGCCATTGGCTGGAATCCGGATTCGTTCGGCTACAACGCCAGCATGCCGATGTTCTATCGTAACGCGGGAATCGACGCCTTCATCACCCAGAAAATCGGCTGGAATGACACGAACGTTTTCCCTTACCGCCTCTTCTGGTGGGAATCCCCCGATGGATCGCGCATTCTGTCCTACTTCCCATTCGACTATGTCAACACCGTCGACCAGCCGTTCCGGCTGGTCGACTGGCTCCGCCAGTATGAGGCAAACACGGGGCTCCAGAAGCTGATGGTGCTTTTTGGCGTGGGTGACCATGGAGGAGGCCCGTCGCTCGAGATGCTCGCCCGCATTGACCGTCTCGGGCAACTCGACATTTTTCCCCGCATTGAACACGGGACTGCCAGTCAGTACCTCCGCTGGGTTCGCACGCAGGATCTCTCCGCTCTTCCCGTCTGGCGAGACGAGCTCTATCTCGAGTATCACCAGGGGACCTACACTACCCAGGCGGCGGTGAAAGAGGCCAACCGCACGTCAGAGACGCTTCTCACGAATGCGGAAAAATTCTCCTCGCTCGCGTCGCTGTACGGCCGACCCTACAACGGCGGCGACCTCGAGGAAGCATGGAAGAAAATACTGTTCAATCAGTTCCATGACATCCTTCCCGGTTCCAGCATCCACGAAGTGTACATCGATGCCGCGCAGACCTTCAAGGAAGCGCGGGAGATCGGGGAGTTTGAACTCCACGGCGCGCTTGCCTCACTGGCCTCGCGCATCACAACGTCGGGATTCCGGAAAGAAAGCCCGCTCATCGTCTTCAACAGCCTTGCCTGGCCCCGCACGGATCTCGTCCGGCATGCGCTCCCCTATGACGGCGGGACAGACTACGCCGTGTTCGACGAACACGGAATGGAGATCCCATG
>Ga0326726_10004620_pt1 | contig 12547 bp, 6 predicted proteins | sample MHFenrmetagenome_2_FD_207603 | JGI IMG/M metagenome (GOLD analysis project Ga0326726, IMG submission 207603) | Lab enriched peat soil microbial communities from Michigan Hollow, Ithaca, NY, United States - MHF15MN | ecosystem: Environmental > Terrestrial > Soil > Wetlands > Peat | place: USA...
CTCCCGGGCTTTGAATAGTCTTGCCCTTATGGATTCGAGCTGGATTTCAAGTTGGGTCTCTGATATACCAGACGATAACGCCAGCTCTGTAACGGATTTCGTCCGATAAAGTATATTCTGCTCCCTGCCGGTTCCTGCATCCTGATAATTTCCTTCATGGGTAATACCAAAGAAACGGGCAGCAACTCCGGCGTCATCCTTTCCCAGCACCTCCTTGGTTTCACCCGCTGTCCAGAGATAAAAAGCGCCTTCACCCCCTGCGCTGTCAGCATCTTCGGCGGAGAAAAATGCCCCTTCCGGAGAGGTGAGGTTGCGAAAAACATAGGATATTATTTCATCGGCAATTTTCCGGAATTCAGGATTGTGTGTTGCCTGATATGCTTCTGTATATACCATGACAAGGAGTGCCTGGTCATACAACATCTTTTCAAAGTGTGGTACCCGCCACTGAACATCCGTTGAATACCGGTGAAATCCTCCCCCAAGCTGATCAAATATACCTCCATTGTGCATTGCGTCCAGTGTCTTTTCTACCATGGTAAGCGCCCGGTTATTACCCGTCCGCTTCCAGAACCGTAATAGAAAAAGGAGTGTATGTGGGGCAGGGAATTTGGGTGCACGACCAAAACCTCCATACTCTGGATCGAATCGCTGAGCCAGTTCTTCATAACCTTTATGAAGCAGAGAAATATCCGGAAAATCCTCAGGGTGTGGTTCCTGTTCCTGATGTAGCGCAACTGAAATTTCCTCCGAAGAAGCGATAAGATCGTCACGCCGGTCCCGCCAGGATTGGGTAATCCGGGGGAGCAGATCGATAAGGCCCGTCAGGCCAAACCGGCTTTCTTTGGGAAAATATGTTCCGGTAAAAAACGGTTTTTTTTCCGGCGTCAGAAAAACAGTGAGCGGCCACCCTCCCCGGCCCGTCATCATCTGGCAGACTGCCATATAGATGCTGTCAATATCGGGGCGTTCTTCACGATCTACCTTAATGCAAATGAAATCCTTGTTCAAAATGGCAGCAACCCCTTTATCTTCAAAAGATTCATGTGCCATGACATGGCACCAGTGACAGGTTGCGTAACCAATAGAAAGGAAGACAGGTTTTCGCTCTTTGGCCGCACGATCAAACGCTTCATTCCCCCATGGATACCAGTCAACCGGATTACCCGCGTGCTGGAGAAGATAAGGACTCTTTTCGTGGATGAGCCGGTTGTAGTGTTTTTCGGATTCAGAGGGATCTGGGTTGGGCAATCGTTCCGGCCTCATAGCACCTCATAGGTAGTCAGAGGTAATGAGACTTTCAGAAGTACCTGCCAATAGAGATGTAATTATGTGTGAGTTGATCCCAATGAGCATAGGTAATTTATAAATGGACATTCATGCAGAGCCGTTCCTCATGGTTATCCTGACAGGAATAGGGATTGTCGGTATTTCCCTGGCACTGGACCATCTCTGGGCCCGTGTAATCCCTTTACGATCTTTTTATTATTTTATCCGCGCTCCCGGTGTTATCGTCCACGAATGCAGCCATATTCTCGGATGCCTCATCACGGGCGCAAAAGTAAAAAAAGTTGTGTTTTTTTCACAAAAGGGAGGTTCTGTAACCTATACCGCTTCTAAAATTCCTTATCTTGGTGATGTCGTGATCAGTGCAGCACCTCTCTTCTGCATACCGCTTTTGCTGGCAGGTTGTACCTGGGTATTTTCGAAGTATTTAGGCTGTGTGTTTCCACCCCTGCCTATGGGTATTGCTTCCCCGGATGCCCTTTTTGGACTATGTACTGGTATCATCGGTATGTTTACTCAGAATCTTATCGTCCTTTTCAATCCCTGGTTTCTTGTCTACCTTTACGTAACGCTCACGCTGGTTCTTTCGCTCGCTCCGAGTACGCAGGATATGAAAAATGCGGCCATCGGGATCGGCATGATTACCCTGCTGGGCATACTGATACTCTGGAGTAACCTGCACATGGCGGTTACTCTGCTGGAGGAAATCACCCTTTTCGTTGGCATTGGCTTTGCTTTCGGTTTTATGTCTGAAATTATCGCGCTTGTGATCTCATTTCCGCTTATGGTCTGGTATATACTCAGGCGCTCATGATGCTTTCCGGGTATAGCCATAAGATCGGTATTAATTGATCCGGAGGCAATTTTTCTGCATACATGACACATGAGTCTCCTCAAGGCCTTTCCGGTGAGAGTGAAACTGGTGCCCGCCTCACTCCGGTGATGCGGCAGTATTGGGAGATCAAGGAAAAACACCCAGATGCAATCCTGTTTTTCCGCATCGGTGACTTTTATGAGACGTTTGAAAGCGATGCGGAACTCATTTCTCGGGAACTGGAAATTGTTCTTACCTCACGCTCAAAAAGCGGCGATAACCGTACCCCTCTGGCCGGTGTTCCCTACCATGCTGCAGACGGGTATATTGCCAAACTCGTCGGGAAAGGATACAAGGTAGCTATTGTCGATCAGGTCGGGGATACAAAAAACACAAAAGGAATCGTAAGACGCGAGCTTGTACGAGTGATTACCCCCGGAACTGTGATCGATTCCTCAATGCTTTCCTCATCAGCCTCTTCCTGCATGCTCGCACTCTGCCCTGACATGAAAAACAATCTCTGGGGAATGGCACTTCTCGATATCTCTACCGGGGAATTCTTTGTTGCGATGGCAGATCACGACCCCGGTTTCCAGAATATCCTTTCCGAGATTGCCCGCTACCGTCCGGCAGAATGCATAGTTCCGCCAGCTGTTTCAGGCGATCTGAAGGAATGTATCCGGAACAGGGGGGTTATTGTTACAATCTTCAAAGACGAGGAGTTCTCCGAACAACGTGCCCGACGTACTCTTCTGGAACACTTTTCCGTTGCCTCACTTGCGGGATATGGCTGCGACGGGTTTCCCGCAGCCATCGGTGCGGCGGGAGCAGCGCTCGCATATGCAAAAGAGACGCAAAACTCCCCGCTCCCTCATATCAGCAGTCTTTTTTTGCGTTCATCTGCACAGGAGCTGATGCTGGACGCTGTTACGCTGCGCAACCTTGAAGTGAAAGAGAGTATACGCATCGAAATGAAGGGGGCGACACTTTTATCCAGTCTCGACCTGACAAAAACCCCGATGGGAAGCCGGCTGCTCACCCGCACCCTTTCCCGTCCGTTTACTGATATCGATGAAATCAATAAACGGCTGGATGCGGTTGAGTTTTTATTTAACTGCACTCCTGTCCGACTTGAACTCAGGACCCAGCTCACCCGGTGCGCTGATATTGAAAGAATCGCAGCGAGGATTGCCTACGGGAATGCCGGACCCCGTGATCTTATAGCACTTGCCGATTCGCTTTCAGCCCTTCCCAAAATCAGGAGTGTAATACAGGATCGCCGGACCGCTGCTATCCCGGATTATATCCTCAATGGCCTGCAGGATCTCCGTGATTTGCCCGATAGTATCAGTCTCATACGGAGTGCTTTGGCTGATGATCCCCCCGCGATTGCACGCAACGGAGGAGTGATACGGTCCGGCTATTCAAAAGAACTGGATGAAATCAAAGGAGTGCTGCATTCAGGAAAAGACTGGATCGTCGAACTCCAGCAAAAAGAGCGGGACCAGACCGGTATCAAATCCCTTAAGATCGGGTACAACAGGATTTTTGGTTATTACATTGATATCACAAAACCGAACCTTCATCTTGTGCCGCCCCGTTACCAGCGCCGTCAGACAACAGCTACCGGTGAGCGTTATACGCTTCCTGAGCTGCAGGAGAAGGAGACCCTTATTACCCATGCAGATGAGCGTGTCCTGGCTCTCGAGCGTGAGCTCTATACCGGGCTCGTCGAATTACTTCGTACTACTATTCCCGATCTTCAGGAAATAGCACATGGTATTGCTGTTCTGGATGTCTCCGCCGCCCTTGCTGAAATTGCACAGACGCGTGATTATACACGCCCGCACCTGAATGCGGGCGATGCGATTATCATCCGTGATGGACGACATCCGGTCGTCGAACGGGGTGTCTCGGGAAATTTCGTTCCCAACGACACTGACCTTACCAGTTCCGGCACTCAGGTCATGATCATCACCGGGGCGAACATGGCCGGAAAGTCCACGTATATGCGGGCAGTGGCGCTTATTTGTATCATGGCACAGGCAGGAAGTTTTGTTCCTGCCCGGCACGCGAGTATTGGCATCCTTGATCGCATATTCACCCGTGTTGGTGCTTTTGACGACCTCGCCAGCGGACAAAGTACATTTTTTGTGGAGATGCTCGAACTCGCAAACATTCTCAACAATGTTACCGCACGAAGTCTTGTAATCCTCGATGAGATCGGCAGAGGCACCAGCACCGTAGACGGATCCTCGATTGCAAAGGCGGTGCTCGAATTTCTTCATGGAAGGTCAGGTGCCGGGCCAAAGACCCTTTTTGCCACTCACTTCCATGAACTTGTTGAGGTGGAAGGCGTACTTAAAAGGGTAAAAAATTATCATTTCGCCGTAAAAGAGACAAAAAATGAAGTGGTCTTCCTGCGCAAGCTGATACCCGGTGCAACGGATAAAAGTTACGGCATTCACGTCGCACGTCTTGCCGGGATCCCAAAAAAAGTAACCGAGCGAGCCGAGAGTATTCTTACCGAAACCATGAACCACGATGTCCCTTCCGGCACCCGCCCACAGCGTTACACCCAGATCCTTTTATTCGATGATGACAGCACAACAAACACAGCAGGGCAGCACCCGGCACTTGACGAACTTCTCCGTATTAACCCGGATGAGATTACACCTCTGCAGGCACTTGCAAAGATTGCTGAGTTGAGACATATGCTGGAGGATAAGGAAGATAAGCATGAAGAACGGTAGTACTGTTTCTGTTATCCACATCCTTGATCAGGCAACCATCAACCAGATCGCTGCCGGCGAAGTAGTGGAGCGCCCTGCATCGGTGGTAAAAGAGCTCGTGGAAAATGCGATCGATGCCGGTGCCCGTTCGGTTCGCATAGATATTACTTCGTCTGCAAAAGAAATTCTGAGTATCCGTATCATTGACGATGGATCCGGTATGTCTCCAGCTGATGCCCTGCTTGCCTTCACGCCCCATGCAACGAGCAAGATTTCACGAATTGATGATCTCCATCGTATCCATACGCTCGGATTCCGTGGAGAAGCTCTTGCCAGTATCGCCGCAGTGTCCCGGGTTACCCTGACAACACGACTTCGGCTTTCAGGGGAAGTTGCCGGGACGAAAATGATGGTTGAAGGGGGGGAAATACAGGAGACGCGAGAAACCGGGGCACCGGAAGGAACCAGTGTACTGGTGGAAGACCTTTTCTTTAATACACCGGCACGAAAAAAGTTCCAGAAGAGTAAAAATACGGAGATCGCACATATCCACGCCATTTTGGAAGGCATATGCCTCGCACACCCCGAAGTATCATTCCGGTTGTATATCAATCAAAAAGAACAGCTCGTGACAGATCGATCGACCCGAATCCTTGATACCATTGCCCGGATTTATGGAAGCGAAGTGGCAGAAGTTCTCATACCGGTGGATCTGTCTCTTCCGTTCATGAAGATATCCGGGTACACATCACGTCAATCAGTTGCACGGAAGGATGCATCCCGGATTATGATAGCAATAAATCAACGTTATATATCTTCGACAATTATCACCGCGGCTATAAAAGAAGGGTATGGTACCCTGCTGGCAAAAGATCGGTTTCCCGTTTCATTCCTTACCCTGGAGATTGATACAGAGCTGGTTGATGTAAATGTGCACCCGACAAAAAAACTGGTTCGACTCTCCCGGGAAAAAGAGATCGCCCGGGCGTTGAGCGAAGCAGTAAAAACGGCATTGCTCAGTCATGATTTGATCCCTGATGGGGTAGTTCCATCGCAAATATACCTGGAGGATGCCTGCAGGGAAGCAGCTGCTGTACCCGATCGTCGGTATGATTTTACTGCACCAGAACCGTACGGAATCTGTGAAACACGGCATTCAGGTACAAGTCTGACTGAACGCCAGTTGCGGCAGACAGAACTCCCGACCGGGATGTCACCTGTAGATGCGAAACTCCCGGTCATGGAGGTTATCGGGCAACTGGGGGGGATCTACATTCTCGCAACAACTAACTCCGGTGAACTTGTGCTTATTGACCAGCATGCTGTTCATGAGCGTATCCTCTATGAACAGGTCATTGCCCGAACCGAAGGGGATCATCGCTCACAGGAACTGCTCGTTCCTTGTATCCTGCACCGGACCCTGCAGGAAACGGCCATTCTCCGCGATCTTTTACCGGCACTTGCACGGGAAGGGTTCATTCTTGAGGAATTCGGCAGGGATACTTTCCTTGTCCGGGCAATCCCTGTTGTTTTAGGCAAACTTGAGGATACTACGATGATCGATGAGATGGTGAGTGATCTTGTCAATGAAGAAGTGGTTCGTTCAGTAAACACCCGTGAAAGAATTACCCGCATTATCGCATGTCGGGGAGCGATCAAGGCGGGTACCGTCTGTACACAGGAACAATGCCAGCGTCTGATACAGCAGATACGGTATACAAAAAATCCATTCACCTGCCCTCATGGAAGACCGACGATGATCAGGTTCAGCCGGATTGACCTTGATGCAATGTTTAAACGCACCTGACGGACCGTAATTTTTGGTACACCCGGCATTTCACTCATCGTTGTTGCCATCACCTGAACCATTATGAGCGGATAAGTTCTACGATAGGGATCAAGTCTGAAATTGTTGACCGGGTTTAAGATCACATGAAAAATTCAGATCAGGTAATCCTGGATCACGGCACATCAAGATTTTCCCATAATGATAGCTCCATCCTTGGCATTCGGGCATTCCGGCAAATGGTGCTTTCCCATTACGAGCAGTATGGTCGTGACATGGCATGGCGAAACACCACAGATCCGTATCAGATCCTTGTCTCTGAGATTATGCTCCAGCAGACTCAGGTAGGACGGGTTTCGACAAAATTTCCGGAATTTATCTGTTCATTCCCGGATTTTGCATCACTTGCGACAGCCCCTTTGGCAGATGTACTCCGTGTCTGGCAGGGTATGGGATATAACCGGCGGGCGATCTCATTACAGAAATGCGCGATCCGGGTTGTAACTGAATATGACGGTATTCTTCCGTCCGAAGTGGATATCCTCGCAACATTTCCCGGTATTGGAAGGGCAACTGCTTCATCTATCGCAGCATTCGCGTTCAATTTGCCCGAAGTCTTCATTGAGACCAATATTCGCAGGGTCTTTATTCACTTCTTCTTTTCCGGTGCTGACACGGTAAGCGATGCAGAGATCCTCCCCCTTGTTGAGCAGACACTATGCCGGAACAATCCTCGCGTATGGTATTGGGCGCTGATGGATTTTGGATCAGCACTGAAAAAGACAGGTCCCAATCCAAACCGACGAAGCATTCATTATACTAAACAATCTCCATTCGAAGGTTCTGACCGGAATATTCGTGGGATTATTATCAGGATGCTTCTTGCCGAACCCGGAATTAGTGAAAAGAAATTTCTTGGCATACGGAATGATGCTGAGGGACGGATTAAAAAGATCCTGTCTTCGCTGGAGTCTGAAGGATTTATCATAAGGGATAACGATCAGTTTTTTTTGCAGGGAGGTCCTGGGATCCTGTGAAAAAATATATTTTTAAAATATATTAATTTTTTTTTAAAAAGATTGATGATGAATACCTAATATTATAAAAAGATTAAATATTTGATATTAACATTTTTTTATTTTTGTTAAATTGTTCTAATATAAAATGTGAAATTATCAGATCAATCGATTTTTATAAACAGTTTTCATTACTATTCTTTTTTGATCTTTTTCTCAAATAGAATAGGTTCTGATTTAACTATCCATTAATATAAAAATAATCAACTATGTTAATTCGCTATGCATATCCGTCTGGCAAATATATATTATAAACCCAATAAAATTCAAATATATCCCAGAAGAACTGGGGAGGGGAGAATGAAGATATGGAAAAAATTTTTCTTGAACTCAAAGACCGGAGCCAGCCGGAACGATGGACTCGCGTTATAGCCCTTGAAAAGTTTGGAAAACCAGCAGTTGATTACCTGCACAAGGCACTGGATGATGAGGATAAGTGGGTGCGGTACATGGCAGCGGATGCTCTTGGGAATATCGGAGATGTTCGCTCAATCGAGCGACTTATTCCACTCCTTAACGATCAGGACCAGGATGTGCGATTTTCTACAGCATATGCACTTGGTAATATCGGGCACCCGAGCGCGGAAGAAGCCTTGACAAGAACATGCACTCGTGATAATTGCTTTGTTAAAATTGCTGCCGAAGAAGCGCTTGTAAAAGTGAAAGAAGCAAAAAAATCCGGTGTAGTACCGGGAAAGGATGCCGCACACAAGGCATCAACCTGAAAAAACTACACTTTCAGCACTCTATTTTTTGGCAGTTGTTTTTCTGAAGATCTATTCTTTGAGTTTGGTTTTACCCGATCCCAATCAGTATGGCGGATAATTGCCAAATATCCCAGAATTGTGTCTTCATGATCGGTAATTGATGACAGAGATGCTTCTGCGGGAATCCGGCCTGAGGATGAAAGCAGTGAGAGCGACATCTGCTTATTCCCGCTCTTCCGAACATCTATCAGGCAATCAAGTGCAATTTTTCTGTCCTCGGGTGCAATAAACTGGGCGAAACTTTTCCCTATCAGCGTATCATTCTTTTTTAATGAGACAATACTGACGAAAGCATCATTTACCCAGATACACCTTCCTGATAAGTCAAGAATTGAAATGGAATCCTGTGCCATTTTCAGGGCATTGGACAGATAGAGCAGACTCAATACTCCCGGAGTTTTTATTTCGTCATTCCCTGTGAATGCCGGATCAAAAGTATCCGGGACGGAAACCTTCCTGAGCGTCTCCGAAATGAACCCGTTCTTTGCATTTTTCAGCAATTCCTGGAGTTCTTTGACATGGGAAATATCGCGGATAACTTCAATTGCCCCGACTTGCCTGCCTTCATTATCATAAAGAGGTGAAGCTTTCGCCCATAGGTATGCACCGCGTCCTGAATGCAGTGAAGGGACAAAAACATTTGCAATAAGTGAATTGCCTTCCCTTTTCACTTCCGGATAGGATTTTTTAATCTCTTCATCGGATGCATTGATGAGATCAACAAGGATCATACGCGAAGCCCCATAAAAAGGGAATGCATGTGCAAATTCACTGCATCCAAGAATTTCTTTTTTACTAACCCCGGTCATCTGTTCGATGGCGGTGTTCCATGAAGTAACCCGGTGGTCCTGATCAATTACAAACGTTGGATCGGGTAAAAAATCAATAACATCAACCAGTTCATGCTGAAGGACCCGAAGTTGTGACAATGTCCGATTCTGATCGGTGATATCCGCAACGATTCCGTTGATATACTCAATTTTGCCTGACTGGTCGAATTTCGCAAGTGCAGTAACTGATAAAATAAGGGTGTTCCCATCAGTCCGTCGAACTGAAATCTCTTTGTTTTTTACAAAACCATCCTTTTCGAGTTCATCAAGAAGTTTTTTCCTTCCTTCTGTTTCTGCAAATATATCGGCAACATCAATCTCCTGGAGTTTTTCAAGGGTAGAAAATCCCAATATTTCCACCAGCGATGTGTTCCCCCAGATAAACCTCCCTTTTGGATCCCCGGTACTCCGGTAAACACCGATATGAATGGAATCAACAAGAATCCAGTACTTGTCCTCACTTTCTCGGAGTAATTCCTCTGATTTTTTCGACGTAATGTCATGGGAAATGGTTGATGCACCGATCACTGTACCTGTATCGTCAAGAATGGGTGAAATGGTTACAGAGACATCAATACAGGTACCGTCTTTTTTTACCCGCTGCGTTTCAATATTGGCAACTCCCTCGCCTTTTATTATCTTTTTCAGGATGTTGTCAAGTTCTTCCCTGCGCTCATAAGGGACTATAAGGGAAATGTTTTTCCCGATTATTTCCTGAAGGGAATATCCGTACATATCTTTTGCAGCATTATTCCAGCTGATAATCGTGCCATCAATTTTTTTACCTATTATTGCGTCATTGGACGACTCAACAATACAGGCTAATAGTTTTCTTACCTTTTCAGATTCGCGGCGTTCGGTAATATCCTCGCAGATTATGCATTTTTCATTGTTTGAAAGTGCCATCACTCTGGAGATGACCTCCTTCCTGGTTCCGTCCTTGCAATTCACGATAAATTCCCGTGGTACGGTTCCCTGCAATGAATATGTTGAAATATCTGATTTCCAGAGTTCAACGACACCTTTCCGGTATTCAGGTTCGGGGAAGGCAAGTAAGAACCACTGTGTGACCGATCTGAAATCTCCCTCCTCGTAACCAAAAATCTTGGTAAAACTGTTGTTAATGTAGCGAAAGTTTCCCTGGTTATCGATGATTGCCAAAGGAAAAGGCGATTCCTGAGCCACGCTCTGGAAAATCTCCCGGCTCTCTCTGAGATTTTTTTCAGTGATCTTTCGCTGTAGTGCGATCGAAGCTGCCCTCCCATACGTCTCTATGAACTTTGCATCGGCCAATTTTTCATCTTTAGTGAGAAAAATGGCAACGTTTCCAAAAAGTTCTCCTTCCCTGGCGAATCCGAGAATATAATTATCGCCGAGGTTAAGGTTTTGTTCAATCTGCTGACATACCGGTAACGGAAGAAATCTGAATGCAGCATCATGCAGCGAGACGTTTATCTGATGGAGACGGCCGTCGCTCAATATGTGGAGCGCCAGAGGATAAATGGGAAGTTCGATCCCAACAAGACCCTGTCCGAGAATCTGTTCACAGATTTTCTTATGCCTGAGAGGATTTACAGATTTAATGGTCACAATTCCGGTCAGGGAGTTATATGAATTGACATCGATCATCGCATGTGGTATCAATGAATGTAAATCATTACCGATCTTTTCAAAAATATTTGCATCAGGAGATAATTCAATAAATTCCTGAAGTGCATGAGAGAAAAATTCCATCCGGGCTACATAATTCCGTATTTTTTCTGCCGAGGCATGCCGCTCGTTTATATCACGGAAGATACCCTCAATACCGAGTGGATTACCGGATGTATCAAAGTACGGATGGCTGTTGGTGGAAACGAAAAAAGGATTTCCCTCTTTTGTTTTCAGTACAACTTCATAATCGTTCACTTTTCCTTGAGCAAATACCGTATCAATGAAAGTTTTCCGTTTTTCCGGCTCCCAGTAAAACATGTCCGAAATGTTCTTTCCAAGACACTCATCCAAAGAATCGTATCCTAACATAGATGCCCAGGATGGGCTTGCCATAATCAGATTCCCTTCTTTGTCCGAACGATAATATACGTCCTGAATATTTTCTATCACGGTACGATACTGCTGCTCCCGTTCAGCAAGTGTCAATTCGGCACGTTTTCTCTCGGAAATGTCCTCAAAAATAATCAGAACTCCTTCATTGCCGTCATTGAAAATGATAGGTACCAGTTTTGCCCTGAAATAGTACTTCTGACCGTCAGCCTCAATGGATATTTCAAAATATGCGGTCTTTTTTTCATGATGTTCTGTGAGAAAATTATCAAGCGGGATATCGTTAAAAAGCGGGTTCCCCAACTCTTTTAAGTGTTTTCCGATAATTTCCTCATCCGTTTTGTTGCAGAATTTGAGGAATGGACCATTGGCTTGCAATATCTGCCCTTCGGTATTTGTGATAATTATCAAATCGGAAGAGAAACTGATCCACTCTGAAGCCGGAACACGCTGAGAGATTGAATAGACTTTGGATGTCCCCTGTTTCTTTGCTTCAACTTCTCCATTCATAAAGAGAATCTCGAGATATTTTGCTACCGAGTTCCGGTTCATCTGGAGCTGAGTGGCAATCTCAGAGATACTCATGCCCCGGGGTTTAAATTTCAGGATTTTTTTAATCCTTGCGATCTTTTCCTGATCCAGAATCATATGCAATTGAGAATATAGAATTGATAATTATAAATTATTATTTAATTAAAATCGAAATAATTTAAACTGGTACAAAATGAATTCTGGCTGCACCAGGACTTCTCCATGATAAAAAAGTAACGATGGTGCAAGTAAACCTTAACTGATCAAATCCCTGTTCTTCAACCAATATATTGATATGCAGTTTCTGCTATAGACCAATTAACGAAGAGTACGTATGGCAGACCTGAAATCTGTTCCCGATAAAGTGAAATGGCGTCTTGCAGCACACCTGGCCGCTCTTCTTCCTGCACTCTACGACAGTGCATTCCGGGGTGTTGTGGGGGAGAAATATGATGAAATTGAACAGGAGATATGGATGGAACTCTCCCATGTGGCATCTGAAATCGTCCACGAGCTATCTCTCCCGACCAGTAATGCAGGCGAACTTGCCGACAGCCTTCGGATCGTGATGGCCGTCCTCTTTGGTCCTGAATACACTTCGGAAACTCTTGAAATCTCAAAGGGGGGTGCAGTGGTTCTTGTCAAGCGTTGCCCGCTGCCGGCCAGCAGTCTTGATGGGAG
>Ga0326726_10004621_pt1 | contig 12546 bp, 20 predicted proteins | sample MHFenrmetagenome_2_FD_207603 | JGI IMG/M metagenome (GOLD analysis project Ga0326726, IMG submission 207603) | Lab enriched peat soil microbial communities from Michigan Hollow, Ithaca, NY, United States - MHF15MN | ecosystem: Environmental > Terrestrial > Soil > Wetlands > Peat | place: USA...
ACCTTCCACATCGGCGGTACGGCAAGCCGGCGCGCGGAACAGACCACGCTAGAAGCTCGCAACGATGGTAATTTGAAATTCATCAACGTTAACACCGTGACCAACAAAGAGGGCTATTTCGTCGTTATGAACCGTAACGGTGAAGTGGCGATTGTCGACTACCCAGAGGGTGAGAAGGGGCGCGTGCGTGAACGCGAACGCTACCCGGTGGTCTATGGAGCCAAACTCAAGAAGAAGGATGGCGCCAAGGTCAAAGCCGGTGAACTGCTGGCTGAATGGGATCCGTACACCATCCCAATTCTCACCGAGGTTAGCGGACCGGTAAAATTTGGTGACGTGATTGAAAACGTCACCATGGAAGAGAAAGTCGATGAACGGACCGGTCTATCGACCAAGGTTATCATCGACTCGAAAGACATTGATAAACGGCCGCGCATTTCGATTAAGGACACCCAAGGTCAGACCACCCGGCTCACCGCGACAGCGGAAGCTCGATATTTAATTCCGGTGGGCGCGCATATCAATGTCCAAGACGGCCAAGAAGTATTTGCAGGCGATATTTTGGCAAAGATCCCGCGGGAAACCACCAAGACCAAAGACATCACTGGCGGTTTGCCGCGTGTTGCGGAACTCTTCGAAGCGCGCAAACCGAAAGAATTCGCCGTTATCAGCGAAATCGACGGCGCGGTTTCTTTCGGTAAGGACACCAAGGGGAAACGTAAAGTCGTGGTCACTCCGGAAATCGGCGAGCCGCGTGAATATTTGATTCCCAAAGGCAAGCATATCAGCGTCCATGACGGCGATCGTATCCGTGCCGGCGAGGCACTGATGGACGGCTCGTCCAACCCGCACGATATTCTCAACATTCTTGGCGAAAAGGCCCTGGCGAAGTATCTCGTCGACGAAGTGCAGGAGATCTATCGGCTCCAGGGCGTGCGGATCAACGACAAGCATATCGAGGTCATCGTGCGCCAAATGCTGCGCCGCGTGCGCATCAAAGATGTCGGTGATGCCGATTTCTTGGTTGGCGACCAGATCGAGAAGTGGCGTTTCGAAGATGAAAACCAGCGGGTTATCGGCGAAAATGGCAAACCCGCAGTTGCAGAACCACTTTTGCTAGGCATTACCAAGGCGTCGTTGTCGACCGAAAGTTTCATCTCCGCCGCGTCCTTCCAAGAGACCACTAAGGTGCTCACGGAAGCTGCTATCCAAGGCAAAGTCGATTTGCTGCGCGGTTTGAAAGAGAACGTCATTATGGGTCGACTGATTCCGGCGGGGACCGGGGTGACTAACTACGCCAAAGCCGACATCGAAACCGACGAAATTGAAGACGGCGCTGCGCCTTTGGATCATGCGGCGGAAGCGTAAGCTTTGACAATGGCGAAATATTTTGTTAGATAAAGGATTTTCCTAGGGAAGTTGAGAGGGTTAGATCGCTTCCAGAATCCTAACGAGATCGATGAGAAACATGAGTTATGCCAACTATTAGTCAATTAGTGCGCGAGAGCCGGGAAAAGCAGCGCCGCAAAAATACCGCACCAGCACTGCAGAGCTGTCCGCAGAAGCGCGGTGTGTGCACCCGCGTATACACGTCGACGCCGAAAAAACCGAACTCGGCGCTCCGTAAAGTCGCTCGTGTGCGATTGACCAATGGTGTCGAAGTGACGTCTTACATCCCTGGGGTCGGCCACAATTTGCAGGAGCATTCGGTGGTTTTGATTCGCGGCGGCCGGGTGAAAGACCTTCCCGGCGTTCGTTATCATATCGTTCGCGGCACACTGGATTCTATCGGAGTTCAAGACCGCCGTCAGAGCCGCTCTAAATATGGCGCTAAGAAACCGAAGTAAAATTTATGCCGCGTAAAGGTGAAGTAAGAAAACGAGAGATTCTGCCGGACCCTAAGTACGGCGATAAGGTCGTGGCGAAATTTGTCAATACGATCATGAACCAGGGCAAGAAGAGCGTCGCGGAATCGATTCTCTATCACAGCCTCGATATTATTACGGCCAAGACCAAAGAAGATTCCTTGGGAATCTTTAAGCGCGCCATCGAGAATACCCGGCCCACCGTCGAGGTGCGTTCGCGGCGAGTCGGCGGCGCTACCTATCAAGTGCCTGTTGAAGTGCGGCCGCAGCGGCGTCTGTCTCTGAGTATGCGCTGGTTGATCGATGCGGCGCGGGAGCGCGCCGAGAAGTCGATGGAAGAAAAATTGGCGGCGGAATTGATCGATGCCGCCAACAACCGCGGCACAGCGATTAAGAAAAAAGAAGACACGCATCGGATGGCGGAGGCCAACCGGGCCTTTGCTCATTATCGTTGGTAAGTAAATTTTAATTTTCAGTTCGTAAAAGGAGGCGGTTTGACCGCCTCCTTTTTTTCCGGCGTAAAGAAAATGGCTAGAACCGTCTCATTAGAGAAGACCCGCAATATCGGCATCATGGCTCACATTGATGCGGGTAAGACCACGACCACGGAGCGGATCCTCTACTACACCGGGATTAACTATAAGATTGGTGAAGTGCACGAGGGGACTGCGACCATGGACTGGATGGTCCAGGAGCAAGAGCGCGGGATCACGATTACATCGGCAGCGACCACCTGTTTCTGGCGCGACCATCGTGTCAACATTATTGATACGCCTGGCCATGTGGATTTTACCATCGAAGTCGAGCGCTCGCTGCGCGTGCTTGACGGGGCGGTGGCGGTTTTCTGCTCGGTGGGTGGAGTCGAACCGCAGACGGAAACAGTTTGGCGCCAGGCGGATAAATATGGTGTGCCTCGCCTCGCCTTTATCAACAAGATGGATCGCCTTGGTGCGGACTTCTTCCGGGTCGTCAAAATGATCGAGACTCGCCTGGGCGCCCGTCCCGCGGTCATGCAATTACCGATCGGTGCCGAAGACAAGTTCACTGGAATCGTCGACTTGATCACCATGAAGGCAGTGGTCTGGGAAGATGAGAGCTTGGGCGCCAAGTTTCATGAAGAGGAAATCCCGGCAGATCTAAAGGATCAAGCCGATGAGTATCGCGAAAAACTTCTGGAGGCTGCCGCCGACGCCGACGAGACCTTGATGGTAAAGTACCTCGACGGAAAGCCTATTAGCGAAGCTGAGCTGCGCGCCGCAATTCGCAAAGCCACACTCGCTCTTAAGATAGTTCCGGTAGTCTGTGGTACGGCTTTTCGCAACAAGGGCGTTCAGCCGATGCTTGATGCGGTCGTCGACTTTCTGCCGTCGCCAGTCGATATTCCTCCGGTTAAAGGGGTCATCGCCGGCACCGACAAGCCCGATGAACGGCCGGCCAGGGACGATGTGCCGTTTTCGGCCTTGGCTTTCAAGATCATGACCGACCCGTTCGTCGGAACCTTGACGTTTTTCCGGGTCTATTCGGGCTCCATCAGTTCCGGCGCGAGTATTTATAACTCGACTAAAACTAAACGTGAACGAGTTGGCCGTTTGCTCAAGATGCACGCCAACAAGCGTGAAGAAATCAAAGATGTTTATGCCGGCGACATCGCGGCGGCCGTGGGTCTAAGAACTGCGACCACCGGCGACACTTTATGCGATGAAGATAAGCCCATTGTCCTTGAGTCTATCGATTTTCCGGAACCCGTCATCTCGATCGCTATCGAACCCAAGAGTAAGGCCGATCAGGAAAAGCTCGGCCTATCGTTGCAGAAACTCGCCACCGAAGATCCTTCTTTCCGTGTGCGTACCGACGAGGAGACTGGCCAGACGATTATTTCCGGTATGGGCGAGTTGCATCTAGAAATTATCGTCGATCGGTTACTCCGTGAATTTAGCGTCGGTGCCAGTGTCGGCAAACCTCAGGTCGCCTATCGCGAGACGGTGCGAAAAGGTGTCGAGCAGCAAGGCCGATTCGTGCGGCAGACCGGCGGTCGTGGCCAGTACGGCGATGTTTGGATCAAGTTGGAACCCCAGGTACCGGGCGGTGGTTTTGAATTTGTTGACGCCATCAAGGGTGGATCGATTCCCCGCGAATATATCCCGGCGGTTGAGAAGGGCATTCGCGAAGCGCTCGATAATGGGGTGCTCGCCGGCTATCCCGTCGTTGATGTTAAGGTGACTTTGTTCGATGGCAGTTATCACGACGTCGACTCATCGGAAATTGCCTTTAAAATCGCTGGTTCGATGGCATTCAAACAGGCGGCGCGTAAGGCCAGCCCGGTGTTGCTCGAACCGATCATGTCGGTGGAAGTCGTCGTGCCGGAAGATTTCATGGGCGATGTTATTGGCGACCTTAGCTCGCGGCGCGGCAAGGTGCTCGGCATGGACACCCGGCCGGCAGCGCAAGCGATCGATGCCCGGGTGCCGTTGGCGCAAATGTTCGGTTACGCGACCGACGTGCGTTCGATGACCCAAGGGCGGGCGACTTACACCATGCAGTTTTCCCATTATGAACCTGTTCCAGCGGCGGTCGCTGAAGGAATTATCGCCAAATTTGATGGCAAGTCGGATGATGAAGTATGAACGAGAAAATTAGGATTCGGCTGAAAGCCTATGACCACCGCGTGTTGGATCAGTCGGTGGGCGAGATTGTTGAGACCGTGCGGCGCACCGGCGGTCGGGTCGCGGGGCCTATTCCGTTGCCCACGCGAATCGAGCGATTCACCGTTAATCGATCGCCCCATGTCGACAAAAAATCGCGCGATCAGTATGAAATTCGCACGCATAAACGCTTGCTCGATATTCTCGAACCGACCCAGCAGACGATCGACGCTTTGGGCAAGCTCGATATCGCCGCGGGTGTGGATGTGGAGATTAAGCTCCAGTAACCAATCGACAAAAGAGTCGGAAGAACCAAGCGCCGATGGGAATGAGATCATGACTGGGCTAATTGGCAGAAAAATTGGAATGACGCAGTGCTACAGCGCTGAAGGCAATGTAGTTCCCGTCACTGTTGTCGAGACCGGCCCCTGTGTGGTCGTCCAAAAGAAAGAAACGGCGACGGACGGCTACAGCGCGTTGCAGGTTGGCTTCGGCAGCAGGAAGGCTCAACGGGTCAACAAAGCCGAACAGGGCCATATGGGCAAGGCCGGCAAGGGCGCTTTCGAGGTGCTGCGCGAATTCCGCCTAGACGATGTCTCGTCGTATGAAGTGGGACAGGAAATCAAAGCGACCGATCTGTTCAAGGTCGGTGATTTGATCGACGTTGCGGGTATTTCTAAGGGACATGGATTTACCGGTGTCATCAAGCGCTGGTCGTTCGCCGGTTTCCCAGGTTCCCATGGTACCCACGAATATTTCCGCCATGGCGGTTCCATCGGCAACCGTTCTTATCCAGGCCGTGTACGGAAGGGCAAAAAGATGGCCGGTCATTGGGGTAACGAGCGGATAGCCACGCAAAACCTCTTGGTCGTCGAAATCCGCGCCGAGGAGAACTTAATGTTTGTTCGCGGCGCGGTACCGGGGGCGAAGCAAGGAGTGGTGATTTTGCGTCCGGCGGTTAAAAGGTAATTAAAATGGAAGTTCACGTTATCCAACCCACGCTCAATGAGACCATTTTTGGCGCCAAAACCCGGCCGCATTTATTGCACCAGACAGTGGTGATGCAGTTGGCCAACCGACGCGCCGGTACGGCGGCGACCAAAACCAAGGGATTTGTCAGCGGCGGCGGTAAAAAGCCTTGGCGGCAAAAGGGCACCGGCCGGGCTCGTTCCGGTAGCATTCGTTCACCTATTTGGGTCGGTGGCGGCACCGCATTCGGTCCGACGCCGCGGGATTATTCTTATCGGATGCCGCGATCGGCGCGGCGTGAAGCGCTGTTGTCGGCGCTCAGTCTCAAGAACCGCGAAGGCAAGTTGATCGTTGTCGATAAATTTGAGCTCGAAGCAGCCAAGACCAAAATCATGGTACAAGCCTTGGCCGAGCTGAAGGTCGCCAGCGCGGTGATCGTCGTAGCCCAGGCCGACGAGAAGATCGAACGCTCAGCGCGTAATTTACCTAAGGTCAAGGTACTGCGGGTCGCGGGCTTGAATGTATATGATTTAATGCGTTATGAGCACCTAATTTTGACCGACCGAGCGCTCAAGCTCCTGGAAGAAAGGTTGGCAGCTGCATGAAGGCGCCGCACGAAATTATCAAAGCGCCGTTGATCTCGGAAAAAGGCACGGCGCTGACGGAGAGCGCGAATCAAGTATTGTTCAAGGTTCGCCCAAACGCCAACAAGATTGAGGTCAAACAGGCGGTCGAACAGATGTTCAAGGTCAAAGTCGAGCAAGTGCGCATGGCCCGTTACCTCGGTAAGGTGCGCCGTATCGGCCGCAGCATGGGACGTCGTCCCGATTGGAAAAAGGCTTACGTGACACTCAAGGAAGGCGACAAGATTGATTTTTTTGGCGCCGCCTAAAGTGTCTTCAATAGGGATAAGAAAGTAAGAAAATGGCGATTAGAACTTACCGGCCAACTTCCGCGGGCATGCGTTTTCGCACCGGTCATACCTTCGACGAGGTCACTAAGACCCGGCCCGAAAAGAGCTTGGTGGAACCCAACAAGCATAGCGGCGGGCGGAACAATAACGGGCGAATCACGGCATTTCATCGTGGTGGTGGCCATAAGCGGCTTTATCGTTTAATCGATTTCAAGCGTAACAAGCTCCACGTGCCGGCAAAGGTCGAGGCCATTGAATACGATCCGAATCGATCCGCGCGCATCGCTTTGCTCTGCTACGGAGATGGCGAACGCCGCTATATTCTGGCACCGGATAAACTCCAAGTGGGCGCTAAGGTCATCGCTGGCGATGACAATATCGACATTCAGCCCGGTAACTCCATGCCGCTTAAATTCATTCCTGTCGGTACGATTCTCCACAATATTGAACTCAAAATCGGCAAAGGTGGCCAGCTCGTGCGCAGCGCCGGTTTGGGCGCCCAGTTGATGGCCAAAGAAGGCACCTATGCACTGCTCAAGCTGCCTTCCGGGGAGTTGCGCTACGTGCTAGCGGAGTGCCGCGCGACGGTCGGCCAAGTCGGTAACGCCGAACAGGAAAATATTTCCCTGGGTAAAGCGGGCCGCATGCGTTGGCTAGGATTTCGCGGCGCCAGCCGCGGCATTGCGAAGAATCCTGTCGATCATCCTCATGGCGGCGGTGAAGGCCGATCCAAGGGGAATCATCCGATGACACCTTGGGGCAAGCCGACCAAGGGTTATAAAACGCGCAAAAATCAGTCGACCGACAAATATATTGTGCAGCGGAGAAAAGGTAGGTAGCGATGGCCCGTTCGGTTAAAAAAGGACCTTTTATCGACGAGCATTTGCAGAAAAAGGTCACGGCGATGGCGGAGACTAGAGGTCGCCAAGTGATTCGCACTTGGTCGCGCCGCTCGACGGTGACGCCGGAGATGGTGGGGTTGACCATCGGCGTGCACAATGGCCGGAAATTCATTCCGGTGTTTGTCAGCGAAAATATGGTCGGCCACAAACTCGGCGAATTCTCGCCGACGCGGACGTTTTACGCGCATTCCGGAGATCGCAAGAGCGACGCCAAAGAATCCGCCGGCGGCGCGCCGCGGGCTCCGGCACCGGCAAAGAGCTAAGTCATGAGAAAACCGATTAGGAATGATTGACCAAGTCATGGAAACACGCGCGATCACAAAATTTATCCGGGTCTCACCGCGCAAGGTGCGTTTGGTGGTCGACCAAATTCGCGGCAAGGGTGTCGAGGAAGCGCTCAATATTCTCAAGTTTATTCCCAAGCGCTCGGCCGGCATCGTCGCCAAGACTGTGCGCACCGCGGTGGCGAATGCCGAGAATACCCAGAGCGTTGACGTCGACCGGCTATTCGTTAAGCAGGCCAAAGTTGATGAGGCCGGTATGTGGAAACGTTTTACCTCCCGCGCTCAAGGCCGCGCGACGCGAGTGCGCAAGCGGTTGAGCCATGTGACAATCGTCCTCGATGAATCCGAGGAGAGGAGTTAACTTTACGATGGGTCAAAAAACGCATCCAAAACTGTTTCGCCTCGGGGTTATCGAGACCTGGGATTCCAAGTGGTTCGCGCGCCATGACTACCCCAAGCTCTTGCACGAAGACTTTCGCATCAAGAAATTTCTTAAGACTCGGCTTTATCATGCCGGTATCTCGCGCATTGAAATCGAACGGGCAGCGAATAAGGCCAAGATCAACATCCATACGGCGCGCCCCGGTATCGTGATCGGTAAGAAGGGCGCCGAGATCGAAAAGCTCAAGGAAGAAATCACTAAGCTCACCCATCGTGAGACCTATATCAATATTCATGAAGTGCGGCGGCCGGATTTGGACGCGCAATTGACCGCGGAAAATGTCGCTTTGCAGCTCGAGCGGCGCGTCGCCTTCCGCCGCGCCATGAAGGAAAGTGTTTCGCGCGCATTGCGCATGGGCGCCCAAGGCGTAAGAATTCAATGCGCCGGCCGCTTGGGCGGCTCGGAAATTGCCCGCACGGAGTGGTATCGCGAAGGCCGCGTGCCGCTGCATACGTTACGCGCCGACGTGAACTATGGCACGGCCGAAGCGCACACGACCTACGGTATTATCGGGGTCAAGGTTTGGATCTTCCGCGGCGAAGTTTTGACCGCGGAAGAGGAACAACAGAAAGCGATGATGGGCGGGTGATCGATTCGCTCTATTCGTAACCGTAAAATAAACATCTCAAAACCACTAAGAAAATGCTTGAACCGAAAAAAGTAAAGTTCCGCAAAGTGCAAAAGGGCCGCCGCCGAGGCACGGCGCACCGAGGCTCGACGCTCGCCTTTGGCGATTATGGGCTGAAAGCGCTCGGGCGGGGATGGATGAGTGCGCGAGAGATCGAGGCGGCTCGCGTTGCCTTGACTCGATATTTGAAACGCGGCGGGAAGGTGTGGATTCGCATTTTCCCAGACAAACCGTTAACCAAGAAGCCCTTGGAAACCCGCATGGGTAAAGGTAAAGGCGCGACTGAGAAATGGGTCGCGGTGGTCCAGCCGGGACGGATCTTATTCGAGATGGAAGGTGTCGAAGCCGTGCTCGCCAAGGAAGCCTTTCGTTTGGCGGCGCATAAACTATCGATTCCGACGATGATGGTGGAACGCAGAGGATTAGTCCATGGAAGCTAAAGAACTGCGCGGCATGAGTACCGCGGATTTAACCGAAAAGCTGACGACCCTGCGCGAAGAAATCGGCCACCTGGCGCTGAAACGAGCGACCAGCCGGCTTGAGAACCCCATGAAGCTGAAAGAGACCAAGCGGGAACTCGCCCGGGTAGCAACCATTTTGCGCGAAAAAGCGCTGCAGAGTCAGGAAGGCTGAGCATGGAAGGCAGAGGACTACAAAAAGAGCGTAGCGGCGTGGTGGTAAGCGACAAGATGGCCAAAACCGTCGTGGTGTCGATCGAGCGGACAGTGATGCACCCGCGATACAAAAAGATTTTGCGCCGGCGCTCGAGAGTGAAGGCGCACGACGAAACCAATCAGTGCCGCGTCGGCGACCGCGTATTGCTGGTCGAATGCCGGCCCCTCAGTCGTGACAAGAGATGGCGCGTCAGCAAGGTTTTGGAAAAGACCAAGTCGGGTGCCGAAGCGACCGTCGGGTAGTCTTCGCGCGAGGAAAGTGAGTCGAGACTGATTTATGATTCAGACCAATTCAAACTTGGATGTCGCGGATAATTCGGGCGCACGCCGAGTCCAATGCATCAAGGTTTTGGGCGGCAGCAAACGCCGATACGCTTCCGTCGGCGATATTATTGTCGTCGCGGTTAAAGAAGCGATCCCCAACGGCAAGGTGAAAAAGGGCGATGTCGTCAAAGCCGTGGTGGTACGGACGGCCAAGGAACTCGGTCGGCCGGATGGAACCTACATCCGCTTCGACAACAACTCAGCGGTGTTGATCGACAATCAAAAAGAGCCGGTGGGAACGCGTATTTTCGGACCGGTTGCGCGTGAACTTCGCGCCAAGAAATTCATGAAGATCATTTCTCTGGCGCCTGAAGTGCTTTAGCCGGAGTATTGAGGAGAAATCGCTCGTGGAGATTCGTAAAAACGACAGCGTGATGGTGATTGCCGGCAAGGAGCGGGGCAAGACAGGCAAAGTCCTGCGCGTGCTGCCGGAGAAGAACGCCGTCATCATTGAGAGGATCAGCATCGTCAAACGGCATACCAAGCCACGCGGACCGCAGCAGAGCGGCGGGATCGTCGAAAAAGAGGCCGCCATCAACGTGTCCAATGTCATGATGATGTGTGATAAATGCAACGCGCCGGTGCGAATTGGCCATAAGGATCTCAACGACGGCAAAAAAATCCGCATCTGCCGCCGTTGCAACGAGGCGCTAGATTAGTTCGATAGAGCAGTGGGGCGATTGAATTGACCATGGCAAGATTAAAAACCAAATACAAAGATGACGTCGTACCGGCGATGATCAAGGAGTTCGGTTACAAGAACCCCATGCAGGTACCCAAACTCAATAAGATCACGATCAATGTTGGTCTGGGCGAGGCGACGCAAAATGCCAAGGCGATCGATAGCGCGGTCGTCGACATCACGGCAATCACCGGGCAAAAGCCGGTGGTCACCAAGTCGAAAAAGGCCATCGCCAACTTCAAGCTGCGCGAAAACATTCCGATCGGCTGCATGGTCACCCTGCGGCGCGATCGCATGTACGAATTTCTCGACCGCTTGATCCACACCGCGTTGCCCCGCGTGCGCGATTTCAAAGGCGTGTCGGACAAATCCTTCGACGGCCGCGGCAATTATTCTTTGGGCCTCCGTGAGCAGATTATTTTCCCGGAGATTCAAGCCGATAAAGTCGACAAAACCAGGGGAATGACGATTACGATAGCGACTTCCGCGACAACCGACCAGGAAGGCCGGACTTTGCTTCGGCTCATGGGTATGCCGTTCGCGAGTTAGTTTAGGGGGAGATTCCATTGGCCAAGACATGTTTGAGAATTAAAGCCGAACGACCGAACAAGTTTAAAGTTCGGGAATACAACCGCTGTCCGCTGTGCGGGCGTTCGCGGGCATTTTATCGCCGTTTTCGCATGTGCCGGTTGTGTCTGCGCGATAACGCGCGCAAGGGCAATATCCCGGGGCTGATCAAGGCCAGTTGGTAGAGGCTGGAGTTTAATATGGGAATGACCGATCCGATCGCGGATTTACTAACACGGATTCGCAACGCGTCACGGGCGCGCCATCAAAAAGTCACCGTGCCCTGGTCGCGCTTGAAAGAAAACATCGTCAAGATTTTGATCGATGAAGGCTATCTCAAGGACCAAAAGAAGGTCAAAGCCGCCATCGGCGGCGGTGATGAGATGGTGATCACGCTGAAGTTCGACCGCGAGAGCCGGCCGATTATCCTGGGGATGAAGCGAGTCAGCAAGCCCGGACGGCGGGTCTATGTTGGTTCCCGAGAAGCCGCGCCGATCCGTAAAGGATTGGGCATCCATGTGCTGTCGACGCCCAAGGGCATCCTGGTCGATCGCGAAGCGCAGCGCGCCAAAGTTGGCGGTGAATTGATCTGCACTATTTGGTAAGACGGATAGAGGTGTAATGTGTCACGTATCGGCAAACTGCCCATAGCGATTCCCAGTGGTGTCAAGGTCGCGGTTGACACCGGTGGGATTCGTCTCGAAGGGCCGAAGGGTAAGTTGCAAGCCGGGGTTCCTGCCGGTGTCAGTGTCACGGTTGACGGCAACTTGTTGCGCGTCGAGCGCGCCAATGAAGACCGTAAAGTCCGGGCGCTCCATGGTTTAACGCGCAAGCTAATCGCCAACATGGCCCAGGGCGTAAGCGTCGGATTTAGCCGCGTGTTGGATATCAACGGCGTCGGTTATCGCGCCGAGGTCAAGGGCCAGGAAATTCACATGACGTTGGGATATTCCCATCCGGTGGTGTTTCCGTTGCCCGTAGGCGTAAGCGCGGCGGTCGAGAGGCAAATTATCATCACCCTTTCCAGCGCCGATCGCCAAGTGTTGGGCGAAACTGCGGCGAAGATCCGCATGCTCCGGCCGCCGGAACCGTACAAGGGCAAGGGCATCAAGTATCGCGAAGAGTTTATCAAGCGCAAAGCCGGCAAAGCCGTCGGTTCGGCGGGTGGAAAGTAATCAACCGAGGAATTGAGATGTCGAGCAAGCGTTTAGACATGGGTCGGCAACGGCGAAAAATTAGAGTGCGCAAGAAAGTTCGCGGCACGGATCTGCGCCCGCGAGTTTGCGTGTTCCGCAGCAATAAGCATATTTACGCGCAGGTCATTTCGGACAGCCAGGGAAAGACCTTGGTGACGGTATCGACACTGTCTGAAGAGCTGGCGGAACAGCTTAAAAAGGCCAAAGGCATCGAAGCCGCCAAGCAGGTGGGTGTGGCTTTGGCAAAAGTTTGCAAAGATAAAAATATTACCCGCGTCGTCTTCGATCGCAACGGGTTTATCTACCACGGCCGGGTGAAGGCGGTGGCGGATGGTGCGCGCGAAGGCGGACTAGAATTTTAACCAGCAATTGATCGAGAGGTTGCTTTGGAACGGATTGATCCGCAAGGTTTAGAGTTGAAAGAAAAGGTGGTTCACATCAGCCGGGTGGCCAAGGTC
>Ga0326726_10004622_pt1 | contig 12543 bp, 9 predicted proteins | sample MHFenrmetagenome_2_FD_207603 | JGI IMG/M metagenome (GOLD analysis project Ga0326726, IMG submission 207603) | Lab enriched peat soil microbial communities from Michigan Hollow, Ithaca, NY, United States - MHF15MN | ecosystem: Environmental > Terrestrial > Soil > Wetlands > Peat | place: USA...
TTGGTGCGTGTTCCGAGACCAATTTCTTCAGCTATAGCGGTTGCATTGATAATGTAGAAATTGATATGGTTTTCTGCCATATACTTTTTCATATGATCAGGAAGACGTTTTTTTGTTTCCTCTGCAATCCATATTGAATTCAGAAGGAATGTCCCGTCCTTTTTAAGCCCTTTGAGCATATCATATTTGTCCAGATATGACGGAACATGGCATGCAACAAAGTCAGGAGTATTTACCAGGTATGGCGAACGAATTGGTTTGTCCCCGAAACGAAGGTGTGATGTTGTAATACCCCCAGATTTTTTAGAGTCATATGCAAAATATGCCTGACAATATTTATCAGTAGTGTCCCCGATAATCTTAATAGAGTTCTTGTTTGCACCGACAGTTCCGTCTGAGCCCAGGCCGTAGAATTTTGCAGAATGAGTACCCGGGAGGGCTACATTGATCTCAGGAAGAACGGGAAGAGAAGTGAAGGTTACATCATCGACAATACCAACAGTAAAATGATTCTTAGGCTCCTTCAGCTTCATATTCTCAAATACAGACAGTATCTGGCTCGGAGTAGTGTCCTTTGAGCTCAGTCCGTAACGGCCGCCGATAATTACAGGTCTTTCCTGCCTGTCGTAAAACATTTCCTTTACATCAAGGAACAAAGGTTCCCCTGGAGATCCCGGTTCTTTTGTTCTGTCAAGAACCGTGATCTTTTTTACTGATTCCGGGAAGATATTAAAGAAATATTTTGAGGAAAATGGTCGGTACAGGTGTACTGTTACCAGACCAATTTTTTCGCCTTTTGCCGTAAGGTAATCAATTACTTCCTTGGTGGTTTCAGTAACCGATCCCATCGCAATTATTATGTTAGCGGCATCCGGAGATCCGTAATACGTAAATGGTTTGTATTCCCTGCCAGTAAGCTTTGATATTTCAGCCATGTATGAATTTACTACATCGGGCAGGGGTTCATAAAATGAATTTATTGATTCCTTTGCCTGAAAGAAAATGTCCGGATTCTGTGCAGTACCCCTGATAACAGGATGTTCAGGATTCATCGCATTGTCACGGAATTTGGCAAGGGCTTTAAGATCGAGAAGTTTTTTCAGATCCTCCATTTCAAGCACTTCGATTTTCTGAACCTCAGCTGATGAACGGAAACCATCGAAAAAGTGAAGGAACGGTATTCTTGTTTTGATAGCTGAAAGATGGGCAACACCGGCAAGGTCCATGATTTCCTGGACACTGCCACTGGCCAGCATAGCAAATCCTGTCTGCCTGGTGGCATAAATATCGCTATGGTCACCAAAGATTGAAAGTGCGTGTGCTGCGACTGTCCTGGCACTTACGTGAAAAACACCCGGGAGAAGTTCAGCTGCTATCTTGTACATATTCGGGATCATAAGCAGCAAACCCTGGGATGCGGTAAATGTCGATGTAAGCGATCCAGTTTGCAAAGCTCCATGCACAGCGCCGGCGGCGCCAGCTTCCGATTGCATTTCAACGACCTTAACCTGTTCGCCGAAAATATTTTTCAATCCGTTTGCGGCCCATTCGTCTACATATTCGGCCATAGTTGAAGATGGTGTAATAGGATATATGCAGGCAACTTCGCTGAACATATATGCAACATGCGATGCGGCCTGGTTACCATCGCATGTTATAAATTTTTTTGTTCCCATATTAAATAGTGTATATAGTTGATTAAAGAATATTTTTTAGAATGAAAGTGCAAATTTATAAAAAATATTTGTCTGCTAGCCGCCATTCATCGAAACCAGAAACTCTTCATTCGATTTCGACTGCATAAGCCTGTCACGAAGAAATTCCATGGCTTCAACGGAGTTCATATCAGTCAGATAATTACGCAGAACCCAGATCTTTTGCAGTATATTCTTGTTGAGGAGGAGATCCTCTCGCCTGGTACTTGAGGCTGGTATATCAATTGAAGGGAAAATCCTTCTGTTTGAAAGCTTGCGGTCGAGCTGAAGCTCCATGTTGCCCGTTCCCTTGAATTCTTCAAAGATCACATCATCCATTTTTGATCCTGTTTCTGTAAGGGCTGTAGCAATAATAGTCAGCGAGCCTCCATTTTCGATATTCCTGGCCGCTCCAAAAAACCGTTTTGGCTTATGAAGCGCATTCGAGTCAACGCCGCCCGATAATACTTTGCCCGAAGCCGGGGCAGTTGTGTTGAAGGCTCTTGCCAGACGTGTGATTGAATCGAGCAGTATTACTACGTCGTGCCCGCATTCAACAAGCCGTTTAGCCTTTTCAAGTACGATATTTGCAATCCTGCAATGCCTTTCTGCCGGCTCATCGAAAGTTGAAGCGATAACCTCAGCTTTTACATTTCTTGCCATGTCGGTTACTTCTTCGGGCCTTTCATCGATGAGAAGGATCATCAGGTAAACATCGGGGTGATACTTTGCTATTGCATTTGCAACCTCCTGCAGTAAAATTGTTTTACCTGTTTTTGGCTGAGCTACAATAAGACCACGTTGTCCCTTGCCAATCGGGGCAAACATATCGATAACCCTAACTGAAAGAGAACCTTCTCCGGGCGAACACAACGTGAATTTTTCATTCGGGAAAAGAGGAGTGAGGAAATCGAATGGAACCCTGTCCCTTATAAAATCAGGACTTCTTCCGTTTATTTCATCTACTTTAATAAGCGGGAAATATTTCTCACCTTCCTTTGGAGGACGAATCGAACCCTTGATTGTATCACCAGTCTTCAGACCAAACAACTTTATCTGTGATTGTGAAACATAAATATCATCGGGTGAATTAAGATAATTATAATCAGGTGACCTTAAAAAACCATACCCGTCGGGCATGATCTCCAGAACTCCCGTGTTATAAATGATTCCTTCAAATTCGTAGGGTCTTTCCTTTTTTTCTTCTTTAACCGGCTGGATATCAGGAACTATTTCTTTTACAGGCTGTTCTGGTACTATCTCTTCAGGGATAATATCAGTAACAGGCTTTGGCTCCTCATATAAGGGCTCATCATCCTCAAGAGGAAGTATGTTTTCGATAACCGGTTCCGGCTTTTTCTCTTCTCTTGTTTGAAATTCCTTTCTGGCTTGTTCATGGTTCCTTTTTTCCGGTGTCCATCTTGGAGCCCGCATTTGTTCTTTTTCCTGCTCAGGGCTTTTAAAGAGATCTGGTTTTTCGTCCTGAATTTCAGGTTTCCCTGCTGGTTCCCTGAGTTCTGTAACAGGAGGCTCCTGTTTCTTGAGGTCATCGGGCGAAACGGACATGACTGATTCAACAGGTCGGTTAATGACAGGCTTTACAGTCCTTGGACGTTTGCCTCTTCTCTGGCCTTGCTCCCTTTCCGGGATTCTGGGTTCATCCATAAGTCTTACATTTTTGTTTTCGGTAACCGGGTTTTTCCTCTTTTCAGTGGCTTCTATAGCTTGCTGATCAAGGATTTTATAGATCAGATCCTGCTTCTTTAAGGATTCTGTCCTTTTAATTTTAAGTTCTCTGGCTATATCCCGTAATTCGGGAAGCAATTTATTGCTTAACTCAAGAATGTCGTACATAATAATGGTAAATGAAAATAAAGAGATATTTAATGATTTATTCTGGAAAATCCGGCTAAGAAATTATGCAGAGCCGGTAGGAATATGCAATAGTTATATTACATACTTTAAAACCGCACAAAATTAAATAAAATAAATAATAAATAATGTTAACAATGAAAAAAAGCTTAGGGGTGTGATGCAATTATATAAAATTAAGACATCCAACAGTAGTTAATGTCAACTGCAATTTAATTCAAAACTACGACCTGACAAAAATATTTTAATCATAATGTGCAATTTTGGAGTTTTTTTTTATTAAAATTGTGCCCGAAGCCTTGAATTAGTGATTCTAACCTATCGGACCTGTAGATGCGTCAGCTAAAGATAACGAAACAGGTCACTAATCGTGACACCCCATCCCTTGACAAATATCTTCAGGAGATCGGGCGTGTGGATCTCATTTCACCTGAGGAGGAAGTAGCTCTTGCAAGAAGGATAAAATCGGGCGATGGTGAAGCCCTTTCAAAGCTCGTTAAATCAAATCTCCGTTTTGTGGTTTCTGTGGCTAAGCAATACCAGAACCAGGGAATGGGACTTCCCGACCTGATCAACGAAGGCAACCTCGGGCTTATGAAAGCAGCACAGCGCTTTGATGAGACGAGGGGATTTAAGTTCATCTCATATGCTGTGTGGTGGATCCGACAGGCAATCCTTCAGGCTTTGGCCGAACAGGCCAGGATAGTAAGACTTCCGGTTAACAAGATAGGTTCAATAAACAGGATTAACAGGGCATTTGCACGTCTTGAACAGGAATACGAAAGGGAACCGTCATCGCAGGAGATTGCTGATATCCTTGAAATGATCCCTGAAGATGTCAAGGAATCGCTGAAAACAAACGGAAGGACTGTTAGCATGGATGCACCTATAAGTTCCGAAGAGGAAAACACCATGTACGATGTGATGCAGAATCCTGATACGCCCAGCCCCGATAAAAACCTTATAAATGAATCCCTTGCATACGAAATTGAACGTGCACTAAGTTCACTTTCTCCCCGGGAGGCTAAAGTTCTGAAACTTTATTTCGGCCTTGGTATGAAACATCCTTTCACACTCGAGGAAATAGGTGAGGAGCTCAAGCTTACGCGCGAACGCGTCCGCCAGATTAAGGAAAAAGCAATTAAAAGGATCCAGTTCACAACCCGCTGCAAAATCCTTAAAACTTATCTCGGCTAGATTATTCTTTCTATATTTGTGTAAATCAACCCGGCATGAACCATCTTGTCTCTACTTCGCTTTTGGCATCCGATTTCCTGAATCTTGGGAAGGAAGTGACAATGGTGAATAAAAGTCTTGCCGACTGGATCCATCTCGATATAATGGATGGTCTGTTCGTCCCGAATATCTCCTTCGGATTGCCGATTGTGGAACATGTGAAAAAGATCGCCGAAAAACCTCTCGACGTCCATCTGATGATAGTCGATCCCGACAGGTATCTCTCCCGTTTCCATGATGCGGGTGCCAATGTCCTGACAGTCCAGTATGAAGCCTGCACTCACCTTCAGCGTACGGTTACAGAAATCAGAAGGCTTGGAATGAAAGCCGGTGTTGCTATTAATCCCCACACTCCCGTTGCTCTTCTGGTAAATACCCTTCCTTTTGTCGATATGGTCCTTATAATGACTGTGAATCCCGGCTTTGGAGGACAATCATTCATTCACGAATGTTACGACAAGATAAATGAGTTGCGCGGGATGATCGTGAAAGGAGGTTATGACGTTCTGATAGAAGTCGATGGCGGAATTGACACTTCAAATGCAGAAAAGCTCGTTAAAACGGGAGTAAATGTTCTCGTTGCCGGCCATTCGATATTCAGCTCTGAAAACCCTTCAGAAACAATCCTTAAACTTAAGAAACTATCTTAAAAGACTGCAGGACAGGAAGTCTGCACGACCGCACGATTTTAAGTCTTCAAGACTTCTTCAATATAAATGATAATATCCTGAATCTGTTCCGGCCGAAACCACCTGATTTCAGTATCCTTACTCCACCACGTCATCTGCCTTTTTGCATAGCGCCGGGTGTTCCTCTTGATTAATTCTATCGCTTTTTCCCTTGATATCTTGCCTTCAAAAAAATCAAAGAACTCCCTGTAACCAACGGTTCTTAAGGGATTGAGGTCCCTTAATTCAAAAAGTCCCCTGGCTTCCTCTTCAAGGCCATTTTTAATCATATCATCGACCCTGTCATTTATAATTTTATAAAGGTCTTCTCTTTCTCTCTCAAGCCCTATCTTAATTATCCCGAAGGCTCTTTCTGCTTTTCTCCTCGTAAGGAACCCGGAATAGGGGCGACCGGTTGATTCAAATATTTCAAGTGCTCTTATGATCCTTTTGTGATTCCTGAGATCGACTTTTGTGTACTGAACAGGATCAACAATTTTCAGAGCTCTCCTCAAACTCTCAATCCCTTCTTCCCTGAATTTAACATTGTATTTTTCCCTTATTGCAGGATCGATATCGGGTATATCGTCTATCGCATTGCAAACTGCATCAATATACATGCCCGATCCGCCCGTCATTAAAGCAATTCCGCTAATAACGAAAATTGAAGGAAGGAGTTCCAGGACAGCTCTTTCATAAAGGCTTGAACTGTAATAGTCTTTAACAGAAAGAAACCTGATGAAATGATGCCTGACCCTATTTAGCTGATATTCTGAAGGGACCGCAGTCCCAATGTTCATTTCCCTGTAGAACTGACGTGAGTCGGCAGAAATGATCTCCGTTTTGAAATGTGTGGCAATATCAATGGAAACACCGGTCTTCCCGACTCCCGTCGGACCCACAACAACTATCAGAAAATTTCTCATTGGGTTCTGATCCGCAGGGACTATTCGTCTTCCTCGGTCAGGTTTTCGATATTGTCGAAATCCGGAAGGGATTCTTCATCTTCCCCATTAAGAAAAAGCTCATCAACCTCAGGTTCTTCTTCCTCTTCCTCGTCATCCGAAACGACTATATTATTATATAATTTTCGCGAACTGCTTCCAAAAACAACCTGCTTGGGTGGAACGCTCTTTGAATTTGTGCAGACAGGATATTCGCGGTCATCTATTTCTTTAGATTCGCCTGTATATTCCACGAAAAGGGACCTGTCGTTGAAAAAGTCGAAAACATATAGTAGTTTCTGGTTTTTTCTGAATATAATATCTTCAAGGACAGCTGTTTCCATAGTGGATGATCCCGTACCCATGTCGAAAAGGGTGAACTCTTCCTCTTTTTCCCAATTGTCAGTAGCCAGATAGAAAGAAGCCATCTGTGATTTATCATACTCCAGTTCTTCCTGGATTATATTATGAAAATCCATTAAAGTCTGCGAATCGAGAAATTCAAATTCCCTCACAAATGACTCATCTTCATCTGATAATACTACGAATTTATAAACCATAACACTATTGATTCGACGGGTGCAATATAATATTTTTTATTTTACAATATTCCTGCTGATTTTTTTTTTAGAAGAAATTCTAAAGTATCAATTCCGTCAGGATAATCCCATAAACGAGGCGTCTGAGCCATTCCGAAAGGAACGTTTTCCCTGCTCACAACACACTGGATCTGATCTTTGATTTTTTCTACCTGTCGATGCAAATCATCCGATAGTTTATAGTATTCAAAATAGAGCACGGCAACCGGGGAAGAAATACCCGATGATTTTTTTAGAAGAAGATAACCCGTATCAAAAAATTCTTCCCTGTTGACGAGATAAATGGCTTTGTTATAATCATAATTGTTACCATACTTGTTATGGTTAGCAATAGACGAAAATTTAGTCCAGTTTGAAACAAGGTTTTCATATTTATACCCCTCGGGAATATAGATCTTCGAGACATTCCTGCATCCAAGGCCGAAATAGGAAAATATATCTGAGCCCAGCTTTTCAAGCTCGCTCACAGTTTCGTCTCCCTTAATTATCGCAACGCTGTTCCGGTTTTTTCTGATAATATGCGGATACTTTCCGAAATAATATTCAAAGTACCTTGAACTGTTGTTGCTTCCCGTGGCTATTACTGCGTCAAAACCCTTCAGCAGCCCCTCGGTAAAAGTCATCCTGTTCCTGAATCCGGGATTGATCCGGCACAGGACATTACCCATAAAAACAATCAGTTCCGGATCCTGCGAACTCGTTTTTACGATGATGTTATCGCCTGAAATAAGGACTGACAGAAAATCATGAAATCCAACAAGTGGAATATTTCCGGCCATAATCACCCCGACATTTGATGGACTAGTTTCAGAATACAGTTCCGGGTAGCTTCTGGTCCATCTGGTCAGATTATCATAACTCAATTCTTCAGATATGGCCTTAATTGCCATCCTGACATTTTCAGGAGTAAACCAGGGATTATTAAATTGTTGATTATTTATAAGCTTCTCAAGATCAGATGAATATTTGCTTGGCTTGACCTCCATGGAATTTTTTATGGTTTCACCCAGTTCGGAAAATGATTCTATTCTTTCAGTCAGTTTCATTTAAGATTTATATCAGACCATGCAAATTTAAGGAATTATTGAACAGCCATGTACTCATCCCATCTTTTCCCCTTTTTCCGCCAACTGGCGGAGAGAATTGGTATTGGGGTGAATTCATGAGCATAAGAATGGGGATTAGTGAATAAAAAAACTGGCCCCCTAAGGAACCAGTTTTTGAAAAACAGTCAAATCAATAAATCGGATATTACTGAAGCCTGAAATTAATCGGAACCATATACCAGACTGGAACCTTTTTCCCATCCTTAATCCCTGGTTTTTCAAAAGCGGGCATGGTACTGACAACTCTCAAAGCCTCCATGTCAAGCTCCGGATCAACTCCTTTTAAAATGGATATCCTGTCCACCTTCCCGTCAGGTTCCACTGCAAATCTGACAATGACTTTTCCCTGGGTGCCGGCGGTCTTTGCCTTTTCAGGATATTTAGTGTTATTCTTAATAAAATCAATTAGTCCTGCATCACCACCCGGGAAAACCGCCATTTCATCGACCTCGACAAAGGGAGGAGTTGAACTTGTGTCCGTTGCAGCAACAGGAGGCGGTGGCGGTGGTGGCGGCGGAGCCATTTCTTCTGTCTTGGGTTCACTCGAGTTATTGTTAGCCTGGCAGGAAGAAATTACTACCATAGCAAGTGCGATTACCGGCAATACCATAAGAAGCTTAAAGTTTGCCAGAGCGTTGGAACGTTTTTTTGTCATCATGATCATTCGTCTTTTAATAAGTGAGGGATTTGAAAAACTATTTGTAACTGTGAAAATTTTCGACTTGAATACCTGGTTCATCATCAACCTCTGGTAATAATTTATTGACATGCCCAGATTAATGCACTTCTCATCGGCCTGAAATTCATGGACTGCCCGTAATGATCTGCTGAACATATGAATAACGGGATTGAACCATTGGAAAACCTTTACGGTTTCCAAAAGCACAATATCAAATGAATGATTCTGATCCAGGTGGTTTTGTTCGTGCCTGATAATCTCCTCAGCTTCTCCCGATGTTAATTGCTTATTTATGAAAATATGCCCGAATGCTGAGAACCCGGCAGTATTTAAACCCTGAAACCTTATTATACGACTGTCGTCGGTTCTCTGCCGGATTACCAGAAAAACAAGTTCAAGGCAGTCAATTGCAAGTTTTATACCGAAAATTATCACCCCGGCCACATAAATGACAAACATCCATCTGGATGCAGCCATCAATGCGTTATCCGATATCGTCGATGTACTAGCGGAGTTGCCAGTAACAAGTATTTCCGACAGGACTTTGCCAAACACTGGGATGACTAATGGCTTTATTGTCTGTATTGTTATCAGGGGAAGAACCAAAGACGAAATGACCGACATCAGAATATAGATCCTGTTCCTCCCGTACAGCGTGTCCCTGCTCAGAAAAAGCCTGAAAACCAGGAAGAATCCTGCAAGATAAACAGCTGTTTTTATCATATATATTAAAAGTGCATTCATCTCACATCCTTTTGTCTTTTAACTTCATTTTCCATCATTTTCATAATATCTTCCATCTCCCTTACCGAAATTCTTTTTTCTTTTGCGAAAAAGCTTACCATTTTCTCAAAAGAATTTGAAAAATAATCTTTCACAAACGTGTTAAGGTGCATTTCAGAATATTCGCTTTTTGAAACAACAGGGAAATATTCATGAGTCCTTCCGTAAGCCTTGTGATCTACAAAACCTTTGTCCTGCAGTATCCTGACAATAGTACTCACGGTGTTGTATGCTGGTTTGGGTTCATCAAAATGCTCAAGAATGTCTTTTACAAAACCTCTTTTTATTTTCCAGAGCACTTGCATCACCTGTTCCTCGGCCCGAGTTAGTTCTCTCATATATATAATTTTTTAATTTCTATTGTTGAAACCTGATGCATCACGTTTTAACAAATATACAACGAAATAATTAGTTATGCAACTAAATAGTTAATTATTTTCAAATAAAATTCAAAAAATGTAACCTCTCCAGGGTAAAATGGACAGATGTTAATCTCTCTGAACCGAGGAGCGGTTCCATTCGTTACCTGGTTAAAAAACATTCTTGTAATGGAATAGAAAAAATAATGTACTTTTATTTTTTTTATTGAAATACCCTTTAAAAAAGTAGTGAATGAATCTTGTAAAGAGAATTGGCATTTTTAAGGAGAATCTGAGGATTTCGATAAAGGCTATTCAATCGAACCGGGTAAGAGCGTTCCTTACAATCTGTATAATAGCATTCGGCATAATGGCCCTCGTTGGCATCCTGACCGCAATTGACGCAATTAAATCATCTCTTACTTCGCAATTTACAATGATGGGGGCAAACTCTTTCACCATCTCATCACGGGGAATGAACGTTCAGATTGGCAATTCCAGAACGCGCAGCAGGAATTATTCACGAATATCTTACAGGGAAGCTGCCGAATTCAAGAAAAGGTTTACCGAACCTGCATGGGTATCGGTATCTTTCAATGCAACCGGATTATCAACTGTTAAATACAGAACAGAGGAGACTAATCCCAATACGAGCCTGGTCGGCGTGGATGAGAACTACCTGGCAGTGTCGGGATATGACCTGGGATCGGGAAGGAATTTCAGCGCAGAGGAAGTCCGGATGAACAGGCGGCTTGTCCTGCTGGGATCCGATATAGCTAATGATATTTTTCCCTCAGGTGTCGATCCTGTTGGAAAAGAAGTTACTGTTGCGGGACTTAAGCTTCAGGTTGCAGGTGTGCTTAAGAGCAAAGGGGCAAGCGCTATGTCGGGCGATAAAATCTGCCTTATGCCTGTTACCACAGCACGCCAGTATTTCTCGAGGCCGAATATGAGCTTCAGTATCACCATTATGCCCATGATCCCCGGAAATCTGGATGCCATGAGGGGTGAAGCTGAAGGGGTCTTCAGGGTGATCCGGAACCTTGATCCCCGGGACCCGTCCGATTTCAATGTTGTGAAAAGCGATACAATACTGAATATGCTTCTGAAGAATATCCGATATGTAACACTTGCTGCAACCCTGATTGGTGTTGTAACACTGTTTGGAGCTGCCGTAGGACTTATGAACATCATGCTTGTTTCGGTAACTGAAAGGACACGTGAGATCGGGGTGAGGAAGGCCATCGGAGCTAAACCTATAACAATTAAATATCAGTTTCTTTTCGAATCAATTCTGATCGGACAATTCGGAGGTATTTTTGGTATAATACTCGGTATACTTATCGGCAATGGAATATCGGCAATGCTTCGTTCGAGCTTCGTTATCCCGTGGTTCTGGGTAATAATGGGTATCGTAGTATGCTTTATAGTCGGAGTGGTTTCGGGTTATGCGCCTGCTGTCAAGGCAGCTAATGTTGATCCCATCGAAGCGTTGAGATACGAATAGTTATCGGGAGGTATGGGGTCAAAAGAAAAAGGAGCCTTTCGGGCCCCTTTCTTGTTCTAATTCAGAATAATATTATTTCATTACAAGCGGTATCAGGTCGACAACCCTGCATGAATAACCCCATTCATTGTCGTACCATGAAAGTACTTTTATCATTTTTCCGTTGACCATTGTACTGAGAGAATCGAATATCGATGATGCCTCTGTGTGAATAACATCAACAGAAACAATAGGATCTTCACAATACTCAAGAATGCCTTTCATTGGACCTTCAGCAGCTTTTTTCATGGCAGCATTGATCTCTTCCTTTGTGGCTTCCTTTTTAAGTACAGCTACGAGGTCGACAAGTGAACCGGTAGGGGTTGGGACCCTGACAGAAATACCGTCCAGTTTACCTTTAAGTTCAGGAATAACTTTTCCGACAGCCTTTGCTGCACCGGTAGTGGTAGGTATCTGAGACAGAGCAGCAGACCGGGCGCGTCTTAGATCCTTATGAGGCAGATCAAGGATTCTCTGGTCATTTGTATATGAGTGTATCGTGGTCATATACCCAATTTCGATTCCAAAACTATCGTTTAGAACTTTTGCAATGGGTGCAAGGCAGTTTGTTGTGCAGGATGCATTTGAAACGCACTGATGTTCAGGCTTCAAGTCCTTTTCGTTAACACCGATCACGATCATTGCATCAATTGTATCTTTTGCAGGAACAGTAAGAATTACCTTTTTCGCGCCATTCTTAAGGTGATCACCATAGCCGCCTTTTGGGCTCTCTTTTGAGGTGAATATACCGGTGGATTCAATAACTACATCAGGCTTTTCTTTCCAAGGAATATTTGCAGGATTCTTTTCAGCGTGAACCTTGAATTTAACTCCGTTTACGATAATATTTTCAGCATCATGTGATACTCCGGAAACTTTCCCCTGGGTTGAATCATACTTAAGCAGGTGAGCCAGGGTTAATGTATCGGTAATATCGTTGATTCCGATAATTTCAATATCCTTTCTCTCAAGTGCAATTTTAAACACATTGCGGCCTATCCTGCCAAAGCCGTTAATGGCAACTTTAATCTTTGACATAACTATATCATTAATTGGT
>Ga0326726_10004623_pt1 | contig 12541 bp, 8 predicted proteins | sample MHFenrmetagenome_2_FD_207603 | JGI IMG/M metagenome (GOLD analysis project Ga0326726, IMG submission 207603) | Lab enriched peat soil microbial communities from Michigan Hollow, Ithaca, NY, United States - MHF15MN | ecosystem: Environmental > Terrestrial > Soil > Wetlands > Peat | place: USA...
AAAAACGACAGGATTGAAGGAATTATCGATCCTGCCTCAGTGCCAACAGATACGGAAATAATTGATTGTAATGGTAGCTTTCTTTCTGCCGGACTGATTGATCTTCAGATTGCAGGCGGAGGAGGATATTTGTTTTCAGCCAATCCAAACGACAGGGCATTAAAAGCCATAACTGAAGCCATAACCCGAAGCGGTACAACAGGTTTTCTGATAGCAATTCCGACAGACTCCCCCGAGGTCTATCATGAAGTGATCAGTGTAGTCAGGGAAAACCCTCATCCTGCCATTTTGGGACTCCACATTGAAGGTCCGTTCATAAGTACTTTTAGGAGGGGTGCTCACAAAAAAGAATTTATAAGACAACCCACAATAGAAGATGTCAAAGCTCTGATTGATGAAGGGAAAGGAGTTATTAAAATGTTAACAGTGGCTCCTGAGGTATGTGATCCGGAAATTATTAAATTATTGAATGATAATGGAATAGTTGTTGCTGCAGGCCACAGCAATGCTACTTTCAGGGAAGCTGTGCAGGGATTTAAGTGGGGAATCAGGACAACAACCCATCTTTTTAATGGCATGTCACAGTTTCATCATCGCGATCCGGGACTGCCAGCTGCAGTATTCGAAACCGAAAACGTTTTTGCCAGCATAATTGCTGATGGGATCCATGTCGATTACAGGATGATCTCCATTGCAAAGAAAATGTTGAAGGAGAGACTTTTCCTCATTTCTGATGCGGTTGAGGAAAACCTGAAGGGTTCATATCTGCATGTGCGTCAAAGCGACAGGTTCACCTTGCCCGACGGCACCCTGTCAGGATCTCAGCTTACAATGATGAAAGCAGTTAAGAATTGTGTCGAAAATATTGGAATAAGTATTGAAGAAGCTCTCCGAATGGCATCGGAATATCCGGCAAAGGTTATGAGGATTTCAGATAGAGGAAGAATTGAACCAGGTTTTAAGGCAGATCTGATTGTTTTCAATAAGAGTTATGATATTGAATATGTCTTTATTGATGGAATAAAGGCTTAACGGCGTATTTTGAATGAATTCCTCCTTTGAAGGGGGTAGGGGGATGTAAGACCCATAACTGCATAACTGCATAACTGCAAAGCAATGATAATAAAGGTCAGGGATACTGTTAAGTTTGCATACTTCTGTATTTTTTTACTGACGGTGTGTTCCTGCAGTAACCGGGAAAATCATTTTACTCTGAGCCATGGGGCCATTGTCCGGGGAGATACAACCACAAAGAAAATTGCACTTGTATTTACCGGAGATGAATTCGGAGATGGCGGCAGATTTATTTCAGAAACCCTGGAAAAAGAAAATATCAAAGCTTCATTCTTCCTGACAGGCAATTTTTACAGGAACAGGGAATTCGGACCATTTATAAAAGAGCTTCTGAAGAACGGAAATTATTTGGGTTCTCACTCTGACAGACACTTGCTTTATTGTGACTGGACCAAAAGGGACAGTCTGCTTATCAGTAAAAAGGAATTCACTGATGACCTGAATAACTCCTTCTTTGAGATGGCCGCATTCGGAATTGAAAAGGAAGAAGCCAGTTACTTTCTACCGCCCTATGAATGGTACAACGACTCTATTGCTTCCTGGTCGAATGAACTGGGATTAAAGCTCATTAATTTTACCAGCGGCACCGACAGCAATGCCGATTATACATACCCGGGAACGGGAAATCAATACGTTGACAGCAAGACAATTTACAGTTCGATAATTAAATACGAGAAGGAATCTTTTTCAGGTTTGAACGGATTTATACTGCTTGTCCACATTGGAACGGATCCCAGGCGCGCAGATAAGTTTTATTTTTATCTGCCGGAGCTTTTAAAGAAACTAAAAAAGCGTGGATACAGATTTGTAAGAATTGAAGAGCTTCTCAGAATGTAATGCTCGTTATTTTACTGGAAATAGTAAAAGTCTTCTTGAGTGTCCCGCCTGATTAGGTTCCAACCGTAATATATTTAAAACTTTACTAACTTCGGACTTCCAGTTTATGATGAATAAAATTATGGAGGTATAAATTATGAGCGCTAAAATAAGGAAAGTTTTCAGTCTAATTCTTGTCGGAATGGTTGTGACACAGATTATTTACAGTCAGAATCTCGGACTGGTCAGTATCAGGCGTGCTGACCAGATAATCACTGTAGGTGGCGCCGGAGCTGACGTTCCTGGCTTTACATCAAAGGCGATACAAATTGCACTCGATGTCGTTAAGGCCAGAGGCGGCGGAATTGTGAAGCTTAATCCGGGCACTTTCAAAATAATCGGTCCGGTCCGCCTGTCAGACAATACTTCATTGATTGGATCCGGTGAGACCACCATTTTGCAGAAATGTGATGGCTTTAAAACCAGTTTTGTAATTGATGCCGACTGGGGTATGCTGAAAGCAGTAGTAAAAGATGCCAGTGGATTCCAGATCGGGATGGGCATCCAGTTATATGATAGTAGTCATAACCAGGGCTGGGATGTTACCACTGCGGTGATTACAGATATTCTGGATAATAGTATTTATTTTGACAACAGAACCGTAAATGACTATCTGGCCTCTCTGAACGGTACTGTTACAAACAGTTTTTCAATAATTGAAGCGGTTGATGTTGAAAATGTTAAGATTTCTGATCTTGTTATTGAGGGGAATAAGAATACAAACGAATACATTAACGGATGCAGGGGTGGGGGAATATATATCCATAAATCGAGGAATTGCGTTGTTGAAAATGTCAGGATAAATGAATTCAATGGCGATACTTTCAGCTGGCAGATAACGGAAAATATTACTATGCGTGGATGTGAAGCATCAAACGGAAACGGGCTGGGATTTCATCCCGGAACAGGATCTGACCACTCAATCGTCGAAAACTGCATTAGCCACAATAACAAGGGGGACGGGATTTTTTTATGCTGGCGGGTTCAGAACGGAATTTTCAGGAATAATACCTCATACGGGAACGGCGATAACGGGATCTCAATAGGACACAAGGATACTGATAACATTTTTGAGAATAACCATGTTTACGAGAATGGTGCCCATGGTGTCCTGTTCCGGAATGAGAATGAACAGAACAGCGGGCACCGGAATACATTCACGGACAATGTAATTGAAAACAACGGGATCAGCAGGGAGTCAGCAGGTTTCTATATCGGAGGTGAAACACATGATATCAAAATCATCAATAACACTATCCGCTCTTCAGGAAAGGGAAATCAGTCAACAGCAATTCTTGTGGGAAAGAAATCGTCAAAAATAACCTCGACGGACAATAAGATTTCAGGATCGAAAGATATTGTCTACGAAAAGTAAATTCATAAAATCCAATCATACCATAAATTCATACCTTCTCCAGTCTTAGCCGACACGGTAATGAACTCAAGGTTATGGTTGACCAGCCGGGCATTTTTTATAAACTCATCAGTCCGGAAATCAACATGGGGCAGAAGATCTGATTTATTGATAATGCAGAGGTGCGATGTCTCAAACATTTTGGGATATTTCAGCGGCTTATCATCACCTTCCGTTACGCTGATAACCAGGACCCTCTTATATTCTCCAAGATCGAACATGGCAGGGCAAACAAGGTTACCCACATTTTCTATAAACAGGATTGAATTTGCTTCCATATCCAGCTTTTTCAGCGCTGATTCGATCATATTAGCGTCAAGGTGGCATCCGGAGCCTGTATTGATCTGAATGGCAGGTGCTCCGGCTTTTTCTATCCTGCCAGCATCGATTTGGGTTTGCTGGTCTCCTTCAATGACATATATTTTTCTGGAAGGAATAAGACTGCTGATGGTTTCTTCCAGAAGGGTGGTCTTTCCTGATCCTGGGGAACTTACCATATTAAGGCAAAGAACCTTTCTCCCTTCAAAAAACCTGCGGTTCATTCCGGCAATTATATTGTTTTGAGTAAGGATGTCAATGTTCAGGTTGATAACCTTTTCATGTGAGTGTTTATGATCAGGCTCATTCGTGTGATCATGCTCATGTTCATGTTCATGGTCATGGGCATGCGTATGGGTATTTCCGTTTTCATGAGTGTGTTCATGTTCATGAGTGTGTTTCGGATAGTGAATTGTAAATCCTTCCGGTTTGCCGCATCCGCATGTATCGCACATAACTTTTATTTTTATTGCTCTTCAATCATCAGCGAAACAACCCTGAATTCATTTCCCCCCTTTATCTCTGAAGGAAATAAGTTGCATTCCGGACATGTGTCCATTCTTTGATCCATCTCAAATTCCTTATAGCAGGCAGGGCAGATCCCTTTACCCTTTATCCTAACAATATTCAGGCGGGCTTTTTCAAGAATTGAGTCTTCAGACAGCAGACCTAACGCTGATTCAAAAGCCTCAGCTTCGACACCACTGAAGTTGCCAACTTCAATCGTAATTTCGCTCACCGTCAGGGCATTGTGTTTTTCAGCTTCGTCGCGTGCAAGTTTAATTACCTCGCCTGCCAGTGAAAATTCATGCATGACATAAAGTTAACAAAATTGCACCAACTTGCTATAACTTTTTTAAAACACCCTCTCCTGCAAAAAAAATTGACTTTGGCTTGCGCAGTTTGTAACTTTGAATATGATAGTTGTTTAACTAATAACCGGTTTAAATGAAAACTATAGTAGAACTGCTTGAGAATAGTGCAAACAAGTATGCAAACAATCCCTATCTTCTTGAGAAGAAGACTGACAGATATGAGGCGATTACTTATAAGGAAACCAAAGAACAGGCTTATAAAGTAGCCGCGGGTTTTCTCTCGCTTGGAATAAATAAGGGCGACAGGATTGCTTTATTGTCTGAGGCCCGGACTGACTGGGTAATAAGCGAACTGGGCATATTACATACGGGAGCCATAAGTGTTCCGCTTTCAAACGCACTGAAGGAAGGTGCTGATCTGAAATTCAGGCTTGAACATTCAGGATCAAAATGGGTGATAGTCTCAGGTCTCCATCTCGATAAAATAAATTCAATCAAGCAGGATCTTAAGAATCTTGAAAAAGTTATTCTTCTGGACCCAGGGGAAAGTTATTCCCATGATGAGATATACATGGAAGATGTCAAGAAAATTGGGGAGGAATATCTGAGCAAAAACTATGATAAATTCATGGAAACGATAAAATCAGTCGGCCCTGATGATTATGCGAATATTTGTTACACTTCAGGGACGACGGCCGATCCCAAAGGAATAATCTTATCACACCGGAATTATACAGCCAATATTGAACAGACCCTTACTCTTATGGATGTTCCGGAATGGTGGACGACACTTCTTATCCTGCCTTGGGACCACTCATTTGCACATACGGTGGGGATTTACATTATGATGGCTGTTGGAGCGAGTCTGGCTGCCGTTCAATCGGGGAAATCTTATCTTGACAGTCTTAAGCATATTCCGGAAAACATCAGGGAAGTCAAGCCTGTCTTCATGTTCAGTGCACCAGCCCTTGCAAAAAGTTTCCGGAAAGGGATTGAAAAGAGTATCAGGGAAAAGGGTCCGTTTGTAGAAAAACTTTTCAATCATGCCTTGAAGGTAGCCTATAACTATAATGGTATTGGATGGGAAAAGGGGAAGGGAATGAAAATATTTCTTAAGCCGCTGTACAAACTATACGATGTAATCCTTTTCAAAAAGATCAGAGCCGGCTTTGGCGGAAGACTGCAGTTTTTCTTCGGGGGAGCGGCATTGCTTGATATTGAACTTCAGAAATTCTTTTCAGCCATTGGCATACCAATGCTCCAGGGGTATGGATTGACGGAGGCCTCACCTGTGATTTCAGGGAATATGGAAAAAAAACATAAACTTGGATCTTCAGGTTTTCTGGTTAAAAATCTCGACCTGAAGATCTGTGATGAGGAGGGGAATGAATTACCAGCTGGTAAAAAAGGCGAAATAGTGATCCGTGGCGAAAATGTTATGAAAGGATACTGGAAAAACGAAAAGGCAACAAGGGAGACCATTCGAGATGGATGGCTCCATACTGGAGATATGGGATACATGGATGAAGACGGATTCCTTTATGTTCTTGGAAGATTTAAAAGCCTTCTCATTTCAGATGATGGTGAAAAATACAGCCCTGAAGGAATAGAAGAAACCATAACCTACCGGTCAAAACTTATAGACCAGATGATGCTTTATAATAACCAGAATAAGTATACCTCTGCTCTACTTGTACCTAATGCTGAGGCTTTGACAAGTTGGGCAAAAAGCAATAATATCAGTCTTCCCGAAACAAAAGGTCTTGAAGCTGTCCTGAATGAACTGGAAGCAGTGATCAACCAGTACAAGCAGGGTGGAATATATGATGAAATGTTCCCTTCAAGGTGGCTTCCTGCTGCTATAGCCATTCTCGATGAACCATTCAGTTCTGATAATAAACTAATAAATAGTCTGGGCAAACTTGTAAGAGCTAAAGTTGTTGAGAGGCACAAAGAAAAAATAGACTTCCTGTATACTCCTGAAGCGAAGAACATTGTAAATCAAAGGAACCTTGCTGCAATAAAAAATGTATTAGGGACAATTAAGTGAGGTTTTCGAAGTTGCCTCTTGTCAGATATCCTCACAGGGTAAGTCTTACAATTTATTTTAAGGATAAGTTGAAATTGACTTATAAGATACTTTTACATTATCTTTGAATGTACGCAATGACAAAACCTGCTCTATATTATCTGACATCAGTTTTGTTCCTTATAATATGTCATGGGGTATTACCTGAATTTATTCAGGCAGCCACAACATATTCAAATGTAATTCAGCAGAATCCTTCTGATAAACAAATCCTGCTTAACGGCAGAATCTGGCGAAACCAGTATTCACGGGTAACGGGTGATCAGTTTTTTCTGGCGAACATATTTTTTAAAGGATCTGTAACTTTTAACGGGCGAAAATTCGACAACCTTGACCTGAAGTATGATATACACAATGACGAGCTGATATTTAGTATGGAATCTTATCCGGTCATAATAATGAATAAGGAAATGGTTGACAGCTTCAGCCTTGTCCTGGGAAACAGGATTTTTAATGTAGTTAATGCCGGGACCGATACTTCAAATGTTTTAAGAGGTTATGTGAATTTACTTTATGATGGCCCTTCTTCACTTTACGTAAAATACATAAAAAGGATTCAACCGCTGGCAGTAGATGGGAAGTTTGACCTTTTTTATCAGGAACATCTTATTTATTTAAGGAAAGGTACAGAAATTGTGCCGGTAGAGGGAAAGAGAAAGCTAATGAACCTGCTGGAAGATAAAAAGAAAGAGATCAGGGATTACATGAAAAGTAGCCACATTAAAGTAATGCAAAAGGATCCCTACACTTTTATCCCGGTACTCGAATATTATGACAGATTAATGAAATAGTCTGGAGGAGAGATGAGTATCAGAGCTTTTTTTGCTGCTGTCTTGTTTTTAATATTTCCGGTGGTCAATTCACAGGAGAAATATGTTATTGACTGGAATTTTACCGGTCAGTCATTTGAGGATTTCGTCCTGAAGGCTGAGTCGCAATACCCTGTTAAATTCTTCTATAATGAGGAGTGGGTCAAAAACCTGACCCTTGGCAGCTATGGAGACAGGCCGATGCTGAACGAGATACTTGACACGCTTTTCAAAGGGAATTCAATTTACTATTATATCAGCAAAACTGGTAACATTATCTTAACTAAAAATTTTGCGATTAAAACAGTAGAAGAAAAATCGGTTGATAACCGAAGTTATATTCCCGGTATTGATTATTCGGACGACGGAGAAGTAAATAGTGCAGTCGGAAACCTTGTGGTGGATATCGGAAATCCTGCCGACAGGAACAAGCCCGGAAATGTTACAATATCAGGAAATATTACAAACCGGGACACTAAGGAAACTGTTGCCGGAGTAACTGTTTATATTCCAAAACTTTCAGCTGGTACTATTTCAAATGCATACGGGTATTTCACGTTGAGTATTCCTCGAGGCAGTTATTCTGTAAGGTTCACCTTCATAGGGATGAAAGAAAAAACAATTGATCTGAACCTTTATGACTCAGGTGAACTTAATCTGGAAATGACCGGCGTTCTGATTCCATTGAAGGAAGCAGTCATAACGGCTGAAAAGGACATTACGCTGCAACGCCTTGAAGTGGGAGTTGAAAAGATAAATATCACCTCATTCCGCCTGATGCCCACATCAATGGGTGAATCGGATATTACTAAAAGTGTTTTGCTTATCCCTGGTGTCCATTCGGTTGGGGAAGGATCGGCAGGCTTTAATGTCAGGGGAGGATCTGCCGACCAGAACCTGATCCTTCTTTACGGTGCTCCGGTCTATAATTCTTCACATTTCTTCGGATTCTTTTCTGCCGTCAACCCTGATATAATAAAGGATGTAACACTATACAAGGGCGGGATACCGGCCAGATATGGCGGAAGGCTTTCATCAGTACTTGATATAATACCCAGGGACGGTAACAGAAGGGAATTTAATGGAAATGCAGGAATCAGTCCAGTTACAACACATTTTGTAGTTGAGGGACCTGTCAGAGCAGATACTGTTTATTATCTGATTGCTGGCAGAACAACCTATTCAAACTGGATACTGGGATTAATAGAGAACCCTGCACTCAGGAACAGCCGTGTATCATTCTATGATCTTAATGCCAGGATAGCTTATGATATTAACAAGAATAACAAAGTTGATTTTTCGGCCTATTACAGCAACGACTCATTCAGGTTGAATTCAGATACAACATACAAATACCAGAATAATATTGCTGCTTTGCGATGGCGTCATTATTTCAGCAGTCGTTTTTTCTCTTCAATAACTATCAACAACAGTTTTTATAAGTACGATATATCAAGTCTCAGGGTACCTCAGGAGGCTTTTGTTCTTACTCACAGGATCAACAGCACAGGTTTTAAAGCTGATTTCAACTTGTTTACAGGAAGGCATGAAATCAATTTTGGAACGGATCTTAACAGGTATGATGTTATGCCGGGCAACTATATGCCTGCAGATGATTCATCAATCGTGATTCCCAATTCAATCGAAAGGCAGAGAGCTATCGAATCCGCACTTTATTTTGAAGATAAATATATTGTTACTGACTTTCTTTCAGTTAATGCCGGACTGAGATTCACTTCATTTTTTGCGTTAGGCCCTCAGACAGTTTTTATATATGATCCTTCTTATCCCAGGAGTATCTCATCAATTACTGACACAATCACATTTAACAGACTGAACAACTATAAAACATACGCAGGTCCTGAATTACGGCTGTCAGCAAACTTCAGATTGAACGATAACAGTTCCTTTAAACTAAACTATAATCATACAAATCAATACCTGCATTTGTTATCAAACACTACTTCGATTTCTCCCAGCGATACATGGAAACTAAGTGACTATAACCTGAAACCACAATCATGCGTTCAGTTTGCCGCCGGTTATTACAGGATGCTCAATAAAAATAAAATTGAAGTATCAGCCGAGATCTATTATAAAAAAATTGACAACATGATAGATTTCAAGGGAGGTACTGACCTTATTATGAACCAATCTGTTGAAAGGGACCTGATAAATGTTTATGGTAAGGCTTATGGTCTTGAACTTCTGCTCAGAAAACCAGAGGGACGAACACGTTGGAGTATCAGCTATACCTTTTCAAGAGTACTGATCAGGAGCAAAGGATCTTTCAATGAGGAGTTAATAAATTCCGGTCACTGGTTTCCTGCCAATTTTGATAAGCCGCACGACCTTATCATTACTTTAAATTATCTCTTTTCAAGACGTGTGAGCTTCTCGGCTAATTATAATTTCAGCTCGGGCAGACCTGTGACTTACCCCATTTCTTCTTATAGAATCGGTGATATAGTGATCAATCAATACTCAGACAGAAATCAATACCGGATACCATATTATTCAAGACTTGATCTTTCGGTAAAAATGAATGGGACACTCAGATCAAAAAAAATAGCTCATCCATACTGGATATTTTCGGTTTATAATGCATTAGGAAGGAATAATGTTTATTCGGTTTTTTTCAGAAATGTAAAAAATACTGTCAGAGGATACTATCTGTCGGTATTTGCAAAACCGATACCATCACTTTCATTCAACTTTGACTTTTGACCAATAATGAGATCACATAGGATCATAAGGTTTGCTCTTTTCCTTTTACTTTTTACCAGGTGTACCGTTGAGTTCCATCCTGAAATTGATAATAATAAGGAGCAACTTGTAGTTGAAGGAATGATCACTGACCAGAACAGGACAAACAGGGTTAAACTGTCGATGTCCACTCAAATCGGGATGTCCCTTGGGCTCAAACCTGTGAAGGGTGCTATAGTAACTGTTACCGATGAGAAGGGAATTGTCACTACGCTTGCGGAATCACCGGCAGGTACATATTCAGCTGATTCACTATCATTCAGAGGACGTGTCGGGGGAAGTTATTCCCTCAACATTAAAATAAACAACATAACTTATGAGACGGACTTTACTGAAATGGAGCCGGTCCCACCTATTAATTCACTATATTATGAAAAAGTAGTGATTGTAGCTTCAAAAGATACAAATGACATTGAAGAGGGATGTAAGGTTTATGTTGACAGTTTTGATCCTTCCGGAAAGTGTCTGTTTTTCAGGTGGAATTATACCGAAACCTGGGAGTACCGTATTCCATACATCGTTGCAAACAGGATTTGTTTTATTACAGAGAGGTCAGATGAAATTCTGATAAAAAATACATCTTTGTTCAGCCAGGCCAGGGTCTCAAAATATCCTATAGTTTTTATATCCAATAAAACCGACAGGCTGAAAGAAACATACAGTATACTGGTTAATCAGTATTCCCTGAGTGAATCAGAATATAACTTCTGGGAAAAGGTGCAGAATATATCACAGAACGTTGGTAATCTGTACGATATTACCCCTGTGGCTATCTCCGGCAACATAAGATGCTGTAATGATCCTGAGAAAACAGTTCTTGGTTATTTCAGCGTGTCAGCAGTAACTCAGAAAAGGTTGTTTATCCAGGATCGGTTCCTTGGATTACCAAATTTTGTTACTTATTGCGCGACTGATACTCTTAAGGGTAAACTATCAGAAACAGGTCTGAATACTGACTACTGGGTGATAGAAGATTATAGTGATGAACTACCTCCATTCTGGGTAATTACAACATTCAGAGAGTGTGCAGATTGTACTACCAGGGGAACAAGTGTAATGCCATCGTTCTGGTTAGAACACAGAAATAATAAACAATGAAAAGTATTGTTACACCATTCAATATTGTTTTACTCCTGCTTTCATTCTTTACAGCTTTCAGGCTGAATGCCCAGCTTTTTACATCTCCTGACCATGCAATGCGTTTAAATGAAAATACTGAGGTGTCATCATGGGAAGAGATTTATTTACAAATTGACAGGGAAAAGTATATCGCCGGCGAGAATATCTGGTTCAGCATTTATACCAGCGACAGGAAAACAGGAAAACTATCTGCTAAAAGTGTTGTTGCATATGTTGAGTTACTGAATCCATGGAATAAACCTGTAATTCAGACTCGTTTTCAGCTTTCCGGCGGAAGAGGTGAAGGAAACTTCCTCCTTCCGGATTCAATCAGCTCAGGAATATATACTGTTCGTGCGTATACCAACTGGATAAAAAATTTCCTCCCTTATAATTGTTTTTCATTTGATATTAATGTTTATAATCCTTTTAAAGGCTCATATTTCTGGCGGAAAGTTGACTCTGCCGTCTCATCTGACATAAGATTGATCAGTTTGCCGAATAAGAATGAGAGTACAGTAAATCTAAGGGCAGACACTATTTATGGAAGACGCGAAAAAGTTTCCCTCAAAATAGGAATAAGCAATAATAAAGCGGATCAATCCGGAATTACTGAAATGAGCATTTCAGTAACCCCTGCTGATGTTTCTGCTTCATGCCGGTGGATAAATGATTATATGATTCCCGGAACAGATTCAAAACAGTACAGGTTTGAGAGTGACGGACATTACCTTTCAGGAAAAATAAAATACCGGAGAAGCAATGTTTCTGATCCTTCAGATTTCCTATATATGTCTGTTCAGGGGAAGGTTGCTGAATTTAAATATGCAGTCATCGATACGGCAGGCCACTTCACGTTTGTTCTGCCTCTTGACTATAAATTAAAAAATCTGATACTTCAACCGGATCATGCAGACAATAATATGATACTTGAAATTGAACCATCGTTTTCATGGATTTTGCCGGAATCGCACACCTACAAGGAGACTTTCAATAATTCCCGGCTTGATGCGTTTTCGGGATTGAGTTTTAATTACCAGGCAGTAAAGATATATGGTACAAGGTTAAAAAAGGAGATTGTGACAAATGATAACAGCAACCTTAAAAAAAGAAGGTTTTACGGCATACCCGAGATGGAAATATTTCTGGATGATTATATCAGGCTCCCTGTGATGCAGGAGGTCTTTTTTGAGCTTGTGCCGGGGGTCCTTCTAAGATCAATAAAGTCGGGGTATGACATAAAAATTGTCAATCCTCTTAC
>Ga0326726_10004624_pt1 | contig 12541 bp, 11 predicted proteins | sample MHFenrmetagenome_2_FD_207603 | JGI IMG/M metagenome (GOLD analysis project Ga0326726, IMG submission 207603) | Lab enriched peat soil microbial communities from Michigan Hollow, Ithaca, NY, United States - MHF15MN | ecosystem: Environmental > Terrestrial > Soil > Wetlands > Peat | place: USA...
CTGGAGCGCTTCGGCGTGCCGGGCAAGACCATGCTCGGCGCCGACTCGCATACCCCCTCGGCCGCGGGCCTGGCCATGCTGGCCATCGGCGCCGGCGGGCTCGACGTGGCCCTGGCCATGGCCGGCCTCCCCGAATTCCTTTCCGCCCGATATTCCAGAGCATGAATCACGGGAAGCTTTATGGCATTGATAGACGCCGGCTTCTCCAAATAGTCCCAGGCGCCGCTTTTAATGGCTAGCTCGGCCTCATCGGGATCGCCGAGTCCCGTGATCACGATGATCTCGGGAAAGGGTGGAGTGGATTTGAATTTTGGAATGCTGTCCAGGCCGCTTCCGTCGGGCAGGCGTACGTCGATAAAGACGATATCGAATGGCTCGGATTGGGTTTTCCGGAGCCCCTCTTCGAGCGTGTGGGCATACGACGCCCCATGCCCCAACCCGATCACGACATTCGCGATCCAATCGCAGATCAGCGGATCATCATCTACGATTAAAATGTGCGCCACTAGGTCCGTCAGGCCAAAGACGCTCCCGCGCGTCAGGGGCGGAAATTATGGGAATCGGGGGGGCCGTGCCGGATCATCCGATACGGCGGGGACGTCGCCCCGTCCGTCGACGGGGCTCGGAGAAGGGGGCTCCGGTTATTGCGGCAGGTTATCCGAGTTTAAAAATGAGCATGAGAATTCTGATCAATAACAGAATCCAGGCCACGCAAACAATAATCCAGGCGATCTTCTTGGCGACACCGACAAGAAACATGAATAAGGTCAGGATGATCAAGAATCCCAGGGGATCGATCAGACTGTCCGCGAACATGCGGTGGGGAAATAACGGCTGGACGACCTTGACGATCCCTGAGCCAATCTGATGGGCGAGAAAATAAATGAAGGTGAGGATCTTGTGAAGGATGTCATTCAGAGGTTTCGCTGTTGATTCCTGCACGACTAAGCTGTTCATGGTATTCGGGCCTCCCTTGCCTCTCGTCGTTTCCGTTATTCCTATAAGCCCGCCGTGGACTTAGAAATACAGCATCATATAGATTTTCTGCTCGCTGTTTCTCGCATGAACATCCGGGAAATCCCGCAGGTAGCTGTCCTTGTGGTAGTACGTATATTCCATGCCGACGCTGAGATAGCCGGCAACTCGGACAGCTATCCGGGGTTTGAATATGCCGAGGATCTTGTTTCCCGCCGGTCCGATATACGTATGCAGCCAGTAAAGGTAATAGATCGCCGTCAATTGTCCCCTGTTCGTAATATTCAGAGTGCCCTCATACTTGGCTTCGGCTCCGCCGGAATAATCATAATCCCGGCCGGGGATCCCGCCCTCCACAATATCCACATGCGGCGAATTGCTGGCGCCGAGCGGGATGATCCCGAGGTGGAATGCGGATTGAAAATTGGAATTCTTGGCAAGCTGCCACCTTGTCATGATCCCTCCACCGATCCCCAGAGCGGCGACTTCGAAAATCCGGCTGTCCCAGTAGTTATAATGCTGGAAGGCCCCGATCAGGATGTCCCAATTCCCGGAATGAACGGTCTTGCCGAATAACAAACCATATCCCGTGACATTGTCCAGATATTTCTTCCCGACGTTGTTTCCGTAACTGAGGTCGATCCGGAGTTTGAAGACGTCAAAAGGCTTCCGGGGTCGGATCTCGAAAGGATCCCCATAATCCAGATGGATCCCGAACATCATGTTTGGCGGGCTGCCCGTCCCGAACCTCGTCCCCTCATTGAACAAATGCCCCCCGAGGTACAACGTCACATTGAGCGGTTCTTTCTGATAGACCTCTCTCGGGGTGACTCTTGTCAGTTTTCCCTGCAAGAGCCGGCCGAACGCTCTCCCGGGACTGAGAATCGCGGCCGTGAATTCCCGGACAAATCTCTCCAACCCTGTCGTTCGATCATCCAGGACATTCGACGTCAATCTGTAAAGGATTTCTCCAAACAGGGCGCCGCTGAGCATCGTGTTGATGATATCGTTATACGAGGGCAGCGTCGTTTCCCCGAAATACTCCCACATCAAACTGCCCATAAAGACAAACGGTACGGATTGGACATAAGTATATCCGTTCGAACGGGCGGCATTGAAATAGGCGGCTCCAGAATAGGGGTGAAAGAAATAATTCATGCCCAACCTGTCCGTGTCCCATTCCCAGCCCGTTTTCAAGTTATGTTTCCAGCTCGCCGGCCCTATGTGCGACCACGGATAATTGAAGATAAACCGGTCAATCCCCCATACGACAAGGTTCGCCGAGAGAACCCTGAGGCCAACCGACCATAGAGGAGATTTCTTGTTATACTCCGGATCGTCATTCCGCAACCGGACGGTGGGCTCGGCAAACGGCTGTTGTTGGAGGGAGAATGTTATGTGTCCCGCGCTTGCGCCATTCCCGCCGCGGATGTCCGTTCGAAAAGACGACAAACAAAAATCCACCGCAAAGGCTTGGGCTTGCGGGGGTTGAGGCCATTCCAGTCGCTGGGGGTCGTTGCTCCCGGAGGACTGGCCCCCGCGGGCGAGAGTTCCGCAGCCGATGAAAGCCGTGAAACAGACCAAGACCGTCAGCTGCGCGAATGTCCACCGGATGCCGCGATATCTTTGCTTGTCTCGATTCGTTACGGGATCCTCCTCGACAGAAACCCTAAGGTCCGCGCACAGGCGATTTGTGGGCGGCCTATTCTCAATCGTCGGCCCGGACACGTCCGGTGTTCGTCCGGCGCCGGCGTGCTGGCGCTGATAAAGGCCGGATCCGCTCCATCCCTAATCCTGATTGATCTTTTTCTTTTTGACCGGAGGGGCCGGCTTCTCCTTCCTGGCCGGTTGGGCGGCCTGTTTGACTTGCTGGGTATCCTGCTTGTGCCGTTCGGTCAACTGTTGCTTTTCGGCCTGATGCTGTTTCTGCAATTCCGCTGTTTTGGCCTGGTAGTCCTGCTGGATCTTCGCTTTTTGAGACGTGTCGTGGATCTTCGCCTGTTCCGCGGCCCGCTGGTGCTGCATGTCCTTCAGCTCCTGCGCCTGGGTTTTCTTGAGGAGGGTCTGTTCCTGGGCTTGCCGCTTCTGGACGGCTGATGCCTGCGCGCTCACGGCCGGCTGCGGCCGCGGCTCGAAGACCTTGGCCGGAGCCAGCTCCTGCCGGGCCTGATCCCTGTTCAAAAAGGCCCTGGGTTTTGCGGCATCATTTTGCCGGACCGTCGGCCGGAACATCTGGACCTGTTGGCCCACGACCCTCGCGCGTCCCGGCTGCTGGGCATCCTGCATCGCGTATCTGGGGACGGCCCGCCCGGTGGTTCGGCGGACTTCATCCTGCCCGAATCCCTCGTTGATGATCCTGTCATTGCGGGTGTAGATGTTGTTGTGCATGGACGTATAGTTGACGATCGTCCGGTTGCGCTCAAAGGGAAGGACATAGGGATTGAGATTCCGGTCCTGAAAATGCGAGCCCTGGATGAAGATCCAGAAATTGAAGGGGACGTCGATCGAAAGCGAATTGAAACTCATTCCGACCCTAAACTCGACGCCGGGAGGAAGAGGTGCCCACCCCATATACTGGCTGTTCGACCTCCAGGTCACCCAGGCGGGACCCCAGACTGTGCCGGGAACCCAAAACCAGCCGATCTCGTTATCCCAGCCCCAGCGGCCGTAGTGGAAGGGAATATCTCCCCATTCCTCGCCCGCGATCCAGGTCCAGCCGTAATCGGTCCAGACCCAATGCCCATCGCTATAAGGCCGCCAGCGGTAGCCCATATGCCTGGGGGTCCATACGTAGCCGTAGTTGTTGAGGTCGACCCAATTTCCGTAAGGGGACAAGCGATCATAAAAATAGGAGGTGTCTTCATTTCGACCATACTGTTGAGGACCGGCGGAATACGGCTGAACTCCGGGGTCAATGGCGCTTCGCACGCTTGCCGGAAGGCCGGCTTCAGGCGACGAAGAATTGCCGGCGTAGCTCGCCGTGACCGTAAGAATTGCGAAAACGATCCAGAGGCCTTTTCTCATATTCGTTCTCCTTTGATCAATAAACCTTGCAAACTGCGTGCCAATCGGTTTTCGTTAATTCCCCTGCGTTTTAATGGGAGCGACCTGCTTTCAATGCCCGTATGGCCACCCCAAATGGGGCGAAAAGGCTGGCCCGGCCCTGATCATCATGGCGGGAACGTCTGCCAGGCCGTATGCTCTTTTATAGGAATTTTGCTGTTATATAGGACAGCACCTTAGAACTGAGCCAGCTCATATCGCGTGGCCGGGCTCCCGTCCACCTAAGAAGAGCGATTCACAATCTGCCGGGAATACGCACAGAAATTGGCACGAAAATGGCATAAATATGGACGGTATATCTCGAGTCCATTGCGCCATATGAGAACGGACAGGCGCGGGACGCCGGGAGGCAAAAGAAAAAAAGGAGGATTCCATGCTCTGGACAATTCTGGTCGTCCTGTTCATCTTATGGGCTCTGGGGTTTTTCGCATTCCATGCCGGCGGCCTGATCCACGTTCTTCTGGTCATTGCCTTAATCGTACTGATCGTCCGACTGCTGCAGGGACGGAAGATTCTTTAGCGGGGGAAACGCCCAATAGAGAAACCGGCGCCATCGCCGTTTGCGCCTGAGCGAGCCGGGCGGTTGATTCCTTAGGGAATATCTGAAGGGAAGCCATCTTCCCGTCGGCTTGGTGAGGGTGGCCTCTGACCTGAAAGGGGGGATCCACGATGGCCAGATCCGGATCAAGCGTCAGAAAGAGAGTCGGGAAAAAAATCGTCGTCGCCCTGGCGGTGAGCGTTGTGGCCATCGGCGCGCTCGTTTTTTGGAAGAGATATACCATGGCCGTATGGTTTATGGAAGGAAATAAAAAAATCCAAGAAATCGTGGTCCTCACCATGCTGGACAACGCGAGGCCGATCATAGAAAAAGAACTGAAAATGACTCTTCCCGAGAAGATCTTCAGCTCCATGGCCGGCAAGAGAAATCAGAAAGAGCGACAGACCGACGCTCTGAAAGATGTCCGAGCCTTCGGCGAGGTCTCTTTCGAGAATCATTGGCTCAAGTTCAGAGATGTCCATCGGTTGGATTCCATGATCGGGTTTGATCTTCGTGGATTTGACTTTGCCCTGGAGTGGACCCGAGGAGATACGGACGAGGTTTTAGCGGCCTTCAATATCAATGTCCTAAAAAGAGAAATTGGCAAGATGCAAATCAATCAATCGTGCAGCTACTTCACGGAACTCAAGGCTTACGTCGAGAAAAACGCCAAAAAGAACTGACGTCCGGAATATTCTTCGCGACGGCCAGGGCGCCGAAAGGCACACGAAGGGCGCGAACTGAATGCGTATCGGATTCGAAAGTTCAAGCTGGACAGGTTTGTGGATTCCTTGCGCGCGAAACTGGCCTCCTTCGGATTGCCGGATGACGAAGGAGTCATCCATGAAACCGGCTAACCCACGCCTCTTGGCGGCCAACGACGGCTCGTCGAGCATCACGTTCAAGGGCTATACGGTCCGCGCCTCGGAGGAGGATCCGTTGGTCATGACGATTGGCCATTCCACCCACACGCTCGAGGCATTCATCCGCCTGCTTCAGGCCCACGGGGCAAGTTGCGTCGTGGATGTGCGCACCGTGCCGCGTTCCCGGCACAATCCTCAGTTCGATAAGGCTTCCTTGCCCCGATCGCTAAAGAAAGTCGGCATGGGATATGTTCACACTCCGGGGCTCGGCGGCCTGCGTCACGCGAGGCGCGATTCGCCCAACGTGGGCTGGCGAAATGAGTCCTTTCGAGGTTATGCGGATTACATGCAAACGCCCGAGTTTGCGCGGAGCCTTGAGGATCTGATCCGTCTCGCGAGCCAGGACCGGATCGTCTTGATGTGCGCCGAGGCGGTGCCCTGGCGCTGTCACCGCTCGCTCATCGCAGATGCCCTGCTCGTTCGTGGAATTCGCGCGGAGCACATTATGAGCGCCACCCGCCGTCAGGTTCATGCTCTCACGCCCCTTGCCAGAGTCCGCGGCACCGTGATCACCTATCCGGCCGCGGCTTCGGAGAGCGCGCAAGAGGAGCCGTCGGCCAGGCGCTCCCGGCCGCAGCGGGTCGGGAAAACCCGGCAAGCCAAGGAACGGGCCTTCCCCTCATGAGTCAGGACGTGGCATTGTTCGGCTTCCCGCTCTGGTTGCGCCTCGCTCACTACGTCAATTTCCTGTTTCTCACCCTGCTCGTCCGCAGCGGCATTCAGATCCTTTCCGATCATCCCAGGCTGTATTGGAACAAGCACTCCACACCGGGAAGTGAATGGCTCAAGTTCACCAAAAACGTCATCCCCAAGGACAAAATCTGGACTTCGATGGATGAAGCCGTGAGCGTTTCGCCTTGGATTGCGCTTCCCGGTGGACGTCACAGTCTGGGCATCGCCCGCCACTGGCATTTTTTCGCCGTGCTCTTCTGGGTGCTTAACGGGCTCGTTTACTTGTCCTTCCTCTTCGGCACCGACGGCTGGCGGCGGCTGGTCCCGACTTCTTGGGGCTTCTTCCCGGCGGCGTGGCATACGTTTTTGTCCTACGCGACCTTTCACCTGCCGCCGGCCGGCATTCCATATCCTTATAACCCGCTGCAACAACTGGCTTATGTCACCGTCGTATTTATTTTGGCGCCGTTGTCGATCCTCACGGGGGCGGCCATGTCGCCGGCCGTGGCGGCGCGCTTTCCCTGGTATCCGCGGCTTTTCGGACATCGGCAGATAGCCCGGAGCCTGCATTTTCTGGCGATGGTCGCCAACGTCATCTTTATCCCTATCCACGTGACCCTGGTGGCGATGGAGAACTTTCCGCAAAAAATGGATCAAATCGTTCTGGGGTTGGAACATCAGCACGTCGGCCTGGCGGTTTGCCTGGGGCTTGTCTCCATCGCGGTGGTGGTCGCCATCCAAGGACTTCTGACTTGGTGGTCGCGGCGGAGTCCGGGCACGGTGCGGCAGCTCTCGGGTCGCCTCCCGGACGGGCTGACCCGCCTCCTGTTGCATCGGCTGACGAGCAGGCAGAAGTACGCCCGGGCGGATATTTCGCCCTACTTTTGGGTGAACGGAAGACCGCCGGTCAGTGAGGAGTGGACGGAATTTGCGAGAGACGGATTTGCCCGCTGGAAACTTCAGGTGAAGGGCCTCGTCGAACACCCGCTGCTCCTGTCCCTAGCAGAGATTCGAGCGATGCCATCAGAGCGGCAGACGACCCAGCACTGCTGCATCCAGGGCTGGTCCGGTTTTGCCGAATGGGCCGGGGTGCCCCTGGCCGACATTCTGAAACGGTGCGGCGTGCTTCCCCAAGCCCGCTATCTTATTTTCCATTCGCATCAGGTGGATGGGCAAGGCCGCGAGTATTATGATTCCCTAGACATTGAGGACGCCAGGCGCCCCCAAACCATCCTCGCCTACGAAATGAACGGAGCCCCGCTCCAGATGAATCACGGAGCCCCGTTGCGGCTGCGTGTGGAAACGAAGCTCGGCTTCAAGATGGTCAAATGGCTCAAAACGATCGAGTTGGTCGAGGACTTTCGGACCGTCGGCGAAGGCCACGGCGGCTACCGTGAAGACTTCGAGTATTACGAAACCGGAGCTGAAATCTGATACTATGCCATCCATCCTGACGATCGACGTTGTCGCGGTGAACGCAAGGAAATGACCATGAGAACGAAGACTCTCACGCCGGACCTGCTCCGCAAGATGGACGCCTATTGGCGAGCCGCCAACTATTTGTCGGTCGGCCAGATTTATCTTTACGACAATCCGCTCCTGAAACGGCCGTTGACACTCGCCGATGTGAAGCACATCCTGCTGGGGCATTGGGGCACGACCCCTGGGCAGAACTTCATTTACGTGCACCTGAACCGGGTCATCAAGAAATACGACCTCGACATGATTTACGTCTCCGGCCCCGGGCACGGCGGCCCTGCCGTCGTGGGCAACACGTACCTCGAGGGCACTTACAGCGAGATCTATCCCGACATCAGCCAGGATGAGGCCGGGCTGCGGAAGCTTTTTCTCCAGTTTTCGTTTCCCGGAGGAATTCCCAGCCACGCCTCGCCGGAGTGCCCGGGCTCGATCCACGAGGGCGGCGAGCTGGGCTATTCGCTCAGCCATTCGTTCGGGGCGGTGTTCGACAATCCCGATCTGGTCGTCGCCTGCGTCGTCGGCGACGGCGAGGCGGAAAGCGGGCCGCTGGCCACGGCGTGGCATTCCAACAAATTTCTCAACCCAATGACCGACGGAGCCGTGCTGCCGATCCTGCATCTCAACGGCTACAAGATTTCCAATCCGGCGCTCCTGGCCCGCATCACGCGCGAGGAATTGGAACAGTTGCTCCGCGGCTACGGGTGGGCGCCCTGCTTCGTCGAGGGCCACGAGCCCGGGCCGATGCATGAGGCCATGGCCGCGGCGCTCGACACGGCCGTGGAGCAGATCAAACAAATCCAGCAGGACGCCCGCGTCCATAGCCAATTTGCGCGTCCGCGCTGGCCGATGATCGTCCTCAATTCACCCAAGGGCTGGACGGGGCCGAAGATGGTCGATGGCCTGCAGGTTGAAGGCACCTTCCGGTCGCACCAGGTGCCGCTCTCCGACCCGGCCACCCATCCCGGACACCTCAAGCTGCTGGAAGACTGGCTGAGGAGCTACCGGCCGGAGGAACTTTTCGATGACCAGGGCCGCCTGAAACCGGAACTGGCCGAACTCGCGCCCAAGGGCGACCGACGCATGGGGGCGAATCCCCGCGCCAACGGCGGCATTCTGCTCCGCGACCTGCGGATACCGGATTTCCGCGACTACGCGGTCGACGTGCCCTCGCCGGGAGTGCGCGGCCTCGGCGACACGCATGTGCTCGGGCGTTTCCTGCGCGATGTGACGAAGATGAACAGCGAGCAGCGGAATTTCCGGGTCTTTGGCCCTGACGAAACGCTTTCCAACGGCCTGGAGGCCCTTTTTGAAGTGACCCAACGCCAATGGAACGCCGCAACCGTTCCGAACGACGAATTTCTCGCGCCCACCGGGCGCGTCATGGAAATGCTCAGCGAGCACCAATGCGAAGGCTGGCTCGAGGGCTACCTGCTCACAGGGCGGCACGGACTCTTCAACTGCTACGAGGCCTTCATTCACATCGTCGATTCGATGTTCAACCAGCACGCTAAGTGGCTGAAGGTCACGTCGCACCTGCCGTGGCGGCGGAAGATCGCCTCATTAAACTACCTGCTGGCCTCGCATGTCTGGCGCCAGGATCACAACGGGTTCACCCACCAGGACCCCGGGTTCATCGACCACGTTGTGAACAAGAAGGCCGAGGTCGTGCGTGTTTACCTTCCGCCCGATGCCAATTGCCTGCTCTCGGTGATGGATCACTGTCTGCGCAGCCGCCACTATGTCAACGTCGTGGTCGCGGGCAAACACCCGGCGCCGCAGTGGCTGACGATGGACGCCGCCGTCAAGCACTGCACCGAGGGCATCGGCATCTGGCCATGGGCCAGCAACGACCAGGGTGTGGCGCCCGACGTCGTCATGGCCTGCTGTGGGGACGTGCCCACGCTCGAGACGCTCGCCGCCGTCTCCATCCTGCGCGAGCACCTCCCCAGCCTGAAGATCCGGGTGGTCAACGTCGTCGACCTCATGAAGCTGCAGCCGCAAACCGAGCACCCGCACGGGTTGAGCGACATGGATTTCGACGAGCTCTTCACCAAGGACAAGCCGGTCATCTTCGCCTTCCATGCTTACCCGTGGCTGATTCACCGGTTGACATACCGCCGAACCAACCACGACAACATCCACGTCCGCGGCTACAAGGAAGAGGGCACCATCACCACACCCTTCGACATGACGGTGCTGAACGATCTGGACCGCTTCCACCTCGTGATGGACGCCGTAGACCGCCTGCCGCAGACCGGCGACAAGGGGGTCTGCCTGAAACAGCAGCTCAAAGACAAGCTCATCGAGCACAAGCAATACATCGACAAATACGGCGAAGACTTGCCGGAAATCCGGAACTGGAAATGGAGCAACCCATGAACACGATGGAGCCCAACGATAGGCAGCACCGGGCTATTCTGCAGGGCATTGCCCGGCGAGCGATGTTGGAGCGAGGCCTGCTCCCTGACTTTTCTCCCGAAGATCTCGCCGAACTGGACAGGATTCAGGCCCCCGCGGCCCCGAATGGCCGGCCCGTCCGCGACCTCACCAGTCTCCTTTGGGCGTCCATCGACAACGATGACTCCCGAGACCTGGATCAGCTGACCGTCGCCGAGGTCCTTCCCGGAGACAAGGTCAAGATCCTCGTGGCCGTCGCCGACGTGGATTCGATCGTCAAAAAAGGATCCGCCGTGGACGATCACGCCCGCCACAATACGACCTCGGTTTATACCGCCGCCCAAATATTCCCCATGCTGCCTGAAAAGCTGTCCACCGACCTGACCTCGCTGAATTTGGACGCCGACCGCCTTTCCGTCGTCATCGAAATGGTGATCGGCACGGACGGGTCCCTGCAGGACTCCGATATCTATCGAGCGCGCGTCCGCAATCATGCGAAGCTTGCCTATAACAGCGTGGCCGCTTGGCTTGAGAGAACGGGTCCTATGCCGGGAGCCGTCGCCACCGTCCCGGCGCTCGACGAGAACCTGCGCACGCAGGACCGGGCCGCGCAGAGTCTGAGGAATTTCCGGCATGTCCAGGGGGCCCTGAGTTTGGAAACGATCAAGGCGAAACCGGTCTTTGACGGCGATCAACTCCGGGACCTCGAAGCGGAATACAAGAACCGGGCCACCGATATTATCGAGGACTTCATGATCTCGGCCAACGGCGTAACGGCCCGGTATCTGTCGTCCCGAAAATTCCCATCCATCCGCCGCGTGGTCCGTGAGCCTAAACGCTGGGACCGGATTGTCGAGATGGCCGGCGAGCACAAATTCAGGCTGCCCGCCGATCCGGATCCCAAAGCGCTGGACGAGTTTCTCATGAAGGAGAAAGCCGCCGATCCGCTTCGATTCCCGGACCTCTCCCTGGCCATCATCAAACTCCTGGGAGCGGGGGAGTACATGGCCGAGCTTCCCGGCGACACGGCCCCGGGACACTTTGGTCTCGCGGTCAGGGACTACGCCCATTCCACAGCGCCGAATCGTCGCTATCCCGATCTGATCACCCAACGCTTACTGAAGGCCGCCCTCGATGGCCATTCCTGGCCCTATAGCAAGGATGAATTGGATGCCCTGGCAAAACACTGCACCGAAGAAGAGGACGCCGCTGACAAAGTCGAGCGGCAGGTCGACAAATCCGCGGCGGCGCTTCTTCTTGAATCGAGAATCAACGAACAGTTTGACGCCATCGTCACGGGGGCTTCTGACAAAGGGACTTGGGTGCGGCTCCTCCAGATGCCGGTGGAAGGGAAACTGGTCCACGGGTTCGACGGCCTGGATGTCGGCGACCGGGTTCGCGTGCAACTGATATCCGTCGATGTGGACCGCGGCTTTATCGATTTCAAGAAAATGGGTCCGCCAAAATCCTGAGGCCACCGCGGACGCCTGTTCCGGCAAACGGCAAAAGAGGACGGCCGAGGCACACGCCGAAAAAGACCGGAGGATCTCTCGGACGGAACCGAACAGGACGGCTATTTCTTCTTACGCTCCACGAGCATCAGCGCGATACCCGCGACGATCGCCACTCCGCCCACGACCGGAGGCAGGGGAATGGTCTTCTTCTCCGCAGCCGTGACCTTGAGGGGTCCGATATCAATCAGCTTCTCTCTGGTTGTATAGCGTATCCCGTGATACGCCAGAACCAAGGCTCCTAAAACGATGAGGATAATACCCGCGAGCTTCATGGACTTCTACCTCCTCAAACGGCAGGGAACTCGCCGCCGGACACGCTTAGGCTAAAGGACTGCGATCAAAACGAGGAGCCCGACCCCGATGGCGATGATGATGAGGAGATCTCTTGTGGAGAGAGTGCCGCCCCCGGCATCGGACGCCGTGATCACGTCTTGCCCGCTGATCACGAGCTGAGCGGACGTGCCCGCCTGCTGAACCGCCGGTTTCTGAACGGCAGCTGCAAAAGAAGAGAGCAATACGACCATAAACAGGACGCTGACGACCTTAATCCATCTTCTCATTGGACTTCTCCTTTTTTCGAATGTCTTCAACCCGGGCTCTTTCGATATAGAAATCCCGGACTTGAAGATAGTGTTTCCGGATAAACTCCTCCCCGGGGGCGGCTCGGACAGCCTGACCAAGGGATTGGAGAGCCTGGACAAGCTGACCTTGATTGGCATAGGCCAGGCCCAGGACGTCGTGGGCGTAAGCACTTTTGGGGTCCAAGCTCAGGGCTTTAAGGGCATAAGCCGCAGCCTCCTCGGCCTTGCCTTCTCTAAGGCTGACCATGGCCAGGCTGTAGAGGGGGTAGGGCTCCCCGCTCAGGGATTCCTTGGCTTTTTCCCACTGCTCCCTCGATTTCACGAAATCCAGCCTCCGGTAATAAGCCGTGGCCAGGTTGATGGAAGTCAGCGGGTCGTTCTGCAATGCGGGAAAAGGGA
>Ga0326726_10004626_pt1 | contig 12539 bp, 10 predicted proteins | sample MHFenrmetagenome_2_FD_207603 | JGI IMG/M metagenome (GOLD analysis project Ga0326726, IMG submission 207603) | Lab enriched peat soil microbial communities from Michigan Hollow, Ithaca, NY, United States - MHF15MN | ecosystem: Environmental > Terrestrial > Soil > Wetlands > Peat | place: USA...
ACGAGAAGCCTATATTCCGCGAGGGGAAGGTTATTGGGATCCAGGGAGTTGCCCGCGATATCACGGAAAGGAAGCGCCTGGAAGAGGCAATCATCGAGTCTCGTGATAGTCTGGATCGTATTCTTGATCAGACCCCAATGGCGGTTATGGTCTTCGATGATCGCGGGAACCTGGCCGATGTCAACGGGGCGTGGCTCCGTCTGTTCGGAGCTGTGGAGAAAAGCCAGGTGGTCGGGAAGGTGAATCTGTTCCGTTCTTCGTTTTTCCGGAATACCGGAATGGTCGATGAAATGGCGAAGGTATTCAGGGGGAAGATCGTCGACATCCCCGCGATCACCATCGATCCCAGGTTGGCGCGCCCTGAGGTCAATCTGAGCGGCTTGGAACGGTCCGTCCATGTCAGATTGTTCCCGGTCATGCATCGTGATGGAAAGCTGGCAAATGCCGTGGCAATGATCGAGGATGTAACGGAACGGAGGAGGTTGGAGGAGCAGCTTGTTCAATCCCAAAAGATGGAAAGCATAGGACTCCTGGCGGGAGGAATTGCACATGACTTCAACAACATCCTGGGCGGTATCCTCGGGTACTCATCATTCGTCAGGGCACAAGTCCCGAAAACAGAGAAGATCTACGACCACCTGGAAACGATAGAACGTTCGGCGCTCCGTGCGGCGGAGCTTACTTCGCAATTGCTCGCATTCGCCCGGGGTGGGAAATATGTCGTCGGACCGATTCTTCTCAACGATCTCGTCAGAGAGACGGCAGAGCTCCTTCGCGGCACCATCGGCAAGAATATAGCACTAGAGACCAGACTGGACGTCAATGCCCCGGTCATTGAAGCGGATGCGTCGCAGATGCAACAGGTCCTGATGAACCTTTGCGTGAATGCCCGTGATGCAATGCCCTCCGGCGGAAAACTGACAATCACGACATCGCGCCTGAAGAAGCCGGATGCCTTTCTCGCCTCTCTCCCTGAATCGCTTTCCATGCAATACGTGCTCATAGAAATTGAGGACACCGGGATTGGCATCGAGACCGCGATCCGAGGGAAAATATTCGACCCCTTCTTCACCACGAAGGAGAAGGGAAAAGGGACGGGACTGGGGCTTGCAATGGTGTATGGGATCGTCAAGAACCACGGCGGCTTTGTCAACTTTGAGAGCGAGGTGGGAGTAGGTACGAAATTCTCCATCTATCTTCCGTCCGCGGGGAAGAAGGTAAAGACCGCCGCGGTTGAGGACATCCGCGCCAGCGGGGGAAAGGAGACCATTCTCGTCGTCGACGATGAGGTGACGATCCGGGCCCTGGTGAAAGATGTTCTCGAAGAGAGAGGTTACAGCGTTCTTGCAGCATCAGATGGGCGGGAGGCGGTTGACATGTTTCAGAAGAATTCAGAGGGAATCGATCTTGTGATCCTCGATATGACCATGCCGGTGATGGGGGGGCGGGAGACATTCATTCAGTTGAAGGAAATCAAGCCATCGGTCCGCGCTATCCTTTCGACAGGATATTCCGAAGACGACCGTGCACGCGAAGTGCTCGCGCTCGGTGTTATGGCATTTGTGCAAAAACCGTATCGCGTTGATGACCTCGCTGCCTCGGTGAGGAAAGTCCTTGACGCCACCGTTTCTGCGTAGGCGATGCATATGGAATCAAAGAAGCCAATTGGGATTGTCCTGTTGCAGCTTGGGGGACCTGATTCTCTTGACAGCGTCGAGCCGTTCCTTCGTAATCTATTCAATGATCCCAACATCATCGACCTCCCGCTCGCATTTCTCTTCCGTGCATCGCTGGCAAAAATGATAGCGCGCCTTCGCTCCCCGCATGTTCGGGAGATCTACAGGCGTATCGGGGGACGATCTCCCCTTTTGAAACTTACGCGTCGCCAGGCTGCAGCATTGGAGAAGGCACTGCAACCGGAAATCAATGCCAGGGTCGTCATTGCAATGCGCTACTGGCACCCGATGTCGGAGGCCGCAATGGAGGAACTCTCGGCCGCCGACGTCGAGCGTGTTATCCTGCTGCCGCTCTATCCGCAATATTCAAAGTCGACCACTGCATCCAGCATTATGGACTGGGAACAGAGTGCCTCGCGGATGGGCAAAACCGATCTTATGACCGACACGATCGAACAGTATTGCGACCATCCTTTGTATGTCGGCGCGATCGTGCGCAACATTCGCATCGCTCTCAGGCGGCTTCCTGTTGTGGATCGACAGAAAGTTCATCTGGTATTCAGCGCACATGGAACCCCGCTGAAACTGGTGCGTGGGGGGGACCCGTACCAGCAACAGATCGTGCGCACCTACACCGCAGTGATAAAGGAAGGAAAATTCGGTTTGAGGCATTCCCTGTGTTACCAGAGCAAGGTCGGTCCCGAGAAATGGCTGGAACCCTCTTTTGAGTGGACCCTGACCCACCTCGCCGGGAATAAGGTTAGTCACGTCATCGTCGTACCGATTTCGTTCGTCTCCGATCATTCGGAAACGCTCTGGGAAATAAACATTCAGGGAAAATCCCGTGCGAAGGAACTTGGCATAAAATATTTCGACATGTCTCCCGCTCTCCATACGAGCCCGGAATTCATCGGAGCCCTGAAAGATCTCGTTCTTCGAGAAGTGCACGCATGACGGCTGAGCGCACCGTCGTGATCATCGGCGGTGGAATATCCGGTCTGGCTACCGCGTACTATCTGTCAAAGAAGGGACATCGGACAACCGTCCTTGAACAAGCGTCGTCGGCGGGGGGGACGATGCAGACAGTGAAAAGGGACGGATGGTTGGTGGAGACCGGCCCGAACAGCGCACTGGAGACCACCCCTCTTTTCAAAGAGCTTTTCCATGAACTCGATCTTGAACGCTCGCTTATCTACGCCGCTCCGTCGGCCAGCAAGCGGTACATCATGCGGAATGGGAATCTCCACGTTCTTCCCATGAGCCCGCTCTCCTTTCTCAAGACCCGGCTCTGGTCGACCAGAGGCAAGATGAGGTTGTTGAAGGAACCCTTCATTGCACGTGCACGGGGGGAAGAGACCGTCGGTGAGTTCGTAGAGCGACGTCTCGGTCGTGAAATACTGGACTATGCAATCGATCCCTTCGTTGCGGGAGTCTTTGCGGGAGATCCTTCTCTGCTCAGTGTTCGCGCCGCATTTCCGAAACTGCATAGTCTGGAAGAGCGCTATGGTGGACTGATCAAAGGCACCATCGCCGGCATGCGGGAAAGGAGACGCCGGGCGGAAAAAGCGAAAGATCGTGCGAAGATGTTTTCTTTCGTCGACGGTATGCAGACGCTGCCGCTTGCGATCTCAAGCCGTCTTGGCGACAGCTTTCATGCGGACACGCACGTTCTCCGGATAACGCGGCGTGAGGATAAGAAGGAAATCCGGGGCTTCCGGATCAGCGCCCGGGAAGGGGGTCGCCTGCTTGAGCTTGTCGCCGATGCATTAGTCCTGGCGGTTCCCGCCTATGCGGCGGACGTGCTCGTTCGAGACCTCTCCCCGGCAGTTGCCGAGGCGCTTGGTTCGATCTCCTACCCGCCGGTTGCAGAAGTATTTCTCGGTTACCCTGCCTCTGCCGTCGGAAGGCCGCTCGATGGATTCGGCTTCCTCATCCCAGCAAAGGAAGGCCGAAAAATACTCGGGACCATCTGGTCGTCATCGCTGTTTCCGAACAGAGCCCCTGAGGGCCATGTCGCCCTCACGACCTTTATCGGGGGATCGCGTCAGCCATCCTTTGGACTGCTGCAAGAAAGCGAACTTATCCGGATCGTCACGGAAGAGCTCCGGGAAATCCTGAAAATCACCGGAGAGCCCACAGTCGCTGTTGCCGCAAGATGGGAGAAGGCCATCCCCCAGTATGACATCCGGCACTTGTCGAGGATGTCTCTTGTTGACCGGTTGGAGAAGGATGTCCCCGGCCTGCATTTTTGCAGCAATTTCCGAGGTGGAATTGCCGTGGGGGACTGTATCATGAGTGCTGAGAAAACAGCTCAACGTATTTCCCAGAACGTTTGATGACGACGGGTCGGCTAGCGCCGGTGGTAATGCAATGGCGTCCGTTCCGTATGAGGCAATTTGCGAACAATCAGGAGGGATGAGGTGCATATGAAAACGCTGGACACGAATGTTGCGCAATATCCGGCTGCACGACTCCGCAGGCTCCGGATGACGGAATCTCTTCGGAGCATGGTGCGCGAGACTGAGCTGTCCAAAAAGGATTTCATCTATCCCCTTTTTGTGGTTCCGGGGACGCGTGTGAAGAAGGAAGTATCGTCGATGCCCGGGGTGTTTCAGATGTCTGTTGATGTCATTGTTCGCGAATGTGCCGAGGTCCATGCGCTCGGTGTCCCTGCAGTAATCTTTTTCGGAATTCCGGAGGAGAAGGATGAAGTGGGATCGGGGGCGTATGACGAACATGGAGTTGTGCAGCAGGCACTCCGGGCGGTGAAAAAGGAAGTGCCCGATCTGTTGTTGATTACCGATGTGTGTCTTTGCGAGTACACATCCCATGGTCATTGCGGGATTGTCCGCGGGAACGAAATCGTGAACGATGAATCCATAGAGCTGCTTGCCCGGGAAGCGCTCACTCATGCGGAGGCAGGCGCCGACATGGTTGCGCCTTCCGACATGTTTGACGGACGGGTAAAGGCGATTCGTGACATTCTGGACGGGAGTGGCTTTCACAATACGCCTATCATGTCATATGCGGCGAAGTACGCCTCCGGTTTCTATGGACCGTTCCGCGAAGCGGCTGAAAGCACCCCTCAGTTCGGGGACCGGCGCTCTCACCAGATGGACCCGGCAAACGGCGATGAAGCGCTCCGGGAAGTCGCGCAGGATATCGCCGAGGGTGCGGACATCGTGATGGTCAAGCCAGCGCTCCCCTATCTCGACGTCCTCTACCGCGTGAAAGAACGGTTCGGCATGCCCACGGCCGCCTACAATGTCAGCGGCGAGTATTCCCTTGTGAAAGCCGCTGCCCGCGCTGGTTGGGTTGACGGAGACCGGGTGATGATGGAAATGCTTACAGGGATCAAAAGGGCGGGGGCTGATCTCATTCTTACGTATTTTGCCAAAGAGGCGGCGGTGCTTCTGGACGGGAGGAAGTGACTGCATGTCCGCACTGAACACTCAGCGTTCCGAAGCGCTTTTTGCTCAGGCATGTCGGTCAATTCCGGGCGGGGTGAACTCCCCGGTCCGCGCTTTTCGGGCGGTCGGACGTTCACCGCTGTTTATCGACCGTGCGCAGGGGGCGCGGATCCGGGATGTCGACGGGAATGAATTTATCGACTTTATAGGGTCATGGGGGCCCATGATCCTCGGCCACGGCCATCCTCGGGTGCTTGATGCGGTTCGCAGGGCTGCGGATTCGGGAACGAGCTTCGGCGCTTCCACCGAGCTCGAAATCCGGATGGCAGAAATGATCTGCAGTCTGGTGCCCTCCGTGGAAATGGTGCGCATGGTCAACTCGGGGACGGAAGCAACCATGAGTGCTGTTCGGCTCGCACGTGCGTACACCCGTCGTGAGAAGATTGTTAAATTCGAGGGATGCTATCACGGACACAGTGATGGTTTCCTCATCAAGGCAGGATCCGGGGCGATGACGTTCAGTGTTCCCGACAGTCCGGGGGTTCCCCGGGGCACGGCGGCGGACACCCTCACCCTCCCTTTCAACGACCTTTCAGCGGTTGAACGCCTCCTGCGGGACCATCCCCGGTCTATCGCGGCATTGATCGTTGAGCCGGTCGTGGGTAACATGGGCTGCGTTCCACCGAGTGCGGGCTTCCTTGAAGGCCTTCGCAATTTCTGCACGCAGGAAGGCATCGTCCTGATCTTCGACGAAGTGATCACCGGTTTCCGCCTTTCCCGTGGAGGGGCGCAGGAGTTGTTCGGCGTGTTACCGGATCTTACCACCCTCGGCAAAGTGATCGGCGGGGGGTTGCCGGTCGGAGCTTACGGCGGAAAAAGGGAGATCATGGAACTCGTCGCGCCGAGCGGACCGATGTATCAGGCCGGCACGCTCTCGGGCAATCCGCTTGCCATGGCCGCCGGACTTGAGACATTGAGGATTCTGAACGAAGAACCCGAATTTTATCGACAGCTTGAGCTAAAGTCGAAGCGACTTGCCGAAGGGATTGTGAAAAATCTGAGCTCGCTTGGTCTCAGGCTTTCCTTCAACAGGGTCGGATCACTGTCCACGTTGTTTTTTACTGACCTACCGGTTGTCGATTCTGTGACTGCACTCACAGCAGACACTCACCGCTTCGGGGCATATTTCCGGTTGATGCTCGAACAGGGTATCTATCTCCCTCCTTCGCAGTTCGAAGCAATGTTTATCTCTTCTGCCCACACAGAGGAAGACCTGGACCGGACAATCGATGCGAATCGTATCGCATTGCAGGCTGCCTATGCCTGAATCAAGAATCGGAGGGATGCCATGTTCACTCTGACCTGTTCTTCTTATGCCGACGGCGGCACCATTCCCATGCAGTACGTCGATCGGGGTGCGGGAGGAAAGAACATTTCTCCTGCCTTCACCTGGGACGATCCGCCGGTGACGACGAAATCATTTGCTTTTTCCATCGTGGATCCGCATCCGGTGGCGCGTAACTGGGTTCATTGGCTGGTGATTGATATTCCTTTTCGGGAACGCGAGCTGACCGAAGGGGCATCGCGCTCGCCAGCGCTCCCTCCCGGGGCTAAGGAATTGAGAAACACATCGAACTCGATTGGTTACGCCGGTCCTGCGCCACCAAAGGGATCAGGTGCTCATCCGTATGTCGCCACAGTGTACGCCCTGAATGCTCCCATGATTGACCTTCCGGTCGACACGACGCTTTCCAGGTTCACGAGAGCACTTGAAGGAAAGGTCATTGCGGAAGCCTCCGTCCGGGGAATGTTCGAGGTGCGTTGACAGGGAACTCCGTTTCATCGGGGTGATATCGTTGGTCCGCTCTCCCCCGAGCCAGGGGCTCTGAGAGGTGGCGAACGGCTCGTCGCCCGTGATTCAACAGTGTATTTATCAGGTGAAGAACGAATGGCTGATGCTGCGGTTACTATCGTTGGGGCAGGCGTTGTCGGATTGGCGATCGCGGCCGAGTTGTCGCGCGACCATACCCCGCTGTTCGTTCTTGAACGGAACCCGAAGTACGGCCAGGAAACTTCATCCAGAAACAGTGAAGTCATTCATGCAGGGATCTATTACCCGCATGGTTCACTGAAGACAAAGTTGTGCGTGGAGGGCCGGGAGCTCTTGTACGCACTCTGCGAAAAACACGATATTCCTCATCGTCGCATCACCAAAATAATCACTGCAGCATCGGATGACCAGCTCCCCGATCTCGAAAAACTCTATCAGCACGGGCTGAGGAACGATGTGCCTCTCGAACGTCTGACTGCGGGCCAGGTCCATGCGCTTGAACCGGATATTGCCTCCGTGGGGGGGATTCTTTCTCCGACAACCGGAATCATCAGCGCCCACGCACTGATGGATTACTTCTATCATGAGGCAAAGTCACATGGTGCGGAAATCCAGACCCGATGCGACGTGAAAGGGGTTGAGAAGACTTCGGACGGGTACCGGGTGACGATCAGAGAAGGGTCAGACGAGTCGTCCTTCACGACTGCGTGGCTGATTAATGCGGCGGGACTCGAGGCTGACACGATTGCACATCTCGCGGGTGTGAATACCGATGCCGCGGGATACCGGCTTCACCACTGCAAGGGGAGTTATTTTGCAGTGACCGGTGCAAAGCGGACGCTCATATCCCGGCTCGTCTACCCCATACCGCCGAAAGAATCACTGGGAGTGCACGCGCTGGTCGATCTGGGAGGAAGACTGAAGTTCGGCCCCGATGTTGAATATCTTCCGGATCGGGAACAGGATTATGCCGTCCACGAATCCAAGCGGCATTCGTTTGCTGAATCAGTCCGGAGAATTCTCCCCTGCATCGAAGACAACGATCTGGTTCCCGACATGAGCGGCATCCGTGCGAAGCTGCAGGGGAAAGGAGAGCCCGTGCGGGACTTCGTCATCATTCATGAGAAAGAGCGCGGGCTGGAAGGTCTCATCAATCTGATCGGGATCGAATCCCCCGGACTTACTGCTTCGGCCGCAATTGCGCGGCATGTGAAGGGCTTGATGAGGTGACGTGGAGTGAGAACGGGGTGAAGCGTGGGAATCAGGAGCAGGCTCAGGAATCGCCGGATGATGAATCTGCCTCATGCGAGTGATCTGGCCCCAGGGCAAATATACATTTCAGGCACCGTTCGAAATCTCCGCCGTCCTCCGCATCCCTCCTGAAGCGACCAGCGTTCTGGGATTCCCCGAGGATTGCACCCTTCGATTTGTGCGTCCGATCAGTCAGCCGCCTGCTCATGCGTGCCCACCAGAGTCTGCCCGTGCCCCGATGAATTGAATTCTGACGAGAGACTGCCATTGAAGGTGGGGACGCTTTCAGTTACGGGTTTTCATTGAGGATCGTGGGAGATTCGATAAGGACCCAGCTCGCATCTGGGGAAACCTTTGCGGTGTGAAAGAAATCAGCGGTGTCTCTCCCTCTGGAGTTAATGCGCACCTTCAGACCGGACGAATAGAGAAACAGGGGGATATCGTTTTTCGAGTCGCTCGCGGTGAGAACCGGCCGACGTGGTGTGTGGAGTGCGATGGACCGGATCTTCCCTTCCCTAATCGGAATCGGCTCAAGGGCGGTGTCCGTGAGGATGCCGTTGCGAATTGCAAGCTCAATGCCGACAACGTGATCCGCGGAAATTCCCAGCTTCCTGAAAACCGGCTCAACGCTCCAGCGATTGCTCCCGGAGATGGCCCAGATTTCAAAACGAAGCTTCTGGAGCTCTCCCAGCAGCTCTGTTGCTTCTCCGATGAACCTGATCCCTCGTGGCAGCACGCGCTTTCCGAGGCGGCGTTCGCCAGGGGGAGCGGCGAGCTCTCCGGCGAAAGTGGCGTCGGCGATCGCCCGGACTTCACTGAGCGTGAAGCCGGCGAACAGCCGGACGATATCGGCGCACGCTTCAATCACCTGGCCTGCCTCGATGCGGTCGAAATACCAAGAGAGAAGAATTTCCGCGAAGCTTTGAAATTCCGGCAGCGTGTTCCTATCGCTCCTTTGCGCCCGCGCGAGCGTCTGATATGTCGCGTCAAGAACGTCCCTGTGCGGATGCCCGGTCCAGACCTCAGCAGGCGATCGGCGAAAGAGGAAACGCTCAATCTGATGATAGAACATCGCTTCGCCGATGTCCCCTCTGATGACGGTTCCATCACAGTCGAAGAGCGCGATCGGAGGCGTACCCTGTGCGTGATTCTGATGTTCCTGAAGGAAGGCAGATATGGCGGGATGGTTCAGAATAGACATGCAATAGTGGTCCTTACATTGTCAAAGGTCAGAAAATACAAAGAGCGCAGGGGAAGTTCAAGCATTGCAACTCAGCGACGATTTGTGTACATTGACATATGAGGTGTGCGTCCCTGTCCGAGTCCGTCCTGTGAATGCGGGACGGATTTTCTGTTCTTGGTGGAACCCCGAATGAGGCACATCCGCAATTTCTGCATCATAGCTCACATCGACCACGGGAAATCGACGATCGCCGATCGGTTTCTCGAGCGCACCGGTACGATCACTCCGCGTGAAATGAAGTTCGATCAGGTCCTTGACGACATGGATCTCGAGCAGGAACGCGGAATCACGATCAAGTTGCACGCAATTCAGATGCACTATCGGGCGAAAGACGGAGACGCCTACGTCCTGAATCTCATCGATACTCCCGGTCACGTCGATTTTTCATATGAGGTCTCCCGTTCACTTGCGGCGTGCGAGGGCGCGATCCTGGTCGTCGATGCATCACAGGGTGTTGAGGCTCAGACGATCAGCAATCTGTACCTCGCGATCGACGCGGGTCTCGAGATCATTCCGGTCATCAACAAGATCGATTTGCCGAGCGCGATGGTTGACACTGTCCGTGGACAGATCAGAGACCTGATTGGCTGCAGGGATGAGGAGATCATTCTCGCGAGCGCCAAGACGAACATCGGGATCGACGACATGCTGGAGGCGGTCGTCCACCGGATTCCGGCTCCGCAGGGGGATCCGTCGGCGCCGTTGCGCGCACTCATTTTCGATTCCGTGTTTGACATTTATCGGGGCTCCATCGTGTATGTCCGGGTTGTGGACGGGACACTGAACGAACTTGACACCGTGAAATTCTTCCATAACGGCAAAACGTTCGTTGCGGAGGAGGTCGGCGTGCTGGAAATGAAGCGTCTGCGGACGGGAACGCTGATCGCGGGGACTGTGGGCTATCTTGTTGCCGGAGTGAAGGATGTTCACGATACCAAAGTTGGCGACACGGTGACCTCCGCAAAGATCCCGGCGGTAACGCCGCTGCCGGGCTATAAGGACGTCAAGCCCATGGTGTTCAGCGGGATGTATCCCACCAATGCGGAAGATTTTGAAGATCTTCGCGGAGCTATTGAAAAACTCCAGCTCAACGACTCATCTTTGATGTATGAGCCCGAAACCTCCACTGCCCTGGGATTCGGGTTCCGGTGCGGTTTCCTCGGCCTCCTTCATATGGAGATTGTACAGGAGCGGCTCGAGCGCGAATACAACCAGAGCATTATCAACACTGTTCCGAATGTCGAGTACCGGGTGAGGAAGACCAACGGCGAGACCGTCATGGTGGACAATCCGTCTTTCATGCCGTCTCTGGGAGAGATCGAAGTCATCGAGGAGCCGTTCATCAGGGCGCAGATCATTGCTCCCACCGAATACGTGGGCAACATCATGCGCCTGTGCATGGAACGCCGTGGCCAGTACAAAACCACGACCTACCTTGACCCTACGCGCGCGGACATTTCCTATGAACTGCCGCTGTCAGAAATCATATTCGATTTTTATGATAAGCTGAAATCGACGAGCCGGGGGTACGCCTCGTTTGACTATGAACTCCTAGATTTCCGTTCGACGGATCTTGTAAAGCTCGACATCCTTCTCAACGGAGAATCCGTCGATGCCTTCTCGTGTATCGTCCACAGGGACAAGGCGCACGAATGGGGGAAAAAACTGTGCGTGAGGCTGCGGAAACTGATCCCGAGGCAGATGTTCGAGGTCGCGATTCAGGCGGCCATCGGGAGCAAGGTTGTTGCCCGCGAGACCATTGCTCCGATGCGCAAAAACGTGCTCGCCAAATGTTATGGCGGAGATATCACACGCAAACGCAAACTCCTTGAGAAACAAAAGGAAGGGAAGAAGCGTATGAAACAGGTAGGTCGCGTCGAGATACCGCAAGAGGCATTCCTTGCAGTGCTATCCATGAAAGATGAGTGAGGAGAACCATGACGAAAGTTCGAAACACCTCCGCAGAAAAGGACAAGGCCGAAGGGAAGAAGGAACCCCTGAAGGATTTTTTCAGGGACCTCGTGTTTGTTCTGGCGTCGTTCTTCTTTCTCAACAGCTTTGTCCTTGCTTCGTTTGAGGTTCCGACTGGTTCGATGGAGAACGAGATTATGACGGGAGATTTTCTGTTCGTGAACAAATTTATCTACGGCGGAACAACACCGCGGACAATTACGTTTACGAACATCCGCCTTCCCTGGTTTCGCCTGCCGCCGCTCCGACACGTTGAGCGGGGTGACGTGATAGTTTTTGAATTTCCCGGGATGCGGGAAGAGGTGCAATCTCCCGAGTTCATGTTCTACCTGAAGCGCGCAGTTGCCCTGAGTGGTGACACGATTCAGGTTGCACGGAGGATTCTGCTGGTGAATGGCAAGCCTTCACCAATTCCACGCAACATGAAATTCAACAGTCTTATTCCAAAACCGGCGGGGTATGCCGACCCGAAGATTTTCCCGAAGGGTGCGCCGTTCAACGAAGACAACTGGGGCCCAGTTGTCGTCCCCAAAAAGGGAGATGTTGTTGATCTCAACATCGAATCGTTGCGCCGATGGCAGACGTTTATTGAGAGGGAAGGCCATCGGGTGAACGTGGATGACGGAGGGCGGATTCTGGTAGACGGAGTGGAGTGCAAACAGTACGTCGTCGAACGAGATTACCTCTTCGGCATGGGAGACAATCGCGACAACAGCCTCGACTCCAGGTTCTGGGGTTTTATCCCGGAGGAAAACATCGTCGGATCACCTTTGGTTGTGTACTGGTCGTGGGACCCCGACAAACCGTTTACCGACATCATAGGGAAACTTGCGTCCATACATCTCTCGCGGATTGGAACGATCATTCGGTGAGAAGAGCGGATTCCCGGAAGACGCCGGCCGCATGAAGGATGGGCGTCGGTTGTGGTGGCACCATGTCGAGGAGGCAGCGGAGGTCCTGCTCATTACGGCGGGTATGGCCCTGTTGCTCAGGGCATGCGTTATCGATGCCGTCCATGTGCCAAGTCCCTCCATGGAGAATACGATTCTCTCGGGGGATTTTCTTCTGGTCAACAAGCTGGTGTACGGCGCCACGTTGCCGAGAAACTTCCTGTTTCTCAAACAGCAGGGGCCGCTGTGGCGCTTTCCGGGGATTCG